>Ga0114938_1000033_pt1 | contig 110389 bp, 100 predicted proteins | sample AshMeaBigSpring_FD_88675 | JGI IMG/M metagenome (GOLD analysis project Ga0114938, IMG submission 88675) | Groundwater microbial communities from Big Spring, Nevada to study Microbial Dark Matter (Phase II) - Ash Meadows Big Spring | ecosystem: Environmental > Aquatic > Deep subsurface >...
CATAATTATTAATTGTGAATTATTGATTATTAATTATGAATAGCATTTAGGTGGTTATAGCATCGGGGTTCCACCTCTTCCCATTCCGAACAGAGAAGTTAAGCCCGATAACGCCGATGGTACTGCGCAAGTGGGAGAGTAGGTAGCTGCCTTTTTAAGAACCCTCATCAACCTCTGGTTGGTGGGGGTTTGTTGTGTTTGAATAAACCTTGTAGAAGTCTGCCGGATGGAAATGATTTGAGTGAGCAGTTTAGCCTCTTTCTGCCGGAATAATAAATCTTTGATAGAATCGGATTACAACAGCTGATAGTTCTTTGGGCAGTTTCTCCATTGCCTGTTTCTGAAACTGTGAAAATTGACCCTCTGCATCTGAGCTGGGCGAATTGTTATTACACATTCCATAAAAGGCTTCGGCTATACCTCCTGTAATGCAGGTTAGTGTGTCGCTATCTCCGCCTAATGAAACTGCTAGTCGGATGGCTGATTCGAAGTCTGTACTGTCCAGAAAAGCAATGATAGCCTCGGGGACAGTTTGCTGACAGCTTTCGTTGAAGGTGTAGGTTGGGCGTATTTCATCGCAGGTTTTATCTAAATCATATTTGTATGTTTTTTCAATATATGATTTAATCTCCTTTTTTGAAGAGCCTGTACGGGCCAGATAGATTGCTGCGGCCGTGGCTTGGGCGCCTTTTACTCCCTCAGGATGGTTGTGGGTAATTTCTGCGGATAGTTTTGCTATTTCTTCCGTTTTGATAAGTGTTGGAAATGCCCGGCCGATAGATGCTACGCGCATGGCGGAGCCGTTTCCCCAGCTGTTGTATGGTTTCGTGGTGTCGCCATATATCCATTCGCTGAATCTGCAACCATAGCTTCCCATTGGATGAGGGTATTTCTTTACGTATCGACAGATTATTTTTATGAGGTTCTCTTTGCTTAGATTCTCGCTTAGTACCCAATCGGCTACTGCGATTGTAAGGATTGAATCGTCGGTATATTCAGATTTCTTACTCAGCAATTCGAAGGTGGTTGTTTTTATATTGTTGAATTCGTATATTGAACCGGCTATATCGCCGAATATCGCACCTAGCATAGTTCTCTGTTTTTTGCAAATGTACTATTTATTTGTGTATTGTTTTCTTTTCTCCGATTTCTTTGTGATTATGTACTGTTTTTCAGATTGGATCTTTTGCATTGTTTAAATAAAAAAAGAGGGTTCTCCGTTGTGGAAAACCCTCTTGGCCTTATTTGTTGATGTTTTAATTAGAGTATATTGATCTCTTTCAATACATCGTTTGTAGCACGTACTGCTGCAGCACTTTTTGCAAATTCTGCTTTTTCAGCGTCGTTCAGGTTCAGTTCGATGATTTTTTCAACACCGTTTTTACCGATAACAGCAGGTACACCGATACAGATATCGTTTTGTCCGTATTCGCCATCGAGCATAACGCAAGAGGTAATCACTTTCTTTTGGTCGCGAACGATAGACTCAACTACAGCAGCAGCAGCTGCACCCGGAGCATACCAGGCAGAAGTACCGAGCAATTTAGTCAGTGTAGCACCACCTACCATCGTGTCGGCGCTAACCTTGGCCAGTTCTTCTTCGCTGATGAATTCTGAAACAGGAATTCCTTTCAGTGTTGCAAAACGTGTAAGAGGAATCATGGTTGTATCTCCGTGACCACCGATAACGATACCTTCTACTTCGTTCATGTTGGCATTAAGCGCTTTGCTCAGGTAGCAACGGAAGCGTGAGCTGTCGAGTGCACCACCCATACCGAAAACCTGATTTTTGGGAAGTCCGGTTGCTTTGAGAGCGAGGTATGTCATGGTGTCCATTGGATTACTCACAACAATAATAAATGCATTGGGTGAGTATTTCAAAATATTTTCTGCTACTGATTTAACGATGCCGGCGTTAACACCAATCAGCTCTTCGCGTGTCATACCCGGTTTGCGGGGGATACCTGATGTAATAACAACTACATCTGAGTCCGCAGTTTGAGCATAATCATTGGTGCATCCGGTCAGTTTTGTGTCAAAATCAAGGAGTGCAGAGGTTTGGAACATATCCAAAACTTTACCTTCGGCCACGCCTTCTTTGATGTCGAGTAATACTACTTCGTTAGCTATTTCGTTAACAGCCAATACATTTGCGCAGGTTGCGCCTACTGCGCCTGCCCCTACAACGGTTACTTTTGCCATAATTAATCAATATTATTTTGTTAGTTAGAAAATAATCTTTGTTTTAAGCTGTGCAAATGTACAATAATTCTCTTTATTGAGGAAAAATTTCTTTATTGAAGTTGATTAAAGATTATTAATTTCAGTCTCAGTTTAACGAAAAAGAGTAACTTTGTGAGTCAATTTTTTAAATAGTAGTGTATTGTTATGATTAAAAATAATAAGTGGTTGTTTGTTGGATTATCTTTTGTGTTTGTAGTGCTTTTAGGTGCAATATATTATATTTATCGTCAACACCAGGAGATAGCCGGATTGGAACAACAATTTGATATTCAGAAAGAGGAGCTGGAAACAGAATACTCGCAGCTTGCTGTCCAGTATGAGGGATATGGAAAGATGAATATCAAAAACGATTCTTTGCTGGAGTTGTGGGAAAATGAGAAAATGAAGGTGCAGCGTTTGTTGGAAGAGCTTCATACCGTTAAATCAACAAATTCGACCCGCATTAGTCAGCTTAAAAAAGAGCTGGCTACATTGCGCACAATAATGAAAGGCTATATTGTGCAAATAGATTCGCTGAATGCTCTAAATGCACAATTGACTCAGGAGAACGTGGAAGTGAAGCAGCGCTACAGTGAGGCTTCTCAGACCGTCAATCAGTTGTCGAAAGAGAAACGGGAACTTTCTGACAAGGTCAATCTGGCATCCCAATTAAATGCGACCAATATTGTTGTAGCCGGTCTGGATAAACGGGGCAAGAGTGTAGTGAAAATCAGTAAACTTGTTCAGCTGAGTGTAACCTTTAAGATTGCTCGAAATATAACTGCGTCAACAGGCGAAAAGATTGTATATATAAGGATTGTAAAGCCTGATAATGATGTGTTAACCAAAAACAGAATGGACCTGTTTAAGTACGAAAATAAAGATATAAACTATTCGTGTCGTCGATTGTTCGAATTTACAGGTGAAGAGTGCGACCTGGTATTGTATTGGAAAATTGAAGAGTATCTCTCGCCGGGAGATTATAGAGCTGATATTTTTGTTGATGGCAATATGATTGGCCAGAAATCGTTTAAGTTAGATAAGTAGTTTATTTCGCAAAGGTCGGATAAATGCTCAACCATGAATTAATTATAGAATATAATAATGAAACAATATCTGGATTTACTGCAAAAGGTTCTGCATGAAGGTGTCGCAAAAGAAGATAGAACCGGGACCGGAACTATAAGCCTGTTTGGTCATCAGATGCGCTTTGATTTGCGGGATGGATTTCCGATGTTGACGACTAAGAAGCTGCATCTTAAATCTATTGTTCACGAGTTGCTGTGGTTTTTGTCGGGAGACACAAATGTGCGTTACCTGCAGGAGAATGGTGTGCGAATCTGGAATGAATGGGCCGATGAGAATGGCGATTTGGGCCATGTGTACGGATATCAGTGGCGATCGTGGCCCGATTACGAAGGAGGTCACATTGATCAGATTAAAGAGATAATTGAAACCATAAAGAATAATCCTGATTCGAGAAGAATCATTGTGAGTGCGTGGAATGTGGCAGATATAAAGAATATGAAGTTGCCGCCTTGTCATGCGTTTTTTCAGTTTTATGTATCGGAGGGGCGACTGAGTTTGCAGTTGTACCAACGGAGTGCAGATGTTTTTCTGGGTGTTCCGTTCAATATTGCCTCGTATGCGTTGCTTCTCTTGATGGTGGCACAGGTGACCGGTCTCGAAGCCGGTGATTTTGTTCATACCTTTGGCGATGTGCATATATATTCCAATCATGTTGAACAGGTTAAGCTGCAATTGACCCGAGAACCCCGGTCTTTGCCCCGTATGCAGTTGAATCCTGATATTAAAGATATTTTTCAGTTTAAATTTGAAGACTTTACGTTGAGTGATTACCACCCGGACCCTCATATTAAAGCAGAAGTATCCATTTAATTAAATTCATAAAACATTATGTCAACAATTTCATTAATTTGCGCTTTGGCCCAAAACAGGGCTATTGGCAGGAAGCAGGAGCTCCTGTGGCATTTGCCTAACGATATGAAGCGATTCAAAGAGTTGACCGTTGGTCATATTGTAGTGATGGGGCGTCGTACATTTGAGTCGTTGCCCAAAGGAGCATTGCCCAACCGAAAGAATATTGTGCTTACGTCTATGCCCGAAGCTATGGGTGTAACAAGTATTGCCTGTTCATCGTTGGAAGAAGCTGTACGGTTTAGTGAAAAGGATAAGGAGATATTTATTATTGGTGGTTTCGGAGTGTATCAGGAGGCTCTTGGTATTGCCGACAAGATGTATCTGACTTACGTGCATGCTACGTTTGAAGATGCTGATACTTTTTTTCCCGAGGTTAATTATGCCGAATGGGAAGAGATTTCGAGAAAGGAGTTTAAGGCAGATGAAAAGCACGCTTACGACTACTCTTTTGTAGAATACGTTAGGAAAAAATAATTCATGAATATAATACTTTTTGACGGCAACAGTCGCAGCGACTTGTTGCCGTTGACATTTACCCGACCTGTGGCCGAAATCCGTGTCGGGATTTTTTCTATCCGGCAAAAATGGGAGCATATTCTTTCGGCTACCTGTAGCTGGTTGACCGAAGATTATCTGACCGGAAAATTCCCCCTGGCTCTTTGTGATGATAATCTCTTTGTGGCGGGAAATCTGCTGCCCGATTCGGTTTTGGCGGAGGCTGTGGCTCAGCTTAAAACGAGAGAATCTCTCTGTGCAGGCGATCAGCTGCTGGCTTATCGGGGAGTGATGTCGGGTTTTGAGCAAATTGCTCAGGCAAGCCGGATTGAGTTTGGAGGCGATGTTCGCCAAATCTGTCAGGTGTACGATGTGTTTACCCGCAATAGTGAAGAGATTGAGGCTGATTTCAGACGGATTACCTGTGGACGGACAAGTGCAAAGCTTAGCCCGACTGTGCAGATAATTGGTGAGCAATATTTTGCCGATGGTACTCCTAAGCTGTTTGTAGAGGAGGGTGTTGTGGCTGAATGCGCTACGATAAATCTGAAAAATGGCCCGGTCTATCTGGGGCGCGATGTGGAGATAATGGAGGGAAGTCATATACGGGCGCCGTTTGCTGCCTGCGAACATGCGGTGGTAAATATGGGCGCGAAAATTTACGGTCCCACAACTCTTGGCCCTTATTGCAAAGTGGGGGGTGAGTTGAATAATGTGGTGATGTTTGGGTATTCGAATAAGGCACACGACGGCTTTCTGGGGAATGCCGTCATCGGGGAGTGGTGTAATCTGGGAGCCGGTACCGAATCGTCGAATCTGAAAAACGACTATTCGGAGGTGCGCATCTGGAACTATCCTTCGCGCCGGTTTGCTAAAACCGGTCTGCAATTTTGTGGCCTTATCATGGGAGACTACTCCAAAGCCGGCATCAATACCCTGTTTAATACAGCCACCGTGGTGGGTGTGGGGTGCAATGTGTATGGCTCGGATTTTCCGCGGGTTTTTATTCCCTCTTTCAATGAGGGAGGTGCATCCGGATTTGAGCGGGCTAATCTGAAAAAGTTTTTCGTTACTACCGAAAAGGTGAAAGCCCGGAGAGGTATAGCGCTGACTGATGCCGACAGGGCAATTTGCGAAAAGGTGTTTGAACTCGATTCGTAACAGCCGGGCCTATGAAGCGTACTATTGTATTCGAAGACTGGGGAAAAACAGATTACCTGCAGGCCTGGGAGCGTCAGAAACAGATTTTTGAGCTGGCGATAGCCGCCAAGCAGGCTGGCGAAACAGCAATCAATACCCTTGTCTTTTGCGAACATCCACCTGTGATAACAATAGGAAAAAGCGGGAGCCGGACCAATTTGCTGTATGATGCGCAGGCATTGGCAGAGCGGGGTGTGGCGTATTACGAGATAGACCGGGGTGGGGATGTCACTTTTCACGGTCCCGGTCAGTTGGTGGGGTATCCTGTTTTTGATATAGAGCAGTTTGCTCTTGGTCTGAAGTCCTATATATATAAGGTAGAGGAGTCGGTTATTCAGTTGCTGGCCGGTTACGGATTGTGTGCTGCCCGATTGGAGGGAGCTACCGGCGTTTGGCTCGATACCGATACACCCGGCAGAACCCGGAAAATCTGCGCGATTGGTGTGCGCAGTAGTCGCTACGTAACAATGCACGGATTTGCGCTCAATGTGAATACAGATCTGAGTTATTTCTCTCTGATTCATCCCTGTGGTTTTGTGGATAAAGGGGTGACCTCGATGCAGGCGGAGCTGGGTGGCGACGAAGTGGATATGGAAAAGGTGAAAAAGGAGTTGAAAACTATATTCGAAAAAATGTTTCAATGATATGATGGCAGAGACGTTATTTTATCTGATTTTGATTTTTATTGTGGCCGATTATCTGCTGGAGCAGACGCTCTCTGTGCTGAATCGAAAAATGCTGTCGCCCGTGATTCCCGAAAAACTGAAAGGAATATACGACGAAGAGAAGTATGCCAGACAGCAGCAATATACACTGGCCAATAGCCGGTTTGGCGATTTCAGCCGATTCTTTGCTCTGTTGCCGGAGCTGCTGATGTTGCTGTTGGGCGGGTTTGCTCTGTTGGATGGCTGGGTGCGTAGTGTGACGCAGAATGAGATGCTGGTCTCTTTGCTCTTTTTTGGAGTACTCTTTTTGGGGAGTGGATTGTTCTCTCTTCCGTTTTCTGTATACAGTACCTTTGTTATAGAAGAAAAATTCGGTTTCAACAAAACGACCGCGAAGATATTTTTGCTTGATTTGGTAAAGTCGACACTGTTGAGCGTGGTTTTGATGGGTGTCATTCTGGGTTTTGTCATCTGGGTGTATAATCAGACCGGCGATTCGTTTTGGATGATTGCCTGGGCGGCTATTTCGCTCTTTTCTCTGGTGATGATGCTTTTTTATTCGGAGTGGATTGTTCCGCTTTTTAATAAACAGACCCTGCTGGCTGAAGGCGAATTGCGCACAGCTATTGAGGCATTTTCGGCCAAAGCCGGATTTGGGCTCGATAATATCTACGTGATGGATGGTTCGAAACGAAGCAGTAAAGCCAATGCCTATTTTACCGGTTTCGGAAAAAAGAAGCGCATTGTTTTGTTTGATACGCTAATAGAGCAACTGACGGTGAACGAAGTGGTGGCTGTTTTGGCGCACGAAGTGGGTCATTATAAAAAGAAACATGTGTTGCGCGGGCTGATAACTACTTTTGCGCATTCGTTTGTGCTGCTTTTTCTTTTGTCGTTGTTTTTGAAATATCCGTTATCGGCCGAAATATTGGGTGTAGGGCAGATGTCGTTTCATGTAGGAGTATTGGTGTTTGGGTTGCTCTATCAGCCGGTTTCAACTTTGCTGGGGGTGATCATGAGCTTTTTTTCGCGCAAACACGAATATCAGGCCGATGCCTATGCCGTTGAGTTTGGTTTGGGAGAAGAGTTGGCTGAGGGATTGAAGAAAATATCGGTACACGCGTTGAGTAATCTCAATCCGCATCCGGCATACGTCTTTTTCCACTACTCGCATCCTACTTTGTTGCAGCGGATAGAGCGAATGAAGCAGTCGGTGAATGAATAATAATAAGAGAAGCAGAATATGAAAACTGAGATAATCACCATTGGCGATGAGTTGCTGATTGGTCAGGTAATTGATACAAACTCGGCCTGGATGGGTCAGGAGCTGAATAAGATAGGTTTTGATGTGGTGCGTAAAATCACCATTGGCGATGACAAACAGGATTTGCTTGCCTCTTTCGGAGCTGCGCTTGATCGTGTGGATGTGGTGTTGGTGACCGGCGGAATCGGCCCCACCAAAGATGATATTACGAAAAAAACGCTGTGTGAATTTTTTGGCACAGAGTTGATTTTCGACGAAAGAGAGTTGCGCCGTATTGAAGATATGTTTAAGCATCGGAGTATAAAGGTCAATGAACTAACCCGCTCGCAGGCTTATGTGCCGCGCGATTGTGAGGTGATTACAAACAGTGCCGGAACAGCACCTGTTACCTGGTTTGAGCGGGATGGCAAGGTGCTGGTGTCGATGCCCGGAGTGCCCTTCGAGATGAAGACCGTGATGAAGCAGGAGATTTTGCCCCGTTTGCAAAGTCGTTTTGCCAAAGATATTCACATTCAGCATCGTACATTTTCTGTGAAAAATTATTCGGAGTCGGCTCTGGCAGCTTTTATCTCGGAGTGGGAGGACGCGTTGCCCGATTTTTGCAGACTGGCATACCTGCCTTCGCCGGGGGTGGTGCGACTCAGAATCACAGGGCGTTTGGCCGATGGAGATGTGCTGGAGGCGGCGTTAAATAAGGCTGCTATAGATTTGCGAAACCTGCTGGGAGAGGCAATTTTCGAAGATACAGATGCTCCGATGGGAGAGTTTGTTGGCGATTTGTTGCGAAAGAGCGGACTAACTCTGGCGACTGCCGAAAGTTGTACCGGTGGCTATATTGCCCACCAGATTACAGCGGTGGCGGGGAGCTCGGCTTACTTCAGGGGTGGAGTTGTTGCCTATTCCAACGAAATGAAGCAGCGTGTTTTGGGCGTGAAAAATTCCACACTTGTCACTTTTGGCGCGGTAAGCGAAGAGGTGGCCCGCGAGATGGTCGAAGGAGTTGCCGGGGTAACGGGTGCAGATGTGGCCATATCGACTACCGGAATAGCCGGACCCGATGGCGGAACAGCTGAAAAACCGGTTGGTACTGTCTGGATTGCTGTAAAAGTAAAAGAACAGATACGTGTAACCGGATACAGGTTTGGCAATCAGCGCGAAGCAAATATTCAACGCACGACAAGTACAGCACTGCTGACTGTTGCCGAGATGTTGCAGAAGCATATTTGAAGAGAATAAATCTGTAAAAAGGTCATAAACAGAGTCCGAAAAGCAAATAAGGAATAAAAGGCATATTGAAAACGATTTTTTTAATAGAAATATTTGCGTAGTTCGTAAGAAATGATTTACTTTGCGGACTGTTTGAGAAAATAGAAAAAATAATAAAAAAACATAGATAGCAATGTCAAAAATTTGTCAGATTACCGGAAAAAAAGCGATGGTTGGAAACAACGTATCGCACTCCAAAAGAAGAACAAAAAGAGTTTTCAATGTAAATCTCTTTAAGAAAAAATTCTATTGGGTAGAGCAAGAAGAGTGGATTGACTTGAGAATATCAGCTTCGGGATTGAGAACCATTAACAAAATGGGTCTTGACGCAGCAATCAAGCAAGCAATCGAAAAAGGTTTTTTAAATGAAATTCGCATAATTGGATAAGCAAAATGGCAAAGAAAGCAAAAGGCAATAGAATCCAGGTAATCATGGAGTGCACCGAGCACAAAACAAGTGGTATGCCCGGAACATCACGGTATATTACTACCAAAAACAGAAAAAATACAACTGAGAGATTGGAGTTGAAAAAATACAACCCGATTTTGAAGAAAGTAACAGTACATAAAGAAATTAAATAAGGTCAACAACCATGGCAAAGAAAACCGTAGCATCGTTACAAAAAGGTGAAGGACGTACTTATTCTAAAGTGATTAAAATGGTTAAATCACCTAAGACTGGCGCCTTTACATTCCAGGAGGAAATGGTACCCAACGAAAAAGTTAAAGATTTTTTCGCTAAATAAGAATTTACAAGACTTATTATAAAAAGAGCTTCCCATTGATAATAATTGATGGGGAGCTTTTTTTGTATGCTAATTTTGTGTATTTTTGTGCCTGAATAACAGTATTTTGATGGACAATTATGGGAATATTTGACTTTTTTTCCAAAGAGAAGAAACAGACCTTAGACAAGGGGCTTGAAAAAACCAAAGAGAGTGTTTTTTCAAAGTTGTCGCGGGTATTGGTTGGCAAATCGAAAGTTGATGAAGATGTGCTGGACAAGCTCGAAGAGATTTTGATTACTTCGGATGTGGGTGTAGAGACTACGTTGAAGATAATCAGTCGGATAGAGAAACGTGTTTCTTCGGATAAATATGTCAATCAGTCGGAATTGAATAAGATTCTGCGCGACGAAATAGCTGCATTGCTGACCGAGAATAACAACCAGGACGAAGGGGATTTTTCTGTTCCGGCAGACAAAAAGCCGTATGTCATTATGGTGGTTGGTGTGAATGGTGTGGGCAAAACCACGACTATTGGTAAGCTGGCTCATCAGTTTAAGAAGAATGGATTGTCTGTCTATCTGGGTGCTGCTGATACCTTCAGGGCGGCGGCTGTGGAGCAGCTGGTGATTTGGGGCGAAAGAGTAGGTGTGCCTGTGGTGAAGCAGAAGATGGGTTCGGACCCGGCTTCGGTGGCTTTTGATGCGTTGAGCTCGGCGAAGGCGAATAACGCGGATGTGGTGATAATAGATACAGCGGGTCGTCTGCACAACAAAGTGGGGCTGATGAACGAGCTGACAAAGATAAAGAATGTGATGCAAAAAGTGGTACCGGGCGCTCCCAACGAGGTTTTGTTGGTGTTGGATGGTTCTACGGGGCAGAATGCGTTTGAGCAGGCGAAGCAGTTTACTGCTGCGACGGAGGTGAATGCGCTGGCTATCACAAAGCTGGATGGAACAGCAAAAGGTGGTGTGGTGATTGGTATTTCTGATCAGTTTCATACACCGGTAAAATATATCGGATTGGGTGAAGGAATGGACGATTTGCAGGTTTTCAGGAAGACTGAGTTTGTGAATTCGTTGTTCGGCGAGTAATCCGGTCGTGTGTGAGCACTCTTTTTGATTTCTAAACGGGCGAATTGTCTGTTGAATTGAAGTCAGAAAGAGTGTTTTTTTGTAGTATAAAAAAGGGTCAGGAGTGAACGTTAGATTCCGAAGCGCGCCGCGTGAGGGATAGGAGCGGATACCCCGCAGCCGGTTGCAAAAGATTGATTTACAGCGTAAAGATGAACCGGCGAGGAGTATGAGCGGATAGCCCGACCCGTAGGGGCACGCCCTGATAATCATTAAAAAAAAGAGTTGGCAATGAAAAAGAACAGGGTAGATATAATTACGTTGGGTTGTTCGAAAAATCTGGTAGATAGCGAGCAGTTGATGCGTCAGTTTCTGGCAAACGGATACACGGTGGAGCACGATTCGGAAAATCCGAATGGAGAGATTGTGGTGATTAACACCTGTGGTTTTATCGGTGATGCCAAGGAGGAGTCTATTGATACGATATTGCAGTTTGTGCAGGCCAAAAAACGCCGGAAAATCGGTAAGCTTATTGTAATGGGTTGTCTGACAGAGCGATATCTGGAGGAGTTGAAGCTGGAGATTCCGGAAGTGGATAGGTTTTACGGGAAGTTTAACTGGAAGAATGTGCTGGAAGATTTGGGAAAATCGTATCATCAGGATTTGGCTCTGGAGAGAACACTGACGACTCCGCAGCATTATGCGTATTTGAAAATAGGCGAGGGGTGTAACCGTACCTGTGCCTATTGCGCTATACCTATTATAACCGGAAAGTATCAATCGCGACCTCTGGAAGAGATTGTGGACGAGGTGAAGGGGCTGGTAGCCAAAGGAGTGAAAGAATTTCAGGTGATTGCTCAGGATTTGACCTTTTATGGCCTCGATTTGTATAAAGAGAATAAACTGGCTGAACTGATTGAAAGGATTTCGGATGTGCCCGGTGTGGAGTGGATACGCCTGCATTATGCTTATCCGGCGCATTTCCCGATGGATTTGCTGCGTGTGATGCGAGAAAGAAAGAATGTGTGTAAGTATATGGATATTGCATTGCAACACATCAGCGACCCGATGCTGAAGGCGATGCGGAGGAATGTGACGAAAGAGGAGACTTACCGGCTATTGCGGGCGATGCGTGCCGAGGTGCCGGGGATTCATTTGCGTACGACTTTGCTGGTTGGATTTCCGGGCGAAACGGAGGGAGATTTTGCGGAGTTACTCGATTTTGTGCGCGAGATGCGGTTTGAACGCCTTGGAGCTTTCCCCTATTCGGAGGAGGAGGGAACCTATGCGGCTCTGAACTACGAAGATAATGTGCCTTTTGACGTGAAACAGGAGCGTATGGATGAGTTGATGCGCGTGCAGGAGCGTATTGCTGAAGAGCTGAGCACCGAAAAAGTGGGGCAGACGCTTCGGGTGATTGTGGATAGAGAGGATGAGGATTTCTATGTGGGGCGCACGGAGTTTGACTCTCCGGAGGTGGATCCGGAGGTGCTTATTTCGAAAAAAACGAAGCTGAGTGTGGGTGAAATGTATCTGGTGAAGGTGGCTGATAGTCAGGCTTTTGAGTTGTATGCTGATGTGATTGAGTAATAATTTATTTTACAGATATAAACAGGTATGAAGACGATAATAAAAAATGCCACCCTGATAAATGAAGGGAAACGCTATCTGGCGACTGTGGTGATAGAAAACGATATAATTGCTGCTATTTACGAAAATGAAGCAGAGGCAAACCTATTGCAGGAAGATAATGTGATAGACGCAACGGGCAAGTGGCTGATTCCGGGTGTGATAGATGATCAGGTGCACTTCAGAGAGCCGGGTTTGACGCACAAGGGGGATATTGCATCTGAATCGCGCGCGGCTGTGGCTGGTGGGGTGACTTCGTATATGGAGATGCCCAACACAAAACCACAAACCACAACGATTGACGAGTTGAACCGGAAATTTGACCGCGCAGCGGAGGTTTCCCTGGCTAATTACTCTTTTTACATAGGTGCTACGAACGATAACCTGAGCGAACTGAAGAAGGCTGACCCGGCACGAACCTGTGGCGTAAAGGTTTTCATGGGTTCTTCGACCGGCAATATGCTGGTGGATAGCGAAATGGCTTTGTCGGGGATTTTTTCGGAGATTAATATGCTGATTGCCACTCACTGCGAAAAAGAGGAGGTGATACAGGCTAATATAGCCAGATACAAGGCATTGTATGGCGAGGATTTGCCATTGATGTATCATCCGCTTATCCGCGATGCGGAGGCGTGCTATCGCTCGTCGGCCGAGGCTGTGGCATTGGCTGCGAAATATGGTAGCCGACTGCATGTGCTGCACTTGTCGACCGAAAGAGAGATGTCGCTGTTTGAACAAAAGCCATTGGCAGAAAAACGCATAACGGGCGAGGTTTGTGTACACCATTTGTGGTTCGACGACAGGGATTATGCCCGCTTTGGAAACCGGATTAAGTGGAATCCGGCTGTGAAGAGTGAACAAGATAAGTTCGCTTTGATTGCCGCTTTGAAATCGGGAAAACTGGATGTGGTGGCCACAGATCATGCGCCCCACCTGACTTCGGAAAAAGAGGGTTCATGCCTGAAAGCTGCTTCCGGTGGTCCGCTGGTGCAACATTCGCTTACGGTGATGCTGGAAATGGCGAAGCAGGGTATCTTTACCCCCGAACTTGTAGTGGATAAAATGTGCCATGCACCGGCTGTGCTTTATGGTGTGGAAAAACGTGGCTTTATTCGTCCCGGCTATTATGCTGATTTGGTATTGGTAAATCCGGACAGCAGCTGGAGTGTAACGGCTGAAAATATTCTATACAAATGCGGATGGGCGCCGGTAGAAGGCTTAACATTCGGGGCAAAAGTAGAAAAAACATTTGTCAATGGGGTGTTGGCATACGACAACGGTGTGATTAATGAGTTGTGTCGTGGGCGTGAAATGCGTTTTAACCGGGCCGATTTATGCTGAAAAGGTGGGCCGACAGAGTTGAGCAGGTCTCTGTGATGAGTCATGTGGTGAAGTGGTTTCTACTCACTTTGCCGGTCTCGGCAGTTGTCGGTTCGCTGGTAGCCCTCTTTTTGTGGTTGCTCGATTGGGCAACCCTTTTTCGGTGGAAGCACGAATGGTTGCTCTATTTACTACCTCTGGCCGGGGTGAGCATTGTTCTCGCCTATCGCTTCAAAGGGAAGAATGCTGAAGCCGGAAATAACCTTATCGTGGATGAGATACACAAACCCGGCGGGGGAATACCTGTGCGGATGGCTCCATTTGTGCTCATATCCACGGTGGTAACTCATCTGTTTGGTGGGTCGGCAGGCCGCGAGGGTACTGCTGTGCAGATTGGCGGAAGTGTGGCGCACTTTTTTGCATCCGGGTTTCATTTGAATAAAAAGGATTTCAGGATATTGCTCATGACCGGTATTTCTGCCGGGTTTGGTGCCGTATTCGGGACACCTCTGGCCGGCACTGTGTTTGCACTGGAGGTAATTGCTATCGGGCGGGTAAAATACGATGCACTCCTGCCTTGTCTCTTTTCAGCGGTAATGGCAGATTGGTTTTGCTCGATGTATGGGGTTCTCCACACGCATTATCATATTGGTTTAAACTTGCAGGATAGTGCTTCTGCTACCTATTTCAATATCAACTATTTATTAATGATGTATGTTGCACTGGCCGGAGTTTTGTTCGGGTTGGTGAGTTACTTTTTTTCGGAACTTTCCCATTCTCTGAAAGATATGGCAAACCGGTTTATCAGCCGGAAATATTTAATCCCCGTGGTTGGCGGATTGCTAATTATTGGATTGACCCTGATGCTTGATACGACCGACTATCTTGGGTTGGGTGTAACAACGTTTACAGGAAGTGGCAATAGTATTGTAAATGCATTCAAACCGGGTGGCGTAGATGCACTGAGCTGGTTTTGGAAGCTGCTTTTTACGGCAGTAACCCTGAGTACCGGGTTTAAGGGAGGCGAGGTGACTCCGCTTTTTTTTATCGGAGCTACGTTGGGTAATGCCTTTTCCTCTTTCTTCGGACTACCTGTTGATCTGTTTGCCGGACTTGGATTTATTGCCGTTTTTGCCGGTGCAACAAATACACCATTGGCCTGTACGCTGATGGGGGTTGAGCTGTTTGGAGGCGAATATGCGATATATTACGCTGTGGCTTGCTTTGTTGCCTACTATTTCAGCGGACACAGTGGCATATACGGCTCGCAGCGGATTGGTATTTCGAAGGCGGGTTTTGATTACCATTCGGCGGGAGAACAGACGTTGAAATCTATCCGGGAGAGGAAGAGATAGATTGTTTGAACTCTTTTTATATTTGAAAAAAAATATAATTTATTAGTCACAATGAGAACATTTAGTCCGATAAACCTATTATAGCCACGGGACGATTGCTGATAAAGGGTTGTTTTTCTGATAATGAATGTTTATTATATTCTGAATGCATATAAAGCGTAAAATAATATTTCTGTGTTGGTTTCAGCTGCTTTTGCTGATTTATCCAATGGTAGTCAGGGATATACATATACATGCCCGGGAAAATGACTGTTGCCACACAGAGGAGACCCAAACAGAACCACGCTTTACTGAATCGCATACAAATGAGCACTGTCTGATATGCGAATTTGAGTTTGTCCCTGTTATACCACAAGCAATCTGGGTAATTCCCAAATTGCCTTTTCTTTACTTCGAATATCCGGTTTTTCAGATTGATTTTCCTCAAAATATTGCTTTGGGGATATCCCGCTTACGTGCACCACCTCTTTGTTAGTACGACTTTACTTTATCTTTAATTTCCGGTAATAACGGGTGACTTTTTCGTGCTTTTTTGTACGTAGTCGTTGCCTTTATTATCCGTATTTTCTTCTGTTTATGCTAGTAGAATGCATGAATAGAGGGTTTGTGTCGTATTAATTTAAAATTCAAATGATTATGAATAATGTAAAAGCGTGGATACTGGTTTTTGTATTTGCAATAAATATTTTTTTTGCAATAGGAGCACCATTGTCCGACAGAGAGTTTAGTGGTCGGGTTACAGAAAAGTGGAGTGGCAAACCAATCAACGGTGTTTCTGTTTATTTGCCCGATTTCAGAATGGGAACATTTACAGATGAAGCGGGCCGGTTTACCCTGAAACGTGTTCCGGCTTCTAAGACAGTCGTTTTTGTCGGATTGGTTGGGTATAGAAATCTGATTGAGACCATCGACCTATCTGTTGTGAAGGAGAAAAATTTTGAAATGGAATATACCGCTACTGAGTTGAACGAAGTCGTGGTAACCGGACTTTCAAAACCGGCAGAGCAGAAGAGAACGCCGGCGCCAATTGTTGTGATTTCCAACGAAGAATTGCGGGAAAAGGCATCGTCCAATATAATCGATGCTCTTTCTGCTCTACCGGGCGTATCGCAGGTGACCACCGGAGCGGCTATCTCAAAGCCGGTTATTCGCGGGTTAGGCTACAACAGGGTTGTGGTTATCAATGATGGCGTCAGGCAGGAGGGGCAACAGTGGGGCGACGAGCATGGTATAGAGATTGATGGCAATGCTGTACATCGGGTAGAAATACTCAAAGGGCCTGCAAGTCTGGTGTATGGTTCCGATGCAATGGCCGGAGTGGTAAATCTTATATCTTCGCCCAATCTGCCAGAAGGAAAAATTGCAGCTAATCTTTCGTCAGAATATCAGTCGAATAATGGTTTAAGAGCTTTTTCATTTGATCTGTCCGGGAATAAAAAAGGGATAGTGTGGGATGCAAGATACAGCAAAAAACAGGCGCATGCCTACAAAAACAGGTACGATGGGTATGTTTACAATTCCGGATTCAGAGAGAATGCATTCAGTGGAATGGTGGGGCTGAATAAATCGTGGGGTTTTTCGAACCTGAAGTTGAGTCTCTATCACCTTAATCCCGGAATTGTGGAAGGCGAACGGGATAGTTTAACCGGAAAATTTGTGAAGCCGGTTATTTCTGATAATGGGGAAGTGGCTGAAGCATTGGTTAATAACAGCGATAATTTATCCTATAAACCACATATTCCTTTTCAGCAAATATACCATTACAAAGCTGTTTGGGAAAATAAGTTGTCGTTGCCCAACCAATCTACTTTAGGTGTAAATATCGGGTTTCAGCAAAACCAACGAAAAGAGTTTGCTGATTTCGAACATCCAAAAGATTACGAACTATTTTTTCTGCTGAATACATTGAGCTACGACATTCGATACAATGCCCCGGGTGATAAGTTTCTGAATTTCTCACTGGGTGTAAACGGGATGAGTCAATCATCAGAAAACCGGGGAGTTGAGTTTCTGATTCCGGAGTACAACCTGTTTGATGCCGGACTGTTTTCGATTGTGAAAAAGCGGGTTGGCCCGGTGGATATCAGCGGAGGGCTACGTTTTGATAGCCGGTCGCAAAATGCCTGTGAGTTGTATCTTGATGCAGAAGGCGCAAAGGTGAGTTCAGCGACAGAGGGAGCTGTCAGACGTTTTCCGGCATTCGATACCCGTTTCAGCGGTTGGTCGGGAAGCCTTGGTGCTACCTGGCAGATTAGTCGTTCTTTTTATACGAAACTCAATCTTTCGCGAGGGTTCAGAGCGCCTAATGTCAGTGAGTTAGGTGCAAATGGAGTACATGAAGGAACGATTCGGTATGAAACCGGCGACCCCAATCTGAAACCTGAGAGCAGCTTGCAGTTCGATTATACGTTAGGATACAATACAGAGCACATATCGGCAGAAATTAATCTGTTTGCAAATAAAATACAGAACTACATCTATTTACGAAAGCTCAGTAATATGGTCGGAACTGATTCTATTGTTGATAATTATAGCGTTTTCAGGTACGTCTCCGGTGATGCCGTTCTTCGGGGTGGTGAGTTTCGGTTTGATATACATCCACATCCTTACGACTGGTTGCATTTCGAGAATTCATTTTCGTACGTAGAAGGCATACAAACCAGTCAACCCGATTCTACCCGAAATTTGCCCTTAATACCCGCCCCGAAATGGATTGTTTCGCTTAAAGCAGAATCTCAGAGGATGGGGAAATATCTTCGAAATGCGTACCTTAAGATTGAATCAGAAAACTATTTTCTGCAAAATCGGTTTTATTCAGCATTTGGCACCGAATCGCGTACGCCCGGATATAGTCTTTTGAATTTGGGATTTGGTAGCGAATTAGCGTATAGGGGCAGAGAGTTGTTTTCAATATTTGTGTCGGCAAATAATCTGTTGGATGTAGCGTATCAGAATCATCTGAGTCGATTGAAGTATGCCGCAGTGAATAATGTGACTGGCCGACAGGGGGTCTATAATATGGGGAGGAATATTAGTCTGAAAATAGTTATTCCTATTCATATCAGTAAATAGAAAAAGCAGGGGCTGTCCGGCAAACGAACAGCCCCTGTGTTTATCAGAAGTTATTTCTGTGATTTAATCAGAAATAAGAGCAGCAGTAGTCAGTTGCTTCTTTTACAACTAATTGGAATTTTTCGTTGGCGGGTACAGTAAATTCATCACCCTCTTTCACGGTAATCCATTCGCTTTTTCCCGGAAGTTTTACATCCATTTCTCCACCCAGAATTTCCATCAATTCGTTGGTGTCGGTGCCGAATTCATATTCGCCGGGCATCATGATACCCAGAGTCTTTTTTGTGCCATCGGCAAAAAGTACGGTGCGACTGGTTACTTGTCCGCCAAAATAGATATTGGCCTTTTTTACTACGGTTACTTGTTCGAATTGTGACATGATTATTTGTATTTAAAAATTGAATTTATTTTGTAGCCAGATAGAAAGCACAAACCCCGGGGCAATAGATTTTGTGTTCGACTGCCGAAAATCCGCACGATAGCAGTAGCGACTTCATCTCTTCCCCTTGCGGAAATGCTTCGATGGATTTGGGTAGATAGGAGTATGCTTTGTTGTCTTTCGAAAAGAGACGGGCAAATGCCGGGATGACAAATTTTGAATAAAGCTGATAAAACTGTTTGGTTGGGAAACGCTGAGGTTCAGACATTTCGAGGATAACCAAATGGCCTCCCGGTTTCAGCACCCTGCACATTTCGGATATTCCTTTTTGCAGATTTTCGTAGTTTCGTACCCCGAAAGCGACTGTCACAGCATCGAATGTTTGCGATTCAAAATGCAGGTTCATGCTATCGCCCGTTTGCAGTTCAATCTGCTTTTGCAGAGAGTATTGTTCAATCTTTTTTCTTCCGACTTCGAGCATTCCCTCAGATATGTCGATGCCGATAATTTTCTCAGTTTTAAGCAGCTGAAAAGCCCCGATGGCAAAATCGCCGGTTCCTGTGGCCACATCCAGAAGCAGTTGTGGTTTGAATTTTTTCAAAGAAAGCAGAGCTCTTTTTCGCCAAATAATATCCATTCCGAAGGTCATGAATCGATTCATCGGGTCGTAGTTGGCCGAAATGGTATCAAACATCCGGATGATTTGCTCTTTCTTCCCACCATCTTGCTCGTAGGGGAGTACTTTTTCGCAATCGAAACCTTTTTTATCGCTCATACTTTGTGTCTGTTGAAAATATTGTAATTCTGATTATTTAGTTTTAATAGAAGACGACCGGATGATTAGTTCCGGAGGGAATTGAATATGTTGAATGAGTCTCTCTTCGGGGGACTGATTCAATTGTTCGATCAGTAATCTGGCAGAGGTTTCTCCCAACTCATGGCTGAACAGATTGACAGACGTCAGTTCAGGATCGACAAAAACATCGAACAGCTCGTTGGCAAAACCAACCAAAGCCACCTGTTGCGGAATACTGATACCTGCTTTTTTGAATGCAAGCAATACCCCCATAGCCGAAAAGTCGCCTGCTGCAAGTATCGCATCCGGTAGTTCGCCCGCTGCGATAATCGCATTTGCGGCTTCAGTACCGGTTTCGAGCGTGATGCCGTTGTGGTATATCCAGTTTTCCTGCGGGACAATGTTGTACTCTTTCAACGCGTCGAGATATCCGTTCATCCGGTTGCGGTAAACACTCAATGACAATGGCCCGGCCAGGTGATAGATTCGTTTGCAACCCTGTTTGATAAGATGTTCAACAGCCTGATATGCCGCCTGATAATTGTCGACCTCTACTTTAGAAACATTCAGTCCATCGGGTACACGGTCGAAAAAAACAATCGGTGTTCCTTTGTTGATAAATGGCAAAAAGTGCGAATAATCAGTGGTTTCGGCCGACAGAGAGACGGCGATTGCATCTACCTTTTTGGTTAACAGCGTTTTGATAATTGATTTCTCCGTTTCGTAACTTTCGTTGGATTGCGAGAAGATAACACTGTATCCGTTTTCGTAGGCCACCTGCTCAATACCGGCAATGGCTGCTGCAAAGAAGTTTCGGCTGATACGAGGCACTATCACTGCAATAACAGAGCTTTTGCCTGTTCGCAAATGCAGGGCTACAGGGTCGGGCTCGAAGTGTAGTTTTTCGGCCAGTTCCATCACCTGAGTTTTCATCTTTTTGCTGATGCGCGGATGATTTTGCAAGGCACGGGAAACAGTCGAGGCTGTCGTGTTGAGAGCCTTTGCCAGATCGTAGATGGTTACCTTGTTTGCCATTTGAGTTATTTCTCTTCTTCGAAAAAGCGTTTCAAAACAGCAACGGTATCGAGCTTAGCCCTGTCAAAATCGTCGTTGATAATCACAACATCAAATTGTGGCGCAAAACTCAACTCATATTCAGCTTTTGACAGACGCGATTCGATAACCTCCGGGCTATCTGTTCCCCGTTTTTCGAGTCGGTTTCGCAACTCTTCGATGCCGGGAGGCTGAATAAATACGGTCAAAGCTCTGTTGCCATAATGTTTCTTGATATTTAGCCCGCCCACCACATCTACATCGAAAACAACGTGCTGACCGCTGTTGAGTATGCGTTCAACTTCAGCTTTCAGGGTGCCGTAAAATCGATCTGTATAAACCTCTTCAAATTCCAGAAACTCGTTCTTCGATATTTTGGTTCGAAACTCATCCGGTGTCAGAAAATAGTATTCTACACCGTCTTTTTCCACACCTCTCGGTTGGCGGGATGTAGCAGAAATCGAAAAAGAGATATTGAGATTCTGATTGAGCAGATAGTTGATAATGGTTGATTTTCCTGAACCTGAAGGGGCGGAAAAAATAACTATTTTGGTTTGCATTTCTCTATTTTATGGTTTATAAAACGTTCAATACCTGTTCTTTTATTTGCTCTAACTCGTCCTTCATGCGCACAACCACTTTTTGCATCTCTGCGTGGTTCGATTTCGAACCCAGTGTGTTGATTTCTCTTCCGATTTCCTGACAAATGAATCCCAGTTTTTTCCCCTGCCCTTTGCCGCTTTTGATGGTTTCAAGAAAATAATTCAGATGATGACTCAGTCTGTGTTTTTCTTCGTTTACATCCAGCTTTTCGATGTAAAAAATCAGTTCTTGTTCGAAGCGATTTCTGTCATAATCCTTGTTTTCGAGTTTTAACAAAGCTTCTGTTAAACGGATTTTTACACGTTCAATTCTTTCACTTTCGTAAAGCTCTATCTCTTTGAGCAAATCAGCAATAGTTTCTATTTTCTGAATAAACAGCTTTTGCAATCCTTCGCCTTCTTGTTTCCGAAATTCGATAAGCTGATTTATTGCTTCCTGAACAGACTGATGTACGATGCTCCATTCTGTTTCGTCAAACTCCTGAATTTCAGTCTTTAATGCTTCCGGCAGACGAAGAACAACCGAAAACCAGTCGGCAGGCAGAGCAATACCCGTACTTTCAGATATTTGAGTAATTTGTCTGACATAATTCTCAACTATCGTTTTATTTATTTGCGATGAACTCTCTTTGCCCTGATTCTCAAGATAAACCGAGAATTCCACCTTACCACGTTCCAGTTTTTGAGCTATCTCGTTTCTGAGTTCCATCTCTTTTTCGCGATAAGCTCCCGGAATGCGGGCTGATAAGTCGAGTTGTTTGCTGTTGAGAGACTTTATTTCAATTGTGATTTTTTTGGTAGGAAGTTCGGCTATGGCTTTGCCAAAACCTGTCATTGAAAGTATCATTCGCAGGGTGATTTTATTTAAATAATTCTGCAAATTTAGTTTTTTCTGCCGTATAAAATGGATTATATCTGCAAAATAATGTAACTTTGCACCTCAACAGACCAAAAATACGCAGAATTGAGTACCTTCAGTCAGAAATTGGATTCAATTTGTTCCTTTTATCACAAAAACATTTAATGGCAATACTATTTAATTTAGAAACTTCCACCACTCTTTGTTCCGTGGCTGTATCCAAAGACGGCATGATTGTGTTCAACAAACAAAGTGAGGATGGACCATCGCACGCCACACTGTTCGGGCAGTATGTCGAAGAAGCCATGTCATTTGTGCGTGCTCAGAATCTGAAAATCGATGCTGTAGCGGTAAGTTGTGGTCCCGGATCTTATACCGGACTTCGTATTGGCGTATCTACAGCAAAAGGATTGTGTTATGCACTCAATGTGCCGCTTATTGCAGTCGGCACACTCCAACTGATGGCTTGTACATTGTTGTTTGACGATGCTGTTGATGAAGATGCTCTGCTGTGCCCCATGATTGATGCCCGACGGATGGAGGTTTATGCCGCTGTCTACGACCGTTCACTCCAGCCTCTCAGAGCCGTTTCGGCCGATATCATCGATCAGAGTTCGTACTCAGAGTTTCTCGGGAATCAAAAAATTTATTTTTTTGGAAACGGTGCCGAAAAGTGCAAAGCTACAATCACTCATCCGAATGCCTTTTTTATAGCCAATGTTCATCCTTTGGCTCTGAATATGGTTGCTTTGGCAGAAAAAAGCTTTCGGGAATCAGCATTTGTTGATTTAGCCTATTTCGAACCCTTTTATTTGAAAGATTTTGTGGCCACAGTTGCTAAAAATAAAGTTCTGGGTTCCGTTTAATTTACATGCATATTAATTTGCACTACAAACATGAACAAAATAAACAAAGCAGAGGTAGAAAAGCCTATCTATTTCACCAGCCTCAAAAAGCTCGTGTTGCCGGAGTATGGTCGGAATGTCCAGAATATGGTGGACCATGCACTTACCATTACCGATAGGGCGGAGCGTACGCGTTGTGCCAATTCTATCATCAATATGATGGGTAATATGTTCCCTCATTTGCGCAATGTTGAGGATTTTAAGTATAAGCTGTGGGATCATCTGGCTATTATGGCCGATTTTAAACTCGATATTGATTATCCTTACGAAATAGTAAAAAAAGAAAATCTCTATTCCCGTCCTGATATCGCGCCCTATAAAACAAGTAGAATTAAGTATCGCCACTATGGCCTTGTTGTAGAAAAAATGATAGAAAAGGTGTATGGGTATCCGGAAGGATCGCCGGAGAGAGAGCAGCTCATAGCCCTGATAGCCAATCACATGAAGAAAAGCTTTATGGCCTGGAACAAGGATAATGTGGAAGACCAAAAAATAATACTTGATTTGGAGGAGTATTCCGAAGGACGCATTCGGGCTACACCCGATGTCTTCAGACACGTGGAGCCCAAGGAGTTTCAACCACATCCGCATAAAAAACACAACAGGCCCGGTGGCGGCAAGCGTATGGGAAAATAATTAATTGTAATAACAGGAATTCATCCGAAAATGGGATCATTTATAATAGAAGGTGGCCATCGCCTGAATGGCGAGATTGTGCCACAGGGTGCCAAAAATGAAGCGCTCGAAATTATTTGTGCTACTTTGTTGACTTCAGAAGAGGTTATCATAAATAATATTCCCGACATTCTTGATATCAACAATTTGATTCAATTGTTGCGGGAGATGGGTGTGAAGGTTCGTAAGCCGGCGCCTAATTCATTCTCTTTTCAGGCGGATGCTATTGACCTTAATTATCTGAAATCCGACGAGTTTATTCGTAGAAGTTCTTCGCTCAGGGGGTCGGTCATGATTATCGGGCCTTTGGTTGCTCGTTTCGGTTACGCCATTTTGCCCAAACCCGGTGGGGATAAAATTGGTCGCCGTCGATTGGATACACATTTTGTTGGAATACAAAAACTGGGTGCTCAGTTTAATTACAATTCTGATGAGCAACTCTACGAAATACGAGCCGAAAAACTTAAGGGAACCTATATGCTTCTCGACGAAGCTTCAGTTACCGGTACTGCAAATATTGTGATGACGGCCGTTTTGGCAGAAGGTACTACTACTATTTATAATGCCGCATGCGAGCCTTACTTGCAGCAGTTGTGTAAAATGTTGAATAGCATGGGCGCCTCTATACAGGGCGTTGGTTCGAATCTATTGACAATCAATGGGGTGACATCGCTCAAAGGATGCACGCACTCTGTGCTTCCGGATATGATTGAAATCGGTAGTTTTATCGGAATGGCCGCAATGACTGGTTCTGAATTGCGTATCAAAGATGTTTCCTACAAAGATCTGGGACTCATTCCCGATACATTCCGCCGTCTCGGTATTCAACTCGAGCTTCAGGGCGACGATATATTTATTCCGCAGCAGGATTCTTACGAAATAGATACATTTATCGATGGCTCTATTATGGTTTTTGCCGATGCTACATGGCCGGGTTTAACCCCCGACCTGTTGAGTGTGCTTCTTGTAGTTGCTACCCAGGCTAAAGGCAGTGTGCTCATTCACCAGAAGATGTTCGAAAGTCGTCTTTTCTTTGTGGATAAGCTCATTGATATGGGAGCGCAGATTATCCTTTGCGATCCACACAGAGCCACTGTTATTGGTAATGCAAATGCTTATCCTCTTCGCGCATCTACCATGTCGTCTCCCGATATCAGAGCGGGTATCGCATTGCTTATCGCTGCTCTTTCGGCTCAGGGAGTGAGCACAATTCACAACATCGACCAGATCGACCGCGGATACGAAAATATTGACAAGCGACTCAATAAACTGGGCGCTCGTATTACCCGAATCTGATTACTTAGTTATCGGAATCTCTTTTACTGGTAAGTAAGAATGCAATGATGCCCTTTGATGCGATCAAAGGGCATCGTTGCATTTGCATTTTACCTTCGAATAAAATTTGATGGCATCTTTGCATTTGAATTTTGCCTTCGAATAAGATTTGAGGGCATCATCGCATTTACATTTTACCTTCAAATAAAATTTGAGGGCATCATTGCATTTACATTTTACCTTCAAATAAAATTTGAGGGCATCATTGCATTTGCATTTTGCCTTCGAATAAGATTTGAGGGCATCATTGCATTTACATTCTATCGTCAAATAAGATTTGAGAGCATCTTTGCATTTATACTTATTCCGAAATGAAATCAATAGTCAAAATGAAAACGGTTGTTTGGTAGAATATCTCTGTAGCTATTTGATTGTGTCCGCAATTTTGATACTTCTCACGCTGACTTCGCATACCGATATAAAAAAAGAGGCAATTCCTTTCGGAAAAGCCTCCTCTTTATATTTTGTACCAGTCGGAAATCCTACTCTTGGTTCAGTGTGAAACGACCAAATCCTGTAGCAGTCAAACCCTTGCTTTGAGAAGCTAAGTATTGCTCAACAGTGATTTTCTGATCTTTGATAAATGCCTGAGCCAACAAAGTTGAATCCTGATAGAATTTGTTCAATCGGCCCTGAGCAATCTTGTCGAGCATGTTTTCGGGTTTACCCTCTTCACGTGCTTTTTCGCGACCGATAGTCAGCTCTTTTTCTACCACATCAGCAGGCATATCGTCTTTGCTCAACGAGATAGGAGACATAGCAGCAACCTGCATGGCAACATCCTTTGCAACCTGTGTGTCTACGCCTTCCTGGTTGAAACCGACAATAGTAGCCAGTTTATTACCCGGGTGAATGTAAGCAACTACAGAGGCAGCTTCTATTTTGTTGTATGTACCTACTTCCATCTTCTCGCCGGTTACACCAATACGGTCAGTAATCAACTGAGAAATAGTGCTACCTTCAACTGTTGCCGCCAACAAATCCTCTATTGTAGCGGGTTTGTTTTCCAATGCAGCATTCAGGATAGTTGTAGCCAAACCTACGAACTCACTATTTTTAGCAACAAAGTCTGTTTCGCACTTCAACGCAATGATAGCTGCAAAGTTGCCATTTGTTCCGGCAAGAACACATCCTTCAGAGGCTTCGCGGTCAGAACGTTTAGCAGCAACTGCCTGTCCTTTTTTGCGAATAATTTCCATTGCTTTGTCGAAATCACCTTCAGCTTCGTTCAAAGCGTTTTTGCAATCCATCATACCAGCTCCGGTCATTGTGCGGAGTTTGGTAATTTCTGCCATAGTAACAGCCATAATTATCTTTATTTAATAAGTTAGTTTATTTTATTCTTGTCTAATACAGAGCATTGTCTTAAAAAATGAACGAGCTATAAGCATCTCAATTTAGTTAAAAATGAAAGAAACCTATAGCTCGTAAAATTGTAAGCCAAGAAATTACTCTTCGTCAGGAGATTGGAATTTTGCCGCAACTTTTGCGTTCAAAGCCTCTTCATCCTCTTTTTTAGTTCTCTCTTTTTTAGCTGGTTTTGCTTTTCTTTCTCTTTTGGGAGCTGCTGTTTCTGCTACATCATCTACTTTCTCCGCTTTTCTTTCCTCAAGACCTTCGATGATTGCGCCGCAAAGAGCATCCAGGATAACCTCGATTGATTTTGTTGCATCGTCATTTGCCGGAATTACAAAATCAATATCTTTTGGATTTGAATTTGTATCAACAATACCAAATACGGGAATACCTAAACGCTTAGCTTCAGCTACAGCAATGTGTTCTTTCATCACATCAACTACAAAAATTGCAGCCGGAAGACGTGATAAATCAGAAATACTACCCAGGTTTTTTTCCAGTTTAGCGCGTTGGCGTGTAATCTGGAGTTTTTCTCTTTTTGATAAGTTATCGAATGTACCATCTTTTTCCATTTTGTCGATAGAAGACATCTTCTTAACGGCTTTACGGATTGTAGTAAAGTTAGTAAGCATTCCGCCGGGCCAGCGCTCGATAACGTAAGGCATATTTACAGAAGCAGCTTTTTCAGCTACTACATCTTTTGCTTGTTTTTTTGTGGCAACAAACAATACTCTTCTACCTGATTTTACGATAGATTTCAGAGCATTGGCGGCGTCGTCCACTTTTGCAACTGTTTTGTATAAATCGATAATATGGATACCATTGCGCTCCATAAAGATGTATGGAGACATGGCCGGATTCCACTTTCTTTTCAAGTGTCCGAAGTGACAACCGGCTTCTAATAATTGTTCAAAATTTACTCTAGACATTGTTTCTATTTTTAATTCGTTTACATTCAACTAATTCAATTGCTAAGTAGCACTCTCTGAAGAGAAGTAAGTCTTAACAATTTGGATACTAAACGCCTAACGTCGATAAGTATCGCATAAAAAATACTGTTAACGTTTGCTGAACTGGAATCTCTTACGAGCTTTGGGACGACCCGGTTTTTTACGCTCTACAGAGCGTGGATCACGAGTAACAAATCCTTCTTTTCTCAATACAGACTTGTCTTCAGCATTGATTTTTATCAGTGCACGTGCGATAGCCAAACGTAATGCTTCTGCCTGACCTTTGTAACCACCACCGCCTAAGTTTACGCGGATATCGTATGTTTCGGCAACGCCCAGTTTGTTCAAAGGCTGTTTTACCACATACTGAAGAATGGTTGAAGGGAAATAATTATCGAGTTCACGCTTATTAATGACGATTTTGCCGCTTCCTTCGCTCACGAAAACGCGGGCTACTGCTGCTTTTCGTCTTCCGATTGCATTAACTAATTCCATGTCGATTATTTAAATGAATTTATATCAATTGATTTAGGAGTCTGAGCCTGATGAGGATGCTCTTCACCTGCATAAACAAACAGGTTAGTTAAAAGCTGATCTCCCAGTTTGTTTTTGGGAAGCATACCTTTTACTACCTTTTTGAACAAACGGGATTCTCCTTTTTTCATCAGAGACATCGGGTTGTTTTCTCTCTGGCCTCCGGGATATCCGGTGTAGCTCAGATAGATACGGTCGGTCCACTTGTTACCGGTTAATTTTACTTTGTCGGCATTGATAATGATTACATTATCACCGCAATCTACGTGAGGGGTGAAGCTGGGTTTGTATTTGCCTCTCAAAAGTTTCGCAACTTTGGCGCAAAGACGTCCCAAAACCTGATCGGTTGCATCTACCACAACCCACTCTTTCTGTACAGTTGCTTTGTTTGCAGAAATGGTCTTGTAACTTAAAGTATCCACTACTTGTTGGTTTTAAAATTGTTTAATACTAAAAATCAGATGTTTACGAGCGTCGGACAGAACATTCTTCACATCTTTCTATTCTCACATTCTAGTTTGAATAATAATCGGCTTGCAAAGGTATTGCTTTTCTTTTAAATACAAAACTTTTTTGGTAAAAAAATAAGTTTTGCCTCCTCATATCCAATTGGATAAATGGTGTTGGTTTATTCCGCATTTATCTTAAAAACTATCTTTTTGACTGTGGTTTTATCGCCAAACTGAACGTTGGGTATGTGTGCATCAGTCGGAAAAAATATCGAAAATTGCTCAGGAGAGGCAACGTAGTATTTGATTTTTCCTGAATGATAGAAACCAGCATCGTTGGATGCATCGTATGCTTTTGATTCTGTTGTTTCGGATAATGGGGCTGACCCATGAAGCTCTTTGCCAGATACCATGTATTGCAGGTCGATTTTCTTTTTGTGCGCTTCGAGCAACTCGTCGCCGGGTGCTTTTGTGTTGTATTCCTGTACGATAATGGTTACATCGCTGCTCAATTGTTGTTTGCCCGGTGCCAGACTGCTGAGGTTATTTTCGCGGAGAAACCTGAATACAAGCTGCCAGCGCTCGGGATACTTGTTGTAGTGACTGGCAAACAATGCAATGTCGGTTGCCGGAGATGGACTTGCATTTATGCCTTCGAGCCAGGCTTTTTTATTGTACCAGTTAAGTTGTTTTTCGGTGGCTTTTCTTTGTTTTGCCGAGGTTTCTGCGGAAAATGCGACAAGGCATAGTCCGGCAATAAGAAATAGTTTTGTTTTTCTTTTCATGGTTGAGTCGGGGCTTTTTTTATGTACAATATAATAATAGTAAGTTGTTTTCTTTATCGGAAAAAATTAATAGTTCAATCTTCTGTTTATCTCTTTGAGCAACTCTCTGAGCTCATGGCTTTGGCTTATATCCGGAAATGGAAGTATTGGTTCCGGGCGTTGGGGTAGGGAGGCAAAACAGTATTGAAGCCAATCTACGTCGAGCCATTGTCCGAATTTGTATCCCACTTTTCGGAGTTGTGCAGAGGGTACAAATCCCATTTTTTTGTGAAAATCAATGCTTTTCCCGTTTTGAGAAGTGACCACAGCTATTGCCTGACAAATGCCCTGTAGCCGGAGCACTTCTATTAATGCGTGGTAAAGCGATTTTCCAATACCTTTGCTGGTACTGTCTTGTTTCAGATATATCACACTTTCTGCCACCCACTGATAGGCCGACCTCGGTTTGAAGGTGGTGGCGTATGCATATCCGATAATCCCGTTTTCTGTCTCGCAAACCAAAATGGGGTGAGTATGGGCAATATTTTGCATACGAAGAGCAAACTCTTCCGCAGTGGGAACATCGTATTCGAAGGTGATTGTTGTGTCGGTGATGTAGGATGAATAAATAGCAAGAACAGACCCGTAGTCGGCTGCCGTGGCGGGTCGTATAATTCTTTTGTATTGGGTATCTGTTACAGTTGTATCCATTGTCCTTTTTTTTATTCAAAACAAATCTATTGCCGAATCGTTTATTTGTGTTCTGTTAATGAAGTTGCAAAGATAGCAGAATTTGACATTATAAATTTCTTTATTTGCAGATGATTCTCAAACCCACGAATTTGTAGTAAATTTGCACAAAAATATTTGAGAATGACAAATCAAAGTGAGCACGGGAGAGGATTTTTGGGAGGATGGAGAGGCCTGAAAGAGTTATTGCCCAATAACACAGGTGTTTGGAAACAGACCTTTTCTTCGCTCAAGTCCCGCAATTACCGGCTCTATTTTTACGGACAAATGATTTCGCTCATTGGCTCATTTGTGCAGTCCATTGCTTTGAGCTGGCTTATATACCGGGTGACCGGCTCGGTAATGCTTTTGGCTACAGTCTCCTTCGTTTCGCAGATACCCAGTTTCTTTCTGACTCCTGTAACAGGGGTTTTGGTCGATCGCATTGGCCGGAAACGGGTTTTGATTGCCACACAGCTGGCTTTTATGATTCAGGCACTGATACTGGCACTGCTTACTTTGGTATTTGAAATTGAAGTTTGGCAGATTATTGGGCTGAGTCTTTTTATCGGGCTTGTTCATGCATTCGATATGCCTGCCCGTCAGGCTATTACAATTGATTTGGTGGATAATAAAGAGAATCTGAGTAATGCAATTGCGCTCAACTCGGCCATGTTCAACGCCGCCAGACTTATCGGCCCATCTATCGGGGGCGTTTTGGTGGGGTTAATCGGAGAGGGTTTTTGTTTTCTGATAAACGGATTGTCCTATGTTACGGTTCTTTATTCATTAAACAAAATCAGAATAAAAGAGGTAAAAAAACAGACCGGAACCCACAATATTGTGCGGGATATGAACGATGGTATCCTCTACGCGTATCGCTCAATGCCCTTGCGTAGTGCGCTTATTATGGTCGGCCTGATCAGCTTCTTCGGCTTCTCTATCCTGGTGTTTATGCCGGCTTTTGTAAAGGATATTTTACACCGGGGAAGCGATGCTTTGGGATTTGTTATGGCCTCTATCGGAGCCGGAGCTTTGGTGGCCGCACTCTATCTGGCTGCCCGAAAAAGTGTATTGGGGTTGGGGAAGATTATTATGTTGAACACTTTTTTGCTGGGAGTTTGTCAGTGCACACTTGCATTTATGGATGCCATGTTGCCGGTTATTCTGGTTGGTTTTCCGATAGGTTTTGCCCTGATAGCATCTGTCGCATCTATGAATACACAGTTGCAGATGTTGTCGGATGAGGCATACCGGGGTCGGGTGATGAGTTTTTATACGATGGCTCTGATGGGGGTGGTGCCTATTGGTGCGATGGTATTGGGCTATCTCGAGAAATTTGTCGGGTTGTCTTATTTGTTTCTGATCAATGGCGTGGTTTGCGTTCTGGCAGCATTGGTTTACGAAATTGCCAGACCTGCATTGCGCCGGCAGATGAGAAAAGTATATGTGGAAAAGGGGCTTGTGCATGAGATTGCAACGGGAATGGCTTCTACTATTGATAAATAACGATATTACTACAATATGATACAGGAGGATACTATTTGTGCTGTTTCTACAGCTCCGGGGCAGGGAGGTGTCGCTATGATTCGCGTGGCCGGAAAGGATGCTGTCGAAATCTGTCACCGGATATACAACGCGGCCGGAAAAAATGCTTCACTATTGACACAGAAGCCCTATACGTTGAGTTATGGATCAGTAATGAACAACGGAGAGAGAATTGATGATGTGCTGGTCGCGCTTTTCAGGGCACCTCATTCGTTTACCGGAGAGGATACTGTGGAAATAACCTGTCACGGGTCAGTCTTTATTCAGCAACAGATATTGAAGTTGCTCATCGAAAACGGTTGTCGTTCTGCTCTGCCGGGTGAGTTTACGCAAAGGGCATTTATGAATGGTAAGATGGATTTGTCGCAGGCCGAGGCTGTCGCCGATCTGATTGCCTCTACCTCGGCTGCCACCCATAAGCTGGCGCTCAATCAGATGAGGGGCGGATTTAGTGCTGAGCTCAATCTCTTGCGCGGTCGATTGCTTGATTTTGTGTCTCTGGTGGAGTTGGAACTCGATTTTAGCGAAGAGGAGGTGGAGTTTGCCGACCGCCTGAAGCTGAAGTCTCTTTCGCAGGAGATTATGGATATTATTCGCCGGTTGGCTGACTCTTTTAGTGTGGGAAATGCCATTAAGAATGGTGTACCTGTGGCTATAGTGGGAGAAACAAATGCCGGTAAATCTACTCTGCTCAACCTCTTCCTCAACGAAGAACGGGCCATTGTTTCGGATATTCACGGCACCACGCGGGATGTGATTGAAGATACAGTGGTGATATCCGGAGTCACCTTCCGTTTTATTGATACTGCCGGTATCCGGGAGACTACAGATGTGATTGAATCATTGGGTATCGAACGTACCTTCCGCAAATTAGAACAGGCCGAAATTGTAATCTGGCTGATTGATGCCACCACTTCTCCCGATTTGATTTTAGAACTGGCTCAGAAGGTGCTTCCGCTGGCGCAGGGCAAACAGTTGTTGACTGTTTTCAATAAATCGGATTTGCTATCGAATGATAAACGGGATAATCTTTGCGCTCTTTTGCCTGACCTGAATCCTCTTTTTATTTCGGCCAAAATGAGACTGGATACAGAACAGCTTCAGCAGAGATTGCTCGAAGCGGCTCATCTGCCAGAGGTAAGTGCCAACGATGTAATTGTGACAAATATCCGGCACTACGAGGCTCTGACCAGGGCTCTGGCTGCTATCGGACGGGCACACGATGGACTTGATAGCGGTATTTCCGGCGATTTCCTTTCGCAGGATATTCGCGAATGTATGCATTATCTGGGAGAGATAACAGGATCTATCAGTACGGATGATATACTGGGCTCGATTTTTGAGCGGTTTTGTATTGGAAAATAAAGATTGAAAAATCAGATAGTTTCTGGTTTTAATAAACAAAAAAACGCCCGACATCTCTATCGGGCGTTTTTTTGTTTGAATCAATATCAGCGTTTTCCCTTTTTGGAATTGTCGCGTGCTATTTGTTGCTGGCGTTTTTGCATCTCTTCCACTCGTGCCATAAAGCCCGATTTCTTAACCGGTTTTTTTGCCTTTTCCTGCAATTTAGCCAAAAGCTTTTCTTCGTTGATGAACTGACGGAAAGCCAGAGTTTGCAGAATGGTAATCAATGTAGAAATGAAATAGTAGTAGCTCAAACCCGATGCAAACTCATTCAGGAAGAAGAGGAACATCAGTGGCATGATGTACATCATGGTCTTCATACCCGGCATCTGAGCCTGTCCTGTATTGGTGGCATCCATATTGAATTTTGTATAAACAATATTCGTAGCTGTCATCAACAGACAGAATAAACTGATGTGGTTACCATAATACTGACTCAGAACAGGTATTTGAGTTGTCCAGCTGTAAATCGAATCGTAGGTAGAGAGGTCGGTTGCCCACAGGAAACTCTGTTGACGAAGCTCAATCGACGACGGGAAAAACATATACATCGCAATCAGTATCGGCATTTGCAGCAACATGGGCAGACACCCGCTCAGCGGATTTACTCCGGCTCGTTTATACAAATCCATAGTTGCTTTTTGTCTCTCCATCATCTTATCCTGACCGGGGAATTTTGCGTTCAACTCTTCTACCTGTGGGCGAAGTACACGCATTTTGGCCGATGAAAGATAGGACTTATAGGTGAGCGGGAAAAGAACTAATTTGATAACCAGTGTCAACAACAAAATGATCAGACCATAGCTGCTGATAAACTTCTCGAAAAAGTTGAACATCGGAATCACAGCTATTTTATTGATGTAGCGGAATACGCTTGCGCCCAGGGGTACAATCCGGTCGAGGCGGAGTTTGTCTTCGTCTTTTAATCCATTATCCAGTTTGGTTAAAGTCGGATAGTGATTGGGGCCGAAGTAGTAGTTGAAAGAGATAGTTTGTGCCGTATTGATATTCACATCAACAAATGCGCGGGTATTGTACTCCTTGATATAGCCCGAATCCGGAATAATTTTTGATTCGACAATCGCAGATGTCAGCTCCTTTTTTGCAATCAGAATCGATGAAAAGAACTGATCTTTGTAGGCTACCCACTTGATTTTATTGGTGAGTTCTTTCGAGTCGTCCTTAGCATCGCTCAGATAATCCACTTCTTCTGTCAGATACTTGAAGTAGAGGTTTGAGTAACGACTCTCGTTTTTGTGCCCCTTTTCCTGTTGTCTGAGTTTTTGATACCAGCCTAACTCCAAAGAAGTCGTGTTGCCTGCTAATACAGAATCGAGCCCGACAGTCTTTATGTCAAACTTCATCAGGTAAGATTGGGGATCGATGGTGTATATGTAGTCCAGATATCTACCATTACCAGCGTTCAGGCGCATCGTTACGCAATTTTGGCTGATAGAGGGTTGGAAGTAAAGATCGGCTGTGTTAATCTTCTTGCTGTCCCGGGTATTGAGGGTTATGCCGAAAGAGCTCTCTTCGCCCTGAAATAAGATCAAAGGTTTGGCATCGTGAGTTTTGTATTTTTTTAGTCTTACAGAATAAATACGTCCACCCTTGTTGCTTACTTTTACCTCCATCAAATCGTTTTGCAGAGTCTGAATTGATTCTGTGCCAACGGCAGCTTGTGCGAAACCACCATATATCGCCGGGCTAACTGTTGCCGAATCAACAGTGGCCGATGTTTTTGCTATCGATTTAGTTTTTGCCAACGCTGCCTTTTCGACCAAAGCAATGGAATCGTTGTATTTCTGAGTGGCCAGTTGTTGCTCTTTCGAGGGCTGATTTAACCAGCTGAATGTAAAGAGAATGGCTCCGATAAGCACGAAGCCCAGAATGGTATTTCTATCCATGATTTCTTGTGGAATAATTTCCTGTTAAAAATTGGTTTTGTTGGTTTTGGTATAACTGTTACTTTTTTTGATTTTCGATAGCAGCTTTTACAAAACCGATGAACAATGGATTGGGTTTCAGTACAGTACTGTTGTATTCGGGGTGATATTGTACCCCAACAAACCATTTCAGCGACGGTATTTCTACTACTTCTACAAGTCCGGTGTCGGGATTGTGTCCCACACAGCTCATGCCTGCATTCTCGAAATCGGCTTTGTATTTGTTGTTGAATTCAAAACGATGTCGGTGTCTCTCTTGTATAAGTGTATTTTTATACGCTTTAGCCGCTTTTGACCCGGCCTCGAGTTCGCAATCGTAGGCGCCCAAACGCATTGTTCCACCCATGTTAGTAATCCCCTTTTGCTCTTCCATCAGGTCAATTACGTTATATGGTGTTTTTGTGTCCATCTCTGTTGAGTTGGCATCTTCAAAGCCGAGTACATTGCGGGCATATTCAATAACCATACATTGCATACCCAGGCAAACACCCAGGGTTGGAATATCATTTTGTCGTGCGTATTTTATAGCCGCAAATTTTCCATCAATTCCTCTTTGTCCAAATCCCGGTGCAATCAATAAACCATCCATTCCACCCAATAACTCATCCGCATTGCTGTCGTTCAGCTTTTCTGAGTGGATATATGTCAGTTTTAGTTTTTTATCATTATATATAGCAGCCTGCATCAACGATTCGTTGATTGACTTATAGGCATCGGGTAATTCTACATATTTGCCAACTAACCCGATTTTGACAGTTCCGCTTGCATTGGCTTGTTTCTTTAAGAATTCGATCCACGGCCCCAATTCGGCCTCGCCATCGGTGGGCATATCCATTTTAGATAAGGCTACCACATCCAGTCCCTGCTCTTGCATAGTAAGTGGTACCTCATAAATAGATGGCACATCTATCGATTGAATAACGGCATTGGGCTCTACATTACAGAAGAGAGCTACTTTGCGTCTTACCTCTGCGCTGAGTTCGTGCTCTGTACGCAATACCAGAATGTCGGGTTGGATACCTAACTCCTGAAGTTGTTTTACAGAGTGTTGTGTCGGTTTTGTTTTCAGTTCCTTGGCGGCAGCCAGATAAGGAACATAGGTCAGGTGGATACAAAGGCAGTTTTTGCCAAGCTCCCAGCGCAACTGACGCACACTCTCTACAAAAGGCAACGACTCGATATCGCCTACTGTTCCTCCAATTTCTGTGATTACAAAATCGAACTTGTATTTAGTGCCAAGTAGTTTTACATTTCTCTTTATTTCGTCGGTGATATGAGGAACTACCTGTACGGTTTTTCCCAAATAGTCGCCCCGACGCTCTTTGTCTATTACGCTCTGATAGATTCTTCCCGTTGTGATGTTATTGGCGCGGGTAGTTTGCACATTGATAAAACGTTCATAGTGTCCCAAATCAAGATCCGCTTCATGTCCGTCTACTGTAACATAGCATTCTCCGTGCTCGTATGGATTCAAAGTTCCCGGGTCTATGTTGATATACGGGTCGAATTTCTGAATGGTGACGTTGTAGCCGCGAGCCTGCAACAGTTTAGCCAATGAAGCTGAAATAATTCCTTTTCCCAATGATGAGGTTACACCTCCGGTCACGAAAATATACTTGGTATCGCTCACAATGATAAAAATTAGTTGATTTAAATTCAGCTGCAAAAGTAGAAATTTTTTCTCAATTATTTTTCTCTCTGTTCGTTGCAACAGTAAAATATACTAATTTTGTATCCGAAATAGCAATTGTGTAAGCATTATGTATAAATAGGAGACTGGTAGACGCGCCTTTGTCAGGCTACAATGGCTTTTGATTGTACCCATTTTGTTGCGATACAGCTTCTTTTGTTAAATACGCACAACATAAACTAAAAAAAATCTGATGAAAAGTTGTCTGAAGCTTTCTGTTCTTTTTTTGCTCTTCCTTTTCTCTGTTTTGGATGTTAATCTATGTGCTCAATCATCTGTTGGACCAAAGCCGACTGTAGATTCTACGGAACAAAGGATGGTAAACGGGTTGTTGGATTTGGTTGATACTGTCGCTGTTTTGACCACCCCTGTCGAAATTAAATACAACGATACCCGGTTGATTCCCGTAAATCAGAATAATTCTATGATGGATGAGGATGTGATGACTTTGTCCGACACAGTGTACTCTGTATATAATCGTTTCCTTTTACCGCTTGAGTATGAGCGGCCTTATTTTTCCGATGTTTGGCGGATAATCCGTCCTTCATTTAGTTTCGAAAAAGAAAAGCAATGGCTTTCACTCAGCGTTCCTCCTATCGACGACGAGTTGAATACCTATTTAGCCATAGATTCGCTTCGTAAAGAGATTTTGCACAATCTGATGTATTCGAATCCTTATTTGATAAGTCCTCCGCATAAGCCTTTGTCGTCAGACTACCTGCTGTCTGATGTGGTGAACCACCCAATTGATAATAGTGTTACGCTCCAGGGTTTCTTTCGGCCCGAATCAATCTCCGGCAAGCAAAAGGTTTCCAATGCATTTTCTGTAAAAAATAAAGTGGGCTTCTGGAATCTGGTAAACCGGGTTGCTTTGCAATTTTCACAAAACTACTTTTCGACCAACTGGCAACAAGGGGGAGAGAGTAATCTGGCGCTTATGAGTCTGCTGAATATGAAAGCAAACTATACTCACGAAAAAGGGCATACTTTTACAAATGAACTCGAATGGCGTAGTAGTTTCTATACCGCACCAAGCGACACCATGCGCTCGTGGCGGGTAAACGATGATATGTTTCGTCTGTCTTCTTTGCTTTCGGTCAAGGCCATTCTGAAGTGGAACTATTCTGTTTCAAGTGAGTTTAAGACCCGGTTCTTTAATTCATACAAAACAAATACAAATACCAGACTCGGCTCTTTCCTGTCTCCTGCCGAATATAGTTTGGGTATAGGTATGAGTTATGCCAATAAGTTTAAAAAACTTCATGTCAAGGACCTTCAGTTGATGCTTGCGCCCTATTCTTACAGCTGGAAGTATGTGAATGATCGTCGGGTGGATGTTACCCGTTTTGGAATAAAAAAGGGCGAAAGAAAACTGGAACAATACGGTTCGAGGCTTGATCTTCGTTTTACTTCCGATATTCGAAAAAATATTTCATGGCAATGCCGCCTCTACTATTTTACCACATATAAAAATGTAGAATCTGAATGGGAAAATACATTTAATTTTGTGGTCAATCGTTATTTTTCGACCCGGCTTTTTTTCCATCTCCGATATGATGATAAAAGAACTCTTAAAAGCGGTGAGGATTCTTACTTTCAACTCAAAGAGCTTATGAGTTTTGGCTTAACCTATTATTGGTAATTCTTCCGGATTTTTTTGTTGGAAAAAGATTCGTCGGACAGTCCGGCAAAAACAGTCTCCCGATATAATTGGTTGTAAAAAAAAGAGTTGTATACACTCCATCGTTAAATGGAGAGTTTACAACTCTTTTAATATTTGAATTTTCCTCATTTCCTCATCAGAGGATAGAAGATTAATTTTACCAAAGTTTTGCAGGATATTCTCCGGCTTCAATCAGCGCGTTGATTTTGTCAACAACCATTTGACGGTCGTCAGCATACGTTACGCCAAACCATTTCGATGGAGTATCCAGTACTTTCAGTTTGATGGTGTCGTTGTTTATCAGATTGTTTACCACCAATGGAATGAAGAATTCAGCTTTGGGGTTTTCGCTGTTTTCTTTCAGAAATTCAACGAATGCAGACTCTGAATAGTCGAAATAATCGGGAGTGAATCCCCACATATTCATAGATACAGGTGTGTTGTCGTTGATAGAAACGAATTCGTCGTTTTCGTCTTTGAATTTTACCACACCATCGATTCTTTCAATGTGGGTGCGCTCTACAACTGTAGTCAGATAGCTCTCGCTGTTGACTTCGCAAACACCACGGGCTACAGATCCGCTTTCCGACAGAGTATTGCCCACACGATAGCCAATCATGCAATATTCATTTTGTTTGCCATTCAGCTCTTTTAGTGAGTCTGCCAGAATAGCAAAGCTTTCGCGACCATAGAAGTCATCTGCATTGATCACAGCAAAAGGCTCTTTAATAACCTCTTTGCCCATCAATACGGCATGGTTTGTTCCCCACGGCTTGGCGCGCTCCGGGTTTAATGTAAATCCTTCTGGCAAATAGTCCATTTCCTGAAAAACCAATTCAACCGGAATTACATTTTCGTATTTACTGATAATTTTGTTTCGGAAATCGTCTTCGAATGTATGACGAATAACGAACACAACTTTACCAAATCCCCCGCGAACAGCATCATAAATCGAATAATCCATGATTGTTTCGCCATTTGGACCAAGTCCGTCCAATTGCTTAAGGCCACCGTATCGGCTTCCCATTCCGGCCGCCAGAACAAATAATGTAGGTTTCATTGTTTGATGTTTTTGTTAAAAGTTTTACGTATTGTTTAACTTCCTGAAAAAGCTAAACTTATTTCTTATCCCAATATTTCGCTGGAATTGCAGCATTTGATTATCAACAAATAACGATTCTCTTTTTTTGAAATCAACTGTACAACCCCGAATTTGTAGTACCAATTATTTTGAAAAAAGATGTTTTAAACGAAAATCGGCGCAAAGATACGTAAATTTCAGAACCTGCAACGCCGTACAAGTGAATTAATTTTCTTACTTTTGCATCGTTTATTTTATTTATGAGGATGGATACGAAGGAAATTGTTTTTTCTAAAAATGTAATTGAGTTTGTCACTGTGGGGCTCGAATATTGCTTGCTGCTCGAAAGAGCATCATCGCTCGATTCGAATGAATTTGTAGATAAGTGCGTTAAAATTTTACCACTTATGTATCTTAAAGCCCTGTTACTGCCCTCAGTAGAAGACGAAAGCGACGAATTTCCCGAGGAATTTGTTTCCGAAGAGGCTTATGCAACATTAAGCAATCAACTGGCAGAATTGCTGGGTGATAAAGATGATTATCTCGAGACCTTTCATCCCGATATGGCTCTGAGTGATACCGCTGTGATTGCTCATATTTCTGAAGATTTGGCCGATATTTATCAGGATGTCAAAAACTTTATCTCTGTATATCGTTTGGCTTTTGAACCATCAATGCTGGATGCTCTAAGAATTTGTATAGCTAATTTTGAAAATTTTTGGGGACAGAAACTGACCAACGCTCTTGGAGCACTGCACTATGTGAGGTATGCAGTAGATAATTCAGATCCGGATGAGGATTTTTCTCCGCATGATACATTTTAAGCACAATACTGACTAAAAAACAATATTATATTGGAACATTCAAGAATTACAAAGGAAGAAATCAGCCAGCTGCCTCCGGTTGTCTTCAGTGGTAGAATTATCGTTGTACAAACTGAATCGGAAGCAGATAAAGCCGTCGCTTATCTTTCAACGCAAAAGATTATCGGATTCGACACCGAGACTCGTCCTGCATTTCAGAAAGGTGTGCGTCATAAGGTTTGTTTGTTGCAGCTTTCGACTGTGGATACCTGTTTTCTCTTTAGAATTAATCATATAGGAATGACCCCGTCATTGGTATCATTACTTACTAACCCCAAAATTAAGAAGATTGGTTTGGCTATTCGCGACGATTTTAAGGCTTTGGCGCAATGGACTCCTTTTGTGCCAAAAGGCGAAATCGAATTGCAGACATTTGTCAAACAATACAATATTGAGGATAATAGTTTGCAAAAAATATTTGCATTGCTTTTTCATCAAAAAATTTCGAAAAGTCAGCGACTGACAAATTGGGAGCACGATGTGCTTACAGATGCTCAGAAACATTATGCTGCAACCGACGCCTGGGCTTGTTATCATATCTACAATACTCTTATTCAGGCCGGAACTCCTGAAGTCGTTGTACGCCCTTCAATGGCTGTCGGTGATTTGATGCCCGAACAAAAAATAAATACACAGGAAACAGAATGAGTAATAAAAAGATTATACTGAAGCCCGGTAAAGAGGCATCTTTGCGCAGGTTTCATCCGTGGGTTTTTTCAGGTGCAATTGCCCGGGCAGAAGGTTCGCCCGAAGAGGGTGAAGTTGTCGATATTTATACCTCTGATAACGAGTTTATTGCAGTTGGTCATGCTCAGATTGGTAGTATTGCTGTCCGCATCTTGTCATTTGAACAGGAGTCAATCGATTCTGCTTTTTGGAAAAAAAGAATCTCGTCTGCCTTTTTACTCCGTAAATCCCTGGGTTTAGTGGCCGGAGAAGAAAACAATACTTACCGGCTTATTCATGGTGAGGGTGATTTTTTATCCGGATTAATAATTGATGTATATGGCCAAACAGCTGTTATACAAGCTCATTCTCCGGGAATGCACTTTGTGCGCCAGGATATTGCAGATGCTCTGGTCGCTGTGGCCGGTGATGTGATAAAGCATGTATATTATAAGTCGGAGGGTACATTGCCATATAAGGCTGAATTAGACAACGAAGATGGATATCTGATTGGTCATGAAGAGAAGACTGTTGCTGTAGAAAATGGGCTTAAGTTTTATGCCGACTGGATAAAAGGTCAGAAAACCGGTTTTTTTGTTGACCAGAGAGATAACCGGGCTTTGCTGGGCCATTACGCCCGGGGGCGTCGGGTTCTCAATATGTTTTGTTATACAGGCGGTTTTTCCTTCTATGCTCTTCGGGGAGGTGCTACAGAGGTGCATTCTGTTGATAGCTCTGCCAAGGCAATTGATCTGACGGTAAAAAATGTAGAACTTAATTTCCCGAATGACGCCAGGCATAAGGCTTTTGCCGAAGATGCCTTCCGTTTTCTGGACAATATTGATGATAACTACGATCTTATTATTCTTGATCCGCCTGCATTTGCTAAGCACAAAGATGTTCTACGCAATGCCATGCAGGGGTATCAGCGCTTAAATGCCAAGGCTTTTCGAAAGATTAAATCCGGCGGTATTCTCTTTACTTTTTCTTGTTCGCAGGTGATAAACAAAGATAACTTCAGGACTGCGGTTTTTAGTGCCGCTGCTCAATCGGGTCGCCAGGTACGTATCTTGCATCAGTTAACTCAGCCTGCTGATCATCCTATCAATATTTATCACCCCGAAGGAGAGTATCTCAAGGGACTGGTTTTGTATGTAGAATAGTCTGACCAGATAATTCTCTTTGTCTGTTAATTTTACTGCATACAGGCCGCTTTTATTTTTGATATTAGCGCATAAAAGTTAAATTGATTTAATCGTATTTGTTTTTAACGGCAAATATTTGTGTTATAAAACATAGTTGTATAACTTTGCACTGTGTTTTTCATGGTATTAGATTTAAGGTTAAAAAAAGGGTTGAGGTTGTCGGGATGACAACCTTTTCTTGTTTTTACACAATACTTCTTTCTCTTTGACGTTATCTACACGAAGATACGTCCAACAGGCACATCGCCATTATTATTACTAATTTTTAAAAATAATCGTCAGCTTATGCCGGTCAATGCGAAAAATGTTTCTATTTTTGCAACTCTTAAGAGAGTACGATTTGTCTTTGATTGATTTGGAGATGACAAATGCCTTCTTTGATTTGATAATAAACTGAAATATTTATTTTGCTATTTTGTTTGTAGCGAGATGATTATAAAAAATAACAACGATTAAATGATGAGAGTGAAACCGCTAATAACCCTATTTTTACTTGTCTCGATTTTTGGGATGATTTCTTGTAATTCTGATTCTTCCACCACTACTTATGAATTATCTTCGGATGCAACTGTGAAAAAATTATTGCTTTCGAAAAACGATTCCGTTACTACCCAGCTTGATAAAGTCTTTTTTACTATCGACCAGGCGAATGGCCTGATTTATAATGCCGATTCTTTGCCGGTTACCACCAAATTAAAGAAAAAGCTACTGACAGAGATTACTTTTTCATCGGCTTCGAAGTGCATAGTTTATATGGGAAGTGATTCATTAAATTATACGAAAACGGATTCTGTTGATTTTCGTCTTCCTGTAAAACTGAAAGTCACTGCATCTGATGGTGTTACTGTTAAATGGTATGATGTTAAACTCAATATTCATAAGCAGGTGCCCGACTCATTGCAATGGCATAAGGTTTCGGATGAGGCTTGGCCGGTAGCTTACTCTAAAAACAGACTGGTAGAGTCTGGCAGTGAACTCCTTGCTTATTTAAAAACAACTTCCGGATTTGCGTTGTACACCGCATCTAAAAGCAATCCTGCTCTTTGGTCGTCTGCATCGCTCACAGATTTCCCCGATAATATTGATGTATATTCTATTACTGCATTCAAAAACCGAATTTATGCGGTTACAACGAATAATCAGCTTTGGATTTCAGAAACCGGACGTAGTTGGTCTAAGCTGCCCGTAAATGGGGCGTTTTATGCAATTTATGGTAGTGTTTCTGATAATCAGAGTGTTGATCGACTGATTGTTCTTCAAAAAAATGATGGCGTATTCCAACTCCTTTCATCAACTGATGGAAACACATTTGCTGTTTGTTATTCTGGTACTTTGCCGGATGATTTCCCTGTTCGTGGTTTCGCGTCAATTAATCATTCCGCATTCTCGAAAAACCGACTGACGTTGATTGGCGGAGTAGATAAAAATAACGCTTTGCTCAACACTGTACATCAAATACAATGGACAAACAGTGGCTTTTTGTGCGCATTTAATATGAATAATAGTAATTCATTTGCAGCTCGTGAAGGTGCTACGGCTTTGTATTACAATGATAAAATGATACTAACCGGAGGTAAAATTGCCGATGGAACAGTAAGCAGACTTGTTTATTCTTCTATTGAGAATGGTATATCGTGGCAGTTGCCCAAATTGTCGTTGCCTTTTCCGGCGTCGTTTGAAGTTTCTGCCTATGCTTCGGTGTATGTGGATGCAAACAGTTGGATTTGGCTTTTTGGTGGTGTGAAAAGTAGTGGCGCAACTAAAAACGAAATATGGAGAGGACGCGTTAATCGTCTGGGGTTTGTAAAATAAACTGAAATTAAAATACTGAAGGTGCAGCTTGTTGCGTTAATATAGCAATATGTAACCAATATTTATCATGAAATTTAGACGGATAAAATTTCTTTTGCTGGCCTGCTTTTTTTTGTTTTTGGTGAAAATTCAGGCACAGCAATATCTTTACGAAGTGGGAGTAACCGGAGGGGCTGCATTTTACAGCGGTGATGCCAATAACTACGGATTCTTCCAGCAACCGCAACCGGTATTGGGGGTGATTGTACGCAGAAATCTGAATTTCAGAACAGCTTTGAAACTGGACCTTTTGCAGGCAACCGTTGCCAATGGTACGCAGAATTCATCTAATGTATTGCCGGGATTTCAGACTCCTGCAGGCCTGAGTTTTAAATCGAAGTTTTATGATGTAAATGCGCATCTCGAATATAGTTTCTTTAGCTATAGTGATAGCTTTGAGTTTAAACAGACCAGACGGTTTACGCCATACCTGTTTGCAGGCGTGGGATATACAATGGTAACTTCGCCCGGGTCGATGGGTAGGCTTAATTTCCCTTTTGGAGTGGGGGTTAAGTTGAAAATTGGCAAAAGATTGAATGTTGGAGCAGAATATTCTGTCTCCTTACTGATGAGTGACAGACTTGAAGGGATGCCTCAACTGGATAGCCCTTATGGTATATCAACAGGTTCAGGAATTAAAAATAACGATATATATTCATACCTAAAGATTTATCTCTCTTTTGATATAATCCAGCGGGGGTGTAATTGTAATAAAAATTAGAAATGTCATTAAAAGAACAGATAGACTTAAACAGGGTGCCTGAGCATATTGCCATAATTATGGATGGTAATGGGAGATGGGCTAAACAGCAGGGAAAACCCCGTAGCTACGGACATCAATATGGCGTAGAAAGTGTGCGTACGGTTTTGAAAGCTGCTGTAGACCTGAATGTCAGGTATTTGACGCTATATACATTTTCAAGTGAAAACTGGAACAGGCCCGATGAAGAGGTTTTGGCTCTAATGGGTTTGTTGGTGCATGCCATCGAGCACGAAAAAGAGGAACTGAATGCAAACAACATTCGTATGATGGTTATTGGTGATGTGGACCGATTAATGCCGGAAGTGCGGGAGAAGTTGATGTCATGTATTCAGGATTTATCCGGAAACACCGGACTGACCCTGGTTTTGGCCCTGAGTTACTCTTCTCGTTGGGAAATTGTTGAGGCTGTTAAGAAAATGGCGATTGACATAAACTCGGGCGTTATTGCTGCCGATAACGTTTCTGAAGAATCATTTAGTCGTTATCTGAATACAGCCAATATTCCGGATCCCGATTTGATGATACGAACCGGAGGCGAAATTCGTATTAGTAATTTCCTCCTTTGGCAGTTGGCATATGCAGAGCTTTATTTTACAGATGAATTTTGGCCGGATTTCGGGAAAGAGAGCCTCAATAAGGCTGTCCTTTTCTATCAATCCCGCGAACGAAGATTTGGGAAAATTAGCGAACAAATTAAATAAGTGGATATTAAACGCAGAATAGCAAAATAATATGTATAAAAAACTAATTCTTACGATTGCCTTATTTGCCGGATTTTTTGTGTGTAGTGCTCAGGATAAGGTCTTAGCATCAGACTCAGCCATTATTAATCCGGAAATTCAATACAATGGTTCACCAAAAAAATATGAAATCGCAGGCATCAATATCAGTGGTGTGAAAAACTACGAGGATTATGTATTGGTTGGTTTTTCGGGTCTCACTGTAGGCCAAAAAATTACGATTCCCGGTGAGGATATCTCAGCTGCGGTTAAACGATTCTGGGATCATGGCTTGTTTTCGGATGTGAAAATTAAGGCAACCAGGATTAAGGGGAGTAAAATCTGGCTGGAGATTGCATTGGTGCAGCGGCCACGTATTTCTGATATCTCTTTTACTGGAGTAAAAAAAGGTGATAAAGAAGATCTTGAACTGAAAATTGGCCTGATCAAAGGAAATCAGATAACTCCTAATCTGGTCGATAGGGCAAAAAAGATGATTCGTAAGCATTATGAAGATAAAGGTTTTCGCAATGTGGATGTTGTGATTGAACAAAAAGATGATTTAAGTAAACCTGAGCATGTTTTTGTAGAAATTAAAGTCGACAAGAAACAAAAAACCAAAATACATAAAATTTATATCATTGGAAATACAGCGTTGTCTGATGCAAAAGTAAAGAGGGCAATGAAGAAAACCAATGAAAAAGGTGATCTGCTTAAATTCTTTAAACAAAAGAAGTTTGTGAATACTGATTTTGCTGAAGATAAAGATAAGATTATTGAAAAATACAATGAGCTGGGTTATCGTGATGCTGTAATTCTAAGCGATAGTGTGGTTCAGGCTGATGCAAAAACTCTCAATATTTATATCAGGATTGATGAGGGAAAGAAATACTACATCAGAAACATCAAGTGGCTCGGAAATACTATCTATCCGTCTGATGTTTTGAATATGGAGTTGCGTATGAAAAAGGGAGATGTTTATAATCAGAAGCTACTCCAGGAGCGCACGCAATCTGACGAAGATGCTGTGTCTAATCTTTATATGGATAAGGGTTATCTCTTCTTTTATCTTGATCCGGTAGAGGTAAATATTGAAAATGATTCTATTGATCTCGAAATGCGTATTGTTGAAGGTCGTCAGGCTACAATTAACAAGATAGATATTACGGGTAACGATCGCCTGTACGAACATTGTATTCGTCGGGAACTCAGAACCAAACCCGGACAGTTGTTTAGCAAAACAGATTTGCAGCGTTCAGCCCGGGAAATAGCCCAAACCGGACACTTTAATCCCGAAAATATGGATATTAGCCCTGTGCCTAATCAGGAAAACGGAACAGTCGATATTCGTTATGGCCTGGAGTCGAAAGCAAATGATCAGGTCGAATTTTCTGCCGGTTGGGGGCAAACCGGTATCATTGGTAAGTTAAGTCTGAAATTTACTAATTTTTCTATTAATAACTTGTTGAATCCCAAAACATACAAGGGAATTATTCCGCAGGGAGATGGGCAGACTCTTACTCTCAGTGGCCAAACGAATGCTCGCTATTACCAGTCGTATAGTTTGTCTTTTATGGATCCCTGGTTTGGAGGAAAACGCCCCAACTCATTGTCCGTTTCGGCCTATTATAGCAAACAGACAGATATTAGCAGCAATTATGGCTACAACAACAGCTATTACAATATGTATAATTCTTACGGTGGCGGATACGGTGGGGGTTACGACTATACTTCATCTCTCGACCCGGATAAGTACATGCAGATGTTAGGGCTGTCTATAGGCTTCGGAAAGCGGTTGAGTTGGCCTGATGATTATTTTACATTCTCTACCGAATTTTCTTACCAGTTGTATAAAATGAAAGACTGGAAGTACTTCCTTATTCAAAACGGGAATTGCAACAACATCAGTGTTAATCTAAACCTGAGTAGAAATTCGATGGATCAACCTATTTATACACGTCGGGGATCAAACTTTGGCCTTTCTTTGCAGATAACTCCTCCTTATTCTTTGTTTGATGGCAAAGACTATGCTTCTATGAGTAGTACTGATGGGGCTAAATACAAGTGGATCGAGTATCACAAATGGAAATTCAAATCAAGGACATTTACCCCGATGACCCGCAACGAAAAGTTGATTATCTCTACCCGTGCAGAGTATGGTTTTGTTGGTTATTTCAATAAAGATAAAAAATCACCATTCGAAACTTTCTATATGGGTGGTGACGGAATGACAGGTTATAGTGGTATGTATGCAACAGAAACCATCGGTTTGCGTGGATATACCAACGGTTCTTTAACCCCTTATGGTCAGGAGGCTTACGGCTATTCACGTCTGGGAATGGAAGTTCGATATCCGTTTATGTTGCAACCATCTTCCACAATTTACGGGCTTGTTTTTGCCGAAGCGGGTAATGCCTGGAGTGATGTGAAGAATTTTAGTCCTTTTGCCCTTAAACGTTCTGCCGGAGTCGGTGTTCGTCTCATGCTTCCAATGATTGGTATGCTGGGTATTGACTGGGCATACGGCTTTGATAAGGTCTTCAACAGTCGTCAATATAGTGGTAGTAATTTCCACTTTATTATTGGACAGGAGTTTTAATTCCACAATTGAATGTAATTATTTGATTGATTTTTGTTTGCATATATTTATAAACGCGTATAAACTCAGAATTATGAAAAAGTTTGTATTATTAGCAGTGCTTTTTGTCGCTACGACTTTTGCCGGTCACTCGCAGAAATATGCTTTGATTGATATGGAGTATATTCTGAAAAACATCCCTGCTTACGAAATGGCATCTGAACAACTGAATCAGGTATCTTCGAAATGGCAGGGTGAAGTAGATGCTTTGTCGAAGCAGGCCAAAGATATGTATAAAAAATATCAGTCGGAGATGGTGTTTTTATCGGATGAGATGAAAACAAAACGGGAAGAAGAGATTGTGAAAAAGGAAAAGGAAGTAATCGAACTACAGCGTAAATATTTCGGACAGGAAGGTGAGCTGTTCAAGAAGAGAGAAAGTCTTATGAAGCCTATTCAGGATGATATTTATACAGCTGTAAAAGCCATTGCCGAAGATAAGGCTTATCTGATGGTGATCGACCGGGCCTCGGCCTCAAACATTATCTTTGCTTCACCCAAAATTGATATCAGCAATGAGGTGCTTGCAAAAATGGGAATATCAAAATAAGTTATTATATTTGCATCAAATTTTAAAAACCCAAAAAAACGATTTTTATGCTTAGAAAATTAGTATTGACCTTATTGATAGTTTTGACATCAGTAGGTGTATTTGCTCAAGACCTGAAATTTGGTCACGTTAGCATTCAGGAATTAGCAGCAGGCATGCCTGAAATGATTAAAGGAAGACAAAAACTGGAGACTGATTCGAAATTTCACGAAACTGAGTTGGCCAAAATGTATGAGGATTTAAATAAAAAGTATGCTGATTTTACTGCAGCAAAAGACTCTTTACCAGAAACAATTAAAGCCAGAAGAGTACAGGAGTTACAAGACCTCGAGCAAAGATTCAATAACTTCCGTCAATCAAGCACAGAAGCAATCCAAAAACAACAACAGGAATTGGAAAGATCTGTAATGGAGGCTATTATGAAAGCTGTGAAAGAAGTAGGTGAGGAGAACGGATATTTGTATATTTTTGATAAGAATTCGGCTCTTTACATTTCTGCTACAAAGAGCACAGACGTAAATGCTTTGGTAAAAGCAAAGCTGGATGCCGCTGCGAAAGCTGCTGCGAAACTGGCACCTGCATCTGCTCCTGTAGCAAAACCGGCAGTACCTGCAACGGCTGCACCTAAGAAAGGAAAGAAATAAACTGAAAGCGGATTTAAACGTTTAAAGCAAAGGAGAAGGGTGGGTAATATTCATCCTTCTTTTTTTTATCTGTTATGTCAAATAAATTATCAACTGTTCCAGGCCCTATCGGTGTATTCGATTCAGGATACGGTGGGCTTACAATTCTCGACTATTTCAGGCGTCAGTTGCCTCAATACGATTATCTGTATCTGGGTGATAATGCCCGAACACCGTATGGCTCCAGATCTTTTGAGGTGGTGTATGAATTTACATTGCAGGCGGTAACGCGTCTTTTCGAAGAGGGATGCCATTTGGTTATACTCGCCTGCAATACAGCTTCGGCAAAAGCTTTGCGCACAATTCAGCAAAATGATTTGCCTCATCTCGACTCATCCCGCAGGGTTTTAGGCATTATAAGGCCAACGGTGGAGGTATTGGACGGTATTACAAAAACACGCCATGTCGGCGTTTTAGGGACTGTGGGTACTATCCAGTCGAAAACATACGATATCGAAGTGAAGAAGCTTTATCCTGATATTCAGATAGAGGGTGAGGCCTGCCCCATGTGGGTACCTCTGATTGAAAACCGGGAATTTTCATCCGCCGGTGCCGACTATTTTGTGAAAAAGCACATTGATTGTATTTTATCCAGAGATCCTCTGATTGATACATTGGTGCTTGGGTGTACTCACTATCCGCTTTTGATAGATAAAATTAAATCATTTCTGCCCGAAAATATAACAATATTATCACAGGGAGAGTATGTCGTTCAGAGCCTGGAGCTCTATCTTGACAAACATCCGGATATGAAAGCGCGTTGTTCAACAGGTTCTTCCTGCCGCTTCTATACTACGGAATCTGTTGATAAATTTGCCGATTCAGCATCGGTCTTTCTACGGGAAAAGGTAGAGGTTTCTCACTTAATATTGGGTTGAATAATAAGGGTTGCCTCGGGCAACTAAAGTTTAACGTTTTTACTTTTCCCTTTTTTGCTTTCAAAGTTGTATTTATCAATCGCTGTTACAACGTATTTGTAGCTGTTTAGTCCTTTTTCATAGGGTAATGAATATTCGGTCTCAGATGTGATAGCAATAATTTTTGAAGGATCGTTGATGTCCTTCTTTTCTCCCTTTTTAAATCTATATATACAATATCTGGTAGGAATATTGGATGGGTCTTTTTTGTCAATTCCGGGCTCCCAATGAAGGAAATATCCAATTGGGGTCCATTCTGCCATTAGTTTTGCAACTTCTTTGGGTGGCATATTATCCATGTTTGAGTATGCCGGAACTAGTGCCGGATATCTGAAGTAATTTTTTGTCAGGCTATCTCTTATTCCGCCTTCGTTCCGTAAAATGTCATATCCATTCCACAGACAATTGCCGCTAATTGTAGGAAATGAATCAATTGCTCTCATTTTATCCGGCAATTGATTGCTGTTGGGTTTCGTCGGACTTGGGTAATTGTTGATGTTTACAAGGCTCTGTCCTATGTATAAATGCTCTGTATTAACATTGGCTGCCCACCATTTTACCAGCGTAGAATAATCTGCCTTCTTGTGCCCAATCTCCCAGTATAATTGTGGAACTATGTAGTCAATCTGAGATTTGCGACTCCATTGCAAAACATCCGCAAAGAGCCCGCTGTAATTCTCAAGGCCATTTGTTTCGCTTCCCGAACCATCTTTTGTGTTAATCTTATTTCTGTAAATTCCAAACGGACTAACACCAAATCTCACCCACGGTTTTGTATTGTAAATAGTCTCTTTTATCTCTCCGATGAGCATATTTACATTGTTTCTGCGCCAATTGGCACGCTCATGAGGTTTAAATCCTTGTTTTGCAGCATAAACCTGAAAAGTAGAGTCATCGGGAAACTCCTCCCCGGCAATCGGGTAGGGGTAAAAGTAATCATCCATGTGTATTGCATCCACATTGTATCGTCTGACAATGTCTTTTACTACATTACATATATGTCTTCTGTTCTGAGTTATTCCCGGGTCAAAATAAATTTGTTTCCCATATTTTATAAATAGTTCCGGCGATTTATTGTAAAGGTGATTTTCTGACAAAACTTCGTTTTCATTATTGGTAACGCGGTATGGATTGAGCCAGGCGTGAAACTCAATATTGCGCTTGTGGCACTCCTCAATTAAAAAGGCCATTGGATCCCAGGAAGGATTGGGCTCCTTGCCTTGTTCTCCGGTCAAAAATCGACTCCAGGGTTCAAGCTCCGATTTGTAAAAAGCATCAGCTTGTGGTCTTACCTGAAAAATAAAGGCATTTATACCGGTTTTCTGAAATACATCCAGCATATTCACAAAGTATTGTTTCATATCTGATGTCGACATGGTTCTGTATTGAGACTGCTGCACTGTATGAATCCATACACCTCTGAACTCCCTTTTTTTAGGTTTGCTTTGACTGAACGCAATTAAGTTAGTTGTCAGAAGAATAACACAGAGAATAAAACGGGATGCTTTCATGATGAATTAAATTGTCATTTGAATTTATTGATATAAAGATGCAATCCCTGAATAACTAATTGAATGTAAGGCATGCATTCTATTTTATTGCAAAGATGCCCTTTTTTTTCGGAATATACAAATTTTATTTCCCCGGATAATTTCGTAATTTTGTGTCAAAAAAGAGAATGTCCAGACATACAGACGAAGAAGTTTTGTGGCATAGGCTTGATCGCTTGTTTATTCAGGCAATCAGGCAGTATGGGCTGATAGAAGATAATGATCGGATATTGGTCGGGGTATCAGGAGGAAAAGACTCTCTGGCTCTGATAGATTTGTTGGCGCGGAGGATGCGAATCTTCAAGCCTCGTTTTTCCGTTGTGGCAGCGCATATTGTAATGAGAAATATTCCTTATCAGTCGGATGTGGAGTATCTGCGTCGGTTTGCCGAAGAGAGGGGAGTGCTTTTTGTTACAGTCGAAACAGAGTTTGATGAAACAACGGATAGCCGAAAGTCTCCTTGTTTTCTCTGCTCATGGACTCGCCGAAAGCGGCTTTTCGATTTGGCCAAACAGCATCAATGCAATAAAATTGCACTTGGTCATCATCAGGATGATATATTGCATACTTTGTTGATGAATATGACATTTCAGGGTGCGTTTTCCACCATGCCTCCCCGTTTAAAAATGGATAAATTTGACATGACTATCATTCGCCCGTTGTGCCTTATTCCGGAAAAAGACCTGGTCATTCTTTGTAATGAGCAGGAGTATCAGTTGCAAATTAAGAATTGCCCTTTTGAAAAGGAGTCGCACCGTAGCGAAATGAAGGCTGTTTTTGCCGGACTGGAGAAGCTCAATCCGCAGGCACGTTTTAGTTTGTGGAAAAGTATGACAAATATACAGCCGGACTATTTGCCGGCAGAGGATACCTTAAAATTATAAATCGAATGCAAGGTGTATTTTCTATAATTCTGTTGGTTCTGTCAAATATATTTATGACATTGGCCTGGTACGGGCATTTGAAATTGAAGCAGTTTAGCTGGTTTTCTGCATTACCGCTCATTGGTGTTATTCTTGTCAGTTGGGGAATTGCCTTTTTTGAGTATATTTTGCAGGTTCCGGCCAACCGGATGGGTTTTCGGGAAAATGGGGGGCCTTTTAGTCTCATGCAACTGAAAGTGATACAAGAAGTTATTACGTTGGTTGTATTTGTTGTTTTTTCTACTTTGACATTTAAATCGGAAGGCTTCCGGTGGAATCATCTGGTAGCTTTATTTTGTTTGGTGTTGGCGGTTTATTTCGTTTTTAGAAAATAAGTAGAAAAACTCTTCCTTTGTTATAAATTTCTGATTTGTGCTGTTTTATCTGTTTAGAAGATAAAATTCAGTATAAATGATGCCGGTTTCATTATATTCTTATATTTTTGCACAATTATCTAATAACTGTGCCATGATATCAGAGAATTTCATTAAACTATACGAGAAGAGCTTCATCGAAAATTGGGAATTAGAGGCTCTTACAGATTATAACGAAAAGGAAACGCTTACTTATGCCCAGGTGGCATGGCAAATTGCCCGTTTACACTTTCTGTTTCGAAAACTGAATATCCGAAAAGGAGACAAAATTTCTCTTATCGGAAAAAACACCCCGGGTTGGTGTATCACCTACATGGCAACGATTACTTATGGAGCTGTAATTGTGCCAATCCTGCAGGATTTTAATGCAAATGATGTGCATCATATTGTAAATCATTCCGACTCTGTGTTGCTCTTTACAAGCGATTCTATCTGGGAGAATCTGGAAGAAGAAAAAATGGGGCAGGTGAGGGGCGTTTTTTCGCTAACGCTTTTTCGCTGTTTGCATCAGAAAGATGGTGAGACAATACAGAAATTTCTTAAAACGCTTGATGAAGATCTTGAGCATCTCTATCCCCGTGGATTTTCGAAGGAAGATATTTGTTACGCAGATGTCCCCAATAGTGAGCTTGTTTTGATTAACTATACCTCCGGTACAACCGGATTCAGTAAAGGTGTAATGTTGTCTGGTAATAATCTGGCCGGCAATGTTACTTTTGGTACCAAATCTAAGCTCCACTTCAGGGGGAGCCGATGTGTCTCTTTTTTGCCGTTGGCTCATGCCTACGGGTGTGCCTTCGATTTCCTTACACCATTAGCCGCTGGTGGGCATATTACATTACTGGGTAAGATTCCTTCTCCGAAAATCTTGCTCAAAGCATTCGAAGAAGTGAAGCCTCATCTGATTTGCAGCGTCCCTCTTATTCTGGAAAAAGTTTACCGGAAGCAAATATTGCCCAAGCTGAATAAAATGCCTATCCGTTGGGCGTTAAGCATTCCGTTTGTTGATGCTCAGATTTACAATAAAATCAGGACTTCTCTGGTGGATGCTTTTGGTGGAGAGTTTTCGCAAATAATTATTGGTGGAGCACCATTAAACAAAGAGGTTGAGGAGTTTTTGCTCAGAATTAAGTTTCCTGTTACCGTCGGGTACGGAATGACCGAGTGTGGTCCGCTAATCAGTTATTCTCATTATTCTGAATTTTTGCCCACTTCGTCGGGGCAGGCCTTGCCCGGTATTATGGATGTGAAAATTGAATCATCTGATCCATATATGGTTCCCGGAGAAATTCTTGTAAAGGGGGAAAATGTCATGATGGGTTATTATAAAAACGAAGAGGCTACCCGTGCTGTACTCAGCTCTGATGGTTGGCTGCATACGGGAGATATTGGTACCATTACACCTGATAAGCATATTTATATAAGGGGGCGTTGTAAGTCGATGATACTTGGCTCAAGTGGTCAGAATATTTATCCGGAAGAGATTGAGGCAAAACTCAATAATATGCCCTGTGTAATGGAAAGTTTGGTTATAGAAAAAGATGGTAAGTTGGTCGCTTTGGTTTATCCGGATTATGAAGTGATTGATAGTATCGGGATTGAAGCAGAGAATATCCCGACAATTATGGACGAGAATAGAAAGAACCTGAATAAGATTGTTGCTCCTTATGAGATGATTTCAGCCATTCAGCTCTATCCAACGGAGTTTGAAAAAACTCCCAAAAGAAGCATCAAGCGATATTTGTATAATTCTATTGCTACAAAAATGTAAATTTCTGAATTTTCTAATGTGTTGAATATGAATTATATATGTTTGAGCGGAAAAAAAATGAAAAAAAATAGATGAGTTTTGGTACAACATATTTGTTTTATGCATAACTTTGCATCGTTTTAATATTATCAAACAAACATTCAAACAATTAATTGTTTTACTTTCAAAAATTTTAAAAATGAAAAAGTTAGTATTGTTCTTTGCTGTTGTTGCTGCTGTTTCTTTTGCTTCTTGCAAAAGCAAACCTGCTGAAGAAGCTCCTGCTGTTGATTCAACTGCTGTAGTTGTTGACACTGTTGCTGCTGTTGACACTACTGTTGCTGTTGACACTACAGTTGCTCAGTAATTAGTTGTAAAACTAAAAAAGCATTGAAGAGAATGATCTTAGGATTATTCTCTTTTTTTTGTTTAAAGTAATATGGCAATTGGCTTGTTTGGATCTATCCAATTCTGAATACAGTAGATTGGTTGTTCTTTTTTCTGCGTATTCTTTTTGCTGATTTGTTGTATACAAAAAGCGAGGCGACAGGGGTTACTCTGGTCGCCTCGCTTTTATTTGAGCTATTCTTTTACTTCATATCGCACATCAACAAAGAGTCTGGTTTGATGTGTTCCTTTTCGATCTCTTTGAAATAGCGGTAGGTACCCACTTTTAGTTCGGTGGTAGAATCTTCGTCACAAACAATAATGCTTTTAGGATGCATTTGTAATGCGCTGATGGTCCATAGGTGGTTGATTGAGCCTTCTATGGCCTGATATAGCGCTCTGGCTTTATTGTGGCCGCTAGCCATGATTAATACCTCTTGTGCGTCCATGATGGTGCCCACGCCAACAGTAATCACGTTTTTTGGCACCTTGCTTATGTTGTTGTCGAAGAAGCGCGAATTGGCAATAATGGTTTCCATCGTCAGCATTTTTGTGCGGGTACGCGAGCTGAGAGATGATCCCGGTTCATTGAATGCAATGTGTCCGTCGGGCCCCACGCCTCCAATGAGTAGGTGGATTCCTCCAACTTCTCTGATTTTTTGCTCGTAGGATGCACATTCTGCTTTTAGATTTTCAGCACTTCCGTCCGGAATAAATACATTCTCCGGTTTGATATTTACGTGGTTAAAAAAATTGGTCCACATAAATGAAGAGAGGCTATGAGGGTGATTCTTTGGAAGACCCACGTATTCGTCTGTATTGAACGTGATGATGTTTTCAAAAGAAATAACCTTATTCATGTACAGCTCTACCAGATGTCGATAAAGGCCCAGTGGAGAAGATCCGGTGGGTAATCCTAAAACAAATGGTTTTTCGGGTGTGGGCTTAAAGTCAATTATTTTTGAGGCAACATAATTGGCTGTCCACATCGATATCCGGGCGTAATCCGGTTGAATGATTAGTCTCATTTTTTTAGCTGTTTATTGCTCGTTTATAAATTCAGAGCCAGTATTTTTTCTCCGACAGCTTTGCCCAATTCAACGCAGGCGTCATATTGTTCTGCTTTCAGACCCTGTTTCATCTCTACCGGATTGTCTACCACATCCCATTTCATGCGAATGCCGAAGTTGTTGAGCGTTTTCGCTGCAGTTCCGGCCCAGGCAAAGCTTCCAAAGCAGCCAAATACCCGATTTTTGATATCTCTGGTTTCCAGTTTGTCGCAAAGAGATTTTACATTCGGATACAATTCATTGCTATAAGTCGGGCTACCGATAATTAATCCTCTGTATTTAAAAATGTCGCTAAGTATGTATGATGGATGGCTCTTTGATACATCATGTATGATGATGTTTTTTATGCCTGTTTTAGCAACTCCGATTGCCACGGCTTCAGCCATTTGTTCGGTATTGCCATACATAGAGCCATAGGCAATCACTACGCCTGCTTCCGAGTCGTATCGGCTTAGTTTATCATATATAGCGATAGCCTTTTGTCTGTATTTTTTCCATACAGGTCCGTGTGTAGAGCAAATCATCTGGATATCAAAGTGTCCCAGTTTATGAAGTGCTTTTTGTACAGGACCACCGTATTTTCCTACAATATTGGCATAGTAGCGGAACATTTCATCCCAATATTTATCGAGGTTGAGGTCTTCGTCAATTACAGCCCCGTCCAGCGTTCCAAAGCATCCGAACGCGTCGCCGGCAAAGAGGATTTTGTTGGTTTTGTCGTAGGTCATCATGGTTTCAGGCCAGTGCACCATAGGGGTTAGGTGGAATGAGAAAGTCCGTTGGCCCAGATTTAGTTTATCTCCCTCTTTAACCTCTTCGAAGCGGTCGGTGATGCCATAAAACCCTTCAATCATTCCGGCAGTTTTGCTGTTACCCACAATCTGCATATTCGGATACTTTTGATAGAGCATGCGAATAGACCCCGAATGATCGGGTTCCATGTGGTTGACAATCAGGTAGTCTATTGGTCTGTCGCCGATTACGCTTTCTATTTTATCAAGAAAAAGAGATGCGTAGGAGAGGTCTGCTGTATCGACCAGTGCAATTTTTTCATCTACAATCAAATAGGAATTGTAGGATACACCATAGGGCAGAGGCCACATGTTTTCAAACAGATGTTTGGATCTGTCGTTGACTCCTACATAGTAGGTGCCTGGAGCTATTTCAATATTTTCGAACATAAGCATTAATTTTTTTCACTGCAAAGATACTTAAATTACGGGATGTAATTTCTTTCGATTTTCATAAAAAATTGAAACAGAATAAATCCGGACTTGATTATTTTTATGCGTAATTGTCAGAATTGTAATGGTTTATAGCATTTGGCCTTTCCATGTGAAATGTTCTTTGTTTTCGGGTGTTGAGATTGGCTCGTTGTTGAAAATGCCAAAAACAGATGATCCGGAACCAGACATTGCGGCATATACGGCGCCACTATCGAGCAGAGATTGTTTGATCTTTGCTATTTCGGGAAAACTGTTGAAAACAGTGGCCTCGAAATCATTGATCATCTCTTTTTGCCACGTTTCTATGGGTTGCCTGCAGATTTCGGTCAATGATTTTATTGGTTTCCGGGGTGTGACCATTGAGTAGGCTAAAGGTGTGGAAACGTGTATGTTCGGTTTTATTAGAACCAGATATTTGCCTTGTAATGAAAGTTCTGTCTCTGAGAAAATATTTCCGGTTCCGGTGGCAAACACCGGTCTGTTTTTGATGAAAAAAGGGCAGTCTGCGCCAATTTTAGCCGAAAGATAAAGCATTTTCTCTTCAGGAATTTGCAACGAAAACAATTGATTGAGCAATTTTATCATCGTTGCAGCATCAGCTGAACCCCCTCCAAGTCCTGCTCCAAACGGAATTGCTTTGTGTAGATATATATCAACCGGAGGAACCTCGTATTCGTTTCGGATGAGGTGTAATGCTTTTATTACGAGGTTTTTGTCGGGGTCTCCGTCGACCTGTATTCCACTTATTTGCAGCGTGTCTTTTTTATTGTTTGAGGCAATTACTTCAAGAGCATCTTCTATATTGATGGGGTAGAATATTGTCTCGATGTCGTGGTATCCATCTGCTCTTTTTGCAACAATATTGAGCCCCAGATTTATTTTTGCATTGGGAAATAGTATCATAGCTGTCTTATTATTGAGTTTGTTTTGTATCTATCTAAAATCGACGACGAAATTCGGCGCAAACAATGGCTGTGGCAATGGCAACATTGAGCGATTCGGAAGTTGTATTTCCTTCGGGGAAGTTGGGTATGTATAGTCTGTGGTTTATGATCTCTTCAAGTGAAGGACGAATGCCCTTGCCTTCATTTCCCATCACGATAACTCCGGATTGGGTCAGATTTGTATTGTAGAAATTATCACCATCCAGAAATGTTCCATATACAGGCAGTCCGTCAAACAGAGAAGGCCACTCCGCAACGTTTATGTAATGCGCCTTTACCCGGGCTATTGCACCCATAGTTGCCTGAATAGTTTTGGGATTGTATATATCGGCTGTGTCTTCCGAGCAAATAATGTTTTCAATGCCAAACCAGTCTGCCAAACGAACAATGGTGCCCAGATTGCCGGGGTCTTGAATGCAGTCGAGGGCCAGTGTCAGTTTGTTTTGTATGCTTTGAGCCGAAAAAGGATAGGATGGTTGTCTGAATACAGCTAAGACATCTTGAGGAGAGGGCAGATTACTCGCTTTCCTGATTTCATCTTTGTCTGCTTCTGTTATCACATCTGCAACGACTGTTTTTTCATTGGCCAACCACTCTTTTGTGGCAATCAACTTTACGCAATGCAGATATGGTAAAAGGTCGTGGACCAGTTTGTTACCCTCTGCAACAAAGCAGCCCGATTCTGTTCTGTGTTTTTTTAATTGAAGTGATTGTATAAACTTTATTTCGTTTTTGCTTAACATTCTTATTCTGTTTGTTTTGGTGAATTTTTCTGTCGGATTTTTAAACCGGTCATCAGAAAGTATATGATGAAAAAAAAGTAGAAACGCTATGCTGGAAATAATCAATAGACTATCTTTGTTGCAAAAATAGTATAAAATCAAATCGTTTGTTTCTTACTCACCCGGCATTAATGACAAAATATATCAGATATCTGCTTTTTGGACTTTCGTTATCGCTATTTTCCTGCAGGATTACGAAGTATGTTCCCGAGAATAATACATTACTCGACAAGGTTACAATTGTAACTGAACGAAAAAAAATAAAGGTAGAAGAATTGGAGCCGTATGTTAAGCAGAAGCCTAATTATCGAATATTTAAGCTTTTTCGTACGCAGTTGCACGTCTATAATTTATCCGGGCGCGATACGTCTAAGTGGTATAATCGTTTTATTCGTAAATTGGGCGATGAGCCTGTTTTGTATGATTCGGTACTGAAAGAGCGCACTCAGGAAGATTTGCGAAAAGTTATGGTCAACAAAGGTTATCTGAATGCCAAAGTGAATGTAGCCGTAACAGAGAGAAAACGAAGACTGCAAATAGTATACAATATAATGGCCGGGGAGCCATATCGGATACGCGGGTATCATGCTGAAATAGGGAATCCGGAAATTGCACATCTTATCCGGTTAGACTCATCCTCCTCTTTGATTCGTACGGGTGTAGCCTTCGATCGTGTGCTGCTTGACCAGGAGCGGCAGAGAGTTGTAGCCTTATTGCGTCGGAAGGGGTATTATGGCCTGCTAAAAGAGCAGATAACTTATGTGGCTGATTCTGCGCTTCAGGATAATAAACTCGATTTGACAATGCGTTTGTTTGCCGATAATGCAAAGATCGGCGATAATAAATTGCCACCGGAGCAATGTAAGTATAAAATTAACAGGGTATTTTTTGAGACCGATTTTAATCCAACCGTATCAGTGACCGAAAGACAGGATGATACGGATACACTTGAGTATAGGGGGTATCGTATTTTATATGGCAAAGATCGCTGGATACGACCGGATGTGCTGGTTGGTAGTTGTTATATTTATCCGGGACGGGAGTATAATGAGAGGATGGTGGAGCTTACTTATAATTCATTCAGTCGTTTGAAGGCTGTGAAATATGTAAATCTGAGATTTGAAAATGTAGGCCATCCGGATTCGTGTCTTATTGATTGCTATCTTGTAATTACAAAGTCACGTACGCAGAGCTATTCCTCGGAGTTGGAAGGTACTAACTCTGCGGGCGATTTTGGGGTGGCAGTGGGTGTTACTTTTCAGCACAGAAACTTGTTCAGGGGATCGGAAACTGTAACAGCAAAAATCAGAGGAGCTTATGAGAGGTTATCGGGCGCCGGTATTAATTCAAATTTTACAGAATTAGGTACAGAGTTGGGGTTGGTTTTTCCTAAGTTTGTATTTCCATTGGTTAATGAGCGAATCCGTAAGCGAATTCGTGCAACATCGGAGCTGGTGGGGACCTATAATTACCAGCAGCGCCCTGAATATACGAGACTTATTTCGGGTTTGGGCTGGCGATACAAGTGGACTACCCGAAACAATACGAACCGACATTCGCTTGATTTAGCAGATGCCAGTTATGTCAATCTGCCCTGGATAACATCCGGCTTTTTTGATAATTTCCCAATCGACAATCCTTTGCTCAGATATAGTTACGAAAATCACTTTATCATGCGTACGGGGTATGTTTTTAGTACTACTAATCAGGGGCGGGCTTCTGCAAAAAGCACATTGTATAATCTTCGGGTGGGAGTGGATGTCGCCGGTAATCTTTTGAATTTGCTTTCCCGAACTTTCCATGGCAGCAAGGATTCTACCGGAAGCTATCAGGTGTTAGGTATCAGCTATTCGCAATATGCTAAAGCTGAAATAGATTATTCGCGTACCAGTTTCCTGGATGAAACAAATTCAATTGCCTGGCATATTAATGCCGGGGTTGCATGTCCTTATGGCAATTCACAGATTCTGCCCTTCGAGAAGCGCTATTTTGCGGGTGGGGCAAATAGTGTCAGGGGTTGGAGTGTAAGATCTTTGGGCCCCGGAATATTCAAACAAACCAGTGCTTCATCTGATTTTGTGAACCATTCCGGAGATATAAAGCTTGATTTGAGTGTTGAGTATCGCGCAAAGCTCTTTTATCCCCTCGAAACGACTCTGTTTATTGATGCCGGAAATATCTGGACTATACGGGATTATGCTATTCAACAAGGTGGTTTTTTTGAGTTTAACTCATTTTATAAACAGATTGCTCTGGCATATGGTACAGGGTTGCGATTGAATTTCAATTACTTCGTGCTGAGGTTCGATTTAGGTGTAAAGGCATTTGACCCATCGAGAGACGGAAAAGAGAAATGGCGTATACTTAAGCCTGAAACCAATGATTTGGCTCTGCATTTTGCAGTTGGGTATCCATTCTAAGGAAAAAAAATGAAAATAGTTTTTGTAATTAAAAGCAAATACCTATCTTTGCAGGCCAATTACACTCGTTACCAGTTTTTTGTCGAATATTAACTAAAATAGCAACATAAGGCAATGAAAAAAGATCTTCATCCTAAGAATTATCGCCCCGTAGCATTCAAAGATATGTCTAATGGCGATGTATTTCTTACCCGTTCAACTATCAATACTAAAGAAACGATCGAATTCGAAGGTGTTGAATATCCATTGGTAAAATTAGAAATTTCAAGCTCGTCTCACCCATTCTACACCGGTAAATCGAAATTGGTGGATACTGCGGGTCGCGTAGATAAATTTATGAATCGTTACCAAAAACATATTCAGGGCAAACAAAAATAATTTGTTTGAGCATGATATTAAAAATGCCGTTTCTGTATTCCGGAAACGGCATTTTTTGTTTAATTATTTTGATTATGTGTTGTTTTACAATCGAATGAGATCTTTGTCTTCTGTTATATTTTATCCAGTACCAGTTTAATCAGATCAGATATTGATGTTTTGTAATTGCTTGTAGCTTCTTTGGCCAGGCGATTTGCAATAATAGTGCAGATTGTCATGGCCTTGTGTCCCATTAACCTGGCTAATGCAGCTAAAGCAGAGCTCTCCATTTCGTAGTTTGTAATGCATCTTTCTTCGAATCGAAATGCTTCAATTTTGTTGTTGAGATTTGGATCAGCGAGTTGTAATCGAAGCTCACGTCCCTGAGGTGCATAAAATCCCACGGCAGAAATCGTAATTCCCCTGTTGATATTTTCTGTGTTGTCGAAACGGGAAACAAGTTCCGGATCAGCACTCACCACATAGGGCCTTCCACAATTGAGGTTCCAATCTGTTTGACGAATAAATTCATCTTCAAAATTTGTCTCGCTTACAAGGTCCCGACCTTTGTAATAGCTGAGTACACTGTCCAATCCAATTGATTTTTCGGCAATGCAATAAGAGCCGACCTTGAGAAACGGCTGCAATCCACCAGATGTTCCAACACGTATAAGAGTAAGTTGTCGGAATTCCGGTTTCTCGGTGCGGGTTTCGAGGTCGATATTGGCTAGTGTATCCAGTTCGTTCATGACAATATCGATGTTGTCTGTCCCGATACCATGAGATAGAGCCGTAATTCGTTTGCCCATATAGCTGCCGGTGATTGCGTGGAATTCCCGGTTCGAAATATCACATTCTATTGATTCGAAAAATGAAGCAACCATATTTACGCGATCCGGATCGCCTACCAGCAACACTTTATCGGCCAGTTGCCCGGGGTGTAGGTGTAGATGAAAAACGCTACCATCAGCGTTAATAATAAGTTCAGAATCTGGAAAGTGTTTCATGGCTTTTTCTGTTAATTGTTAATATTTTTCTCCATTTCCCGAAATCTGAATTCCAGATCCCAAAGTTTCTGCTGAAACTCATCGCTCTCTTTTTCTTTGGTCAGAATAATTTCGGAAATTCTTTTTTTCTCTTTTTCGTTGGCATTCTGATATTCTCTGCGCAATTTATCAAGAATGTCTGACAGAGCCTCTAATTGCGATTTTGTTGAGAGCCATTGGTTTAGCAATTTTGCGCTCTCTGCATTTTTGCAATCAGAAAGCGATTTGAGAATACGATTGTCATCTAAGACGAAAATAAAATCGTTTTTTGCTACTTCCTGATCCGATGTCGCTTCTGTAGAATTGTTGATGCTTTGAAGAATTGTTTTGTAGCTTTTTTGATCAGATTGCCAACTCTCTCGGATGGATTTTAGCATAGCCAAACTAATAAGCTGAGACGGTGGAAGATTTTCATATACAACTTTCTCTTCACGGGGTATAAATATATATATGGCGACTTTTTCTGACGGTAGATTTCTGTCAGATGCAAACCATCCGATTTTCAATTGTTCATCAATTGCCAACATGTAATCATTTGCTGTTGAATTGAATGGCATTCCCACGTTTTCCGGAGTCAAGAAACTATTATCGGAAAGATTGAGTCGTGTGGCAAAAATGTCGTAACCACCCATTGACCCTTCGCCATCCGAGGCAAAATAGAGCGTTGTTCCGTCGGAAAGCAAATAAGGGAAATTCTCGTTATTGGGAGAGTTAACCGGAGATGCCAGTCTGTTTTTTTCACCCCAGGTGTCAATTAATTTGTCGCTCGAGAAGATGTCGAAATCATCCTTTCCGTTTTTTGAAGCAAAATAAATTCTGTCTTTTTTTTCATTTTCGTATACAGAGGCAAAGTTTCCTGATTGCGAACGAAAGTACGTGTCGAATTTTTTCAAACTACCGCACTCAGGCGATAATTTGTAATATTGTAGAAAATCCTCTTTATTTACAATCAGGCTGTCGATAATTTCAACTTTAACAACTCCTTTTAGCAGGCGGGAAGCTGTTTCTGCTTTCGTAATCTTTTTTTTGTACATTTCGATATATTCTGTGGATACGAGAGGCAGAGTTATATACTTATTCCATTGATTGATTGCCTCATCGAAACGATAATTGCTGAAATAATATTCGCCTAAATAACGGAAGGCTTCGGGAATTGATTTTTGGGCTGCTATCAGCAGATGTTTCTCTGCAATTGCCCGATCTCCTGTTTCGTAGAGGCAAACACCATACCATTGATTCAGGTTTGCGTCTTTGGGCTTCGATTTTATATGTTGGGCAAAAATGGTTTTAGCCTGAGCAAAAGCCCCATTTTTGAATAGCTCTTTGGCCTGTTCAAGTGTTTGTGTGTATCCGGAGAGTACGCAGCCAAACATAATTATCAGAATGTGTAATTTTTTTATTTTCATTGTTTCATCCATTTCAGAGGTCAAACTTACTCAAAATTTTTTATTTAGGCAGGATAATACGGGCAAAAAAAACTGTGATTTTTCATTCTTATTTGCCAACCTGTAAAAAGAAAATCGAATCCGCTTTGTTTTGAACTTTTGGTAAAGTTAACGGTTTTTAATAAAACAGATATACCTAAACCTTTATTTCAAAATATAACACACATGAGAATCATTACCGATAAAGCCGGATGGAGAGAGGAACTTTCCACAGTTCCTTTTCATGATTTTTATCACACATTCGAATACCATATCCTGGATTACAGTGGGGAGCCATTTTTGTTTGTTTTTGAGTGTGAGAATGAAAAATTACTTTTGCCACTTTTGCTTCGGGCTATTGATGGTACTCCATATTCTGATTTTACATCGGTATATGGATATGTCGGATGCCTATACAATACACTTAATCCGGGGAAAAAGCTACTCGACTTGTTTCGTGTTGAATTCTCTGCATACCTTCTCGAAAACAATATTATCTCACTTTTCAACCGATCTCACCCTTTAATCCCTCACTCGTTGCTGCTCCCGGAGTCTATGGGCGATGTCGTTTGTCTGAATAAGACGATTGGAGTGAACACGCGGCGACCCGAAAAAGAGCAGGTGGCAGATTATGCGTCAACTTTGCGCCGGCAATTGTCCCGCATTCGCCTTCGGGGAGTATCGTGTCGGGTTGGGCAGGAGGTCGATGACTGGTCTTTATTTGCCAGGTTATACAATCAAACTATGGAGCGAAAAAATGCTTCTGCCGGATATTTTTTTGATTCATCTTACTTTATGGCGTTCAGGCAGGCACGGGAGTTTGAGTCTGTTCTTCTTCTCGCCGAATTTGGGGGGAAGTGTATCGGAGGAATTCTTTGTGTTATCACAGATTCAATAATGCAGTATCATCTGGGGGCGATAGACTGGGCCTACGTTTCGTTATCTCCGTTGAAGCTTTTAATTGATGAGGCCCGGCATTTGGCTACAGAGCGTGATATTGCCTGTTTTCATCTCGGAGGCGGTATTGGTTGTCAGAAAGATGGCCTGTATCAGTTTAAAAGTCGTTTTTCGCACAATACCACAAATTTTTATACCTGGAAATGGGTGGTTTCTCCCGAAATATATCAACATCTTTCGCAGGGTATAACAGGCGAACGTTTCCCATTGTACCGTAACCTTCGCTAACAGCCAATCAAAAAGTATAATGGTCAGAATCAGGAGCTCAGGCAATTGTCTGAGAGGACTTGCTGTGCGTTTTTCGGTAATTTAGTACAACCCTATCATTATATTTACTATATTTGCACCCGCAATATGGGAAGAATTGTATCAATAGATTACGGAAAAAAACGCGCTGGTGTCGCTGTGACTGATGTTTTGCAGTTGATAGCTAACGGTTTATGTACAGTTCAGAGCAGTCAATTGATTGCGTTTCTGAAGGCATATGTAGCCAAAGAGCCCGTTGATAAATTTGTTGTCGGACTGCCTCGGCAAATGAACAACGAGTTTTCTGAAAGCATGAAATACATTGAACCTTTTGTGAAGAATCTGAGTAAAAATTTTCCGGAAATACCTGTTGAAATGGTTGATGAGCGTTTTACGTCGGCCATAGCGCACCAAACTATGATTGATGGAGGTCTGAAAAAAAAAGACCGGCAAAACAAAGCCCTTGTTGATGAAATAAGCGCTGTGATCATACTTCAGTCATACATGGAGTCTCAGCGTTTCCGAAACAGATAGAAATGAAAAACTTAATTCAATAAATCAATCATTTTGAAACTGCCTATATATTTATACGGACAACCGGTTTTGCGTAAAGTCGCAGAGGACATAACTCCCGAATACCCGGAGCTGACAAAATTGTTGGCTAATATGTACGAAACTATGTATGATGCCGATGGCATCGGTCTGGCTGCACCACAGGTCGGCTTGAGTATTCGCTTACTTGTATTCGACCTGAGTGTGCTGAGCAAAGAAAACCCGGAGTATGCCAATCGTAAGCAGGTAATGATAAATGCCCACATCGTGGAGCGTACAGGCGAAGATGTGATGCGGGAAGAGGGATGCCTGAGTTTACCCAATATCCACGAAAATGTAACCCGAAAAGATAAAATCAGAATTCAGTACGTCGATGAGCATTTCAAAGCACACGACGAGGTTTTCGAAGGATTTGTAGCCCGTGTTATTCAGCACGAGTATGACCACCTTGAGGGAGTGTTATTTATAGATCATATATCATTAATTCGCAAGCAACTGATAAAAGGCAAATTGAATTCCATTCTCAATGGAAAGGCGCGAGTCGATTATCGTGTGGCTGTGCGACGTTGAATTCTCAACAATAAATTGTAATAGCTAAAAATTATGACAAGTTTAAAGAAGAACATCCTTGCGCTTCGCGAGAAAAAAGCCATCGTAGAATTGGGTGGTGGTGAAGCTGCAATTGCTAAACAGGAGGCAAAAGGTAAGATGACCGCGCGCCAGCGTATCACTACTTTGCTCGACAAAGCGTCTTTCAAAGAGTACGATTTGTTTGTGAAGCACGAAGCCCGTGATTTTGGTATGGACAAAAAAGATCTCGCCGGAGATGGTGTAATTACCGGAACCGGTACTATCAACGGAAACCCGGTGTGTATTTATGCACAGGACTTTACGGTGGAAGGTGGTTCTCTGGGATTGAAACATGCCCGTAAGATTACTAAAATTATGGATCATGCCCTGAAAATGAAAGTGCCCATCATCGGTATCAACGACTCGGGTGGAGCTCGTATTCAGGAGGGTGTTGGAGCTTTGGCCGGCTATGGCGAAATCTTCTATCGCAACACTATTGCTTCGGGTGTTATCCCTCAGTTGTCTGTTATTCTTGGCCCATGTGCCGGTGGTGCTGTGTATTCTCCTGCGCTCACCGACTTTGTATTCGTGGTTCAGAATATTTCAAATATGTTCATCACCGGTCCGAGTGTAATCAAAACTGTAATTGGAGAAGAGATTTCGATGGAAGACCTTGGTGGTGCTCGCGTACATGCTGAGAAAACCGGAAATGCTCATTTTTATGCTTTGAGTGAAACAGAGTGTTTTGAGCAAATCAAGCAATTGGTTACCTTTATTCCCTGGAATAATGCGACAAAAGCCAAAGCTATTGCACCCAAAAAACCAGCTATTAAGAAAACAATTGAAGATATTATTCCTTCTGACCCAAAACAACCTTACGACGTTCGTGACGTTATTAAAGCGATTGTGGATGATTCAGAGTTTTTGGAAGTACACGAACTGTTTGCAGCCAATATCGTTGTGGGTTTTGCCCGCATGAATGGAGATACAGTAGGTTTTGTTGCTAATCAGCCCATGGTGTTAGCCGGAGTACTCGATTGCGATAGCTCTGATAAAGCCGGACGTTTTATTCGTTATTGCGATGCATTCAACATTCCGATTGTAACCCTTGAAGATATGCCTGGTTATCTGCCTGGTGTAGATCAGGAGCATGCAGGCGTAATTCGTCACGGAGCTAAAGTATTGTATGCATATTCCGAAGCTACTGTGCCTAAGATTACCGTTATTTTGCGTAAGGCTTATGGTGGAGGTTACATTGCAATGAACTCTCGTCACCTGGGTGCCGATTTCGTATTTGCTTTGCCAAGTGCCGAAATTGCAGTAATGGGCCCCGAAGGTGCAGCGAATATCATTTTCCGCAAAGAAATTATGGAGGCGGAAAATCCCGACGAGATGCGCCAGTTAAAAGTAAAAGAGTATGTTGAGAAATTCGCAAATCCTTATGTAGCTGCTGCTAATGGTTTTATCGATGCAGTAATTGAGCCAAAAGAGACCCGCGAATTGCTTTTGCACACCCTGGAAGTTTCACGCACAAAAGACGAAATTCGTCCGGTGAAAAAACACGGTGTTCCTCCTTTCTGATTTTATTTGTGTTTATTTGTTTTAATACAATTAAACATTTATATGCTTTTCGAAGAACGATTTGATTGCCTTGTGTGTTATATACGATGAGCAACATTTCGTTCTATCGGAGAGATATTCTGGTTTTTATTAATACAGATAAGGCAGAAATCGTATTTCTTTTAACTGTTTCTTAAAATTGATTCTGATGGAACAATCGAAAAATGAATTGGAGCTGGTTGACTTTGCCGTTACAGCCCGTAAATATAAAACTACACTGACAAAAAACTTCATCAACCGGAAGGTTTGGGAAAAAGTTCCCGAAGGCGAAATAAGAGCCTTTTTACCCGGTAAAATTCTGGATGTTAGTATTAAAGAGGGGCAGATGGTGAAAGCCGGCACTCTGATGCTGATACACGAAGCGATGAAAATGCAAAACAGGGTGGTTGCACCCATCAGCGGAAAAGTGGTGAAATTGCTCGTCAAAGCAGGCGATCAGGTTTCCAAAAATGATCCGCTTGTGGTTATCGAATAGAATAATCATTAACCTAAACCGCTATGAAGAATGTTGAGAACTTTGGATTAGCACTTCTTATTCTGTTTTCGGGTTGTGCCGCACCCTGGCGCACCAACTTGATGCCTGAGTTGCGCAACAACGAAATCATTAAAGGGGTTTCGACGCCTCCGGAATATGTTATTCAGAAAGGCGATGAACTGATTGTAAAACTACGAACTCTGTCGGGCTCTGAGTCCGGACCGGTTGCCGCGGCATTTGCCGATAACGGTTCAATGCAAGCTGTGAAGCAGCAGTCTGATGGCTTGAGGGGGCTGGCGTCCTATCCGGTTGACGAGGAAGGCGTAATCACGTTGCCATATCTGGGAAAAGCAGAAGTGGCAGGGTTAACGATAACCGACGCAAAACGGTTTCTGGAAAAGCGGTTTTACGAAGTGGTGAAAACATGTTCTGTTGAGGTGAATCTCAAAAACAACAGCTTTACAGCGATGGGAGAGTGGGGAAGCGGTACTATTCGCTTACCCAAAGATCAAACTAATATATACGAAGCCCTGGCACTGACCGGCAAATTGTCGGATTTCGGTGACAGGGCTCGTGTTAAAATTGTGCGACAGACGCCTTCTGGTGTACAGGTACATTCATTTAATCTCCGATCCAAACAAATTTTTTCTTCCGAATTTTTTTGGGTGCAACCCAATGATGTTATTTATATTCAGCCTATAGACGGAAAGTTTCTGGGTGTGCACTCTTCCATATATTCTGTTATTGGTCTTATTACCATTGTTGCTTCAGTCGCTACCCTCGTTTTGCGACTGACAAACTGATATACCTGAACCTGACTACTTTTTTTGCATTTTCATCCGATACATCATGGGTAAACATTTGTTTAAACTAATGATTTTTGGTGTTTTATCGTATAGTTGTATTACCAACAGAGACACCAATATGCTGCAAAACTATGCAGTAAAACAGCAATGGAATCCTGTTTCGTACGATTATTACAAACTTCACCCCAACGATTACATCACCTATTCTGTCTATTCAACTGATCAGGAGGCTGCCAGATTGTTTTCTGCTTCGGCCGATCAATCTGCTCTTGCATCGCCGGAGCAGACAGTGAGCTACCGGATTTTTCCGGATGGTAGCGTCGATTTACCATTTATTGGAAAGTTCTACCCGGGCAATAAAACTGTTTCGGAGGCAGAAGTCCTGCTACGGGCAAAGGTGCGGGAGTATATCCCCGATGCCGAAGTGCGGTTGGTACTAAGTTCTGAGTTCTTTTATGTGATTGGTGGTGGGCGGGTGCCTGTTTACAAAAACAGAATGACACTTTATCAGGCTCTGGCTGCTTATTCGGGTAAAAATCCAAATCTGGACAAAAAGCATGTCCGTCTGATTCGACCACAAAACGATGGCTCTTTTCTGGTGAAAACACTCGATTTGAGGCAGGCTTCTATTATCGAATCGGAGTTTTATTACATCCGGCCCAATGATATAATCTATTTCCCCGAAACGAATAAGTCATTCTTCCAACTGACCTCAGTGCCCGACTTCCTGGGCTTTGTAATGATGCCGGTCTCTGTATTACTTTTAATTTTAAATCTGTAAGATTATGGAATATTCAAAACACAAAGGCGTGATTTCTATGCCTTATGGTGCCGGCCGGGAGAATGTGTATGGGATTAATAACAATCCGATTGTCAACTGGCTTTTTTGGATAACAACGGTTTTACGTCGTTGGTATTGGATCTTGTTGGGGCTGTTATTGGCCGGTTTGATGGCTTATTGGCAAACTCAAAAATGGAAACCGTTGTACAATTCAACTGTTAAATTGATGTATGAACAGGGCAACAAACCCGGGAACGACTTTCTGAACAGGGGGAACTACCTGGGAAATAGCAATCTAATGGCCAATCAGATTTATATGATTACGTCGTATGATTTGATTGCGTCAACCCTCAAAAAACTGAATTTTACAACTGACTATTATGCTAAGGGAATATTCAAAACCGAAAATATTTACGAAACCTCACCTGTCGTTATCGCTCCCGATTTTATTGCCAATCAGGCCTACAATCTGGAGTTTCGGTTGGAAGGAATAGACTACCACCAGTACCGGATCACTTTTGACGGGACAAACAAGCTGGCACCGTTTTCTGTAATCGGTCAATATGACGTTTTATTGAAACACTCTCTCTTTTTTTGCACAATCCACAAAAGTAATGTTTTCAGGAGCAGATATGCTGTTTTCTTCCGATTTCGCACTTCTGATGATTTAATAAACGAGTTTCTCGGGGCATTGAAAGTGGCTGCCATAGAAGAGAATTCATCTATTCTTTCTGTTACAAAAAGTAGTTATCTGGGCCGGCGCGATGTCGATTTTCTGAATGCTCTGTGCAACGAATTCATTCAGGAAAATCTCTTGCAGAAAAATAGAACTGCAGAAAAGACGATTGAGTTTATCGAGCGTCAGCTGCTTATCATCTCCGATTCGGTTTCGGCATCTCAATCGAGGTTGATGGATTATCAGGCCAGTAATCGCATGTACACCGGAGATATTACAACCAAAGTGTTCAGTGGACTGGATGATCTGGAGAAAAACAAATCGGAGTTGCAGCTCAAGAAGGTTTATCTCGATTATCTGGTGGACTATTTGAATAATAATATACAGGATGGTACCATGATAGCTCCTGTAAATGTGGGCGTTAACGATGCCGGATTGGCAGGTTTGGTGACTAATTACAACGATATATCCCGCAGATTGAAGGATATGAGCGACAAAAATCCACTTTATCCAAAGTTGTTGAGTGCCATGTCTGAATTGAAAAATATGATATCGGCAACAGTGAAAAATATGTATAACGTATATCAAATGGATAAAAATCAGATAGATATGAGGTATAACTCAGCTATCGGACAGATGAATGCAGCCCCCGAAAAAGAACGGAAATTTTTGCTTCTGGAGCGAAACTACAAAATTCACGAAACATATAATGCTTATTTAATTCAGAAACGGGCAGAAGCTCAGATACAGAAAGCATCCAATACGGCCGATTATTACGTGCTGGAGAAGGCGCGAACTATTGGTGTTGTCAATAGCGAAGTTCCCATGCAGGTTGTAATCTTCTTTTTGCTGGCCGGACTATTCTGTCCTGTTGCTCTGATTGTAGTGCGTGAATTGCTCGATTTTACGGTGAAAACGGTAGATGATGTAGAGCGTGTTTCTACCTATCCTTTGGTCGGAAAGATAATAATCTCGGATAAAAGCGATGCTGTAATTGTTCGAAATTACCCGAAATCAAGCTTTACCGAAGCCTTCAGGGCCATGCGTACCCGACTGGAGTTTGTGGTGGGTAATCAGGAAAAATCCTCTTTTGTGGTAACATCTGCAGAGCCCGGAGACGGGAAAACGTACATTGCTTTGAATCTGGCGTCTGTTTTTCAGATTACCGGCAAACGGGTGGTATTGGTCGATTTTGATTTGAGAAAACCAGCCATCGGGAAGGTTCTGAAGGAAGAGAAGCACAGGGGGGTGTCCAACTATCTGGTGGGGCAGGTAGAGTTCGATAAAATCATACACCCGCATCCTGATTTGGGTTTCGATGTAATCTATGCCGGTACTTTACCTCCAAATCCCGGAGAACTTACACGAAGCCATTCAACCAAAGCTTTTGTTGAAAAATTAAAGCAGCAATACGATTGCGTGATTCTGGATTGTAGCCCAATTGGATTGGTCACAGATGCTCATCCGCTATCTTATCTGGTGGATACCATGCTTTTTGTGGTGCGAAAAAATAAAACAAATAAAACTTTTTTCAGGTCTGTTTTACAGGATCTTATGCGGGATAGTTTTGAGCATGTTGCGCTAATTTTCAATGGCCTGGAGAGATCTGGTAAATATGGTTACAACGGAAATAAATATTACTGCGGAAACAACGATTTCCACAAGCAGTATTATAACGATAATTATTACGACGAATAACCGGGGTGATCTGATTGTGCTCTATATGGAAAATGTTTAAAAAATGTCGAAATATTAAATAATTAAAAAAGATTATCCTGCCTTATCCTGATTCGAAATATTTCTTTTCGACTGTTTGTTAGTGTTTTCAGATAGCATAATTTGTGCATCCAAAAAAATATTAATCTATAAATCACAGCTGCATGAGTAAAGTTGCCCTTATTACCGGTATTACCGGACAGGATGGAGCCTATCTGGCAGAATATCTTCTCAGAAAAGGATATATTGTACACGGTATTAAACGTCGTACTTCGATGTTTAACACAGACCGAATAGACCATTTGTATCAGGATCCTCATATCGAAAACAGAAATCTTGTCCTTCACTACGGAGACCTCACCGATTCGATGAATATTACCCGGATAATCCAGGAAACTCGTCCCGATGAAATATACAATCTGGCGGCCATGAGTCATGTTAAGGTGAGTTTCGACACACCTGAATATACCGCCAATGCCGACGGAATAGGCGTGCTGCGTATTCTTGAGGCTGTCCGTTTGCTGGGGCTTACCGGGAAAACGAGAATTTACCAGGCTTCAACATCTGAATTGTATGGGTTGGTGCAGGAAGTGCCACAACGGGAGAGTACGCCTTTTTACCCCCGCAGCCCTTATGCTGTGGCCAAATTATATGCCTACTGGATTACTGTAAATTATCGCGAGGCCTACAATATGCATGCCAGCAACGGAATTCTTTTCAACCACGAGTCGCCAATACGGGGTGAAACATTTGTTACCCGAAAAATAACCCGTGCTGTGAGCAAAATTGCTCTCGGCATGCAGGATAATCTCTTTCTGGGTAATCTGTCTTCATTACGTGACTGGGGGCATGCAAAAGATTATATACGAGCCATGCACCTTATTTTGCAACAAGATGCACCTTCCGATTACGTTATAGCAACGGGTGTGACCACCACTGTGCGCGATTTTGTGAAAAAGTCATTCCATTTCATTGGTTTACAAATTGAATTTTCGGGTGAAGGAGTAGGCGAGAAAGGCATTCTGACCGGTATCGACGAAGTGCTGTTTGCAGAACGTGTAGGAGCAGAATACATAGCTACGCTCAAATTGAGAATCGGAGAGGAACTGGTACTGGTCGATTCAAATTATTTCAGACCAACTGAAGTCGAATTACTAATCGGGGACCCTTCAAAATCCAAACAACTATTGGGGTGGATTCCCGAATACGATCTGGATGGATTAATTGCGGATATGATGTTGAGTGATGTAAAGTTGATGAAGAAAGATAACTATCTGCTCCAGGGTGGATATCGTGTCATGAATTATTTCGAGTAAAATGAATAAGACAGATAAAATATTTGTAGCAGGTCACAACGGAATGGTGGGCTCTGCTCTGGTCAGAAATCTGACTCATAACGGGTTTTCTCATATTATTGTCAGAAGCAGGCATGAGCTGAATCTCTTAAATCAGCAGGAGGTCATCTCCTTTTTCGAAGCAGAAAAGCCAGCCTATGTTTTTCTGGCAGCAGCCAAAGTGGGTGGGATTGTGGCCAACAACACCTTCAGGGCACAGTTTTTGTACGAGAATCTGATGATTCAAAGTAATGTCATACATGCGGCTCACCTGAGTGGGGTAGTCAAGCTGATGTTTCTCGGCTCTTCCTGCATCTATCCGCGTTTGGCGCCTCAACCTATTCGCGAGGAGTATTTGCTCACCGGATTGCTCGAGCCCACCAACGAGCCCTATGCCATTGCTAAAATTGCCGGTATTAAGATGTGTGAGGCATATCACGATCAGTATAGCTGTAACTTTATTTCTGTGATGCCTACAAATTTATATGGCGAAAACGATAACTACGATCTAGACAAGAGCCACGTATTGCCTGCTCTCATCCGGAAAATGCATTTGGGGCAATGTCTTTTGTCGGACAACTGGTCGCAACTGCGAGCCGATCTCAATCGCCGACCTGTTGAGGGTATTACAGGTAATCATACTGAAGTAGAAATTGTCTCTCTGTTGGGTAAGTACGGAATCAGTAAAGATGCTGTAACTTTGTGGGGTACCGGTTCGCCACTGCGCGAGTTTATGCATGTCGATGATATGGCAGATGCCTGTATCTTCCTGATGCAAAAATACGATGCGCCCAACCATTCGCCTGCACATATCAATATTGGAAGTAGTAATGATCTCACCATTCGTTCTCTGGCGGAAATTATAAAATCGGTGGTCGGATATAGCGGAAAATTAATCTGGGATGACTCCCGTCCGGATGGTACACCCCGCAAACTGATGGATAGTACACGACTGCTCGATATGGGTTGGTCGCCACGTATTGATCTCGAATCTGGTATTAGCCGGGTTTTTTCTCAATACAAGTTCATAGAATAGTTTGTGTCAAAGAAGCAAGACACCTTTGCTCTTTTGTTTTTGTCTCTGCTATTCGTTCTGGAACCTCTGTTTTTTTGCTTAATAAACGGTTATTTCAGCGACAAAACCTTTCGGATGAGAAAATAACTGTTTTTTTTGAGAAAAAACTTTCGGACGAGAAAAACAACTGTTTTTTTTTGAGAAAAAACTTTCGGACGAGAAAAAAAGGTGTTTTTTTTCTGCAAAAATGTTTTTCTGTTAAAAAAAACGTCTCATTTTTACGACAAAAACTTTCGGGAGAGAAAAATAACTGTTTTTTTTGCGACAAAAACTTTCGGACGAGAAAAAAAGGTGTTTTTTTCTGCAAAAATGTTTTTCTGTTAAAAAAACGTCTCATTTTTGCGACAGAAACTTTCGGACGAAGAAAATGAGTGTTTATTTTCGGATGAAAACTCTCGGAAGAGAAAATAAAGGGTCTTTTCCTGCAATCTTAACTCCCGAAAGAAAAAAGAGTGTTTTTTTTGTTCAAAAAGTTTTTTGCTGCTCTATAACGTTTTAAGTAGATGGGTTATCAAAGCAAATTGAAACGAAATGTCAAAATGCAACAAATATTACGGGACGCTCTCCCTGAAAAGGGTGTAGAGCACCGAATTGAAAATCGGCGTAGTCAAATATAATAAGAGTAATTATCTGATAACGAGCAAATCTTATTCAGCAAATATATATATTATCCCGAACTCAGGTTAATAATCGATAATACAACTCATACTCTGATTTGTTTGTTCTCTCTATTTGTAGACGGTAATAGTCGGTTTTGATATTCGAAAAATAATTGTAATTTTGTTTTACTAAAAATCAGATGGATTTTTCACGAATTGATTTCCTGAATTTATTCAGATTATTATTGGTTAGAATCGTTGAGGATTGTTAGTTGAGTGATTGAATGCTCCGTAAAATCTGGATTGACGCATAACGCTGAGACTGAGCGCTAATGAATACAGTTTTTGCAGATAGCCCACAGGGATGTGTGTGGGGTAAGAATAAAAAAATAACCAACTGAATAGCAGTTGGTTATTTGTTTGTTTTGTGACCCCGACTGGACTCAAACCAGTGACTTTCAGAACCGGAATCTGACGTTCTATTCACTGAACTACGGGGCCTTTCTTTTTTTTGAAGTGCAAAAATAATAAAAATAATTGAGTTACAAATAATCTATGCAGGTAAAAATTGAATCTTCGTGGCACGAAAGACTGAAAAATGAATTTAGTAAGCCTTATTTTATTCAATTGGCGAATTTTGTTAAGTCTGAATATGCTTCAAATGCTGTTTATCCACCGGGTAATCTTATTTTCAATGCCTTTGATTCTGCGCCTTTTGACAAGGTAAAGGTTGTTATTCTCGGGCAAGATCCATATCACGAACCCGACCAGGCGCATGGTCTCTGTTTTTCTGTTCGGGATGGAGTGCGTTTTCCTCCCTCTTTGGTGAATATATTTAAAGAGATTCAATCTGATCTGAAACTAAATGTTCCTCTTTCGGGTGACCTTACCCGCTGGGCTAAGCAAGGTGTGTTGTTGCTGAATGCCACTCTTACAGTTCGTGCCCATCAGGCTGGTTCTCATCAGAATAAGGGTTGGGAAACTTTTACTGATGCAGTAATTCATGCTTTGGCAGAACAGCAGGAGGGCATTGTATTTATTTTATGGGGGGCATACGCTCAACGGAAAGGAGGATTTATTGATTCGAAAAGGCATCTTGTGCTCAAATCTCCACATCCATCGCCTCTTTCTGCACATCGTGGATTCTTTGGTAATCACCACTTTAGCCAGGCCAATAGTTATCTTATTCAGCAGGGGAAATCGCCTGTCGATTGGTGATAATTTGTTTGTTGATCCGGAAATATTTTCGACAATAAAAATCAATTTGTAATTTGGGATTGACCGATAATTGTGTTAATTTTGCCCGAAAATATAAATAGAAAGAAACCTTGAAAAGAGTCAGAGATTGGGTCATTGTTATATTAGACTGGTTTTATGCCCCGTTTAGCCGGTTTTTGTCGTTGCAAACGTTTCGGTATGCGGCATGTGGAGTTGCCAATCTTGTACTCGATATTTTTCTCTACTTTTTGGTTTATAATTTTTTGTATCAAAAACAGCTTCTCGATTTAGGTTTTGTGGCTATCAGTGCTCACATTGCTGCTCTGTTTACTGTATTCCCGATTACTTTCTTTACCGGATTTCTTTTTAGTAAATATATCACGTTTACGCAATCAGATGTACGTGGCCGGATACAGATAGCGAGATATGCTCTCTCTGTTGGTGGATCAATCATCCTGAATTATCTGTTTCTGAAGTTTTTTGTTGAGTTTTGTCATTTTTATCCGACACCAGCCAAAATGGCTACCACGGTTTTTGTGGTTACATACAGCTTTTTCATTCAAAAGAAGTATACGTTTAAATCCTGATTATCCTCTTTTAAGTTAATCCCTGTATTTATGAAATTTAATAAGCTAGCCTGTCTGTTATTTTTTGTGTTTCAGTTTTGCGAATTTCGAGCCAATGCAGAGGAGCCACAAATGTATATTGTTTTGATGGTCGGGCAATCCAATATGGCTGGTCGGGGATATTTTGGAAATCCTTTGGATACAGTCTCGTATGATAATATCTTTTCTTTATCAAAAGATTCTGTTTGGGTACGGGCCCGAAATCCGCTTCATCACGATAAACCGGAGGCCTCTGTCGGTATGGGGATAACATTTGCCCATGAGCTTGCAGCCAAATCAGGAAGAAACGTAAAGATAGGGCTAGTACCCTGTGCAGCCGGTGGAACAAGTATTGAGCAATGGCTTAATAATAGTTTTTTTGGTCATACCGGAAATTTTTACCTGTACGATAATCTGATAAAACGGGCACGCAAAGCAGCTAAAAGCGGTAAGATAATCGGGCTTATCTGGCATCAGGGGGAGTCAGCCTCAGCTTCAGGCAGGAGTGTAGGGTATCAGGCGAAAATGGACACTCTTTTCCGTCGTATTCGCAAAGATCTGGATAATCCCGAATTGCCCATTGTAGCCGGAGAGATTGGCTATTTCCTTTCGAAGCGAACCGATTGCCCGGAGTGGCAAAAGGTGAATGAGTCTATTGTCGGATTAAAAAATAGTTTGTCAAAATTCGATGTGGTTACTGCAGATGGATTGACCTCCAATCCCGACAATCTCCATTTCTCGGCGGCAGCTCAGCGGGAATTGGGAAAACGTTATGCGGGAATATTTTATCAGCTTGTATTTGGAGATAAGTAAAATCTGTTTGTGGAAAAAATACAAAAAAGGGAGTCGTTCAAATTTTCTGAGAGACTCCCTTTTATTGTTTTATTGAGGTCGGAGATCAATATTCCCCAGATTTTTGTTGATACCACCTACTACAGATACAGAGATTGTTTTAAGCAAAATGTCTGAAGTATCTTTAAATTGCAACCTCCAATCACCGGAGTGTAAACCCTGTATAAAGAATCTGTTTGAACAACTTGTGTCTGAGATGCAGCAAATTGTGTCGTTGTTAAACAACGCGCAAACGTGATAGGGTATGCTGTCCGGGATGATCTTACCTTCAACATACGACGTGTTTTGGCTGATATAACCACGCACGACCGGTTTTAATAAAAAGTTATCACTATTTCCCCTTCTTACGACAGACCGTTCAGCATCGAAGTCTATCATGATGGAATAGGTACTATGTGTAACCACGCTATCCCGGATATTGATTTTATATCCGGAACTTTCTCCTCCGGGAATAAACAGTTCGTGTACCGAACTGTCTGCCAGCATTACAGAATTTCTGTCTCCCAGTTTTAGTCTTACTTGTTTGATATATTCCCCTTTGTCCAGTTCGATAGTAGATAGAAGAGATGATTGCCCCCGGGTAAGCATCATCAGATCATAAATTCCCGGAGTTATTGATAGCTCCTGCCATTTCTGACCATCTAAAGAATAACTGACACTCAGGAGGTCGATATTTACCTGTTTGTATCCTTCCATCGAAGGAGCATCTGTCAGATAGAACCTGACCTTTGAGTTTTCAACATCATCTCCTTTATTGCATAATGTGAATAGAAGCAATGAGATGGTGACAGACGCGACAATCATGGCGATTGCAATTTTGGCTGATGTAGCCTGTTTGATTTGATTTCTTGTATTCATCTTTTTCTGGTTTAGGTTGTGAGAAATTGATTATTATGTTTAACAGTGTGAAAGCCTGTTTTGTTTAGTTAAACAGGTGTGTTGGCGAAGATTATTATGCTATCTTTGAATTCTTGAAAATTACTTTCCGGATAAGCTCCGTTTTTCTGGATATAAATCTGATAACCAGCAATTTTAATTGATTTTAATACAGGTGAAAATGATTAATCAGGCAAAGCGCATTCAGGTAGTGGATGCACTCAGAGGATTTGCAATTGTTTCGATAATGTTGTTGCATAATATTGAGCATTTTGATTACTATTATACCGTAAAGAATTTGCCTCAATGGATGTATATTGTAGATAAAGGAATTTGGGATACACTTTTTTTCTTGTTTGGTGGTAAGTCGTATGCAATTTTTGCATTGCTGTTTGGTTTGACGTTTTATATTCAGGATAAAAATCAGTCGAAAAAAGGGCTCGACTTTAGGGGGCGGTTTGCCTGGCGGTTGGTTTTGTTGTTCGGCTTTGGTCTGATTAATTCTCTGTTTTATGAAGGAGATATTTTGATGATATATGCCATGATTGGCTTTTTTATCATACCCTTTGCCCGCCTTCGAAGTAAATGGGTGCTATTATTTGCCATCATTTTTATTCTTCAACCGTATGAGTGGATTCGGGTGCTCACTTTGCTCGTTAATCCTGCGTATGAGTTTGCACACCCTGTTTCCGGGACCTATTTTTCAAAAATGAGTACCTACATCGAAGGGGATTCTCTAATAAATACACTGATTGGTAATATTACAAACGGACGGATGGCGGTGCTGAACTGGACCTGGGAAAATGGCCGTGTTTTTCAGACACTGGCTCTTTTTCTGTTTGGTATTTTGGCTGGTCGTAATTCAGTTTTCGTAGAGAATGAGGCGAATAAACTGCTTTGGAAGCGAATATTACTTTATGCATCATTGCTATTTATTCCTTTGTTTTGGATGAAAACCAATATGAGGGTCTGGCTCTCGGATAATACACTTCTACGTCCATTAACTGTTATCGAGACATCACTCACTAATATGTCGTTCATGTTGATTCTGGTTTCGGGATTTGTTATTCTTTTTCAGACAAAGTTTTTTTCCTCTTTGTTAAGTATATTCTCACCGTTGGGAAGAATGAGTCTTTCCAATTATATTTTTCAGTCCATTGCAGGTGCATTTATATATTATGGTTTTGGGCTTGCTTTGTATCAGTATACAGGTGCGACTTACTGCCTGATTATTGGGCTTGCGTTGGCATTGCTTCAGGGCTTTTTTAGCGCGTGGTGGCTTCGGAGGTACAAGCAGGGGCCGCTTGAGATGCTGTGGCACAAAGCAACCTGGATGAAAATATAAAAAAACGAGGCTAAACCACTATAATTAGTGTAGCCTCGTTTTTTATTCAGTTCTTTAAGAAAGACTAGTACAATAGTTTGCCTAGTTTCTCGAATCGTTTGCGGTAGTCGGTCATCGATCTTTTGATTACCTCATGCGCCTCTTCCATACCGTATATATGCGTTATCTCGGTTACTTTTTCTTTACCCGGCATATCTTTATAGGTGAGAAAGTAGTGTTTCAGACGTTCCACTACAATAGGGGGGAGATCTGCAATATCTTTGAATACCTCGTAAACCACATCATCGTCCAGTACGGCAATAATTTTATCGTCCGCCTCGTTGCCGTCGATCATCCGGAATCCGCCAATCGGACGGGCGTGAACAAGGATATCTCCGTGTGTAATGTCTTTCTCTGTAAGCACGCAAATATCTATCGGATCACCATCTCCCTTGATGTTCGTTTTTCCGGTTTTTTCCATACAATATTCACCTACCAGATTGCCGCAGAATGTCTGAGGCAGAAATCCGTAAAGTGCAGGAACAACATTCGAATATTTTTGTGGACGATCAAGCAACAGATACCCGCTATCTTTGTCGATTTCATATTTTACTGTGTCAGTTGGCACAACTTCAATAAATGCTGTCACTTTCTCCGGAGCGTCTTTGCCCAGTTGAATCCCGTGCCAGGGATGTGATTTGTAACGTAGTCCCATCAATCTTCCGATAGGATCAGATAAGATATCAACCATAACTATTTATTTTCTTGTTTCGGTTTCAAATATACACAAAATATTTATCGCTTGTCGTTTTATTCTCTACTTTTCAATTTTCTGATTAAATTAGGCCTTTAGATACAGCTCTTTTTTGTAACTTTTATGTTATATTTGCATCCAATCCCTTATGTGTCATTGAGGGCGTTTCTGTTTTCTGCACAAAATACATTTTTGAGCTAAATGAATATGAAAAAGCTTGATTCTGATGTTCTTCTGAATTTATTTAATAAGTTACGCTTAAAACTGCTGAGGCGACTGCTTGGCGAAGGTGTTAATGCGCTGGTGTGGCGTAGGTTTTTTGTGCCTATTTCGGCGGTTTTACTGATGTTTATCATCGGATTTTTGGGCTATATCATTATCGAAGGCTATACGCCTCTGGAGTCGGCATATATGCTTGTGATAACCTTTGCCACGATTGGGTATAGTGAGGTTCGTCCTTTGTCTGAGGCTGGCCGGATTTTTAATATGTCTTTGATAATAGCAGGATTTACAGTAGGTGTATATGCTATTAGTCGGGTTTCTGCTTTTTTTATGGATGGAGAGTTGTTGAATGTATTAAAAATAAAACGAATGGAAAGATTGATTGCGAATCTTAAAGATCACTACATTTTGTGTGGTTATGGCAAAACCGGCAAAAAGGTATTGGAAGAGTTATTGAGTAATGGACATAAAGTAGTATTGCTCGAAAGTAAACCCGAAAGAAATGAAAAGTTGAAAGAAATATACGATGAGAATCTTATACATATAGATGGAGATGCAACAGATGACGATGTTTTGATACAGGCCGGGATTGAACGTGCCCGGGTATTAATTTCGGTATTAAACACAGATGCCGAAAATCTGTTTGTAACACTGAGTGCTAAGGATCTGAACAAAAATGTGAAGGTAATCACCCGCGTCGAGGATTCCGGATCGTCGGCGAAATTTAAAAAAGCCGGTGCCGACTTTATTATTTCTCAAATTGATATTGCATCAGAGCGGATTCTCTCTATTGCCACAAATAGTACTGAGTTTTTGAGTCTGGTGGAGTTTGCTGAAGGCAAGGAGGAGTTGAAGGGGTATAAATTTCGCTTGGTAGAAATACAGGGTGGGAGCGACTTAATTGGCAAAACATACCGCGAAGCGAATATACCTTCACGAACGAATCTGGTGGTGATTGGCTCTTATGCTCCTTTCACCAATTTGCACGTAAATCCGAAGGCCGATGATATTATTCATTTGGGAGATCATCTTCTGGTTTTTGGCACAGATCAGGAAATCGGAAAGTTGTTGTCTATTGCGCATCATAAGTAGAGGGCTATTGTATAGAAACAAAAAAAGGATGACTGAAATATTTCGGTCATCCTTTTTTTTGTTTCTATTATTAATGTTTCTGATAAATCTTTGAAGCGTTGCGGTATGCAGGGTTGCTGTACCAATCGGTGTATCTTGTTCCAAGCGACTCTACCCATTCCGGTAACTTCAGATAAACTTCATCTATAACCACCAATTCTACAGGGTAATAGAATGTGGAAGGAATGTTCAACGCCCATGGGTATTCCAAATCTCCTTTGTATAAGATGGTTGTTCCGTTTGTCTTGTCGTCAGCGGTGCCAAACAAAGCACTGTTTGCCAGATTCGTCGGATTTTGACCGGCTAAGTGAACTTCTCTTCCTCTTTGCTGATCCGATACCAGGAACGGATTGAATGGTGCACTACCCAATGACGCAGGTGATACTGCGCTGGCAAAAGTAACAGAAAGCTGGATAGGAACAGCCGGAAGTGTAGGTGCACTCTGTACTGTATTGATAAATGCGGCAGGTCCGTTTCCAAATAATTTGTGTGCATCCGGGAAAACCGGTATCACTGCATAAGTTTGACCATTTTCATAACCCTTTGCATTTACGTTGAATAAACTGCTTCCATTTAAATCTCTTTGACCAGTCACAGATTCGATGTTTCCGGGATTCGTTTTAAATTGTATTGCAAATCCGTTTCTGTTTTTTGCGCCTACAGCTTCAACCGAGTAGCTGGCATTTACATCCTTGATGTTGCCGGATGCATTCGTTACAATCTGATAACGGTACTTTACCACCAGGTCGTTGAAGTCGTAATCTCCCTTATTCGGCCAATTGTCTTCAAAAGCCAACGTGCCAAAGCCAGTGCTCGGATAATATTGTGTAAATGCTCGTTGCGGGTCGCGTGGAAATTCATCAATATCATCCTTTATGCCATCACCATCTGTGTCAATCGGGTTTGCAGGAATCAATACCTTCATCTCCCTTTTGTCAATAGCCGTTATTGGATTTGCCGTTGCATAAAAAAGTACATCGTTGAAGTCCTGATCTCCGGCTGTTCCTGCCGCATTTCGTTCTGTATCTTCAAACCCAATTATGATTTTATCAGAAACCTTGTCGTACAACAAAATGTTCTGTTGTAATTTATTGGTGTTAAAAGTCGAAAGGGAATAGAGCGGGAGCCACGATGGGATAATTCCTTTGTTTGCCCCAATTCCATTTTTGTATCCGGCCGGATACATTGACCAGCTTATTGTGATTCCGGCAGGAAACGTGTCTGTCCAGAGACGGGTGTCTTCGTTGTAATACTTTAATTTAATTTTATCTCCCTGCACCATACTGCCATCTCCGGAGTCGCCCGTTTGCGAACCATAAGGAGTAGATGCATTTGGAAATGCAATGATGTCTTTGCTGATTTGAGACATGCTGGCCGGGGCCGAGTTTGTTGGGTAATAGAAGTATCCTAATGTGTTTTGCCACCATGCGCCTTCTGCTAAGAAGGTGACCCAAATCTCACACTTGTCAATTGTTTTGAAGCAACCACTATTGGCATCAACAAACCAATCCGGATTCTTTTTTATTTGATTTGTTTTCTCAGGTAAAGCAGCCGCTACCGATGTTTTTAAATCATCACCCACTACATCTCTGCTTACAAAATAAGATGGATAACCTTTATTCGAGAAATCACCCAATACCCAGGTGTTTGTATTTGTTCCGAATGGATAAACCTCATATTTCCACGGATTTGTATTTGCTGCTGATGCCGATTTTAAAGTTGGCGCTTTTAGCGAAATTGTTTGAGATATATTTTTGCTGGTTAGAGCCACCTTTACCGGCAGAGGGAAATCCAGCGAATTTATTTTAATATAAATAGTATCGACAACAGAACTCAAAGTGAGGTTGATGTTCAGAATTCCATCTGCATTGGTTTGAGTTGAAGCAAATTTTTTGCTGTCAGATTTCCATGTTGAAGTTCCTTCGATCAACGGATTGTGGTCGAAAATCTCTACACCTGCATTTGCAACCGGTTTGCCGGACACATCCGCGAGAGTCAAACGAACTGAAAACTCGCTTTGTGTTTCGTAATTAAATGAATTTGAGGCGAGAGGTTTACTGGTGTCAGAAACTACATCCATCTCTTTCATACAAGACGAAAGAGCTATTAGCGAAAATATACCTGTTGAAATCAGAATTTTTTTTGTTGCTGATTGCATAATAAATTGTTTTTATACATAATTATAATGCAAAATTACAACGAAATGTAACTATTCTTATTTAATTATAGGGTGAATTCGAGGGGGTGTTTTTATTGATTGTGTTTTTTTATGAAATGCATTACCTGTTTCTGTGAATTATTCCCTCTATCGGGTTACCACATCTCTCCGGTTTAGCTTGTATTTTTCTGGTTTCATTTCTGTTTTTTTCCGTTTCGATATATTTTTTCCGTTCTGTATATCTTTTCATGATTAATTTCGCAGCATCGAATTTGGGGTGATTACTCTGTCACCGGATTCAAAAATACATTCAAACTAAGTTATACAAATTAAAACTATGAAAATGAAAAAAAATCTTCTACTCGTATTTGCTTGTCTTTTTGCAGGTATTTCTTTCGCTGCTGAAAATGCTTTGAGTACCCGCACATGGACCAATGTTGCCTATGGCACCACATCTGCTACCCAAAAACTGGATATCTTTTTGCCATCTACCGGCGAAGGCCCTTTCCCTGTTGTGATATGGATTCATGGTGGTGCCTTTATGATGGGAACAAAAGATAATCCGCAGTCAAAAACAGCTTTGAATAATGCCGGATTTGCCGTGGTAAGTATCAACTACCGATTGAGCTCAGAGGCCAAATGGCCTGCTCAGCTCGATGACCTGAAAGCTTGCGTGAAGTTTCTGAGAACAAATGCTGCTACCTATGCGCTCGACCCCAACAAGTTTGCTTCATTTGGCGCATCTGCCGGAGGGCACCTTGCCTCAATGATGGGAGCTGCACTGGCTTCCGACCCGGCTACCCGCATTCAGGCGACTGTAGAATGGTTTGGACCACTGCATTTTTACTACATGGACGAAGATATGCTTGCTTCCGATTTTATTCTGGGTGGGGGTACCCGCGCAACCGGTGCCAACGGCGAATCAAACTCTCCCGAATCTGCTCTTCTGGGTGTAACTGTCAAAAATAATCTGGCTGCTTGCTATGCCGCAAGTCCTATCTCGTATGTAGATACAATGAATGTGAATACTCCATTTCCGCAGTTCCTCTGCATGCACGGAAATAAAGATCCGAATATTGCGCCTAAACAATCCGTACGTTTGCACAATGCAATTCAGTCGCGTTTTGGCACCTCCAAAAGCCAGTATGTACTCCTTCCAGCCGGAACGCATGGCGGTGGCGATTTTACCCTGGCTTCTACCGAAACAACAGTTGTAAACTTCCTTACATCTCAGCTGAAAAGTACTTCAGCTATCTCAAATGTTTCTCAACAGTCAGATGTTCAGGTGTATCCGACGCATGTTACAGATGGATTTTGCATTAAAACATCCGAAGAGAATGCAGTATATGAAATATTTGACCTTTCGGGTTCTGCCATCTTAAAAGGCGCTGTTTCCGGTCAGAACATTAGTTGTAAAGGGCTTAAAGGAGTCTATTTGGTTCGTGTAAAAAAAGGAAATTCAACTTTATCGATAAAGAAAATAGTTGTAGCCTGAAGCAGGAAATAATATTAAAACACAGCCATTGCAGGAAAAGTATGTGATAAGAGTATTGTATTTGAAAAAAACATCTATTTTTGTATTTCAAAACAATCGGCCAATATGGCTCAGTTGGTAGAGCAACGCATTCGTAATGCGTAGGTCGCCGGTTCGAGTCCGGCTATTGGCTCCGGAGCAAAGGGTATTTCAATTGGATGAAGTGCCCTTTGTTTTGTTTGTTTGTCAGTTTTTTTTGAAAAAATACGATAAGTGGGTAGGGCAAAAAGCGAGACAGACGGTCTATTTGTGTAATTCGAAGTAAAAATCAATTATAAAAACATTGAAACATTGACGCAGCAAGAGTTTAAAATATTGTTTGACAGCTATTTCGATTCGGTGCGTAGTTACATTTACTACCGGTGTTCGGATATGGATTTGGCATCTGACATCGCACAGGAGGTGTTTATGAAAATCTGGGAAAAGCAACTTATGCCGGATAAAAACAAGGAGAAGGGCTTGCTCTACAAAATGGCAAATGATCTCTTTATCAGTCATTACCGGCATCAGATGGTGGAGCTGAATTATTCGCAAAGTATTGTGGTGGAGCAATCAGAACCATCGCCGGATACAGGGCTCGACTATGAGGAGCTGACTCAGACTTACCAGAGAGCATTGTCGGAAATGCCTGAAGGACAACGGGTAGCATTCTTAATGAGCAGAACCGAGGAGTTGAAGTATGCCGAAATAGCAGAGCGATTGCAAATCAGTGTAAAAGCCGTAGAAAAAAGAATAACTAACGCATTGTCTCATTTGCGTGCAAAACTATCGATTTATGAAACAAACTGATACATACAAGAAACCGGAGATTGACAATCTGAAAGTCTCTATTCCCTGGCAAAAAAGCAAGGATCAGGTGTGGGCTGAAATTTTCGAGAAGAGCACTTCACAGCCTGTATCGCCGAAAAAAAATAAAATTGTTCCTTTGATTCGTTTCGGGGCAGTAGCGGCTGTGGCGCTTTTGGTGGTGAGTGTTTCGTTTGCTTACCTCTATCGCACCCGCGTTTCTACACCTTTAGCCAGTCACCTTGAAATTGAGTTGCCGGATGGCTCGAAGGTGTTGCTTAACGCAGAGTCGGAAATTGCATACAAGCCCTATTGGTGGGCTCTGGAGCGCAAGGTGGAATTAGCAGGAGAGGCCTATTTTAAGGTCAAAAAGGGCAGGAAATTTTCAGTAGAATCAGCTGCCGGAACTACTTCTGTGTTGGGTACAAGTTTTAATATTTATGCCCGTACCAATGAATATGAGGTGACTTGTTTGACCGGCAAGGTGAGTGTGCAATCGAATGAGGGGGAACAAAAAGTGATTTTGACACCCAATTCGAAAGCCATGATAAAGAGTGGCGAATTAGTTCGTCAGAATGTGTTGGCTACCCAGTCGATTGCCTGGAGCCGGCAGGAGTTTTGTTTCACATCGGTACCATTGTATAAAGTATTTGAGGAGATTGCTCGGCAATATGGCATGGAGATTGTATTGGAGGGCAACTACAATGAGCTTTATACCGGTAATTTTTCAAAAAAACTTAGCCTGAATGAAGTGTTGGATTTGGTTTGTATTCCTTTTGATGTTAACTTTACGGCATCGAATACAAATCAATATATCATTCATCGTTAGATTCATTTGAAACAAATTTCATACATACTGGCTATATTTGTTTTTTTTTGTAATTCTCTTTCGGCACAGACTATTCGGATAAAGGCCAAAAACAGGCCGCTCAATCGGGTGCTGATAGAGATGAGGGATAGTTATGGAATTAAGTTCTCGTTTGATGATAAAGATTTGAGTCGATTAAAAGTGACTGCCGATCAGCACTTCTCCTCGCCTGAAAAAGCATTGGATTTTTTTCTGCAACCATTCTCCTATAAATTTAAAAAAATAGATGGCGTATATGTTATTTACAATGCGCCTGTCTCTATCGGTCAGCCTTTAATCGTTACTGCTCCCAAAGAAATATTCAGATTATCCGGACTTGTAACCGACATGATGAGTGGCGAGCCCCTGCCTTATGCATTTATACGGGTGAATGGCGCGGGTGTTGCGTGTGATGAGCGGGGGCGATTTACTGCAATTTCAGATAAAGATTCCATATTTACTCTCTCTGTCAGGTATTTGGGATATGTTATTAAGGATACATTGGTGGCAGCCGGATCTCAATGTCGTTTTCGCCTCATCCCATCGGATACGCAGATGCGGGAGGTAGTGGTGCCTGCACGAATAGAACGTGGTTTGCACACGGCCGAAATTCCAGGTAGCATAAAGGTGAATAACCTGATGGTAAACCAGTTTTCGGGTAGTGGAAACAGTTCTGCTTTTAGCTTTCTGAGGTTAATGCCCGGAGTTTTGGCTTCGGGAGAGCAGACGCAGAATCTCATTATATGGGGAGGATACGAGGGGCATAGTCAGGTTACTTTTGATGGAATTACTCTTTTCGGACTTAAAAATTTCAGCGATAATATTAGTGCAGTCAATCCATATATTGTGAAAGATGTGAAATTGCTTAAAGGGGGGTATAGCGCCCGTTATGGCAATAGAGTAGGGGGGCTGTCGGAGGTTACCTGTATTGATGGAAATCGCTACAAGCGAGAGATTAAAGCTGATTTAAGTAATCTGACTCTCAATGTTATGGCATCGACTCCGGTTGGAAAAAAAGCATCGGTAGTGGCTGCCTTTCGGCAAACTTTTTATAACGTGTTTGCCCCCGGCGCTCTGAATCCCTTCTCTTCATCTGATAAGCCGGGTGGTTCTGGCGATACTACACAGATTTATCTCTATCCACAGTATAATTTTCACGATATGAATCTGAAATTTTCGGGAAGTGGCAGGGGGGAAGATAGTTATGCTGTTTCGTTGTATGGTGGAGAGGATGTTTATAAATATTCGCTCAACCAGGTTGTTCGAAGCAGAGCTGTTTCGGTAGACGTAAAACAGGACAGTCGCCAGTTTGGCGGAAATGCGGTTTATCATAAGGTATGGAATTCGGGTGACAGATCTTCCTTTTCTGTTTCTTATTCAACTTTGGATGTGGATGCTCATGAAGATAGTAAAAGCGAAACTCCGGCAAGGAAAAATTCGGCTGTTCAAACGATTACCCGTTTGACGGAAAGAGCCAATACAATTGAAGAGATTAAATTTGCATCGGAAAACAGAGTGACATTATCATCCGCTCATTCTTTGATCTTTGGTACAGGGATAACCTCCAACTACTATTTGTACAGAGATGCTGTAACTGATTTTTCGGCGAATCTGAAAAAGAAAAGGTCGAATATTGCCCATCTGTTTCTAATGGACCAACTTGCACTTTCTAATCATTTTGTGCTTATTCCGGGCCTTCGGGCCGATTATTCGCTGCAAAACAATAATCTCTGTTTGCAGCCCAGATTATCGGCGAAATGGCAGATTACAGACGCATTCAAGCTTGCCGCCTCCTGGGGAATGTATAACCAGTTTGTTGCAAAAAATATTGTGGTCGGAAGTGCAGGTAGTTATCATCAAATATGGATGTTGTGTCAGGATTCTTTAATTCCGACTATCAGGAGCCGGCATTGGGTGAGTGGTGTTTATTTCGAGCAAAAGGGGTTCTCTGCCTCGCTTGAGGCTTTTCACCGGTTAACGACCGGATTGTCGAGAATATATCTGACAGCACCTGCGAGGAGTGGAGAAACATCGACAGCACAGACCGACAGACGTATTTCGCCGGTTTCGCAATTGCCTGTCGCTCTTTCTGAAAAATATGAGACGGGAAGTTCGAGAGCTTACGGAATAGATGTGTTGATTAAACAACAATATCTGAATCATTATGCCTGGCTATCGTATTCGTGGAGCAAAACCGATGAGTTATTTACAAACCAAACCTCATATCAACCGGCACCGCAGGATCAACGCCATGAGTTAAAAGGAGCACTTTTACTTAATTTCAGGCCATTTACGGTTTCTACAAACTATGTGTATGGTTCCGGGTTTCCGGTGTATGATAGTCAAATGCGTGTATCTGATGCTTCGCGAAAGAGGTATAGCAGGTGGGATATCTCCGGGGCATATCATTTCAGGTGGAAAAAAAGCAACTGGCAGACCGGTATATCTATTCAGAATCTCTTGAATAGTGATAATCTGAAATTTAGTGAGTTTGTTCAGGACCCATCTCAGGATCTATCTCAACCCAATAATTTTACGATTTTTACAAAATCAATACCATTTACCCCCATGGCATTTTTGGAGGTTTCATTCTAAATATTCCATTTGCGTTTTGCCGCTTTTACGGGGTACCATGCCGTGAAAAATGCCAAAGCCAGAACAGCTGCCAGGATTAATATTGCATCACTCCAGATAATTTTTACCGGATAAGCGTCTACGACAAACATCCCGACATCCCCTCCGTTAGATAGTCGGATAAGACCTAATTCCTGCTGAAGAAAGCAGAGTATTAAGCCTAAGGTCATGCCAATAAATGCACCAATGGCAGAAATCATCCATCCTTCGAGTAGGAAAATACGTGAAATAAGCTGTTTGTCTGCTCCCAGATTGCGTAGTGTTTGTATGTCTTTTTCTTTTTCAATAATCAGCATAGAGAGAGAGCCGATAATATTGAATGTAGCAATCATCAATACAAAGCAAAGTATAAGAAAGGTCATCCATTTTTCGATTTGCATCATCCTGAAAGATTCTTCCTGTTGTTCGAACCGGTCTGTTACCCGATAAGCATCGCCTAATAATTTCTTGATTTTCGTTTGTGTACGGTAGGTGTCGGCATCGGGTTTTAGTTTTATTTCCAGTGCCGTTACCTGAGTCGTGTAGTCAAACAAGCTGCGGGTAAGAGCAATGGGGACAATAATTATCGATTCGTCGAATTGCGGCTGATTGGTGTTGAAAACAGCAGATATGAATAAATAGTCCGTGTTGAAAGCAGAGGCGGGATTGGTCAGATTGACCTTTTTATTTCGCTTGGGGGCAAACACTTCAATCGGATCTACAAAGCGGGCGCCAACACCCAATGCCTGAGAAAGGCCGGCGCCAATAGTGCCGTAGTAGACTATCGAATCTGTGGCAATAAATTCACCATCAAAAAGAACACTGTCGATAGACGACACCCTGTTGTAGTTTGAACTGACACCTTTTAACGTTGCTGTGACCTGACTGTTTTTGTATTTGAGCAGAGCGTTCTCCTGAATAACCTCACTAACCACAAGTACCTCCGGCATCAGTTGCAGTGCCCGTATTTCATTCCTGTTTGTGTCGAATGTTTTTCCTTTTACGGCGGTTACTTTTAATTGTGGATCGAGTGCGCCAAACATATTTGCTATCAAATCCTGAAATCCGTTGAACACAGACAGCACACACACCAGGGCCATCGTTGCCAAAGTAACACCGCACACCGATACCGTTGAAATGATATTGATGGCACTGTGTGACTTTTTCGAAAACAGGTAGCGACGTGCTATTTTAAATGATAAACTCATTTGGCTTTATACGTTGCAGGTTTGTAGATCTGAGATTATTGTTTTAGTAGTTGATCGATATTGTCGATATAGTCGAGAGAGTCGTCAATGAAAAATACCAGTTGTGGCACTTTTCGTAATTGAAAACGAACCCGCTGGCTCAGGTCGTAGCGGATTGTTTTTGTCATTTCTTTTACCTCTTTCAGTATTTCCGGGCCTTTGTCGGAGGGGAAAATGCTCAGGTAAACCCGGGCAACACTGAGGTCGGGGCTTACTCTTACTGCACTCACGCTAATCATCACCCCCTGTACCGTTTTTGTTTGAAGAAGAAATATATCACTCAAATCTTTTTGTAATAGTCTGTTGATTTTACTCTGTCTGGTTGATTCCATTTTGTTTTTGTATATAGTCTGTAATTAAATGTATTCTTTGTCTTTTTTATTCCATTTCTTTGCGTAATCTGGCCACTGGTATACCCAATGATTCGCGGTATTTGGCAACGGTGCGACGTGCAAGCGAATACCCTTTTTCGTTGAGTATCTCGCAAAGCCGGTCGTCGGTCAAAGGTCTCTTTTTTTCTTCGTTTTGGATAGCCTCTTTGAGCATATTTTTTATCTCCCGGGTCGAAACCTCTTCTCCCGATTCGTTTTGAATTCCATCGGTGAAAAAGTATTTGAGGGGGAATATGCCATAGTTACATTGCACATATTTGCTGTTGCTAACCCGCGAGAGAGTCGAAATATCAAGTCCGGTTTTATCTGCTATATCTTTCAGAATCATCGGTTTTATATCCGAATCATCCCCTGATAGAAAGAATTTACGTTGAAATGATACAATAGCCTCCATGGTCGCAAGAAGCGTTATCTGTCGTTGATGCAGAGCTTCGATAAACCATTTGGCATTGTCTAATTTTTGTTTCACAAACTGGACAGCCGCTTTGTTGTCCTTTGATTGAAGATTCTTATCCCGGCTGTAATCCTGAAACATCCTTACGTACACATTGCTCACCCGAAGAGACGGAATGTTGCAATTGTTGAGTGAAACCGAAATTTCGTCTTCGATGGTTTCTACCAGAAAATCGGGCGTAATCTCTAATGACTCATTGTTGTGTAAGTCATTGCTCACCGAGTTGCCCGGTTTGGGATTGAGTTGTGACACTTCGTGAATGGCTGATTTGAGTTCATCTTCTGTGATTTCGAACATGGATACCAGCTTATCGAATTTCTTACGGGAGAATTCGTCGAAGGCTTCTGTAAGAATAAGGCGTGCGAGCAGATTTGCAGAAGAGGCTTCCTTTCGGGCCAACTGCAGCAACATGCATTCTTTCAGCTCGGTAGCTCCCACACCAGCGGGGTCAAACGACTGAATTATTTTTAGGATTTTCAGTAAATCAGTCATTCCTATCCGAATACCAGCCTGAAAGGCAAGGTCATCCTGTATGTCTGTAAGTTCGCGACGCAAATAGCCGTCTGCATCAATATTGCCAATGATATACTCGCCTACTTTCTCCTGAACAGGAGTCAGCTCTCTCAGATGAAGCTGATCAATGAGCGTCTGTTGAAAACTTTCGTGCTCACCCAGCCAATTGGTCTCAGTGCGTATTTGCTTGTTTTCCTGTTCCGCCAGTTTGTATGCCGGAATATCATCTTCATTCATATAATCACCGAGGCTCAGGTCATCCTGTCCCTCTGTAAGAATATCCGAATCATCGGTATCGTCATTTTCTGCAGTTTCCAAACCCTCTTCAAGAGCCGGGTTTTCTTCTAATTCCTGCATGATTCGCTCTTCCAACTCCAGTATGGTACACCCCATCAGTTTCATTTGTTGAATCTGTAGAGGCGTCAACCGCTGTTGTAGATTCTGTTGCAATTGTAACTTCTGCATAGTTTGGAGTCCTGTTTTATTTTGTTCAGATGCAAAGGTACTACTTTTTTAAGGCAATTGAAAATCTTAGCCCCTCCTATCGGAACAGAACCGTACTTTAGTACCTGAAACTACTACCACCCAGAAACTCGCGAATGAGCGATGTGGGAGGAATCTCTCTGTCATAGATTGGGTAGAAGTAGTTGAGAAAACGCATCAGCCGGTATGCTTCGGAATATTCATCGCAGTTTTGTGGTACCACAGATAGAATGGGTTCTGCATATCTCTTGAGAACAGCCAGTTCAAACAAAAGGGCAGAGTTAAACATCGCGTCTGCATTTTCCTGATAGGGGAAAATCCATTTGTCTTCTCCCCGCCTTACACTGGGCCATCGTCGAATGGTTTCGCGGGCAGAATAGTTTCTGTATTTGAAATCGCGGATGATACGGCGCAACAACCGGTTGTCTGTAGTCGGAATCCAATTGTGGTCGTCAATAGAAATGGTTGTGAGTGCAGATACATAGACTCTGAATTTAATTTCATCCGGAATAGTGGGGGTCAGAGCCGGGTTGAGGGCGTGAATACCCTCCAAAACCAGTACATTATCGGGTGTCAGTTTTAGTTTATCTCCTTTGTACACTCTTTTTCCCAGTTCGAAGCTAAAAGTCGGTAAATCAACCTCTTCACCCGAAAGCAGGCGTTGCAGGTCCTGATTAAACAGCTCAAGATCGAGTGCATAAAGCGATTCGAAATCGTGCTCTCCAAACTCATCCAGGGGAGTTGCTTCCCTATCAACAAAATAGTTGTCGAGCGAAATTACTACCGGTTTGAGCAGATTGGTCATCAGCTGTATGCAAAGTCGTTTAGCAAAAGTGGTTTTACCCGATGAGGAGGGGCCTGAAATGAGTATTACCTTGGCGTTGCGAGTGGCAATACTGTCGGCTATTCTCGATATTTTCTTTTCGTGCAGTGCTTCCGATACTTTTATCAGGTCGGTCAGATTGCCGTTGTGGCTCGACATATTAAGGGCACCCACATTATTTAATCCCAATATTTCATTGAAATGGGTATACTCATGCAGAATATCGAGCATCTTTTTTTGCACAATAATCTCTTCCGGAATTGTAGGATTCTCTCTGTTAGGAACACGCAGCAAAACTCCGTCTTCGTATCGTATCAAATCAAACAGGTAGATATAGCCGGTGGATGGTAGCAGGCTTCCGTAAAAATAATTTATGTGGTCGCCTAATTTGTAATAGAACGAATATACCTCACCGGTAGAGATTAGTAGCTGAGCCTTGTCGCGCAGATTGTTTTCTTCGAATAAGCGGATTACCTCTTCTGTTTGGGCTTCTTTCCGGTGAAAGGGGAGATCATCATCGATGATATCCTGCATCTTGTTTTTTATTCTTTCAATAATTTCATCTGAAAGCTCTTCCCCGATGTCGAGTGAACAAAAATATCCCTTGGAAATGGGGTGTTCAATCCGAAGTTTTGAGATCGGATAAAGCTCGGTCATTGCCTTGTATAAAACAAAGCAGAGAGATCTGACGTATGTACGCATGCCCGAAGGATGTGTCAGGTCGATAAATTCGATGGTTTTGGATGTATATGCCCGAAAATTAAGCCCTTCCATTTTGTTGTTGACCTTGGCGCTCACCACAAGATAAGGCATTTTAATCTCCATCGCTTTGTATATGTCGAGCAGTGTAGTCCCGACGGCAAACTCACGGGTCTCGTTATTGTTTTTGCAAAATATTTTTACTGTATCGTGATGCATATTGATTGAATTTAATCTGATTTGAATTCCTTATTCTACTATCTTTCAAATGTAGAGTTTCCCTTTCAATAAAGCAAATGAAAACTATCTATTTTTACAAATAATAATGAAAATGGGACTTTCGTATCGAGATGTGCTGTTTTTTTTGTAGGTTTGTCGGTTCAATCTCCTGTCCGGTTTATATGTCGGGGAGAAATGTAATTTAAATCAACTATAAAAGACCCTAAATGAAACTAACAGATAAATGGTTTAGTGCCTTGTCGGAGACAGAAAATGGCGAATTAGCAATTGTAACCGGGCGATATGATATTATGGAATTTGTGCGTTCAGGCAAATTTAAAGAGAGAGCAGAGGTAAAGTGGAACTACGAAGGAGAGGTTAAGGGAATGCCATCGGCGAACGAGGCAGAACAGATGGAGCAGGTAGAGGCCGCTTTGCGTAAAGCAATGGAAAAGGACAAACTGGCAATTCTCACGGGCGTTTACACCGGTGGAAATCAAAAGACCTGGGTTTTTTATTGCCGCACAGTACGTGTGTTTGGTGAGCGGCTCAATGAGGCTTTATCCGGTTTTCCGCTGTTGCCTCTCGAAATCTATACCGAAATAGATGCCGAATGGGAAGAATATCTGGATATGCTGGAGATGAAAGAGTGGGAGGGGAGTGTGAACGACGATCAGGAGGATTAGTTGTGAAGATTCAGAAAACGAATGCAGCCCGGATACTGGATCGTCTCAAAATAGAGTATGAACTGGTTGCTTATGAGGTGGACGAATCTGATTTGAGTGCCATACATGTTGCTGCACAGTTGGGGCAGGATGTGGCACAGGTTTTCAAAACCATTTTGTTGCGCGGAGACAAGACCGGTGTTTTTGTAGCCATTGTACCTGGTGCCGATGAGGTGAACCTGAAACTCGCAGCGTCTGTTTCGGGGAATAAAAATGCTGAACCGGTAGCCATGAAGGAGTTACTTCCGCTCACAGGATATATCCGGGGCGGGTGTTCGCCCCTGGGTATGAAAAAGAATTATCCAATCTATTTACACCAAACAGCAACCGCGTTTCCCTGCATCTATATCAGTGCAGGACAACGCGGTTTGCAATTGAAACTTTCGCCCGCCGATCTTGTGCGGGCTACTTCGGCTACGGTTTGTGGGTTGATTTAAGGCCTGTGTTGTAATCGTGGCTATATTCAATAATCTCTATCGAAATCGGGAAATCAACTCTTTTACTGCATCTTTGTGAATGGTGAAACCCATCATTTTCAGTTTTATATAATCTTCGTGGAAGAAATAATACCCAAATTCGGGAGCGTTTCTGTCGTTGTTTCTCGATCCGGCACTCGAGTCTTTTATCAGGTACCACTCTTTATTATCGTTGCCAAAGTTTTCGAGATACCCCACCAGATGCATACCGTGATCGTCAGTAGTCGATTCGTTGGCGAAGCGTAGTTGCCGGGCATCGTCGTTGATGTATGCAGAAGGGATGTCGAAGTCGGGTACCAATGCACATTGCGTCTCTTTGCGAAGACCGGCTTCCGATACGTCACCACCTATTACCAATGTAAAGCCTTTACGCGCAGCGCCTTTCATAGCCTTCATAAACTCGTCGAGAGGCACATTGTAATACTCTTTGCTTTTCCACCAGTTGTCGGGTACATCATATACCACTTTTTGCCAAAAGGGTTTGTGTTTATACGACAATATCTCGACATAGTCGTTGGGATTGAATTTCAGGTATTCGGCCATATACCGTTGAGGCGTGTACTCTTTGCCATCTACCACAAATGATGCTGGTGGTTCCCCGATGTGGTGTTTTAGTATTTCGCGAATGGTACTGATAACAAGGGGTTCATTCCAGGCGTTGGCGTTTTTTACCGATTCGAGATAGGCGGTCATCTCTTCCACCATTTTGGCGTGGTTGTGGTACTTTCGTCCGTTGGTTAGTCCGCTGTATGCACTCAGAGGCATCAGTCCGTATTGTTTCGACAGGCGGGTGAGGGCATTGCTCTGCGAGCCTTCGTCGAATAGCGAATTCCCACGTTCGCGCACAAAGCGGCGGGCCTTTTCCACATATTCCCAATAGGCTATGTAGGCTTCCGATAGTTTTACCTTCCGGCCATTAAGTCTGAATATTTCCGATTCGTAGAAGGATGTGGTGGAGAAATCCCAGCAGGTGCCGGCGTTTCCCTGCGACAGAGGTGGGTTTGCCCACTCCCGTTTGTACAAATTTACCTTGTTGGGCAGCACGAGTTTCGATTGGTCCATTACGAAACGGTATTTCTCCTCTTCCGGTTTGATAGAGTCTTCTACTGCCGAGGCATCCTTCAGTATGGTGTCGTAATAAAATCCCTTGCCTTTGGGCGACTCTACCATCACCCCATTGTCTCTGTTTTGTGCCCATACCAGATTGCTCAATAGCAAAGCAGAGGCGAATAAAAGTGTCGTCTTCATATTCTATCTGTTTAATGTTTAAATAATTGCCACGACTTCTTGATTGAAATCGTGGCAAATATACTGATTTTTTTGATTTATATTTAGTAGAAAAGGCTACTCTTTTTTAGTTTTAATCAACGAAATAACCACACTCGATGTCAATATAACCAGTATGACGGTCAGAGATATTTGTATGGGGATTTTGTAGAAATCGACCAGCATCATTTTCATTCCCACGAATACAAGTATAACGGCCAGTCCGACAGAGAGATATTTGAATCGGTCGATAATTCCGGCCAGCGCAAAGTAGAGCGATCGCAATCCCAGTATAGCAAACACATTACTGGTGTAAACGATAAAATGCTCCTGTGTTACCGCCAGAATGGCCGGAATACTGTCCACTGCAAATATCAGGTCAGTTACCTCAATCATGATGAGTACAAGAAAAAGCGGTGTGGCAAACTTCTTGCCATTTTGCACAACGAAGAATTTATCTTCGTGCAGTTCTTTGGTTACCGGCATCCATTTCCGGAAAAACCGGATAATCGGATTCTTCTCGGGCTCAATCTTCTTGTCTTTTTCGGTTACCATCTTTATACCGGTGTATATCAGTATGCCTCCGAAAATGTAGATGGTCCAGTGGAATTTCTCGAGCAGTGCCACGCCGGCAAAAATAAAGATGACACGCATTACCAACGCACCGATAATCCCCCAAAACAGCACTTTGTGCTGGTAGCGGGGTGGAATCTGAAAATAGGAGAATATCAACACAAATACAAATATATTGTCTACACTCAGCGCTTTTTCAATTATATAACCGGTGAAAAAGTCGAGTGCTCTCTTTTCATCAAACTGAAAATAGATAAATACATTGAAACAGAGGGCCAGAAATACCCACACCCCCGACCAGGTGAGCGCCTCTTTTACACTTACTTCGTGCGATTTTCGGTGAAAAACACCCAGGTCGAGCGCCAGCATCAACAAGACAAATAAATTGAATCCTACCCAGAGAATGATGTTTGTTTCCATATTTTTTTGTTATAAGTTACAAGTTACGAGTTACGAGTTACGGGTTACAAGTTACGGGTTACGGTTTTTTTGTTGTTAGTACAACATATTTTAATTAAGAATACAATGAGCAGAGGGTATATGTTTATAGGCCTGATTTTAATTAACTAAATTTGTGGAAATAAGCCCTGTTTTTCAGCTATCTATTGATTAATTTTGACCCAATAAATATGAAACAGCGATGAAACTAAAATATGGTATAATAGGCACAGGCGCCATTGGCGGGTATTACGGTGGACGGTTGGCGAAGGCTGGCAACGAGGTGCATTTTTTGTTGCATAGCGATTACGATTTTGTAAAGCAAAACGGACTGAGGGTCGATTCTGTCAATGGAGATTTTTATTTAGACAAACCTTTGGTTTACAATACCACGGTAGATATGCCGCTTTGCGATGTAGTGTTGGTTTGCCTCAAAACTACGCAAAATCAATTGTTGAAAGAGCTTCTTCCGCCTTTGCTACACAAAGATACGCTGGCGGTTCTTATTCAGAATGGTTTGGGGATTGAAGCAGACCTGGCAGCCGGTTTTCCGGGGCTGCAAATTGCCGGTGGACTGGCTTTTATCTGTTCGGGCAAAGTGGGAGCCGGCCACATTGTTCATTCCGATTTGGGTAAAATATCGATGGGCGGATTTGGCTTTTCGGCCTCTCCGGTGCTCGATAAAGTTTGCGAAGATATGATTCAGGCAGGCATTCCGGCCGATATTGCCCCCGATTTGATGCTCATGAGGTGGCGCAAACTGGTGTGGAATATTCCCTTCAACGGAATGACGGTGGTACTCAATACCACTACCGACAAGCTGATGAGCTGCCCTCAAACGCATGAATTATCCTATCAGCTTATGCTCGAAGTGGTGGCGGGGGCCAATGCCTGCGGGGTGGGGCTGACCGTGGATTTTGCACAAAAAATGATGGCGATGACCGAAAAGATGACACCCTATTCGCCCAGCATGAAGCTCGACTTCGACAGCCGTCGTCCGCTCGAGATCGAGTATATCTACTCGCGCCCCGTGCTCGAAGCATCGCGTTGCGGATACGATATGGCTCGCGTTTCGATGCTCGAAAAACAGCTGCGCTTCCTCTCTACCCGTTAGTTGAGTTTATTCAGTTCAAGCATAATCAGTGCGGCAGCCCGGGCATCGCTCAGGGCTTCGTGGTGGTTGAGTTGTATGCCGAAGTGTTCGGCCAGAGTGTTCAGCTTGTGGTTGTGAAGTTCGGGCAGTTTCTTTTTGGATAATTGTACTGTGCAAACCGACCCGGGTAGTCTGCCCGCTATATCGGCAAACATCAGGCATTTGCGGAGCACATTCATATCGAATCCGGCATTGTGCGCCACGATGAATTCTGCATTTTCAATATCCGGAGCTATTTCGTGCCAGATATCTCCAAAGCGGGGGGCATCTTTTACACGGTCGTGTGTGATGCCATGAACCGCAACATTGTATTTCGAAAACCAATTGTTGTAGGGTTTGAGCAGGTAAGACTTTTCTTTCACTATCCGGCCGTTTTGCACAACGATCACCCCCAATGCACAGGCACTGATGGGGTCGCCATTGGCGGTTTCGAAATCAATTGCAATAAAATTCATACCAATCTGCCGTTTTTTTGTTCTGCAAAAATAATCAAATTCTCCCAAAAATCACATCCCGCTTTCGGTTAAAAATAAAAGCAGGGCATTATCTCGCGATAAAGCCCTGCTTATGCATGTAGATACACTAAAAATATAAGGGAAAATTAAATTTATTTGAATCTGGCACCGATGATTTCCCAATCGATTTTATCCCATAAGGCTGCCACGTGGTCGGGGCGGCGGTTTTGGTAATCGATGTAGTAGGCATGTTCCCAGACGTCGAAAGTGAGCAGTGGCTTCAATCCTTTGGTCATCGGATTGCCGGCGTTACTCTCTTTTACGATTTCGAGTTTGCCCTCTTTGTTTACAACCAGCCATGCCCAGCCCGAGCCAAACACAGTGATAGCTGCATTGTTAAATTCTTTCTTGAAATCTTCGAATGACCCCCATTTAGCTTCGATGGCTTTGGCCAACTCTCCCTGTGGAGCACCTCCGCCTTTGGGCGAAAATGAATTAAAATAGAAAGTGTGATTCCAAATTTGCGCCGCGTTGTTGAAAATCGGACCGTCAGATTCTTTCACGATGGTCTCCAAATCTGCATTTTCGAATTTCGTGCCGGGCACAAGATTATTTAAATTATTCACGTAGGCCTGATGGTGTTTGCCGTAGTGAAACTCAATTGTTTTTTGACTGATAACCGGTTCGAGCGCATTTGCCTCGTAAGGTAGTTTTGGTAGTTCAAACTTCATAACTTTTTTATTTTGAGCGGTTAAACATGTGGAAATAATTGTTGCTAAAAACAGGGTTGTCCATTTCATAGTCTGTTGTTTTTATATGAGTTTAAACAACAAAGTTTTTGTTCTGTTCAGTTTGTGTCGAAAAAAAATGTAGTTGGCCGAAAAACGGCAAATGAGGAAAGGGCTGGTGTAGTAATCGGGCTTACAGAGTAGGGTAGTCTGTCTCGAAATTATCCCGTTGAGGCGGTCAGATATACAGGGTATAATTCTGTGTTGATTCGGTCAGGATTGTTGTCTGATTGTTATGTCATTCAGGGTATAGCCATACATAACCCATACTAAAGCTATACTACATCCATACTTAACATATACCTTTATAAAGTATGGGTTATGTATAGTTGTTCTATAGTTGTAGTGTAACTATAGATTGCTTATACCCTGAATTACATAACAATTACACCCGAATCAGACAACAATCAGAGACGAAACACCCCCAATACCTAACAATCCAATAATAGCAATCAGAATTCCCGCACACCACACCTAAAACCTATAACCTACAACTTATAACTAAAACTTAAAACCAATTTATCCTAATATAAAGTCGCCCGTTTGGTTCTGTTTCATTTATTGTACTATTTTTGCAAAAAGAAAATTTGAACGTGACTGAATTTATAGATCAACTCAACGAGAACCAAAAAAAAGCCGTGGTGCACAACGACAGCGCATCGCTGGTGATAGCCGGTGCAGGATCGGGCAAAACAAGGGTATTAACCTTCAAGATTGCCTGGCTTTTGCAAAACGGATTTCCGGCATATACCGTTCTGGCCCTCACTTTTACCAACAAGGCCGCGCGCGAAATGAAAGAGCGTATTGCCCGACTGGTGGGCGAAAGGGAGGCTTCGCGCCTCTGGATGGGGACGTTTCACTCTGTCTTTTCCAAAATATTGCGACGCGAGGCTGCTGCATTGGGTTATACCTCCAACTTTACAATCTACGACTCTTCCGACTCGAAAAACCTGATTAAAGATATCGTCAAAGAGATGAGTCTCGACGAAAAGGTCTATAAACCAGCGGCAGTGCAATCCCGTATTTCGAGTGCCAAAAACTGCCTGGTAACGCCTGGTATGTATGCTGCCAACCGCGAACTGGTGGAGGGCGATGTTCAGTCGAAAATGCCGTTGGTACGCGATATCTACCGAAAATATCAGGCTCGGTGTAAAAAGGCCGATGCCATGGACTTCGACGATTTGCTGCTGAATACCAACATCCTGTTTCGCGATTATCCCGGGGTGCTGGCGAAGTATCAGGCTCAGTTTCGCTATATTCTGGTGGATGAGTATCAGGATACCAATTTTGCGCAGCATCTGATTGTCAAACAGCTGGCGGCTCAGCATGGTCTGGTGTGCGCGGTGGGCGACGATGCCCAGAGCATCTACTCTTTCCGGGGGGCGAATATCGACAATATTCTCAGTTTTAAGAAGAGTTTCCCCGGAGCTCAGATTTTTAAACTCGAACAAAACTACCGTTCTACACAAACCATCGTGGATGCGGCCAATAGTCTGATTCGGAAAAACAACCGACAGATTACCAAAAATGTATTCTCCGAAAACGAACCCGGCGAGAAAATTGAGGTGCTCAGCGCCTATTCCGACTACGAAGAGGGCTATCTGGTGGCCGGGAAAATAATGGAGCTGCGTATGCGTTTGCACGAGCCTTACAGTCAGTTTGCTGTGCTTTACCGCACCAATGCGCAGTCGCGTATCATGGAAGAGGCTTTGCGCAAGCGGAATATTCCCTACAAAATATATGGCGGTTTGTCCTTCTACCAGCGGCAGGAGATTAAGGATGTTATTGCTTATTTCAGGTTGATAATCAACCCCAACGACGAGGAGGCTCTCAAGCGTATTATCAACCGGCCCACACGGGGTATTGGCGATACTACGGTGAATAAGCTGAAAGCCTGTGCTGTTTTGCATGAGGTTAGTATGTGGAATGTATTGCAGGATCCTATACGTTTTGCTCTTGGTGTGAATGCCGGAACTGCCCGCAAACTGGCCTCTTTTCGTGATTTTATTGCCCTGAAGTGTGCACAGCTGCACAACGTATCGGCTTACGAAATGGCCGAAATGGTCATAAAGGAGTCGGGTCTGCTCACCGAGATGTATGCCGACCGCACCCCCGAAAATCTGAGCAAACAGGAGAATATGCAGGAGTTGCTCAACGGAATTCACGGGTTTTGCGAAAGCCGGCTCGAAGAGGGGGAAGAACAGCCCGGCCTGGTCGATTTTCTGGCCGAAGTCTCTTTGGCTACAGACCAGGATACGCAGGGAGATGAAAATAACGAAAAAGTGACACTGATGACCGTGCATGCCGCTAAGGGGCTGGAATTCAATAATGTGTTTGTGGTGGGTATGGAGAAGGATCTTTTTCCGAGTATGTGGTCTAACGACAGTGAGCACGGACTCGAAGAGGAGCGTCGCCTCTTTTATGTGGCTATCACCCGTGCCGGTAAGCATTGTACACTTACCTATGCTAAATCGCGCTTCCGAAACGGAAAATCCGAAATCAGCTCGCCCAGTCGTTTCCTCAATGATATTGATTCGAAGTTTCTGAATGTTCCCTCTGATAATCGTCTGGCAGAGGATGTGAGGGAACGGGCTGCGGGTTTCAACCGGACAGCTTTCGGGCCAAAAGAGAATTTGTCAAAGGCATCAACCCCAACAGAAATACATCAAAGAACGATGCCTGAGCCGGCCAAACGTCTGACTCCGGTAGACAAGCTTCCGGCAACACCGTTCGCCGGCACACAACAGAATGCCGGAGTGCGCGAGGGACAGCATATCCGTCACGAGCGTTTTGGCGAAGGGGTGATAACTACCTGTGAGGGAGACGGGGATGACCGCAAAATTATTGTCTCTTTTGAGCACTCCGGCGAGCGGAAATTGCTTTTGAAATATGCTAAGTTTGTTGTAATAGATTAATATTAAAATAATTATGTTGGATGTAAATCAGGTGAGTACACCATGTTTTGTGCTCGAAGAGGAGTTGTTGCGTCGTAATCTGGCCACTATTAAACGTGTGAAGGAAGAGGCGGGTGTCGATATTATTCTGGCCTTTAAGGCTTTTGCTATGTGGAAGGCCTTTCCTGTTATACGCGAATATATTCCTTATTCTACCGCCAGTTCGGTGCTCGAAGCTCAATTGGCTTTCGAAGAGATGAAAAGCCGGGCACACACTTTTTCTCCGGCCTATACAGAGCGCGATTTTGCGCAAATTGTGACCTATAGTTCACACATTACCTTCAACTCACTGTCGCAGTTCGAGCGCTTTTATCCGGCAGCTAAGGGGTTGTCTTCCTGCGGACTGCGCATCAATCCCGAGTTTTCGCTCGTAGAGACAGACCTTTACAATCCCTGTGCTCCGGGTTCGAGGTTGGGTGTGGCTGCTTCGCATTTGCCCGATCAGCTCCCCGAAGGCATAGAGGGGTTGCATTTTCATACGTTGTGCGAATCCACCTCTTTCGATCTCGAAAAAACATTGCTTCAGATAGAGAAGCGTTTTGGTAAATATCTGAATCAGGTGAAGTGGCTCAATATGGGCGGAGGTCACCTGATGACGCGCAAGGGCTACAACGTGGAGCATTTGATTCTCCTTTTGCAATCATTTAAAGCCAAATATCCTCATCTGCAACTGATTATGGAGCCCGGAAGTGCTTTTGTGTGGCAAACCGGCACGTTGGTGGCTTCGGTGGTCGATATTGTAGAAAATCAGGGTATTAAAACGGCTATTCTGGATGTCTCCTTTGCCTGCCACATGCCCGATTGCCTCGAGATGCCCTACAAACCGGTTATCCGGGGCGCTACCGATGAGGTGGAGGGAAAACCTACCTATCGGATGGGCGGAAATTCGTGTCTGAGTGGCGATTTTGTGGGCAATTGGTCGTTCGACAATGAACTGAACATTGGCGATAAGATTGTGTTTGAAGATATGATTCACTACACGGTGGTGAAAACAACCATGTTCAACGGTATTCCTCACCCTTCATTGGCTTTCTGGACAAGCGACAACAAGCTGGAGATGTGGCGTGAATACGACTATGCCGATTACCGGAGCCGCATGTGTTGAGGTACACTGAAAAATAACCGCATGAAAATACTTCATACTTCCGACTGGCATTTGGGGCACCGGTTGCTCGAGCAATCACAGCAGGAGGAACAATCTCTGTTTCTCGACTGGTTGATAGAATACATTCGTACAAATTGTATGGATGTTTTGCTGGTTTCCGGCGATATTTTCGATGTGGGTGTTCCTTCTTCTCAGGCGCAAAAGTTGTATTACGATTTTCTGATACGTCTGCGCAGTACTTCATGCCGGGAGGTGATTATTACCGGTGGAAATCACGACGCACCGAGCACCATCAATGCTCCCAAAGAGTTGCTGAATGCACTATCTATCCGGGTGATAGGAAAGGCTACCGGAGATTTGATGGAGGAGATCTTTAAAGTTTCGGTAGAAGGAGAAGAGCTTATTGTAGCGGCAATTCCGTATCTACGCGATCAGGATATCCGGCGTGCCATTGCATCCGAATCGGTAGATGAAATAAATAACAGGTATAAGGCTGCACTCATTAATCATTTCTCTCAAATGGGTGATTATTGTGAAACATTAAAATCTGCCGGCACTTCTGTGATTGCCATGGGGCACCTGTTTGCCATAGGCGGCAAAACATCGGATAGCGAGCAAAGTATCTATGTCGGCAATTTGGGCGATATTGGAGCTGACGATTTCCCTGCTGTTTTTGATTATGTTGCCCTCGGCCATTTGCACCGGGCCCAGATGGTGGGTGGCAATCCCCGGATTCGTTATTCCGGCTCGCCCTGTGTATTGAGTTTTAGCGAAGCCGGCCAGGATAAAAAGGTAGTGGTAATAGAAACAGGTGCGGATTTGAGAGTAACGGAAGTCTCCGTTCCTGCTTTTCGTAAAATCGTGCAAATAGAGGGCTCTGTAGATGAATGTAAACAGAAACTGGAGCTGTTGAACCACGAAAATCAGGCATTGCCCCCCTGGGTAGAAGTGATATTGACTGAGGCCAAAGAGGCCACAACCGGATATAAAGAGATTGTTGATTTTGCACGAACCATTCAACCCGAAGTGCTAAAAGTATCGGTGAAAGAGGACCGAAAATACGATTGCCTAAAAAGTCTGGTCGATAATGCGCAACACATAAAGACTTTTGCTCCTGTAGATGTATTTAAGATGAAATGCGTGGAAATGAATATTGATTTAGACGAAAACCGGGAGATGCTGGATGCTTTTCATGAGATTTTGCAAAGGGTAAATGATAATGAGTAGTCAGGGATGAAGATATTAAAAATTGAATTACAGAATATCAACTCGCTGAAATGCGAAACGCCTATCTTGATTGATTTTCAGCATCAACGATTCGAAGATGTTGGCTTATATGCCATTACGGGGCCCACCGGTGCTGGCAAAACCACTTTGCTCGATGCCATTACGATTGCTCTTTACCGCCGCGTCCCCCGATTTGAAAAGACATCTGCTAAAGGCAGCCTGGAGGATGTGGTGAGCTATGGGGCATCTGTGGCAATGGCACGGGTAACTTTCGAAGCTCAGTCTCAACGTTTTGAGGCTCAGTGGGATATTCGCTTGAAGAGCGCAACCGGAAAACTGCTTGGAAAACCGGTTGAAAATGTACGGTTAAAAAACCTGAGCACAGAGCTGATTATAGCCGAAACAAAGACCGGTTGTGATGAGAAGATTATCGAAATTACACAATTAAGTTACGAGCAATTTCTGCGCTCTGTAATGCTGGCTCAGGGTGAATTTGCAGCTTTTCTATCGGCCAAAAGTGCTGAAAAAGGATTGTTGTTGCAGCAAATTGCCGGAGATGATATTTACCGGAAAATAGGTGAGGCCCTGAAAAACAGAATCTTTGACGAAAAAAGCACGTTGGAGCAGATTAAAAGTAAAATTAATACGGATGATTTACTCGGCGGGGAGATGGCCAAACAATTGGAACTTGAAAAAGAACAATTGTATGAACATCTGCAAACATGGAATGCCGATAAGAAAAAGATTGAAGAGGTGCTGAGGTGGTACGAACGAATAAATAAACTGCAGCAGCAAAAACAAAAAACAGAATCAGATAAAAAACAGCTGGAGCTCGATGTGGAGCATAATGCAATCGTTTTTCAGCGATTGGAAAAGCACGAGGCGGCTGAGCCGATAAAAGAGACGTTGACCGGGATTGTGCGTCTCGAACAGGAGATTGCGAGAAAAGCCCAACGAATCAATACCATTGATTTGGAGCTGGCTGAGCTTGTGCAAAAACTTAGTGAAGCAAAAGCTATTGAAACAGCCTGTAAGGCTAAATTAGTTGAAGATGAAGAGATATTCAATGACTGGCAACCAAAACTGGAAAAGGTAATTGAGCTGGATACTACTATAAATGCTCATAAAAAAACATTGCCGGAGAAGGAGAAATGCAAAAACGAACTAATTGATGCGAATAAACGATTGACAGAATCTGTCGGAAATAAAACGGCGGAGTTGAATCTACATGGGGTTGCTTTGGATCAACTTCGTGTTTATTTTGAACAGAATAAGACTATTCCAACCATTGAAAAGCAGATGGGTATCTGGAATACCCGGCTTACTCAGCTCAAAAGTAGCCGGATGAGAATCGCTGTACTAAACAAAGAATCGGGAGAGGCCAAAGCGAATTTATTGCGAAATAAATCGGCGTTGGAGGGAATTGCCGAAAGACGTGAAGTCGGGAATGGAAAATGGAAATTGCTGATTGCCGACATAAAATCGGTGCAGGAATTGTTGGATAAAGGTGATATTGAGCGTTTAGTGGCTCAGAATAATGTGCTGAATACCCGAAAAGAAAAGTTGCGGGAGTTAATTCAATTTGCGACCAGCTATAACGAACTTACCGCGAAACAAAAAACGTTTGATGAAAAGAAAAATAGCTTAGTCGCTAAGCAGAAAGAGATTTCGAAAAAAATTGAGCAGTTTGATGCTGAGATTATTACCTCGTTGCAATTGGTAAAAGATGCAGAGGAACTCTACGAAAAAGATCAATACATATTTAGTCTGGAGATTGAGCGAAAGAAGCTGATAGCAGGTGCACCTTGCGCTTTGTGCGGTTCTACCGAGCATCCGTTGGTGGAGAATTACTCGAAAATTGAGATTTCCGATAGTAAAAAGAGACTGGATGACCGAAAAGCAAATCTGGAAAAATTAAACGAAAACCGGAAAACAGCCGAGCTGGAGCAAACAAAAATCGGTGCCGATTTAAGTAACTTGTTGCTTCAGATTGCCCAAAACGACAGAGATTGCGATGCGGTCAAACAGAAATTTGCAGACCACGAGCCGGGCTTTAATATAGAGGATAAAACTGCTCTGGAGGCGGCATTCCAAACTGCCGAAAATGAGCAGTCTGAGCTGTCTCGTGAAATTTCGGCTACACAGGAACAGCAGAAGCTAAAAAATAAAAAGGAGGCGGAATTAAAAATAGTGGAAGGGGAAATAAAGGCATTCGACCTTCGCCTGACTGAACTTACCACCGCTAATCAGGGGTTGGAGAAGTCTCTTTTGGATGGCGAAAACGAAAGGACCTTGTTGGCTGTTGCGAATGAAGATATTGAAAGAGAGCTGGCCGTGCAGTTGGCCGATTGCGATTTGTCTTTGCCCGAAATTGAGTATACAGATCTGTTTATTCAACAACTGGATAGCAACGTTAAGTCCTACAATATTAATGTGAAAAAGCAATCGGACACAATTAATGCTTTACAACAATGCAATCTTGAAATCGCTAATTTCAACGATCAGATAGCTGCAAAAACAAAGGAAATATCCGCATTTGAGGCTCAGATTATCGGTCTGAATAATGAGCTTTCGATGTTGACAGATAAACGTAAGGAGATCTTGCCGGTAGAAACCGCTACCGACCACAAGCGACTTGAGTTGCAAACAGCCATCGGTCTCTCCCGAAAGTCGGTGGAAGACGCGACCAAACAACTGACTGGTTTTAGTGAGATACAAGCTGCACGTGTGGCCGAAAAGGAAAGTATCACTAAGGAGCAGACAGAAAATGGAGACAAACTCGGTGTTTTATTGTCTGTTTTGGAGGAGAAAATTGGTCAAAGTACGTTTGCCAGCCGCGAAGAATTATCCGACGCGTTACTTGGTGATGATGAGAAGTCACGCTATTTGCAAATACGCAAAGCAATTGAAGACCGAAGAATCGCAATTGCAACCCTCGAAAAAAGTATTGCCGGTGAATTGGCAATACTGGAAAAAGAATTGAATCCGGATGAGACCCTCGAAAATGCTCTGGACAGGCGGATTCAACTGAATGAGCAAACGGAACGAGTGCAAAATAGATTAGGCGAAATTGCCGAGTGTTTCCGTAAAGACAGAGAGATAAAAAGCCGGAATGAGCAGGTGGTTGCCGAAATATCCCGGCAAGAACAGGTTTGCCGGAAATGGAGTGATTTAATGGAAATATTGGGCGGTTCGAAGGATGCGTTTAATACCTATGTGCAACGACTGACTCTTAAGAACCTGATCGATTTGGCTAACCTGCATTTGTACAAACTCAACCGGCGTTATTCTCTAAAGCTCAATTCGCCATACAAAACGGGCGAGGAGCTCAATTTCAAATTGATGGATCATTATCAGGCCGGCGAAATGCGCTTGGTGGATACCTCGAGTGGTGGCGAAAAGTTCCTCATTAGTCTGGCTTTGGCTCTTGGTCTGTCCGATTTAGCCAGCTACAATGTCAGCATTGGCTCGTTGTTTATCGATGAGGGTTTCGGAACTTTGGACAGCAATACGCTCGAAACGGTAATATCGACGCTCGAAACTCTCAAGGCACAAGGGAAAATGATAGGTATCATTTCGCATGTCGATAGTTTGAAAGAGCGTATCCCGGTTCAGATTCAGGTGTTGAAAAGAAGTAATGGAGTGAGTGCCGTAGAGGTGTCAAATCTGTAAATCGCTGACAGAAACTGTACCCATTCACCCAATCTGCTAAATACGCATTCCCGGTCAATTTTTTTGTTCTCCATTGTTTTGCTCAAGCAGCAAAATTCTTTGTATCTTTGCCCATTATCAAGATGATATAAGAACAACGATGATGTAATTTATCCGATGCCTGAACTCCGGGTCTTTACTTTTTGTTCTTTTCTCTGAAAATCTAAAATTATGGCAAAAAAAATACCATACGGCATCAGCGATTATGCCCGCATAATGAAAGAGAATTTCTATTACATCGATAAAACCCGTTTTATCGAAACGGTAGAGGTATCTCCTCCATTCCTGTTTCTGATTCGTCCGC
>Ga0114938_1000034_pt1 | contig 107076 bp, 105 predicted proteins | sample AshMeaBigSpring_FD_88675 | JGI IMG/M metagenome (GOLD analysis project Ga0114938, IMG submission 88675) | Groundwater microbial communities from Big Spring, Nevada to study Microbial Dark Matter (Phase II) - Ash Meadows Big Spring | ecosystem: Environmental > Aquatic > Deep subsurface >...
GCGCCCAAGGCTATGATTCCTGCCCCTTTTCGGGGGTCCAGCCCAAGCGCCCGTAGCTCAGTTGGATAGAGTGTCGCCCTCCGAAGGCGAAGGTCACAGGTTCGAATCCTGTCGGGCGCGCCATCCACCGAGGTCTCCATGACGCCGATACTCAAGTTCGCGGCCGGAGCCGCCCTCGCCCTGTGTGCCGTTGCGGCACAGGCGGCGGGCGACACCTGGACGCTGCCCGTCAAGACCCACACGCTCGAGAACGGCCTCACGGTCGTCGTGTCCGAGGATCACACCTCGCCGACGGTCGGCGTGAGCGTCGTGTACAAGATCGGCATGCGGCGCGAGCCCGAGGGCCGCACCGGCTTCGCCCACCTGTTCGAGCACATGATGTTCCAGGGCACGCCGACCGCGCCCAAGGGCGTGGCCGTGGCCAGTTCGCTGGCCGGCCTGTGGATCGACGGCCGTGCGCCGGAAGATCTCGGCCAGTACACCGGGCGCGTCAGGGCCGTTACCGCAGCCGACGTGCAGGACGTGGCGCGCCGCTACTTCAAGCCGCAGGACCAGAGCCTGGTCGTGGTCGGCGATCCGGCGGTGGCCGAGCAGTTGAAGGCGTTCGGCGAGTTCGAGGCCGTCAGGTGACGGCCTTCACTACGTAGCCGCCGGACTTCTCGTCCTTCTCGAGTTCGATCAGCTTGCGCGCCTGCGCTTCCTCGAGCAGCTGGCTGAAGCTGCGGAAGCCGTGGTAGGTCTCGTTGAACCCGGGGCGCTGGCGCTTCAGCGCCTGCTTGATCATCGAGCCCCAGATCTTCTCGTCCTCCTCGCGGTCCTCCGCGAGCGCCTCGATCGTGGCGAGCACGAGGTCGAAGGCTTCCTGCTTCTTCTCTTCGTCGGTTTTTAACGGAGGGGAGGCCGTGGGAGCTGCCTCGACCAGTGCCACCTCGGCGGGAGGGGTCGCGGGCGGTGCGGATTCCGCAACGGGGAGTGCCGCCGGTGCCGAGGCAGCCGGTGCTGCCGCCTGCTGCCTGCCTGAACCCTGCTTCCCCGGCGCCTTGCGGCGGCCGCGGCGCTGCTCTTCCTTGCGCACGAGGTCGTCGTAGTAGATGAACTCGTCGCAGTTGGCGATCAGCAGGTCGGACGTCGAGCTCTTCACGCCCACGCCGATCACGAGCTTGTTGTTCTCGCGCAGCTTGCTCACCAGCGGCGAGAAGTCGGAGTCACCGCTCACGATCACGAACGTGTCGACGTGCGACTTGGTGTAGCAGAGGTCGAGCGCGTCCACGACCATGCGGATGTCGGCCGAGTTCTTGCCCGACATGCGCACGTGCGGGATCTCGATCAGCTCGAACGAGGCCTCGTGCATGGGCGCCTTGAACTCCTTGTAGCGCTCCCAGTCGCAGTAGGCCTTCTTGACGACGATGCTGCCCTTCAGCAGCAGCTTCTCGAGCACCTTGCCGATGTCGAACTTCGCGTACTTGGCGTCGCGGACGCCGAGGGCCACGTTCTCGAAGTCGCAGAACACGGCCATGTTGTTGATGGTGGGTTTTGCCATGGCTTCATCCTACACCCGGGTGGCCACCAGCGCGGCGGCGACGAACATCAGCGTGCCGGCGACGCGCAGGATCGCGCGCTGGGCGGGCTCGTTCGCGAAGAAGTGCCGTGCCCGGGCCGCGAGCAGTGCGTACCCGGCATTCACGCCGCCGATCACCACCAGCAGCATCAGGGCGAGCAGGCCCAGGTCGGTCCAGGTGAGCCTCGAAAGGTCCACGAACCCGGGCATCAGCGCGGCATAGAACAGCATTGCCTGGACGTGCCCGAGCATCAGCAGCAGTCCGGCGCCGTAATTGCGCCAGAAGTGATTCTCATGGCTCGCCCGTTCGGGAGTCGCGATCCGTGGCGTGGCCCGCCACATCGACACGCCTTGCCAGACGAGATAGAGCGCCCCGAGGATCTTCAGGACCGCGAAGTATTCCCCGAACGAACGGGCTGCCGCGGCCATGCCAGCCGCCGCGAGCGCGAAGAAGAGCAGGTCGCCGGTGACCACGCCCGCGTTGATCGCCATGGCGGGTCGAGGGCCGTCCGCGATCGCGCGCGCGACGATCGCCGTGACGGCCGGCCCCGGCGTGAGCGCGGCGACCGCGACGGTCGCGGTCAGCGTCAGGAAGACGCCGGGCGTCACGGCAGGTTACAGCCAGCCCTTGCGGCGGAAATACAGGTAGGGAATCACCGCCGAGGCCACCATGGCGAGGAGCGCCACGGGATAGCCCCAGTGCTTGTCGAGCTCGGGCATGAAGTGGAAGTTCATGCCGTAGATGCTCGCGATCAGGGTCGGGGGCAGGAACATCACCGCCACCACCGAAAAGATCTTGATGATGTTGTTCTGCTCGAGGTTGATCAGCCCGAGCACCGCGTCGAGCAGGAACTGGATCTTGCCGCCGAGGAAGCTTGCGTGATCCGAGAGCGACTGCACGTCGCGCAGCGTGGACTTGAAGCGGCCGGTCTGCTCCTTCGACAGCGTGACGTTCGACGCCTGCTGCACGTACATCAGCAGGCGCTGGAAGCTCACCAGGCTCTCGCGCGCCTTCGAGATCAGGTCGCCGTTCACGCCGATTTTCTGGATCATCGCCTGCAGGTCGCGGTTGGTCGGCGACGCGCCGTTATGCCGCGGGAAGATCGCGAGCGAGACGGCGTCGAGTTCCATCTGCACCGTCTCGAGCAGGTCGGCCATGCGCTCGATGAAGGCCTCGAACAGGCCGGCGAGCAGCGTGGCCGACGAGGTGCAGGCCGCCGGCGAGCGCTCGACGTGCGCCATGAAACGGCGCACCGGCGTCGGATCGACGTAGCGGTTGGTGATCAGGCGATTGTTGGCCAGGATGAACGTGATCGCGCTGCTCTCCGGGCTCGACGAGTCGAGCTTCGTGCCGACGGTCGCGGTCATGTAGACCGCGCCGTTCTCCTCGTAGAGGCGGTTCGACGTCTCGATTTCGCGCATCTCGTCGCGGGTCGGCACGTCCACCGTGAGCAGCGCCTCGACCGCCTTCTCCTCCTCGGGCGTCGGCTCGAAGAGGTCGGCCCACAGGAACTCCTCTGGGAACGGTGCCGGAGGCACGTGCTCGACCCAGGTGTAGCCGCTGCCGGTGGGAATGAGGAGACGAAGCATTGGGCGGGGTCCGGAAGGACAGGGCGACCTTTTAGCACAGACTCACTCGGTCGGGCACTCGGCTCGGCACCGGTGGAGTCCCGCGACTGAAGGTCAGGGAGCCTCGATCGCCCCGATGTCGGCCTGTGCCTGCGGGTTGCGCGCGTTGCCGAGCTGGTCGACCGACAGCCGCGACACGCCGAGGTCGCGGTTCACCCAGACGATCGTGCGCAGTGACGGATTCTCGGGGAGCGCGCCGGTCGTGAAGATTGCCTGCCAGGCGGCATCGCCGAGCAACTCCGGGCCCGCGCCACTGCTGGCTGCGGGCGCGAGCGCGGCGTCGAGGCGGTGCCAGAACTCGATGTACGGGTGGTTGTACAACTCCCGCGGCCACGTCTGTGACGGACCGAAGAAGTGCGTAGCGGCCAGCGTCAGGATCGGCTTGCCGTCCGGATCCTTGTACGGCTGCAGTCCCGGCGTAGCCGAGTCCGTGTCCGCGGACTGCAGGAAGGCCTCGAAGTCCGCCTTGAAGGCTGCGGCAAAGCCCGCAAGCTTGTAATGCTGCTCGATGCGGCCGAGCACGATTGCGAGGAAATCATCCGTCGCGCCCTGGGCAACCTCGTACTCGGCGAGGATCTCTTCGACGCGGTACGAGGCAGCCGGTATCTGGTCGAGCGCTGTGCCGGCGGGCGCGTAGTGCAGTGGCACCGGGCTCCCGGCGCCCACGCCGTACGAGGCGATCGACGAATCGGTCGCGACACCGGCGCCGAGGTCGACGACGCTCGCGAGCGCCACGCCGCTCGAGTCACCCGTCTTCGGGTAGTGGCGGCGGCTGAGCGACTCCCACGTGCGCTCGCCCACGGGCACCAGGATCTGGCTGAAGTCGAGCATGCCAAAGCGGTTGTAGGCGGCACTGTGAAAGTGCATCAGCGAGCCAGTGAAGAGGTCGTGCGCGTAGGTCGCGCCGCCGATCTCCTCGACGGTGTTGCCGGCGATGATCGAGTGGCCCACGGTCATGCTCTCGACCGCGTGCGCGTTGCCGACCGTCGCCGCGATGCCGCCCGCGAGATTGCGCCGCCCGAGGCTGTCCGTGCGCGCCTTGCCGCGCACTGCGTTCTCGACCACGGTGACGCCCTGCAGTTGCAGGTAACCGTTCGACATGTACAGGCCACCGCCGCGCCAGTACCCCATGGCGAGCAGGAACGGCGGCAGGTTCGCGGAGGGCTCCGCGAGGTTGCGGGCGACCGTGGTGTTCGTGACGCGCAGCGTCTTGCTCATGCCGATGCCGCCGCCGTCGGAGTAGATGCCGGCGCCGTAGGCGAACACGCCGCGGATCGCATTCCCGCTCACGGTGGACTGGTCGATCGTCGACTGCGACCGCGCACTGCCGGCGCCACCGACCGAATAGATCCCGCCGCCTGCGGCCCCGCCGCCGAGCGCCGAATTCCCACTCACTACACATCGCTGCATCTCGACGATGTCCGCGTACACGGCCCCGCCGAACGCGCCGCGGTCGCGCGACGAATCGAAGTCGCCTTCCACGTGGTTGTCGTAGAGGCGGCAGTCCTGGAGGCTTGCGACGCCCCAGACTGCGATGGCACCCCCGCGCGCGAGCGTCCACGGCTGGTCGTCCGGGTTCACGACCGCCAGTTTCTCCGTGACGCTCTGGCCACCGGTGACGTCGACGTTGACCAGCGTCAGGCTGCCCTCGACCGCGAGCACGCGCGCAGGCACCCTGCCGGTCCAGGCGAGCGTGATTCCCGAGGTCAGGTCGGAGGCGTCGATCACGACGTTCTTGCGCGCAACGAGCGCTGAACGGCCGTAGTCCCGGTCGAACCAGCCGACCAGGTACGACACGGGGCCGCTTGGCTCGTCCCGCATGCCCATCACCTCGCCCTTGAGGCGGGTGTGCTCGTCGGCGACGATCGACAGTGAGATCGTGCCGCCGTCCAGACCACGGTCGAAGCGGATCGCTTGGCCGGAAGCGGCCTTCGCGAGGGCCGATCTCAGCGTGACCGTGCCCGCCGGAGGCGAGGCAGAATCGAGCAGGCTGTTTACGAAGAGTGCGTTGCTGCCCGTGGAGGACGAACCGTCGCCGCCGCCGGAGCAGGCTGCGAGGAGTGCCAGGGCCGCCGCAGCGGCGGGACGCAGGAAGCGTCGCATTGGGTATGACTCGGCTGGGACGCTGCAACCATCCTACCGAGCGGTCGAGCAGGCGACGTCCGTGGAAGCCGCGGACGCCACCTTCGTCATGAAATCAGCCGGCCGGCTTTTCCCGCGCCGCCAGGGCGTTGATCACCTGGAACAATGGGTCTTCGCCACCGGCCATGCCGGCGTCGGTGACGTACTTGCCGTTCACGATCACGGTGGGCGTGCTGGTGATGCGGTAGCGCTTGTTCAGGTCGACGGCGCGGGCGAGCTTCGATTCGACCGCGAAGCCCGAGAAAGTCTTCTGGAAGTCGGCCTTGGCAACGCCGCGCGCGGTGAAGAACGCTTCGATCTTCTCGGGCGTGTCGAGGCGGTTGCCGCGCACGTTGATCTCGCGGAATGCCTCGCCGTGCAGTTCGGGCTTGCCGAGGATCTCGATCGTGTAGAACAGCCGCGCGTGCGTCTTGAGCAGTTCGTTCCAGACCGCGGGCATCCGGATGACCTCGACGTAGGGCGCCTTGCCTTTCCTCTCCCACGCCTCGATCTTCGGCTCGAGCAGGTAGCAGTGGCCGCAGGCGTACCAGAACACCTCGACGACCTCGACCTTGCCGGGCGCCACGCTGGTGGGCACGGCCGGCTTGAGCGATTTGTAGGTGACGCCCTCGACGAGGTCGACCGCGAGGGCAGACTGGGCGGCAAGGACCATCAGGCCCGCCACGAGCGGGCGGGCAATGCGGGAAATGAGCGTGTTCATGTCAGGCTATGACCGGGCGCGAGCGATCCGGTTCAGCGGAGGCCCTGCACGTAGGACGCGACCGCGTCGATCTCCTCGTCGGTGAGCAGCGCCGCGACGTTGCGCATCATCTGGTTCGGGTCGGTGGCGCGAGCGCCGGACTTGTAGGCGCGCAGCTGGTTCGCCACGTAAACGGCATGCTGGCCCTGGATCGACGCGTAACCTGCGAGCGGATTGCCTCGGCCACTCGGACCGTGGCAGCCGGCGCACGCGATCAGGCCCCGCTGCACGTCGCCGCCGCGGAAAATGCGCTGGCCGAGCCCCAGCTTCGACGGCTCGGTTTCGCCGCCACGGGCCTTCTGGGCCGAGAAATACGCCGCGAGGTCGGCCATGTCCTCGTCGGACAGGATCATCGCCATCGGCGCCATCAGGTCGTTCTTGCGCTCGCCCGCCTTGAATGCCCGGAGCTGGCTCTCGATGTAGCCTGCGTGCTGGCCCGCGAGGTTCGGCCATTCGGGGCTCAGGCTGTTGCCGTCCATGCCGTGGCAGGCGCCGCAGGTGGCGGACTTGGCTTGGCCAGCTTCAACGGAACCTGCGGCAAAGGCGGGAGTGCTGCCGAGGAAAGCCACCAGCGAGAGGGCGGCGACGAGCTTCGCGATCATATGACCACTCCGAACGAGAGGGGCGGGGAACCGCAGAATTGTACACTAACGCGCCTGTCCGGCGTCCGAGCCCGCCCGCGATGTCAGCCTTCCCGAACGTCCGTTTCCTCACGAGCGCGCACCAGGCCCGGCAGTTCCCCGCGGACGCCGGCGCCGAGGTCGCCGTGGCCGGCCGCTCGAACGCCGGCAAGTCGAGCGCCATCAATGCCATCGTCCAACGCAAGGGCCTCGCCAAGACCAGCAAGACCCCCGGGGCGACCCGCCTGATCAATTTCTTCGAGCTCGACGCCGGCCGGCGGCTCGTGGACCTACCCGGCTACGGGTTCGCAGCCGTGCCGGGCCAGATGCGCGAGCACTGGGGCGCGCTGATCGAGGGGTATTTCCGGCGGCGTGACTGCCTGCGCGGGGCCATCGTGGTGATGGACGTACGTCACCCGCTGACGGACCACGACCGATCGATGCTGGAGTTGGCCGGCGCGCGGTCGGTGCCCGTGCACGTGGTGCTTACGAAAGTCGACAAGCTCAGCCGGGGCGCCGGCAAGCAGGCGCTGGCGGCGGTGCAGAAGGCAGTGGGCCCAGCCGTGACGGTGCAGTTGTTCTCGGCGCTCACCGGCGACGGCGTGGCCGAAGCGCGGGGGGCGCTGCTGCGCCTGCTGGCGGGTCGACCAGAAAAAGAAACCCCGGTCGGACCAGCGGATCCAACCGGGGCAAGATGAACCCGGCGTTGGGGGATGACCGGGCGAACGCCAAGCCCAGGGAGGTAGGCCGGCGTCGGGCATCGCAGGATGCCCGAACAATTAGAGCAGGCGGTCCTTTGGAAGTTCCATGCCCCCGGGCAGGGTCTGAAGCTTCCCATCGAATATCAATCGATATTTTCCAACGACCTTTAAGGAACCGTTCTCTCTGAATCGATAATCAAAAAAAACAAAAGGGCCCGCGATGGAGCGGGCCCTGTCAGCGAGAACCGGCGACCGGGTCGGGCCGCGGCCTCGGGCTGATCTCAGAGGAACGTCCAGGTGACGCCCACAGAGATCATGTCGAGGTCTGCGTCGTCGATGTCGAACATCTCGTACTCGGCGCGAATGCTCAGGCTCCACACCCGGAACTGGGCGCCGATGCCGTAAGTCAGGTCGGTCCCGTCATCGCTGTCGCTGCCCAAGCCCGGCGACGAGAGGTCCGCACTCCAGTCGATTGCGCCCACGCGTGCGAACAGGTCCACGGGGCCCACCGGCAGGAAACCGACGGCCGAAAGCGAGATGCCATCGGCTTCGGTCTCGATCTTCGTGCCGGCGACCCGGTCGTCGCCCGATCCGAAATCGACGTAGTTGCCCTCGACCGCGAGCCAGTCGAGGAACCGCCACCCGGCGATGATCTTGTAGCCGGTCGCGTCGGCGTCGTAATCGAAATCGTCGATCTGCAGGCCGCTCTGGCCGACGCTGGCGCCGAGGTAGACGCCGTTGTCGGCAGCGACCGCGGGCAGGCTGGCGAAGGCCAGTGATGCAACGAGTCCAGCGATGATGTGCTTGCGCATGGTGTCATGGTCCTCTGGATGGAAACGGGCCGGGATTCTAAGCCTTCTCGGCAGGCACGGCCCCTTTGCGAGGAGCCCGCCTTGCGGCGGGCCCCGAAGTTGCGACGTGGTTAACGTCCGCTCAGAACTGCCAGGTGCCGCCCAGCGAGATCATGTCCACCGTGTCGGTATCCTCGATCTCGAAGCCCTGGTACTCGACCTGAAGGCCGAACTGGTCCGTGAGCGAATAGCCGGCGCCGATGCCCCACGAGAAGTCTTCGCCGCTTTCGCTGCCGCTGGCGATGCCGCCCAGGTCGGCGTCCCAGAAGATCATGCCGAGCTTGGCGAACACGTTGAACCTCTCGCCGATCGGCAGCCGACCGAGGCCAGAAACGTTCCAGCCGGACACGTCGATCTCAGCCACACCGTCTTCCGCCGTGCCGCCGTCGATGTACTCGAGTTCCGCCGCGAAATAGTCCATGAACCGGTAGCCGCCAAACACCTTGAAGCCGGTGTCGCTGGCGTCGAAGTCATCCACCTCGATGCCGAAATCCCCGATGCCGGCACCGATGTAGGGGCCATTGTCGGCCGCCATGGCCGGCGAAATCGCGAAGGCGGACGCCACGACGAGCGCAAAAATGAACCTCATGACGATTCCTCCAATGGCGGTCGCCAGCGCATCGGGGCGGGATATCCGCGCAGCCGACGTGTCGGCCGATCTCGTGTGACTAAAATGCTACGCTTGGAGCGTGCCGAATAGCATACGCGGAAGCGCTTAGGCAGAAAGCGTTGCCTAAGCGCAACAGCCGGCGGCTGGAGTGGCGCTAATGGGCGGCGTCCCAATGCGGCCCGTGACCAATGTCCACCTTGAGCGGCGCACGCAGTTCGGCCGCGGCTGCCATGCGCTCCCGGACGCCGCGCTCTACCTCGCCGATCGCATCCTCCCGCACCTCGAGCACGAGTTCGTCGTGTACCTGCATGACGAGCCGCGCCGGCACTTCGCCGCAGGCGAGCCAGCCGTGCACGCTGATCATCGCCCGCTTGATGATGTCGGCGGCCGTGCCCTGCATCGGTGCATTGATGGCGCTGCGCTCCGCGTACTGGCGCAGCCCCTGGTTGCGCGAGCGAATGTCGGGCAGGTAGAGCCGCCGTCCGAACACCGTCTCGACGAACCCCTGTTCGCGTGCCATGGCGCGCGTGTCGTCCATGTAGCGCTTCACGCCGGGATAGCGCTCGAAATAGAGGTCCACGTATTGCTGCGCGGCGCCGCGCTCGATGCCGAGCTGGCGCGCGAGCCCGAACGCCGACATGCCGTAGATCAGGCCGAAGTTGATCGCCTTCGCGGCACGGCGCTGGTCGGCCGTGACGGCGGCTGGCTCGAGGCCGAACACTTCCGCCGCGGTCGCCTGGTGGATGTCACGATCCTCCGCGAACGCGCGCAGCAGGCTCGCGTCACCGGAGAGGTGCGCCATGATGCGCAGTTCGATCTGCGAATAGTCGGCCGCCATCAGCACGTGACCGGGCGGTGCGATGAATGCCTGGCGGATGCGCCGGCCCTCCGGCGTGCGCACAGGGATGTTCTGCAGGTTCGGGTCGGTGGACGACAGTCGGCCGGTGGCCGCCACCGCCTGGTGATACGAGGTGTGGACGCGACCCGTGCGCGGGTCCACCTGGCCCGGCAGCTTGTCGGTGTACGTGGACTTGAGCTTCGCGAGCCCGCGGTACTCGAGGATGATGCGCGGCAGCTCGTAATCGGCGGCGAGCTCCTCGAGCACGTCCTCCGCCGTGGAAGGCTGGCCCGTGGCCGTCTTGCGGCTCACCGGCAGGCCGAGCCTGCCGAACAGGATTTCCTGCAGCTGCTTCGGCGAGTCGAGGTTGAACGGCGAGCCCGCGGCGGCGTGCGCCGATTGCTCGAGCGCCATCAGGCTCTTCGCGATCTCGTGGCTCTGCTTGCGCAGCATCGCCGTGTCGATCAGTACGCCGAGGTGCTCCATGTCGAGCAGCACCGGCACGAGCGGCTGCTCGATCTCCTCGTAGAGCTGCCGGAGCCGCGGCAGGCGCTCGAGTTCCGCCCACAGCGTGCGGTGCAGCTGCAGCGAGACGTCGGAGTCCTCCGCGGAATACTCCGCCGCCGTCTCGATCGGCACCTCGCTGAACGGCAGTTGCTTCGCGCCCTTGCCGGCGACGTCCTCGTAGTGGATGGTCTCGACGCCGAGGTAGTGCTTCGCCGTCGAGTCGAGGTCGTGGCGCGTCGCCGTGCTGTTCAGCACGTACGATTCGAGCATGGAGTCGTAGCGCATGCCCCGAAGCTCGATGCCGTGGTTGCGCAGGACGTGCGCGTCGTACTTCAGGTGATGGCCGAGCTTCGGCTGCGACGCGTCCTCGAGCAGCGGCTTGAGCCTGGCGAGCACGGCAGCGCGATCGAGCTGTTCCGGGGCGCCCGGATACGTGTGGGCCAGCGGCACGTACGCGGCGTGGCCCGGCTCGACGCAGAAGGAAACGCCCACGATCTCGGCCTGCATGTAGTCGAGCGAGGTGGTCTCGGTGTCGAACGCAAAGACCGCGGCGCCGCGCAGGCGCTCGATCCAGGCCCCGAGCTGCGCTTCGGTGAGGACGGTTTCGTAGCGGCGCGTAAGACTTGCGCCGGGCTTCCCGGCGCCGTCTCCCGCGGAAACGGGAACGGGCTGGGCCGAGGGCAGCGGCGGTGGCTCCGCCGTAGCTCCCGGCAACTGACGCAGCAACGAGCGCAGCTCGAGTTTCGTGAATAGCTCGCGCAGGCGCGGCATGTCGGGTTCGCGGCGCTGCAGCTCGTCCGGCTTCAGTTCGAGCTCGAGCTCGCAGTCGATCGTGGCGAGCTGCCGCGACAGCGCGAGGTCGGCGGTGTGCGCGCGCAGGCTCTCGCCCACCTTGCCCTCGATCTCGTCCTGGCGCGCGAGCAGGTTGTCGAGCGTCGTGTACTGGTTCAGCCACTTGGCCGCCGTCTTCGGGCCGACCTTCGGCACGCCCGGGATGTTGTCCGACGTGTCGCCCACCAGCGCGAGGTAGTCGACGATCTGCTCGGGATACACGTCGAACTTGATCTTGACGCCGGCGCGGTCGAGCGACGAGTCGGTCATGGTGTTGACCAGCGTGATGCGGTCGTCCACCAGCTGCGCCATGTCCTTGTCGCCGGTCGAGATGACCACGCGCAGCCCGTCCTGCGCCGCGCGGCGTGCGAGCGTGCCGATCACGTCGTCGGCCTCGACGCCCGTCACCCGCAGCAACGGCAGGCCCAGTGCCTCGACGGCGGTGATGAGCGGCTCGACCTGCGCCCGCAGGTCGTCGGGCATCGGCGGCCGATGGGCCTTGTACTCGGCGAACAGCTCGTCGCGGAACGTCTTGCCCGGCGCGTCGAACACCACGCCGATCAGCGGCGGATCGTGCTCCTTGAGCAGTTTCTGCAGCATGTTGAGCACGCCGAGCACCGCCCCGGTGGGTTCACCCTGCGAGTTGGTGAGCGGCGGCAGCGCGTGGAAGGCCCGGTACAGGTACGACGAGCCGTCCACGAGGACGAGCGTGCGCGGTTCAGCCACGGTCGGGTCCGGCCTGGGGGTCCTTCGGCGGCTGTTCCGGCTCCTGCGCGGCCTCCGGTGCAGGCTGCGGCTCGGTGGTGGGCGCAGGCTCGGCCGGTGCCTCCGGCGCGGTCGCGGCAGGCGCCGGGCGGATCGTGACGTCCGACTTCTCGGGCAGGTAGAGCGGCCCCTTCAGGCCGCAACCGCTCGCGACCAGGACGGCCAGCGCAATGCCGGTCAGTATGCGCGGGTTCACGGCCGCGGGCTCTTGACCAGCGGGGGCGGAGTGCCCTCGACCACCGCCAGGGTGAGGCGCGAAATGCAGGCCAGCTTGCCCTTCTCGTCATCGATGCGGATGTCCCAGACCTGGGAGCGCGCGCCGATGTGGACCGGCCGGGCGGTGGCCGTGACGCGACCGCTACGCACTGCACGCAGGTGGTTGGCGTTGATCTCCTGCCCGACGCAGTAGAAGCGGCTCGTGTCGACCACGCAATTCGCGCCCGTGCTGCCCAAGGTCTCGGCCAGCGTCACCGAGGCGCCGCCATGCAGCAAGCCGAACGGCTGCCAGGTCCGCTTGTCCGCGGGCATCGTGGCGCGGATGTAGTCCGGCCCGATCTCGGTGAAGCGGATGTCGAGGTACTCGACCATGCTGTCTTTCGACATGCCGTCGAGCTCTTCCAGGGTGTAAGGTCGGAACCAGATGCTCATCGCGGGCCTCGGGGGTGGGGCCCGCGATTGTACCCTCCGGAGCTTCGCAGCCGATGCGCCGGGGCTGTACACGCATGGCGCCGCAGGGCTCGAGAAGGCACAATTGTTGCAGAGCAAAAGACCCTCCCACGGAGCCGTCCCATGACCGATTACCAGGCGCCAGTCCGGCAGATGCGTTTCACGATCGAGCACCTCGCCGACTTCAAGGCGGTGGCCGCCTTGCCCGACTTCTCGTCCGTGGACGGCGACACCATGCAGGCGGTGCTCGAGGAGGCCGCCAAGTTCTCGGCCAGCGTGCTCGCGCCGATCAACTGGCTCGGCGACCGGCAGGGCGTGAAGGTGGTGAATGACGCCGTGCAGGTGCCGCAGGAGTTCGCTGCCGCCTACAAGCAGTTCTGCGAGGCGGGTTGGCCCGGCATCGCCTCGAACCCCGAGTTCGGCGGCCAGGGCTTCCCGAAGACCGTAGCGCTCGCGTGCGACGAGATGTGGGCGGCCGCCAACGTGGCGTTCGCGCTGTGCCCCGAGCTGACCCAGGGCGCGATCCTTTCGATGGACCGGCACGCGACGGATGAACTGAAGCAGACCTACCTCGAGAAGCTGGTGAGCGGCCAGTGGTCGGGCACCATGTGCCTCACCGAGCCGGCGGCGGGTTCCGACCTGTCGTCGCTCACCACCAAGGCCGAGCCGAACGGCGATCACTACCTGATCAGCGGTACCAAGATCTACATCACGTGGGGCGACCACCCCATGGCGGAGAACATCGTCCACCTCGTGCTGGCGCGGCTGCCGGACGCGCCCCCGGGCACGAAGGGCATCTCGCTGTTCGTGGTGCCGAAGTACCAGTTGAACGCCGACGGAACGCCGGGCGAGTTCAACGACGTGATCCCGGTGTCGGTCGAGCACAAGATGGGCATCCACGCGAGCCCGACCTGCGTGCTCGCGTTCGGCGGCAAGGGCGGCTCCGTCGGCTACTTGGTGGGGAAGCCGAACGAAGGCCTCGCCGCGATGTTCACGATGATGAACTACATGCGCCTCGGCGTCGGCGCGCAGGGCGTCGGCCTCGCCGAGCGCTCGTACCAGAAGTCGGTGGCGTACGCGCGCGAGCGCGTGCAGGGCCGCGCGCCGGGCGAGAAGGGCCGCGTCGCGATCATCCGCCACCCCGACGTGCGCCGCATGCTGCTCCTCATGCGCTCGCTCACGCAGGCCTCGCGCGCGATCTGTTATTACACGGCTTCCTGCCTCGACCGGGCGTCCCACGGTACCGACGCCGAGCAGGTCGCCGCGTGGCAGGCGCGCGCCGACCTGATGACGCCGATCGCCAAGGCCTGGTGCACCGAGGCCGCGCAGGAGGCCACCGAGCTCGGCATCCAGGTCCACGGCGGCATGGGCTACGTCGAGGAGACCGGCGTCGCGCAGTTCTACCGCGACGCGCGCATCGCCTCGATCTACGAAGGCACGAACGGCATCCAGGCGATCGATCTCGTCGGCCGCAAGTTGCTGCGCGACGGCGGGGCCACCGTGTCGGGATTCGTCACCGACATGCGCAGCGTCGACGCGCCGCTCGCCAACGCCGGCGACGAGTTCGCCGTGCTGCGCAAGGCCCTCGCGCGCGGCCTGGATGAACTGGTGCAGTGCTCCACTTACCTGCTCAACGCGGAGCGCAAGGATCCGGAGCTGGCGGGCTCCGCCGCGTTCGACTACATGATGCTGCTCGGCACGGTGATCGGTGGCTGGCAACTTGCGAGGGGCGCGCTCGCGGCGCTCGACGGGCTGAGTGCCGGCGCCGACGACAAGCCGTTCCTGCAGGCACAGGTCGTGATGGCGAAGTTCTACGCCGAGCACGTGCTGCCGCGCTGCACGGCGTATGCCGCCGCGGTGCAGGCCGGCAGCGCTTCGAAGATGGCGCTCGCCGCCGAGCACTTCTGAGCGGGCCGGGCAGCCATGGCGCAGCCGCTGCTCGACGCCGTATCGCCGGCCCACGCGCCGGCCGGCGCCGACGCGTGGCTGCCTCTTGCGGAGTGCCGCGACCGCGTGCCGGCGGCGCTGCAGCCGTGGCTCGCGGAACCCGGGTTGCTCACCGCGCGAGTGCGCGCGGCGTGCGGGGCGGCAACGCGGTTGCACATGCTGCGCCTGGATCCGGCGCCCCTCGACCCGCACATTGCCCGAAGGCTCGGCGTCGAGGATGCCACCTGCCTGCTGCGCGAGATCGAGTTCACCTGCGGGGCGCGCCGCTGGATCTTTGCGCAGACCGTGCTGCCGCAGTCGAGCGTCAAGCACCATCCGTGGCTGCGCGAACTCGGTGACCGAGCGCTCGGCGAGTCGCTGAGCGCAGTCGAAGACGTGCGCCGCGAGCCCCTCGAGTACCTCGAGTTGCATGGCAGTCATCCGCTCGCCCACGCCGCAGGCGTGGACGCCGTCGCAACAGCGTGGGCGCGCCGCGCCGTGTACCGACTGAGTGACTGGCCGATACTCGTGCAGGAGGTGTTCCTGCCCGCATTGGGCCGCTGCGACTGAGCGCGCGGCGAGGAGGCATCCATGAGCTTCGTCATTCCCCCGGGTCCGCAACCGTCGGTGGAGATCACCGCTTCGGACGAGCGCTTCCCGGTGCACCGCATCTACTGTGTCGGCCGCAACTACGCCAAGCACGCGCGCGAGATGGGCATGGACCCGGACCGCGAGCCGCCGTTCTTCTTCTCGAAGCCGGCCGACGCCGTCGTCGTGAATGGCACGTCGGTGCCGTATCCGTCGCGCACCTCGAACCTGCACCACGAGATCGAGCTGGTGGTGGCGATCGGCGCGGGTGGCCGCGACATCCCGCTCGACAGCGCGCTGGCACACGTGTACGGCTACGCGGTCGGCCTCGACCTGACGCGCCGCGACCTGCAGTTTGCCGCGCGCGACCAGGGACGACCGTGGGACGTGTCGAAGGGCTTCGATCACTCGGCGCCGGTGAGCGCGATCCGTCCCGCGGCCGACATGGGGCACCTCGAGCAGGGCGCAATCTGGCTCGACGTGAATGGCGAGACGCGGCAGCGCGCCAACTTGTCCGAGATGATCTGGAGCGTGCCGGAGATCGTGGCCGAGCTTTCGACCTATTACGAGCTGCGCCCGGGCGACCTGATCTTCACCGGCACGCCGGAGGGCGTGGGCCCGGTGAAGCGCGGCGACAGCCTCGTCGGCGGCATCGACGGGCTCGAGACGCTGCGCATCACGATCGTCTGAGCGACGCCCGACGACGCGAGGGGACATGGCCCTGAGGCTCTACACCTACTGGCGCAGCTCGGCGGCGTACCGCGTGCGCATCGCGCTCGCAGTGAAGGGGCTGGCCTACGAATCCGTGCCGCGTCACCTGCTGCGCGACGGCGGCGAGCAGCGCAGCCCCGGCTACCTCGCGCTGAATCCACAGGGCTTGGTTCCCGCGCTCGAGCACGATGGGCAAGTGATCACGCAGTCGCTCGCGATCTGCGAGTACCTCGAGGAGATCCATCCGCAACCGCCGCTGTTACCCGCGGACCCGCACGGGCGGGCCGTCGTGAGATCCATGGCGCTCGCCATCGCGTGCGACGTCCACCCGCTCAACAACCTGCGCGTGCAGCGGTACCTGCGCGGCGAGCTCGGTCAGGGCGACGAAGCCGTCGCTGGCTGGATGCGCCACTGGATCGACCGCGGCTTCAGCGCCTTCGAGCAGCTGATCGCGCGCCATTCGAGCGACGGGAATCACTGCTACGGCACGTCGGTCACGCTGGCCGACGTGTTCCTGGTCCCGCAGGCGTACAACGCGCGCCGCGCGCAACTCGACCTGTCGTCCTATCCGCGGCTGGCCGCCGTGGTGCAGCATCTCGAATCGGTTCCGGCGTTCGCCGCCGCGCGACCGGAAGCCCAACCCGACGCTGAGTAAGGAGTCCATCGCATGGTCACGGCCGTCGTGCTGATCAAGGCTGAAACCGACCAGGTCACGGGCCTCGCCGAGAAGCTCGCCGAGCTCGAGGGCGTGAGCGAGGTGTTTTCGGTGGCGGGCCAGTACGACCTCGTCGCGCTGGTGCGCGTGCGCGAGAACGAGGACCTCGCGCGCGTGATCAGCGACAAGATGCGCAAGCTGCGCGGCATCACCAGTTCCGAGACCCTGATCGCGTTCAAGGTCTATTCGAAGCAGGATCTCGAAGCGGGGTTTGCGCTCGGCCTCGACTAGAGCGTGCCGCCCAGGCGCCGCAGCGCATCCGGCTGGAAATCCATCAGCCGGCCCTTCACGCCGAACTGGATCGGCTCCTTGGTCTCGTTGTCGAGGCCGCCGGCGATGTAGCCGCCGGTGGTGAGGTCGTGCACCACGCCGAAACGGTACCACGGCACGACGGCGTCGTAGTACTGCACCATGCCGAGCAGTGACACGCGCCACAGGCCGCCGCGGTTGTCGTAGGCGTCCTCCGACACGACGCTCCAGCTGTCCTCGTCGAGGTAGAAGGTGCGCTTGCCATACACGTGGCGCTGGCCCTGCTTGAGCGTGCCCTCGACCACCCACACGCGATGCAGTTCGTAGCGCACGAGGTCGGCGTTGAGCGTGTGCGGGCCGACGATGTCCTTGTACTCGAGCGACTTGTCGCCCACTTTGTAGGTGTTGTACGGGATGTACATCTCGCGCTTGCCGACGAGCGTCCACTCGAAGCGGTCGGGCGCGCCGTTGTAGCCGTCCACCTGGTCGGTGACGATCATGCCCTCGGAGCCGTCGTTGACGCCGTCGTAGGCGAGGTCGGGGGCGCGGCGCACGCGCCGCTGGCCGGCGTTGTAGATCCAGGCCGAGCGCTGCTCGGCCACCTGGTCCACCGGTTCGTGCACCAGGAAGATCGTGCCGCGCAGCGTGGCGGGCTCGGTGAAATAGCCGAGCGCGTAAAACAGGCGATTCGGCTCGGGGTCGGCCATGTTCTGCGCGTAGATGCGCGACGAGCGGAAGCCGATCTTGTAGTAGTCGCCGTTCGCGCGCACCGGGAACGAGTGGCCGACGCGCGTGGTGCCGCCGCCGACGTAACGCACGAGGTGGTTCCAGATCGCCTCGAGGCCGTTTCGTGGAATCGGGAAAGGCGTGGTCGAGCCACCGAGGTTCCGGAGGCCGAAACCGTTCAGCTCCACCTTCGGCGCCTGCTCGCGCACGCGTTCGGTGACGTCCTTCGGCAGCGCCGCCGTGCGCCGCGTGGGATACACGTTCATGCGGAAGTGCTGCGGATACTTCTTGAGCAGGGCCTGCATCCCGGTCGTCAGCTTGTCGGCGTGCTGCGCGGCGTTCGCGGCCGTAATCGTGAAGAGCGGCTTGTCGCCCGCGAAAGGATCGACGTAACCCTGTTGCGGGTTCCAGCCGGCGGGCGGTTGCGCGAGGCCACCTTCCCAGGCAGGAATGGTGCCGTCGGCGTTGCCGGCGCGCTCGGCGCCGATGGGGGTCAGGTCGTTGCCCAAGCGGGAAAAATCCCGCTCCGCGGCCGCGGCCGGCAGGGAAAGGGCGGCGAGGGCGAGGAGGTGGATCAGCGGCGTCTTCATGCCGCCGATCCTATCAGTCCTTGCGCAGCTTTTGCCCCACGCGCCGGTACGCCTCGCGGAACGGGATGCCGTCCTTCGCCACCAGCGCGTTGGCCTCGGCGGCGGCGTGGATGTCGGGGGCCATCCGGATCCGCTCCGGTCGGAACCGCAATTGCGGGATCGCGGCCGCCATGATCGCGAGCGTGTCGCCGCACAGGTCCATGGCGCGGAACAACGGCGCCTTGATCAGCTGCAGGTCGCGCTGGTAGCCGGAGGGCAGCTTGGCGGTGATACCGAGCACTTCCGTGAGGCACGCCTGCGCCGTGGCCGTGCGGCCGCGCACCAGCTCGAACACGTCGGGATTGCGCTTCTGCGGCATGATCGACGAGCCGGTGGTGAAGGCGTCGGGCAAGTCGACGAAGCCGAACTCGCGCGTGTAGAAGAGCAGCAGGTCGGACGCGAGGCGACCGAGGTCCTGCATCAGGATCGCCACCTGGAACAGCACCTCCGCCTCGGCCTTGCCGCGCGACAGCTGCACGGCCGTCACCGGTTCGTGGTTCTGCGGGAAGTCGAGACGCCTGCGCGTGCCCTCGCGGTCCACCGGCAGGTTCGGCGTGCCGTAGCCCGCCGCGCTGCCGAGGGGATTCTTGAGAATGCGGCGGAACGCGTGCCGCAGGCCGTCGGCATCGTCGACGATCTCGGCCGCGAAGCCACGCGCCCACAGCGCCACCGAGCTCGGCATTGCCTGCTGCATGTGCGTGTAGCCGGGCAGTTCGATCGCGCCTTGTTCCTTCGCGATCGCCTCGAGTGCGTCGGCCACGCCGTGCGCGCCTTCCACGAGCTCCTCGACGGCGTCGCGCAGGTACAGCCGCAGCGCGGTCAGCACCTGGTCGTTGCGCGAGCGGCCGGCGTGCAATCTTGCGCCCGCATCACCGATCTTCTTCGTGAGCAGCGTCTCGAGCGCCGTCTGGCCGTCCTCGAGGTCGAGCGTAACCGACCAGTCGCCCCGAGCGTGCGACTCCGCGATCTCGTGCAGGCCGTTGCGGATGGCCCGGAGATCAGCGTCGTTCACGAGCCCGGCTTCGTGCAGCATCTCGGCGTGCGCGATCGAGGCGCGCACGTCGTAGGCCACGAGGCGGTTGTCGAGCGCGTGATCTTCCCCCGCGGTGTAGCGCAGTACGCGCTCGTCGAGCGGTGCGCCCTTGTCCCAGAGCCGTGTCACTTCGCCCCCTGCTCTGCCGCGCTCAATGCCTTCTTGTCGGAGACGACCAGCGTGCCGGTGCCCTCGTTGGTGAAGATCTCGGCGAGCAGCGCGTCCGGGGCGGCGTACGAGATCACGTGCACGCGACGCACGCCACCGCGGATCGCCGACTCGATCGCGCTCGACTTCGGGAGCATGCCGTCCGACAGCGCGCCCTCTTCACGGAGCCGGCGCAGGCCCGCCACATCGGTGTACGAAATGAGCGAGTGCGGGTCGTCGAGCCGCTCGAGGATGCCCGGCGCTCCGGTGCAGAGGATCAGCTTCTCGGCGTCCATCGCGCCGCCGATCGCGGCGGCCACGGTGTCGGCGTTGATGTTGAGCAGTTGCCCTGCGGCATCCGCCGACAGCGGGCTGACCACCGGCAGGAAGCCCGCATCGAGCAGGCGCGTGATCACCGACGCGTCGATGCCGTCGATGTCGCCGACCATGCCGTAGTCCACCACCTCGCCGCTCGCGAGCGTGACCGGCGCGCGCTTGTGCGCCTTGACGAGGCCGCCGTCCACGCCGCTCAGGCCGAGCGCCGCGATGCCGAATTCTCGGCACAGCGCGAGCAGGCGCGTGTTGATCAGGCCGTTCAGCACCATGGCCGTGGCGTCGATCGCGGCGGCGTCGGTCACGCGCCGGCCTTGCACCATGCGCGTCTCGACGCCCATCTTCTTCGTGACGTCGTCGAGCTGCGGGCCGCCGCCGTGGACCAGCACCACGCGGATGCCGAGGTGGTGCAGGATCGCGACCTGCTCCATGAACGCACGCATGGTCGCGACGTCGCGGAACGCGCCGCCGCCGGTCTTGATGACGAAGACCTTGCCCTTGTACATGTGGATGTAAGGCGTGGCCCCGCGCAGCGCCCGCACCGTGACGGCCTGTTCGCCCTTGTGTCCGATCATCGTCGTCTTACCCCTTGAGCAGTCGGTAGAGCACGGCCATCTGCACGACCATGCGGTTGGCGGCCTCGCGGATCACCAGCGATCGCGGGCCGTCGAGCACCTCGTCCGCCACGGCGACGTTGCGTCGCACGGGCAGGCAGTGCATGAAATGGCAGTCCGGTCGCGCGCCGGCGAACCAGGACTCCTGCACGCGCCAGTCCACGAGCGGCTGGCGCAGCGCGGCCTCGGCTTCGGCATTGCCGTAGCACTCCGGCGAGCCCCATTCCTTCGCATAGAGCACGTGCGCACCCGCGAGCGCAGCGGCGCGGTCGGTGGTCTCGCTGACGGTACCGCCGGACGCCGCGGCCGCGGACCGGGCCTTGGCCATGATCGGCCCGGGCAACGCGTAGCCCTCGGGACGCAGCACCACGACCTCCATGCCGCGCTGGGCGGCCATGTGCAGCGCGGCGGCCGGAACCGCAAGCGGCAGCGCGCGCGGGTGGTACACCCAGGACAGCACGAACTTGCCGGGCCGCGGCACGCCGAGGTCGTCCATCGTCTTCCAGTCGGCGAGCGCCTGGCACGGGTGGTTCACGGCGGACTCGAGGTTGATGAACGGCTTCGGGCAGAGGCTCGCCATCAGGTTGAACGGCGTCTCGGCAAGATCGGCGGCGAGGTCCTTGCCATCGGCGAAGGCGCGCAGCCCCAGCGCATCGCAGTAAGAGGCCAGCACCGGGATCGCTTCACGCACGTGCTCGGCTGCGCCCGCATTCATCACCGTGCCGTCGCGGGTCTCGACGTTCCAGGTGCCCTGGCCCGGAGTGATGACGAACGACGAACCGCCGAGCCGTATCATGCCGGCCTGGAACGACGACAGGGTGCGCAGCGACGGGTTCATGAACAGCAGCCCGAGGATCTTGCCGGCGAGTGCGTGCGGCTCCGGCCGCTCCTGCAGGTGGCGAGCGAGGTCGATCAGGTCCACCACCTGGTCGCGGGAGAAATCGGCAAGGTCCAGGAAGCGCTGCATGGGGAAGGGGATAAGGGATAGGGGATAGGGGATGGTCGGAACGGCTGCGTCGCCTATGCCGGAAGGGACAAGAGCGCTTCGCGCAGCTGGGCAACGTGGGACTCGTCGAGCACGTAGGGCGCCAGGATGCGCACCACGTTGGGGTCGCCGCTCGTGCCGGTCAGGATGTCGCGCTCGAGCAGTTCGCCTTGCACGTCCCTGGCGGGGCGGCGTGTGCGCAGCCCCAGCAGGAAACCGGCGCCTTGCGTCGCGACTACCGGACCCACCACGCACGCCTCGCGGATCTGCTGCGACAACTTGCGCACGTTGGCGAGCAGTCCTTCGCTCTCGATGATGTCCACCACGGCTTCGATCAGCACGCACGCCATCGGCCCGCCGCCGAAGGTGGTGCCGAGGTCGTCGGTCTTGAGGTGCGCCGCGACGTGGTCGGCCATCAGCAGTGCCGCGCACGGGAAGCCTGCGCCGAGCGCCTTGGCGGTCGTCAACATGTCGGGCGCGATGCCGTGCATGTTCGCCGCGAACGGGAAGCCGGTGCGGCCCATGCCGCACTGCACTTCGTCGAGGATCAACATGGCACACGTTTCGCTGCAGCGTGCGCGCAGTGCTGCCAGTAACTCCTGGCCGAGGTCCACGGCGCCTGCGACGCCCTGCACGGGCTCGGCGATCACGGCGGCGGTGTCGGTGCCGACGATGCGCGCGACCGCCTCGAGGTCGCCACGCGGGAGGAACTCCACGTCGAACGGCATCTGCGGGAAACCGTACCACTTCTTCGCGGCGCCCCAGGTGACGGCGCCGGCCGCGGCGGTCCGGCCGTGGAAGCTGCCCTCGATCGCTACCACCTTGCGGCGGCCGGTGATCTTGAGCGCCAGCTTGAGGGCGTTCTCGTTCGCCTCGGCGCCCGTGTTGACGAAGAATGCCGTGTCGAGTCCCAGGCCCGCGAAGCGCGTCAGGCGCGTGGCCGCCCGGGCCCGCACATCGAGCGGAACGGCGTTGCTCTGGAACAGCAACGCCCGGGCCTGCTGCTCGAGCGCCGCATGCCAGCGCGGGTGCGAGTAGCCGAGGGCCGCCACCGCGTGGCCACCGTAGAGGTCGAGGATGCGCCGCCCGTCGCGCGTGCGCAGGTGCACGCCTTGCGCGTCCACGACGTCCAGCGGCCATTGGGCGTAGACGGGCGCGAGGTGGTCGGCGGTCATGTCCATCCCGCCGCCGGTTGCATCAGTCCCGCGGTTTCGTCGAACCCGAGCATGCGGTTCATCCACTGCACGGCGCCGCCCGCGGCGCCCTTGGTCAGGTTGTCGATGACGCAAGTGACGACGACTGAATCGCCGTGCGCCACGCCCGACAACTGGGCGAAGTTGCTCGCGACGACGTCCTTCAAGCGCGGCGCGTCACCGGCGACGCGGACGAACACCGATTGGTCGTAGTACTCGCGCAGCGCGTTCACCAGTTCGTGGCTGGTCAGCGGCTCGCGCGCGACGGCCTGCACGGTGACGTGGATGCCGCGCGCGAACGGGCCCGAGTGCGGCACGAAGTGCAGGTCGGCATCGATGCCGCTGGCCTCGAGCGCAAGCGCGCGGACCTCGGGCGCGTGGCGGTGCGTGAGTGCGTTGTACGAATAGAGGTCGGAGTGGCGCTGCGGGTGATGCGTGCCGGCGGTCGGCTGGCGGCCGGCACCGGTGCTGCCGGTGACGCCGCTCACGAACAACCGCGGCTCGACCACCCCGAGCGACAGCAGCGGTACGCTCGCGAGCAGCATGGCCGTCGCAAAGCAGCCGGGGTGCGCCACGTGCGGCGTGTGCAGGGTGTTGAGGTGCTCGGGCACCGCGCAGGAGAACTGCGCGATCCGCGCCGGCGCGCCGTGCGGATGCTTGTAGACCGCCGCGTACGCGTCGGCCGAGCGGAAGCGGAAGTCCGCCGAGATGTCCACGACGCGCGGCTCGGTGCCGGCCTGCTCCGCGGCGGCGAGTAGCTTGTCGATCATCGCCGCCGAGACGCCGTGTGGCGCCGCCGAGAACACGGCCGTGACCGGGTTCGCCGTGACGTACTCGACGACCTCGTCGTGCCCGGCGAACCGCAGGTGCGGCAGCACCGGCTGCAGGTGGCGGAAGAACTGTGCGACCGGCTCGTCGGGCTGGCTGTCGGAGGCGACTGCCGCGAGGTCGAGGTGCGGGTGCGTGGCGAGCAGGCGCAGCAGCTCGCCCGCCACGTAGCCGGTGCCGCCGAGCACGATGGCCGGGATGCGCGGGCTCATTCCGCGGCGGCCCGCGCGAGCTGCGCGCCTAGCCGCAAGCTGTCGATGATGTGGTCTCCCAGCGCGGCCCCCGAGGCCATGGCGTTGAACGCACGCACGCCCATCTGGTCCTGGATGATGTTCACGCCCACCGCGTTGTCGGTGGCCGGCCCGGTGACCGCGCACGGCTCGATGTCGAAGCGCTCGCGCAGCAGCTTGACGCCGCCCCACGCCGCGACCGGGTCGTTCGCCGACAGCACCACGGCGGTGAGTGCCTGGCGGATGTCGTGCTCGGCGAGGATCGCTTCGACGCCGTACGCGCCCAGGATGCCGTCGCCGAGCTCGAACACCACGACGTCGGGGCGTCCCTGCGTCATTTCGGTGAGCATCGTGCGGGTGAGCGCCGGGCCAGACTTGGCGGTCGTGGTGCAGATGCCGAGATCCGTGAAGATCATGCTCCGGCGCGCGCCCGAGTCTTCCATGGCGAGGATGTCACGGCGCAGCGAGACGCCGGTGGCCTTGAACGCGTGCACCGAGAGGCCGCGGTGGCGCATGCGGCTCACGATCGCGCAGGCGGCGGCCGTCTTGCCGGCCTCCATGCAGGTGCCCGCGAGCGCCACCACGGGCACGCCGTGCGTCTCGAGCGCCGCGGTGTAGTCGAGCTTGCGGCTGCCGACCTTCGCCGGAACGCCGATGCGTTCGCCGAGGAACGGGAACTGCAGCACGCAGCCGAGCACGCGGCAGTCGAACGGCTGGCCCTTGTCGGGGTTGACCGAGTCGCAGACGCCGAGCACGCCGCCGATGTTCAGGAGCTGCAGGATGTCGCCCGCCTGGACCTTCTCCGGGATGTGTCCCGAGTACCCGAACAGCGCCTGGCGGTGACCGAGCGCGCCCACGAGCACGTCGCCGCGCGACACCTTGGCCATGCGGCCGCTGGTGAGCTCCAGCGTGTTGTAGGTGGACTTGTTGTTCAGGACCTCGACCACCAGTACCACGCCTTCCTCGCAGGGAATGTCCTGCGTGGCGATGCGGATCTCGTGGCTCAGGCCGCAGGCCTGCGCGATCGAGGCGATCTTGTCGACGACGACGGTGCGCATCTGGCTCGCCATCGTCACTCTCCCTGCGCGGACCGGCCGGCCCGCGTGTAGAAGATGCCCGGCAGCGCCAGCATCTTGGAGAAGCCGTGCGCCTCGGCGGCGGTCCACTCGCCGGCGGATTCGCCGTAGGCGCCTTTCGATGCCTTCATCAGCGACCAGCGCGAGGCCACGCCCTCGACGAACACCACGCCCGGGCGCAGCAGCACGTGCACTTCGCCGGTCACGCGCGCCTGCGACGAGACGAAGAACGTCTCGATGTCGCGGCACACCGGGTCGAGGTGCTGGCCCTCGTGGACGAGATCGCCGTACGGGCCGGCCAGCGAGTCCTTGAGCCGCGCCTGGCGCGCGGACAGCACCAGCTTCTCGAGCTCGCGGTGCGCATTCAGCAGGATCTCGGCGGCCGGCGCCTCGAACGCGACGCGGCCCTTGAAGCCGATGATGGTGTCGCCGAGGTGAATGCCGCGGCCGATGCCGAATTTCGCGCCGAGCGCCTCCACCGCCTCGATCAGGCTCACCGCATCCATCGCCTTGCCGTCGAGCGAGCACGGCACGCCGGCCTCGAAGCCGATGGTGTGCCGCTCCGGGGCCTGCGGATTCGTGAACGCATCGCGGGTCAGCACCCAGGCGCTGTCGGGGATGCAGGTGTCGGAGACGAGCGTCTCCTTGCCGCCGATGGTGGTGCCCCACAGGCCGCGATTCACCGAGTAGGCCGCGCCGAACGGCGGCACCGGCAGCTTGCGCGACTCGAGGTAGGCGAGCTGCTCGGGGCGCTTGAACGCCCGGTCGCGCACCGGCGCGAGGATCTCGAGCTCGGGGGCGAGCGTGCGCAGCGCCACCTCGAAGCGAACCTGGTCGTTGCCGGCGGCGGTGGAGCCGTGCGCAACCACGTCCGTGCCGAGCTTGCGCGCCCACTGCGCGACGGTCTGCGCCTGCAGCACGCGCTCGGCGCCGACGCACAGCGGGTAGAGGTTGCCGCGGCGCACGTTGCCCATGATCAGGAACTTGATCACCTGCTCGAAGTAGGCCGGCCGCGCGTCGACCAGGTAGTGCTCGACCGCGCCCAGCGTCTTCGAGCGCTCCTCGAGCATCCGCGCGGTGGCGTCGTCGATGCTGCCGGTGTTCACGGTGAGCGTGACGACCGGGCGGCCGTAGGTCTCCGCGAGCCACGGCACGCAGAACGAAGTGTCGAGGCCGCCGGAGAAAGCGAGCAGGATGGGCCGGGCGCCCGCGGAGGTCTGGGTCATGGCAGTTCTCAGCGTCCGAAAATGGCTTGGAGGTGCACGTGCAGGCGGCGCTGGGTACGGGCGCTCGCGGTCGCGATGAAGATCGTGTCGTCGCCGGCGATCGTGCCGACGACCTCGGGCCAGCGCGCCTTGTCGAGGGCGATGGCCACGCTCTGTGCCGCGCCCGTGGTGGTGCGCAGCACGGTCATGTTCGGACCCGCGGCCCGCCAGCCCTTCACGAAGGTCCGCACGTCCTCGAAGTGGCTCGGCGTCAGTGCGTCTTCTGCGGCCGGCAGCAGGTAGCGGTCGGCGCCCTTCACCACGCCGAGCTCGCGCAGGTCGCGGCTCACGCTCGACTGCGTGGCCTCGAAACCCTCCGCGCGCAGCAATTCGACGAGCTCGGCCTGCCGGCCGACCGCGGCCTGCCGCAGGATGCGCGTGATCGCATCCCGGCGGTGCAGTTGGGAGTGGGGGTCGGTGGCCAAGGGGGTGGGTCCGGGTCCGGTGCTGTGAATAATTAATTTTCAACAATGCATAAATATGCACAACTTGTCAAGCGTCGCCGGCCCGCAACGGCAACGGGGCCCGGCGCATGGCGCCGGGCCCCGTCCGGGAACATCTGCCGGGTCGCGGCCCGGCGACAGCCGGGTCAGAACGGCTTGGTGACGCCGATGAAGGCGATGGTGAGGATCAGGATCCAGTACACGTAGGCGAGCTTGCGCGACAGGTTGATCTCGCGCGTCAGTTTCGCCTCGAGCCCGGCGTTCGGGCCGTTCGCGGCGAGCTGGCGGAAGGTCTCGGTCCAGTGGCGCATGACGAAGCGTAGGATCAGGCCGATCACCAGCGTGAAGGAATAGAGCAGCACCTTGGTCGAGTACCAGTCGGCCAGGAAGGGCTTGCCGATCGTGAGCGAGGCGATGGCGCAGATCATCAGCGCGGGGATCAGCACGTAGCGGATGCGGTCGTCCACGCGCGTCAGGCGGATGCCGGCGTCGGTGCCGCGCTTGGTAAAAGCGGCCAGCGCCAGCGCGATCCAGCCGGCGGTCAGGATCCACATCAGCACCAGCCAGCCGCCGCCGAGCGGCTGCACGCCGAAGTTGTGGCCCATGTGCAGCCCGATGGGCAGCAGCAGGATGATGCCGAGGCGGGCGAGGATGTCGATGCGGTAGGCCGTCTCCATGTGGCGGCGGCGCTCATCGAGCGACAGCTTGGGGTTCGTGACGTGGTAGGACGTCTGGAACACGCCCCATTCGCCGCCGAGCCAGTAGACCATGGCGACGATGTGCAGCCACTTCAGGATCAGGTGACTCGCGATCATGCGGTTTCTCCCCGGGTCAGTCGGTTTGTTACTCGGTGGTTCAGGCCGCCACGAGGCGGCGGCGCCCGCCCGCCGCGGGACGGTGCCCGCTGCGCTCGGCACCGGCCGCGTCCGCGGCCCGTTCGCGGTCCGTCGCGGATTCGACGCGCCCGGCCAGCGCGGTGAGCGATGCCGCGAGCCGCTCGAGTTCGGCACGGCTCAGCCCGCGCAAGCAGCGCCCGAGCCACGCCTGCTGGCGGCTCTCGAGCGCGGTCAGGATGCGTCGCCCGTCGCCCGACAGGGTCACCAGCCCGGCGCGCAGGTGATCGACGTTGGGCTGCAGTTCGACGAGACCCTGCCCAGCCAGCTGGTCCACCGTGCGCTGCACGCTCTGGCGCTTGAGGCCGAGGCGGCGGGCGATCTGCGAGACAGTGAGCGCCTGGCGTGCGGCCACCTTCATCACCTGCCAGCGGGCGCCGGTGAGCCCGAACCCGCCCGACATCACGTCGGCGGCCTCGATCACCCGGCCGTGCAACTGGAACAGGCCGAGCAGCACGTCCTGGAAGGCGTCGTCGGCGGTGCTCGGGGCGGCGGTCATGGTCGGTCCCGTCGGCAGGTGTGGTGGACGGCAGAGGCTGGCAGAGTGACAGCAGGCTGTCAATTGCCGGGACGGCGGCGGGCGTTGGCGCGACAATGGACGCCTCCGCACACACCGGTGGCCCCATGACCGACCGCACCCTCGAGCTCGCCCGGCGCCTGCAGGCGATCGCCCGCACCGGCCTGCATTTCTGCGCCAACGAGTACGATCGGGAGCGGTACGACGAGATCGAGCGGATCGCGGCGGAACTGCTCGGCGGCCCGTCGCCCGACGCTCGCGAAGCGTTGCTCGAGCAGTGGCGCCGGGAAACCGGCTACGTCACGCCCAAGGTCGAGGTGCGCGGGGCTGTGTTCCGCGACGGCAAGGTGTTGCTGGTGCGGGAGTCGGGCGACGGACGCTGGACGCTGCCGGGCGGGTGGGTCGACGTCAACGAATCGCCGTCGCAGGCGATCGAGAAGGAGATCGAGCAGGAGTCCGGATTGCGTGCGCGGGCCGTCAAGCTCGCGGCGCTCTACGACCGGCGGCTGCACGGCCACGGGCCCACGCTCCACCACAGCTGGAAGGCCTTCTTCCTGTGCGAGATCACCGGCGGCGGGGCGCGCGGCAGTTACGAAACCGACGCGGTGGGCTTCTTCGATCCCGATGCGCTGCCCGACATGTCGTTGGGTCGCAGCACGCCCCGACAGGTGGCGCGCATGCTCGAGCACTGGCGAAATCGTGCGCTGCCCGCCGATTTCGATTAGCGCTCGATCCGGTACTCGACGTCGGCGCTCTGGTAGAGCCCGGCTTCCGCCTTCAGCGACCAGCGTTCGTTGATCGTGTAGCGGAGCTTGATCGTATTGATCGCCTCGACGATCGAGATGCCGTAACTCACGAACAGGTTGGGCGAGAGGTACTTGCCGAGGACGACCGACGTGTCCTCGTCGCCGGTCTGCTCCACGCTCACCTCGTCGAGACCGATGCGGGTGCCGAGGCCGCCGAGCAGCAGTCCGCCGCCCCCCACGGCGAGGCTCTGCGCCGCGCGATCCAGCGATGCCGCCTCGCCGGACTGCAGCGTGTTGATCGACCGGCCGGTGAGCAGGTAGGAGAGCGCCTCGGCCTCGGGCAGCGGTGGTTCCGAGCTGATCGTCACGAACGGTTTCGACAGCGTGCCGCGCACGTTCAGCGTGACGACGACGTCCGCCGAACGGATCGAACGCTCGCCGACCAGGTCGAGCGTGGGGTCGTCGAGCGGCGTGCGGTTGAAGGACAGCACGCCGCGCCGGATCGTCACGTACTGGCCGAACGCCTTGTACTCGCCCTCGACGACCTTGATCGAGCCGTTGCCGCGCACCGTGTCGCCGGGCCGCGAGATCACCGTGACTGCTCCCGCGAGCTTCGCCTTCAGCCCGAAGCTGTCCACGCGCACGTCGTCGCCGAGCACCATGCGCACGCGGGCGCGGACGCGCTCGAGCGTCGAGGGCCCTGTCTCCTGTTCCTCCAGGCCGACGATCCTCTCGTCGGGCGACGTGGACACGGTCGTGCTCAGATCGCGCGGCGTGATGCGGGCGAGGGGGATCAGCACCTCGCCGCGCACGGCGTAGCCCTCCTTCCTGGCGGCGATCGTCAGGTCGGGCGAAGCGACGATGCGGAACGACGGCGTGTCCGCGACCATCAGCTTGTCGCCCTGCAGGTGCAGCTCGCCGGTCATCACGTTGTCGGGCCAGGCGAAGCGGCCGTCGAGGGCGAGCGTGCCGCGCGCTGCGCGCCCCTGCCCGCTGAACGCCAGTTCGTCGCCCTTGAACCGGCCGTCGAGCGTGAGGTCCGACAGCTGCATGTTCGTGCGGTAGGTGTCGAGACGGCCGTCGCGGACGTGGAACTCGCCGTCGAAGCGCGGGTCGCCGAGCGTGCCGCCGATCTCGATCGTCGCGTCGAGCCGGCCCGAGGAGTGGTCGATCTCCGGGACCAGCAACGGCAAGGCACTCAGCTCCGAGGACTCGCCGCGGATCGACCCGCGCAGCGGGAAGTCGAGCGTCGCCAGTGCCGGGTCGCGCTGCGCCGTGACCTCGCCGAGCACCCGCGAGGTCTCGGCTAGCCGCAGGTCGAGGCGGGCACGCATCTCGCCCGGATCGGCGAACAGGTCCAGCCGGCCCTGGCCCAGTTCGACTCGCTGCGTGCGGAACTGGTTGCGCGGGATGTCGAGCACCGGGTTGTCGAGCAGCAGCGTCATGCCGCCGGTCCAGTCCTGGCCGGGCTCCTGCGCGGCCCAGCCGGCAGCCTGCAGTCGGCCATCGAACTCCCGCCAGCCGAGGATCGAGCGCAGCAGCCGCCTGAGCGGCCAGTCCTGCGCGCTGTAGATCACGCGCCACGCGGCCGGGTTCGAACGCCGCTCCCCCTCGACGCACAGCCGCGCCTCGTCGGACTTCAGGCAGATCGGGGCCACCTTGACGATCGCGGGACTGGCCTCGATGAGCGCGGGCTGCAGCAGCGTGGCGCCACCGTCCGGGAACTTCACCGAAGACTCCTCGAGGTGTCCACGCCACGTGTACTGTCCGGCTTCGTACGTGCCCGCCACGCCGACGCGGCCACGGAAGCCGGGCAGTTGTCGTTCCGGGTCGCCCTGCGACACGAACTCCAGCGCCACTGCGTGCTCGTTCATGCGGCCGTGGGCATCGAGCTGCGCCGATTCGAGCACGATCGCCCCGAGATCGATCTCCGCGGCACGCGCGTCCAGTCGCGATTCGCGCTGGTCGGTGCCGTCGACATCGGCGTCCACGTCGAGCGACGCAATGGTCGCCCCGGCGAAACCCACCCGCCGCGCCCGCAACCCGCCCTCCACCTGCGGCCGTGCGGCGCGGCCGTGCACGCGGCCCGTCGAAACCAGCTCGCCGGCGAGATCCGGGTGCAGCAGGGCCAGCGAGCGCACGTCGGCGCTCCAGCGCAGGTCCACCGTGGGGCCCCAGCGGCCGTCGATGTCGACGTGAGACGGGCCGTGCGCGATGCGCACCTGGCGCAGGTCGTAGGCGCCTTGGCGATGCGAGATCTCGCCGCGCCCGGTCAGCGCGCGCCCGGCGAGCGTGCCGGACAGCGAGGCGAGCCGCGCGGTCCACGGCGCGTCGGGCGTGAACCCGCGGCCCTCGACCGTAGCCGTCGTGCTCACGCGCCCGGACAGGTCGGACCGAAGACCGGCCACGTCGATGTTGCGGGCCTCGAGTCGCGCGCTCCACGGCTGTGCGCCCGCCCACGCGACGCGTCCGCTGGCGGACAGCTGCCCCCGCAGCACGTCGCCCTGCAGGCGGTCGAGCACCAGTTGCTCGCGGTCGAACGAGCCCGTTGCACTGAAACGCGCCTCGGGCGCCGTGTCGAGCACGGGTGCGCGCACGTGTGCCTGCACGTCGAAGGCGTAGGGCATCGATCCCCGCAGCGAGTACGTGCCGAACGTGCTCTCGACCTGCACCGGGCCCGTGAGCGGCCACCGCAGCGCCGTCCACTCGCCGGCCAGGTCCAGCGTGGGCGATGCCTCGCCGAACGTCACCGTGCCCGTCGATTCGACGGCCAAGCTCGAACGCGGCAGCCACGCGCGCAGCGACGCAATTTCGAGCGTGGGCTCGAGCCACCGGCCGTTGCCCTGGACCCGCACCGGGCCGTCACCAAAGGCGTCGGCCGTGAGCGTGCCGTCGAGTCCGAACGCGGCGAGACCCGCGTCGAGCGCGACCGAGCCGCTCATGCGCGGCCACGCGCCCTGCGGCAGCCACGGCGTGCCGTCGAAGTCCGTGGCACGGAGCGTGCCGACGATGCGCGGCGCTTCGGTGAGCATGAGCGCGGTTCCGTCGAACGACAGGTTGGCCGGCTCCGCGAGCGTCACCGTCGTCCCCAGCCGGTCGAGGTTGCCGCGCGCTGCGGCCGCAAACCGGTAGGTATGCTCGTCCGGCAGCCGCCAGTGGCCGTTGAGGGCGGTGCGCAGCCCGAGCGGCAGCGTCGCACGCAACGTGAGCGTCCCGTCGATCCGGCCGAGCGGGTCCTCGACGACGAGGTCGGTGAGGTCGATGCGCCAGCGCGTCATGGCGATTGCGCCGCGGATCGACGCCACGGTGATGCGCTGTCCCTCGGCCAGCGTCAGGCCGACGTCGCCGACCTGCAGCGACGGGGCGACGACCTCGAGGAACTGTGGCAGGAAGCGCGGCGCTTGGGGCGGCGGCGGCTCGCGTTTCTTGAGCGCGACTTCCAGCCGACCGACGGCGGACCGCTCGAGGTACACGTCGCCGGCCAGCAGCGAACGCAGCCGGACGTCGAGCGTGACGCCCCGCGCCTCGATGCGCGCGGCGTCGTGGTCCACGACCAGGCGCTGCACCGTGAGCGGCCCGGCGAGCGTGCCGCTGGCGCCCTCGGCCTCGACCCGCACGGAGTGTATCCGCCCCAGCTGCGCGAGCGCCCACTGCAGGCCCGCTTCCGTGGTGAGCACGCGGTGGAGGGCGACCAGCGGCAGGCCGACCAGGGCCGCGAGCGCGACGATCGGCACGATCCAGCGCCAACGCATCACAACACCTGCGTGATGTTGAGGTGCAGGCGCGGCCTGCGGTCGGGCTCCGACAGCGCCTGCGCAACGTCGATGCCGATTAGCAGCATCGGCAGCCTCCAGCGCACGCCGATGCCCACGGAGTACTCGAGCGGCGTGTTCCAGTCGTTGAACGCGTTGCCGGTGTCGTAGAAGGCGGCGATCCGGAAGTTGCGCGGCAGGTCGCGCTCGATCTCGATCGAACCGACGACCTTGTGCTCGCCGCCCACGCCCTTGTTCGCGGCGTCGATCGGCGTGGGCAGCGTCGTCTGTGCCGGCGGAGGGCTCAACTCGTCGAGCGCGAAGCCGCGCACGCTGCGGTCACCGCCCGCGAAGAAGCGTTGCGAGGCGGGCAGTTCGGAAAAGTCGTTCACCCAGCTGGTGCCGAACTCGCCGCGCAGGCGCACGTACCACGGCCCGCCGATCGGCCACACCCGTTCGGCGCGGCCGTAGAAGCGCAGGTAGGACGCGTCCGAGCCCAGGGTCTCGGGGCTGCCCGACACCTCGGCGTAGTACGCCGCGTCGCGCACCCAGCCGGTGAGGAAGTTCGGCGGCATGCTGGCGTAGCTCACGCCCGGGATGAGCAGCAGGTCCTCGGTCCGGGTGCCGTCCGGGAAGCTCGATTTTTCGTTCTGCAGCCTGGCGAACAGCACGCGCTGCCACTGGCCCATCGCCTGCGTCAGGCCTGCCGTGATCTCGACGCGTTCGCTGTCGACGTCGCCGAGTTCCTCGTTGATGTAGCCGGCGCTGAACTCGAGTTTCTCGAGCGCGGGATCGCCGACGGGGATGACGTAGCGGGCGATGGCCTCCTGCAGCACGGCGGAGCCGGTGAGTTCGATGCGCGAGCGGTGGCCGCGCGTGTTGACTCGCCGGTTGTCCCACGCGAACCGGCCCCGCAGTTCGGTGTCGGTGCCGTAACCCAGGCTGACGGTGAAGCGGTCGCGCCGGTTGCGCTCGGCGTTGATCGTCACCGGCACCGTGAGCGTCCCGGGGTCGCGGCGGCCCGGAACGACGCGCACCGCCGCGAAGTAGTTGCTGTCCTCGAGCGCGAACTGCGTGCTGCGGAGGTGGTCGTTGGAGAACACGGAGCCTGTCCTGAAACGCACCAGGCGCATCACCAGGTCGTGGTCGATGAAGTCCTGCTCGATGGTGATCTCGCCGAATCGGTACTGCCCCCCGGTGTCGAGCTCGAGCTGCACCGAGGCCTTGCGGTTGGGCGGATCGACGAGCAGTTCGCGGCGCGTGAGCTTGGCGTCGAGATAGCCGAGCTCGAGCGCCGTGCGGACGAGATCGGTCTTGAGCCGCTCGTACGCGGCGTGGTCGAGGCGCGCGCCGGCTCGCAGCGCGCTGGCGGGCGCGATCGCCGCCAGCGCCGGCTCGGCGCTGCCCGCGCCGCTGATCTGCACCTGCACCGACTCCATCAGCACCGGCTCGCCCGGCTTGATGCGCAGGCGCACGATCCACTGCGGGTCGTCCCGGCTCACGCGGCTCTTCACCGTCGGCGCGTAATAGCCGAAAGGCCGCAGCGCATCCGCAGCCTCGTCCACCGCGCGATCGGCGAGCCTGCGCACCTGCGCGTCGGTGAGGTCGTCGCGCTGCGCGAAGCGGGTCAGCGCCAGGAAGCCGCGTACGTTGTCCCGGATCGCACCATCGACGCCGTCGATCTCGATCTTGATGCGATCGGCCGCCGCCGCACCCGCGGCCCACGTGAATGCCAGCACGGCGGCCGCCCACGCGCCGCACCGCCGGATGCCGGCACCCTGTCGCGCGTGCGTCATGCGGTGGCGTCCACGAACTCGATTCGCGTCGCGCCCGTCTGCACGCCCGCCGGATCGAAGCGGCGCTCGAGGACGACCGTGCGCCCGCAGTGCTCGACGAGCGCCACGGTCGAGCAGCGCGTGCCGTACCGTGCGTGGCGCACGAACGGTGCCGACAGCGCACGCTCCAGGTCCGGTGGCAGGCCGCGGTCCGGCGGCGAGTCCGGCAGCGCCGACGTCGGGTCGGCGAGCAGGTCGAACAGGTCTGCGGGCTGCGGCTCGGGTTGCGCGAGTGCCGCCGTGAATCGCTCCCGGGTGCGCACGAGCTTCGGCCACGGTTCGTCGAGGCGGTGGTTGCTCAGGCCGTAGATGCCTGGCGCGAGTTCGCGCGGCCCCGTGTCGCCGACGTTGCACGAGTAGTGCAGCCCGCCTGCGTCGCCGACCAGCAGGTTGAACCCCGCGTATGCGTTGATGCCGGGCTGCAGCGCTGCGCAGAAACCGGCCGGGGACTGCGAACTGCGCAGGTACGCCGGCACCAGCTGCCCGCGGGACGGAGCGTCGGGCGGCGCGTCGTTCGCGTCCCGGAAATTGGTCACGAGGCCGAAGCGGCCGGAGCGCGCGAGGCCGAGCCACGTGCCGCCCGCGCGCAGGTCGCGGCCGCCGAGGACGTCCGGCGCGTCGCTCCACCAGCCCAGCGCCGCCGTCGGCCGCTCGTGGAATTCGTCGCGGTTGCCGGCGACCACCAGCCGGTAACGGGGATGCGACCTCCAGGCGAAGACGAGCAGGCACATGGCCGCATTCTACGGGGGCGCGCAGTGACGCCGTTCAGGTCGTGGCGGGAGGTTGCGGTGTCTTGTTGCGCCCGAACAGCAGGCGGCCCGCCTTGCGCGCCGCCCACCAGAGCAACGCGACCACGGCCACGAAGCAGAGGACAGGCACGGCGATCGCGAGGATCGTGATGCCGGTGGCGCCGACGGTCTCGACCGTCGAGACGACCGGGTTGGCCAAGCCGCCGGTCGCCACGCCCGATTTGGCGCGCAGCAACGCTGTGCTGCCCTTGGTGAGCCCGGCGGCACCGCCGCCGGCGATCACTGCCACCGGCCAGAGGACGGCCGGTGGGACCTCGGTCATCACCGCCGCGCTCGCGACGACGCCCGCGACCAGAGTGGCGGGGCCGGCCAGCACGTCGAGCGCGTGGTCCACGCCCGGGATGTAGTAACCGAGCGTCTCGAGCACCGCCGCCGTGCCCAGCGTCAGCAGCGCAGGCGTCGCCTCGAGCCACTGGAAGCTCTCGCCGAGCGGCAGCACGTCGAAGCGCGCCGCCAGCCCGACCAGCAGCAAGGGTATGAAGATGCGGAATCCCGTCGCCGCGGCGAGTCCGATGCCGAGCGCGATGCCGACCAGCGATTCGATCGAGAAGTCCATGGGCCATCCAGCGGCGTGCGGTGCGGCCGCAGTGAGGGATCGTGCCGGATCTTGGGAGTGTCGACAATCAGTGAAGGGCCGCGAGCGCGTCCCAGGCGGTCTTGGCGATCAGCGAGCCCACGACCACCAGGAACACGATGCGCACGAAACCGCTGCCGCGGCGGATCGCCAGGTGGCTGCCCACCTGGGCGCCAGCGACGTTGCAGACGGCCATCGCCAGCCCCAGCAGCCACAGCAGCTCGCCCGTCAGGCCGAACAGGACGAGCGCCGCGACATTGGTCGTGGCATTCACGATCTTCGCGGACGCCGAGGCGTGCAGGAAGTCGAGTCCGAAACCGCGCACGAACAGGAACACGAGGAAACTGCCGGTGCCCGGCCCGAAGAAGCCGTCATAGAGGCCGATGACCCCGGCGCCTGCGGCGCCGAGCGCGCGCCCGCGGCGCCCCTGGCCGCGCGGGCGGTGCTGCAGGCCGAAATCCTTGTGCAGCAACGTGTAGGCAAGCACCAGCGCGAGCAGCACCGGCACCATGGCGCGGAAGCGGTCGGGCGGGACGCGGGTGGCGACCCAGGCGCCCACCAGCGCTGCCGCGAACGCCCCGGCGGCGGCGGGCAGCACGAGCTTCCAATCGATGCTGACGTGGCGGACGAAGCGGAAGATCGCGCTCGTGGTCCCTGCAAAACCTGCGAGCTTGCCAGTGCCGAGCAGCGTCGGATGTGGCGTCATGGGATAGGCGGCGAACAACGCTGGCAACTGCACGAGCCCGCCGCCGCCCGCCATCGCGTCGATCACGCCGGCGCCGAACGCCGCGGCGAGTACGAAGACGATCTCGAAACCCACGCCTGGACCGGGCCGCCGTTCAGCGGCGGCCCCACAGCTTGACGCCCGGCGCCTGGCGCAACGGGACGGGCGAGCCCGAGTCGTACCAGTCCTCGATCAGCCGGAACGACACCGACTGTGGCGGTGGCAGGCCCGGCGTCCCCGTGGCGATCTCCTCGCGGGTGAACCAGCGCGCGTCCTCCAGTTCCTCGTCGGCGCGCGGGACGGCGCCGGCCGCCGCGCGGGCGGTGAATCCGATCATCAGCGACGAGGGAAACGGCCACGGCTGCGAAGAGTGGTACTGCGCGTCCTGCACCTGCACACCGGTCTCCTCGAGCACTTCGCGCGCCACCGCGTCCTCGAGGCTCTCGCCCGGCTCGACGAAGCCTGCAATGGTCGAGTAGCGGCCCGGTGGCCACGCCGCTTGCCGCCCGAGCAGCGCCCGTTCGCCGTCGGTCACCAGCACGATGATCGCCGGATCGAGCCGTGGGAAGTGCTCGGTGCCGCACGACGGCGCGGTGCAGGTCATGACGTGCCCGGCGCTTGCGGCGCGCGCCGGGGCGCCGCAGCGTCCGCAGTACCGCTGGCGCTGCCGCCAGAGGATCAGCGCCCGCGCATAGGCGAGCAGTCCCGCCTCGTCGCGTGGCAGGAAAGCGCCGGCCGTGCGCAGGTCCTCGAACGTGGCATCGGGCAGCAACGCGGGCGGCGCGTCCCCGGCGATTTCCGCAGCGAAGACGGCGCGGCCGTGGAACCGACCGAGCAACACGAACTCGTCGTCCGGCAGCGTGCGGCGCACCTCGTGCGTCACCTGGACGAATGCGGCGGCGGAGCCGTGCTCGCCGCGGCGCACCAGGTTGCGCGCTCGCCAGAGCGGCGCGATCAGCGTGCCCGGATCCGTGAGCGCTGCGGCCACCCAGTCGGCGTCCTTCCGCAGCTGGGCGACACGGTCGAGGTAGGGGCCCGCGAAGACGTTGGGCGTGCGCACTGGCGTGATGGCGAGAGGCGGGGCGCGCAGTCTAGCAACACGCCGCGGGCCGCGGCGCTTCAGTCCGGCGGATCGGTACGACAGGCGGCGCAGTTGTCCGGCAGCAGGTCGAGCGTGTCGCGGATCCACGTGCCCTGACAATCGGGGCAGCGTGCCAGCACGAACTCGTCGAGTCGCGCCAGCACGTGCAGCAGGTGCCACGCGTGCTCGAACGAGATGACCGTGCCGGGGCACAGCGCACAGAACGTCTCGTACACGTCGCAGAACCGGGTCACCTCGTCGAGGCTCGGCCGGTACAGGGCCTGTGGCCGACCGATGATCCGGCAGTGGTGCAGCAGCGCGGCCAGGGCGGTCGCCTGGACCTCGTGCGTCGGGCTGCGCCAGAAGAACGACATCTGCCGCGGCGACTTGCCGCGTCGTCGTCGCACCGGCCGGGCTGGCTGGCCCTTGAAATAGTCGCGGTAGAGCTTGCGGATGCGGTCCCCCGACAGGCCCGTCGCCAGTCGGATGGTCTGCGTCCGGGCCTCGTGGCCGATCAGTCGGTAGGCGACGTTCAGCCGCTGCCGGTCCCTGTCATAGCGGCTGTCAGTAATGCGCATGGCTGTTCCCCTTGGTGACTTATTCTGGTGATTCCCGCCACATATGGTCTAACAGGACCATATTTGGCAGTCTATAACCAAATATGGTCCAGTTGGACCATATTTGGAGCCAGAGCCATGACCCACCAGATCCAATGCCCGGAGCAGAGCGCCCCGCCACCCACCCGCAGCGGGCTGCTGCCACCCGCACTGCGCAGAGACCTCACCGACCTCAACTCGCAGTACTTTGAACTCGGGCTGGCCGCGGGCCTCGAGGGAGATCCCCGATTCGGGTGGTCCGAGCCCGTCCGGTGCTGTCTGCTCGAGACCGACCCCGAATCGCGCGCGCGGATCGCGGCGGTGCCGTTCGCCCTGTTCGGCCTGGTGCTGCCAGCCTCCGGTCCGGCGGCGGTTCCGCCCCGAGTCGAAGACGGGTGGATGGCGAACGTTCCGGCCGGGTGGCAAGGCCGATACGAATCTTTCGCGCACCAGGCGGTGTTCCTCGCTCGACGGCTGCGCGACGGAGAGCCGATGGCGCTGCGCCTCGTGCTCGGGCTCCCAGACGAGGTGCAGCACGGGCTCGCGGAGTGCCGGCTCACCCAACTCGCCGAGATTGCCATCAGCCCGCGGACGATCCGTCCCCGCTGGCGCTTGCACGCACGCTTCTGGGAGATGCTCGCGACGGCCGCGCGGCGAGGCACGCCGACCGCCTTGCAGTGGGCGCACTGCATCGGCCTGAGCCTGCTCGGTGTCGCAGACGGCGACGTGGCCCCACTGCCGCCGCGGCGGCGCGCCCGGCGTTGAGTTCCTTGCCGCGGGTCTGGCCGCCCATTAACCTGCGCTCCCCGCTACGCTCGCCCACGCTGCATGAAAGCCCTCTCGCTGCGCCAGCTGTCGAAGACCTACCGCAACGGCGTGCAGGCGCTCAAGGGCATCGATCTCGACGTCGAGCAGGGGGATTTCTTCGCGCTGCTTGGCCCGAACGGTGCGGGCAAGACCACGGCGATCGGCATCATCGCCTCGCTGGTGAACAAGACAGCGGGTCAGGTGCAGGTGTTCGGCCACGACATCGACACCGACCTCGAGACGGCGAAGGCGTGCCTCGGCCTGGTGCCGCAGGAAATCAACTTCAACCAGTTCGAGAAAGTCTCGACCATCCTCGTCAACCAGGCGGGTTTCTACGGCATCCCGCGTGCCGTCGCGAAGGAGCGCATGGAGATGTGGCTCCGCAAGCTGCAGCTGTGGGAGAAGCGGGACGCGATCTCGCGCTCGCTGTCGGGCGGCATGAAGCGCCGGCTCATGATCGCGCGTGCGCTCATCCACGAGCCGAAGCTGCTGATCCTCGACGAGCCCACCGCGGGCGTCGACATCGAGGTGCGCCGCTCGATGTGGGAGTTCCTGCGCGAGCTGAACGAGTCGGGCACCACCATCATCCTCACCACGCACTACCTCGAGGAGGCCGAGAACCTCTGCCGCCACATCGCCATCATCGACGAGGGACGCATCATCGAGCACGACCGCATGGCGACCGTGCTGCGCAAGCTGCACAGCGAGGTGTTCGTGCTGAACCTGCGCCAGCCGCTGGCCGGGGCGCCCGAGCTCCCGGGCTACGCGCTCAAGCTCGCCGACGACGGCTCGATCGAGGTCGAGGTGACCAAGGCGCAGAACCTCAACGACATCTTCGCGGCGCTGTCGGCGCGCGGCATCGAGGTGGTGAGCATGCGCAACAAGGCGAACCGCCTCGAGGAACTGTTCCTGCGGTTGGTCGAGGGCCGTGACGCCGCGACCGGCGAGGCGAAGCCGGCGGTGCCGGCATGAGCGCCGGCTCGCAGGCGACAGCTGCATCCGTGCCGCGCGGCGAACGGCGCTGGGTGGGTTTCCGCACCATCGTCATCCGCGAGTTCAGTCGCATCATCCGCATCTGGGGCCAGACCCTGGTGCCGCCGGCCATCACCGCCACGCTGTACTTCATCATCTTCGGCAGCCTGATCGGGCGGCGCATCGGCGACATGGGCGGCGTGACGTACATGCAGTACATCGCGCCCGGCCTGATCATGATGTCGGTGATCACCAACAGTTACGGCAACGTGGTGTCGTCGTTCTTCGGCGCCAAGTTCGGCCGCCACCTCGAGGAGCTGCTGGTCGCGCCGCTGCCCAACTGGCTGATCGTGCTCGGCTACATCACGGGCGGCGTGGTGCGCGGATTGCTCGTCGGGTTGCTCGTGACGGCGATCGCGCTCTTCTTCACGCAGTTGCACGTCGAGCACATCGCCGCCGTTCTGGCGGCCGTTCTGCTCACCTCGGTGATCTTCTCGCTGCTCGGCTTCGTGAACGCGGTGTTCGCGAAGAACTTCGACCAGATCAGCTTCGTGCCCACGTTCATCCTCACGCCCATGACCTACCTGGGCGGCGTGTTCTACTCGATCACCATGCTGCCCGATTGGGCGCAGCACGTGTCGAAGGCGAACCCGATCCTCTACATGGTCAACGCGTTCCGGTACGGGTTCCTCGGCCTGTCCGACGTGAACCTCGCCGCGTCGTTCGCGCTGATGACGGTGGCCGCCGCGGCCCTGTTCGGCCTGTGCGTGTGGCTGATGGAGAAGGGAACGGGGACGAGGGAGTAGGGGATGGGAAGAGGCGCGGTGGCGCGTCGGGGAGGGCGGATGGTCAAGGGCGAATGCAACTGCGGCGCCGTCCAGTACGAGATCGACGCGGATCCCCCGGGCATCTTCGTCTGCCACTGTTCGATCTGCCGGCGATCCACGGGCAGCAGCGGCATCGCGGTGGTCGTGTTTCCGAAAGAGCAGTTCCGCTGGATCCGGGGCGAGGATCGCATCGCCACCTGGAGCAAGCCGGGCACGGACTGGCACAAATGGTTCTGCAACACCTGCGGCTCGCCCGTGCCGGGTGAGAACGACGCCAAGACGATGTTCGCGCCCGCGGGTTGCCTTACCCAGGGCACCGAGTCGCTCGAGGTCATCCACCACGTCTGGGTGGGATCGAAGGCTCCCTGGGACGAGATCGGGGACTCAGGGAAGCAGCACCTCGAGGGATTCCGCCGCTGACGGGTCTCCACCGGCAACGTGTTCATGAGCCAATCTTGCAGATCTTGCAAACCTGACACCATTCCATGTGCGGCCGCTTCGCCTTCTACTCCCCCCACGAAGCCGTGATCCGGCTCTTCGGCGTGGCCGCGGCGCCGGAGATCGAGCCACGCTGGAACATCGCGCCCACGCAATTCATCGCCACCGTCCGTGAAGCCGGCGGGCCGCGCGAGGTGGCGATGCTCTACTGGGGACTGGTGCCGTCGTGGGCGAAGGAGAAGTCGATCGGCGCGCGCATGACCAACGCGCGTTCCGAGACGCTGGGCGAGAAACCGTCGTTCCGCAACGCGTTCCGGCGACGGCGTTGCCTGATCCTGGCTGATGGTTACTACGAGTGGCAACGCTCGGGTGCCGTCAAGCAGCCGTACTTCATCGCGTTCGCGGACGGGCAGCCCTTCGGCATGGCCGGGTTGTGGGAGCGCTGGCGCGACCCGGCCACGGGCGAGCCGCTCGAGTCGTGCTGCATCATCACCACATCGCCCGCGGCAACCGTAGCGCACATCCACGACCGCATGCCGGTGATCGTCCCGCCCGACGCGTACGCCGAATGGCTCGAACCGAAGAACGAGGCGACCGACCGTCTCGCGCGCCTGTTCGAGCCGTGCGGCCGGCCCGACCTGCAGGCGCGTCCCGTGAGCCGGCGCGTGAACGACGCGCGCAACCAGGGGCCCGGGTTGATCGAACAGGTCGGGGTGGCAGACAACGGTCACTGAGACCCGCCCCTGATGACCCCGGCCTCCCGACGCTCCCCTCGCGCGAGCCCCGGCGCACTGCTGCGCTGGGCTGCACTGTGCTTTGTCGCTCTGGGGCTCGGCGGCTGCGCGCTAGGCCTCGTCTATCCCCGCCTCGACTCCGTCGTCGGCTTCTACCTGCAGGGCCTCGTGTCGCTGGACGAGGCCCAGTCGTCGCAGTTGAAGCGCACGCTGGCGGGCAACCTCGAATGGCACAGGCGCTCGGAGCTGGCGCGCTATGCGGCGTTCCTGCGCGACGTCGCGGCGGCGGTCGACGGCGGAACCGGTCGCAACGACTGGCTCGAGGAGAGCCGGCGTACCGAGCAGTACTTTCGCAAGATCTTCGAGCAGGCGGCGCCCGGCTACACGGCACTGGCCGCCACGTTCACCGACGCCCAGGTCGCCGAACTGCTGGAGAACCTCGGGGCGGCGGACGAGAAGACCTGGCGCGAGTTCGCGCGCCGCACGCCAGCGGAACGCGATTCCCGCCGTGAGAAGTCCCTGGTGCGCGCCCTCGAGCGCTTCACCGGCCCGCTCGATGCGGCACAGCGGACGAGCGTGCGGGCGCACGTCGCCGAGTCGCCGTCGTTCATGCCGGAATGGCGCGAGAACCGGCGCTTGTGGCGCGAGGCATTGGCGGAAACCCTTGCCGGGAGGCACACCGATCCCGGGTTCGAGCAGCGCATGTTCGTGCTGATCGCGCGGCCGGACGACCTCTGGACGCCGCAGTACCGCGCCGCCGTCGAGCAAAGACGCGAATCGCTCGCCCGGCTCATGGCTACAATCGACCTCTCGCTCACGCCGCAGCAGCGCGCCGCGGCGCGTCGCCACTTGCTGGCGCTCGCCGACGAGGTGCAGGGGCTGGCCGGCGCGCGCGGTTGAGCCTGGAGAGGGCGCATGGCGCAGCACGACGGCAAGATCTTCTGCATCGGTTTCTACAAGACCGGCACCACGACGCTCTACGACGCGCTGCGCGCGCTCGGTTACCACACCGTGAACGGCGACACGCCCGGCAGCTACCCCGGCGCCGACGACGGCGAGACCCTCGTCAAGCAGATCGACGCCGGCGACTACCGTTTGCCGACGTTCGAGATGTTCGACGCGTTCAGCGACAACCCGTACTTCCGCATCTGGCGCCGGATCTACGACCTGTTCCCGGACGCGAAGTACATCCTCACCGTGCGCGACGAGGACCGCTGGATCGAGAGCTGCGTGAAGTTCTACCGCCACCGGCGCATCCGGCCGATGCGCGTGTGGATGTTCGGGCCGCACGCGAATCCGGCGAGCAGTGCGGAGAGCCGGCAGGCCTGGCTCGACGCGTATCGCGCGCACAACGCCGCGGTGCGCGAGTTCTTCGCCAGCCGTCCGCGCCAGTACTTCGAGTTCGACCCGACGACGGAAGGCGGCTGGCACCGCTTGTGCGCGTTCCTCGGTGCGCCGGTGCCCGACCAGCCGTGGCCGCATGCCAATCCCACGAAGCCCGACCGGCCATGGCGTCCGGCGTGGCGCAGGCTGAGGCAGGCGCTCGGACTCGAAGCGCGGGCGCCGCGCGAATCAGGGGAAGGCTGAAGCGGGTCAGGCGAGGCGCAGCAGCAGCGCCGGCTTGTACACCCAGTTGCGCAGCAGGCGGCTCGACAGCGGCTCGTCCCAGTGGGTGAGCGCCGCGTTGCGCTGGCGCAGGTCGGCGACGTCGGCAGCGAGGTCGCCGCGGTAGCCGGCGCGCTGGCGTGCGAAGCGCTCGCGGACGGCCCAGTCGTACACCTGCTGGTCCACGGCGTTGATCGTCTTCAACCGCCCGAGTACCTCGGGCTCCTCGAGGTACGAAAGGTCGGTGCGGGTGCGCGTCTCGTCGCGGCGACGGGCCTTGTCGGCCAGTTGGTTCACCGCTCGGTACTCAGGGCGGTAGTCCGGTTCGTCGAGCCACTGGCCGAGCATCAGCAGCGATTCGTCGAAGGCTTCGGTGAGCCCCACGAAGCCGACCTGCCGCTCCAGCAGTTCGATGGCCCGTGCAGCGTCCGCCGTTCCGGCGAGCGTCTTCGTCTGGAAATCGTGCGTCCACTCGGCCGTCGCCCAGCGCTCGAAGTCCTCCCGCCCGTAGCTGCCCGCCCTGTTCTTGTAGTGCGACAGCCAGCGCTTCACCGGGTCGCGCAGGAAAGTGAAGTAGCGCAGGTCCGGGGCCGCGGCCTGCAGGTCGGAGTAGGGCTTGATGTTGTGCCCGGCGACGCCGCGCAGGCCGCGGTAGATCCGTCGCACGCGGCGCAGGTCGGCCGCCGTCACGTAGACGCTGCGGTCGTTCGGGTCGGCGGGACGGCGGGCATACGGCGTGCGGATCTCGCAGTGCCCGGCGCCGAACGAGCGGCGCAAGACCGCGCGGACCGTGCGTCCGGCGGTCTTGTCGATGTGCACGAACGCGTACACCGTCGATCCTCGTCCGGGTCGCCGCTCAGTCCGCCTCTTCCTGCGGCTTGAACGCAGACATCAGCTCCTGCTGCTTGCGCGGCGGCACCGGGTCGTAGTGGCTCAGGTCCATCGTGTACGTGCCTTCGCCGCCGGTGAGGGCCTTGAGGCGCGACAGGTAGTCCTGCAGCTCCGCGAGCGGCACCAGCGCCTGGATCTCGGCGCGCCCGCCCGGCAGCGTGTCCTGGCCGCTGATGCGCGCGCGCCGCGTGGCGAGGTCGCTGGTCACGTCGCCGATCGAGGCGGCGGGCGTGCTGATCGCGACGCGCACGATCGGCTCGAGCACGATCGGCCCGGCTTCCTTGATCGCGGCGATGAACGCCTTCTTGCCGGCCGCGACGAACGCCACTTCCTTGGAGTCCACTGCGTGGTGCTTGCCGTCGTACACGCTGACGCGCACGTCCTGCAGCTCGAAGCCGGCGATCGCGCCGCCCGACAGCACCGCACGCACGCCTTTCTCGACCGCGGGGATGAACTGGCCCGGGATCGCCCCGCCGACCACGTCATCCACGAACTCGAAGCCCGCGCCGCGCTCGAGCGGCTCGATGCGCAGGTACACCTCGCCGAACTGCCCGGCGCCACCGGTCTGCTTCTTGTGGCGGTGGTGGCCTTCGGCCGGACGGGTGATCGTCTCGCGGTAGGGGATGCTCGGCGGGCTGGTCTTCACCGGCACGCCGTAGCGCTCGGTGAGCCGCTGCAGCATCACGCGCAGGTGCAGGTCGCCGAGGCCGTAGAGGACCGTCTCATTCTGGGCCGTGTGGTGCACCACGCGCACGCACGGATCCTCCGCCTGCAGCCGATGCAGGCCCTCGGAGAGCTTCTGCTCGTCGCCGCGCTTCTCGGCGCGGATCGCCAGGCCCAGCATCGGCGGCGGGAACGAGACCGACTTCAGGTGATGGTGGTCCTCGTCGTGCGAGTCGTGCAGCACGGCGTCGAAGTGCAGCTCGTCGATCTTGGCGACGGCGCAGATGTCGCCGGGGATCGCCTGCGGGACCTCGATGTGCTCCTTGCCCTGCAACTGGAACAGGTGGGCGAGCTTGACCGGCTTGCGGCCGTCGCCGACGAACAGCTGCGCGCCCGTCTTGACCGTGCCCTGGTGGATGCGGAACACGCCGAGCTTGCCGACGAACGGGTCGATCGTGACCTTGAACACGTGCGCGATGACGTGCTTCGCCGGGTCGGGCGACACCTCGACGCGCACCGCGTCGGCGCCTTCGCCCTTCAGGAACGGCGGCGGGTTGCCCTCCGTCGGGTTCGGCGCCAGCTTCGCGAGCACGTCGAGCAGCTCGGGAATGCCGGCGCCTGTCTCGGCGGAGCAGAAGCAGATCGGCACAAGGTGGTCCTCGCGCAGTGCCTTCTCGAACGGGTCGTGCAGCTGCTCGGGCGAGAGTTCCTCGCCCTGCTCGAGGTACACGGCCATCAGGTCCTCGTCCACCTCGACCACCTGGTCGATGATCTCGGTGTGCGTGGCCTCGACCGACGAGAAATCGGCCGGCTGGCCGTGCGGCTGGAAGAAGCAGTCCACCACCGAGGCGCCGCCCTCGGCCGGCAGGTTGAGCGGCAGGCAGGCCTTGCCGAACTGCTCGCGGATCTCGGCGAGCACCTGCTCGGTGCGCGCCTCCTTGCTGTCGATCTTGTTGACGACGATCAGCCGGCACACGCCGCGCGCCTTCGCGAAATCCATCATGCGCTGGGTCATCGGCTCGACGCCGTTCACCGCGCTCACCACGATCACCGCCGTCTCGACCGCCTCGAGGGCGACCAGGCTGCGGCCGAGGAAATCGGGATACCCCGGGGTGTCGACGACGTTGACCCGCTTGCCCTGCGTCTCGAACCCGCAGATGGCAGCGTCGAGGGAGTGCAGCAGGTCCTTCTCCTGGGGATCGAAGTCGCACACCGTCGTGCCACGGGCGAGCGACCCCTTGGACCGGATGGCGCCGGACTGCGCGAGCAAGGCTTCGGCCAGCAGCGTCTTGCCCGCGCCGGCCTGGCCCACGAGGGCGATGTTGCGGATGTCCGCGGTGGTATAGGGCATTGGATGCCTCCGTTCTCTTTTCTAATGCTTATGGCAGAGCATACGCCGGGACCCCGGGGGGGCTAGAAGCGTTTGCCGGGATTGGCTTGCAGGCCGGTTCAGGGTAGAAAGCCGGTACTCGTGGCGGCTCGACGCCGCCTTCCTGGGGGACCAACGGAATGACGACGGGGAAGCGTGCCCTGATCGTGGACGATTCGCGTTCGGCGCGGGTGATCCTGAGCCGGATGCTCGAGCAGCACGGCATGGCGGTGGACACGGCCGAGTCGGCCGAGCAGGCACTCGAGTACCTGCACCAGCACCGGCCCGACGTGATCTTCATGGATCACCTCATGCCCGGGATGGATGGCTTCCAGGCCGTGCAGGCCATCAAGGCCGACCCCCAGACGGCCACCATCCCGCTCATGATGTACACGTCCCAGGAGGGCGAGCTCTACGTCAGCCAGGCCCGTGCGCTCGGCGCGGTGGGCGTGCTGCCGAAGACCGTCCGCCCGGTGGACGTCTCCCGGGTGCTCTACCAGCTGCGGCTGCTGCCCGATCGCCGGCAGGAGCGTTCGGCACTGTTCGACGAGCGTGCCGCGCGCGCGGCGGCGGCCGCTGCCGGTGGACGGCCAGCCCTTGCGCTCGTCGAGCGACCGCCGCCCGCCGAGGAGGCTGGGCAGGCCGAAGGCGGTGGATCCGCCGATCTCACGGCGACCGGCACCGGCACTTGGGCCGTGCCCACGGTGGCACTCTCGGAAATGCAGGGCCGCATGCAGCAGTCGGTGAACCAGCTCGTGCGCGACCAGCTGGCCGAGCAGCGCCGTTTCATGTTGGCGACCTTCGAGGCCTTCGCCCGCCGCATGAGCAGCGAGATCAAGGACGGCATCGCCAAGGCGACGCCGCCACCCGCGGAGCCCGTGATGCCGCCGCCGCCCCCCACGCCGTGGTGGCCGATGGTGCTGACCGGCCTGCTGGCTGTCGTGCCGGCCGCGATCCTCGGGTTCCTGTACTGGCAATCGCAGCAGGCCCAGGCCGGGCTTGCGCGCGAACTGGCAGATGCGAAAGCGCAGGCGGCGTCGGCCGAGGCGGCGGCGAGGGCGGCACTTGCGGCACGACCGGCAGCCGGGGCGACCGGGCTCGACAGCTTCGGCGCGTCGCCTTCCGGTCCGCCCGGCAGCGGGCCCTTGGCTGTCGAATACGTGCCCTATGGCGAGGCACCGCTTGCGAATGCGCGGCTCGAGCGCCTGCGCATCGTGGCGGCGACGCTCGAGGGCGAGCAGTTCCGCGGCCGTATCGTGGTGGAGTCGTTCATCGGTGACTTCTGCCTGTCGGGCAATGCCGCCGAAGGATTCACGGTCGCCGAGACCACCCTGCCCACGCAGCAGTGCGACCTCGTCGGCAACCCGTTCGAGGATGCGCTGTCGCCCGCGCAGCGCCAGTCGGTGGCATTCGCGAACTTCGCAGCGACGCTCGCCCAGCGCACCGCCGGTGCCATCACCGTGGAGACCGTGATGGCCGGGCGGCGCAACCCGATCGAGTACCCGGAACAGCGCGAGGGCAGCACGGCCGGCGAGTGGAACGCCGTGGCCGCGCAGAACAACCGCGTCGAGTTCCACCTGATCCCGGCCGGGTGAGCCCGATACACCCGGCGGCGGTGGCGTCTTCGTGAGCGATCGCGGCATCCCTCCCGCGGCGGGCGACTTTCGTCCGCACGCCTGGCTGGCCCATCCCCACGTCCAGTCCATCTTCCCGAGCCTGCCATTGCGCCGACCCGGCGTGGAGCGACGCTGCGCGACGTTGCTGCGCGCGTCGGCGGACGAGATCCTCGACTGCGGCGACGGCGTGCGGCTGCTGTCGCACCACGCTTCGCACCAGCGCCTTGGCGAGGCCCCGGCGCAACGCCTCGTGGTGCTGTTGCACGGCTGGGAGGGCAGCGCCAATTCCCTGTACATGCTGTCGTTGGGCCAGTACCTGTTCGATCGCGGCTTCGACGTGGTGCGACTCAACCTGCGCGATCACGGCGACAGCCATCACCTGAATCCCGGCATCTTCCACTCGTGCCGCATCGCCGAGGTGGTCGGTGCGGTGCAGCGGCTGCAGGCGCTGCACCCGGAGCAGTCGCTGAACCTGGCAGGCTTCTCGCTGGGCGGCAATTTCTGCCTGCGCGTCGCGGCGCGGGCCGAGGCCGCCGGCATCCGCCTCGCCCGGGTGGTCGCGGTCTGTCCGGTGCTCGATCCCGAGCACACGATGGCGAGGCTCGAGGCCGGCTGGGTGCTGTACCGGCGCTACTTCCTGTGGAAGTGGCGGCGCTCGCTGCGCAAGAAGCAGGCGGCGTGGCCGGAGATCTACGACCTCACCGAGGCGCTCGGGCTCGGCACGCTCACCGAGATGACGGCGCACCTCGTGAAGCTGTTCGGCGACTACCCGACCGTGTCGGATTACCTGCACGGCTATGCAGTGGTGGACGGCGCGCTGTCGAGCATCGCGCACCCGACGCGCATCATTTCGGCCGCGGACGACCCGATCATTCCCGCCGCCGACCTCGCGCGGCTGGCGCAGCCGAAGGCGCTCGAGATCACCTGCACGCCGCGCGGCGGTCACTGCGGCTATTACGAGGGCGGGCGTGGCAGCACGTGGATCGAGCGCGAGGTGTACGCGACGTTGGTGCGGACGTAGGCGTCTTTGTGCGTCAGGCCGGCGGAGATCGGGGAGTCTGTTCCCGTTCCTGGTCTACGGCGAACCTTGCTCGGGCGGGATCGAGGCGAAATTCCCGCATCGAGCCATCGAGAGAGCGACCGCCTCGATCCAGCGCCCTCCCTGCGGTCTCCGACAAGGAGCGGGAACAGACTCCCCGATCTCCGACGGAGTGGCAGCAAGATTCCGACTACGTGGTTGCACCACGTGACGTCATTTCGCGGAGCCAGCGGGCGTAGCGTGAGGCGAGCGTGGTCGACTCGACCGGCGCGAACGCCTGCTCGATCGGCACGCTGCGCCAGGAGGCGGGCTTGCCGGCGGCGAGATACGCGACGCCGCGAGCGGTGGCCTCGACGGCGGCGGGACGTTCCACCGTCAGCCCGCTCAACGCGGCGAGACAGCTGCACAGGTAGTCGTTACGCGCGAGGCCGCCCGAGATGCGGATCCGGCGCAGCGGCGCGCTGCGCACGAGACGCTCGAGGTTCACGCAGAGCAGGAACACGATGCTTTCCACCACTGCGGTGAGCTGGGCGGTTTCGTCGCCATCGCCCACGAACTCGCAGGGGAAGTCTGCCTGCCAGAACGGCGCGCCGAGCCCACCCACGCCGTTCATGAACAGCGGCGCGACAACGGCGGGTGCCGTGTGGGCTGCGAGGGCGGCGAGCCCGCGGTCGACGTCGATCGCCACGCGTTCGCGCAGCCAGTCGAGTGCGCTGCCGGCGCCGTTCACCGTGCCTTCGTGACTCGTGAGTACGCCGTCGGTGTCGGCATTGACCACGCTCAGCAGGATGCCGTCCGGCAATGGCGCGCCGTCCGGCGCGACGCGCTGGATGAATGCTCCGGTGCCGACGTTGACCAGCGCGCAGTCGGTGCCCGGCGCGCCGAATGCGAACGCCGCCGCCGACTGGTCGCCGGTGCAGGCGCTGAGCGACACCGGTTGGCCGGCGCAGTCCAAGTGACCGAAGGCATGCCGCGTCGGCACGCACGCGGGCAGTTGCGTCGCTTCGAGGTCGAACACGCGCAGCATTTCCGGTGACCACCCCAGCGTCGTGGCGTCGAACAGCAGCGTCCGCGACGCGTTGGCGGGATCGACGACGCAGGTTCGCTCGGCGGTGAGCCGTGCCACGAGGTAACTCGACAATGGGCCGAACGCGAGGTCGCCACTGGCGGCCGCACGTTGCACGGCCGGCACGTGGTCGAGGCACCAGCGCAACTTGCTGGCTCCGTAGTGCGGTGACAACGGCAATCCCGTGATGCCGCGGACGTGCTCCGCCACCGGCGCGAGTCGCTTGAGCCATGCCGCGTTGCGACGATCCTGCCACGAGATTGCGTCCGTCAGCGCACGGCTGCTGCCGCGGCTCCAGGCGACGATGGTCGAGCGCTGGGTCGCGAGCCCGGCGGCGACGACCGGGATGCCGGCGTGCCGCTCGCAGACGTCCTGCACCGCGGTGCGCAACGAGCGCACGATCTCCTCGGGATCCTGCTCGACGCGATCAGTGCCGTCGCGCCGCGTGGCGACCGGCACGTGGGCTTGTGCAATCTCCCGGCCCGCGGCATCGAACAGCACGGCGCGGCTGGCGTGACTGCCCTGGTCCAGGGCCAGCACCCGGCCGTCGACGGCCATCACCACTGGCGGCGGGCCTCGGCGTACGCGTGCAGCAGTCCGCGCACGGTCATGGTCTCGACGAATTTCGCGCCACGCTGGTGGCAGGCCTGCGCGGTCTTCAGGTCGCGCACTTCGTACAGTGCCCAGTCCCACGGGCCTTGCCAGAGCGGTTCGGGCTCCGTCGGCAGCCGCTCGACGTTGGCGAACAGGAATTGCGGCGCAAGGTCCGCGGCTTGCTGCTGGGTTTCCGCGTCGTACCGCGGCAGCACCCAGCCGATGCGCGCGCCGGTCATGAGGCGCAGGATCTGCACGCTCGGCAGGTCGAACGAGATGAGCACACACCGGTCGATCACCGGCTGCAGCACTTCGGCCACGCGGCGCAGCACCGCTTCGCGGCCGAAGCGGCGCAGGCTCGAGCGCTTCACCTCGACGAAGGCCGTCACGCCGTCCCAGCCCGCGATGGCATCCACGGCTTGCGCGAGCGACGGCGGGTACGTGAATGCGTGGGCATTGCCGAGGCGCTGCACCTCGCCGACCGGGAGCTCGGCGAGCGCCGACCACGTGAGATCGTGCACGCAGTCGGGCAGGCCGCCGACCCGTGCGAGGTCGGCGTCGTGCATCAACACGGGCACGAGGTCGGCGGTGAGTTGCACGTCGAACTCGACGTAGCGCAGGCCGAGGCTCACGGCGGACTCGAGCCCCTGCAGCGTGTTCTCCGGAAACTCCGCGGCGTTGCCGCGGTGGGCGACGATCTCCGGCAGGTCGAGGTGGGCAGTGCGCATGCGGGACCCGTCAAGTCGGTCGATGCGCACAATATTACTTAAGCGGGAGCGCGCCCACCGTTGCGTAGGTTGCCGGGGTCATCTGGCGCCTTGCCAAGGGTCCCTCCCGCGACGCGGTGCGTCGCACGGGTGACACGATTCGTCACTGGGGGCCGTCATTCCGGCCTGCAACTGTGTGATCGATCACAGGCATATCATTGGCACGGCTCTTGCTGGATCAGCCACGTGGCTGCAACTGACGTGGAGCCTGGTGTGTCGGCAGAAGTGATCGCATTGCTGTTCCCGGAGAAATCCGCCCCGCAGGCAGGGGCAACGACCCTGGTGACGGCGCTGCTGCGTGATGCGCAGGGCCTGATGGAGCTCCGCTCACTGGTGCCCGATGCGTCGCTGCTGCGCCAGGCGCGTGTCGCCGGGCGCATGAACCGCGGCAAGCCGATCGTGGACCCGGCGACGCGCGAAGTGATCGGCTGCGAGATCGAGCCGCTGGCCGACCCCGCCGGCTGACGCGCGCGGCCGGCCGCGGCCGCTGCGGTATAGTCCCGCCATGCAGGCGAGGCGGACCGGCGGCGAGCACAGGGATCCGATGGTGTTCGGCCACGTGCGACGCATGCTGCGCCGCATCCGCTCCGAGCGCGGCGCCGCGCACGCGCCGATCCTCATCCAGCGCCAGGCTGCGTCGCCCGAGGTGATGCTCGGCTTCCGCGCGGCGCTCGTGTTCGTGCTGCTCGCCGCCGTGTTCGCGGTCTTCCTGCTCGATCGCAGCGGTCTCGTCGACAACGTCGACGGTCACGTGTCGGTGACCGACGTCCTGTACTTCACGATGATCACGGTCACCACCGTCGGTTACGGCGACATCATCCCGGTGTCCGACCAGGCCCGGCTGATCGATGCGTTCTTCGTCACGCCGGTGCGCATCTTCGTCTGGTTCATCTTCCTCGGCACGGCGTACCAGCTCATCATCCAGCGACTCATCGAGGAGTGGCGCATGACGCGACTGCAGCGGGACCTGCGGGACCACGTGGTGCTGTGCGGCTACGGCGACAGCGGCTCGGTGGCCGCCGGCGAACTGGTGCTGCGCGGCTGGGATCCCGAGAAGATCGTGGTGATCGACTCGCGCCGCGACGAGGTGCAGCGGGCGGCCGAGCAGGGGTTCATCGGACTGCACGGCAATGCCTCGAGCGAGGAACTGCTGCGGGTGGCCGGCGTGCCGCGCGCCCGCGCGGTGATCGTGAGCGTCGGCCGCGACGACACCACGGTACTCACCGTGCTCACGGTCCGCCAGCTCGCGAAGCAGGTGCGCATCATCGCCCGCGTGCTCGAGCAGGAGAACGTCAAGCTGGTCCGCTCGAGCGGCGCCGACGTGATCGTTTCGCCGCCCCGCTTCGGCGGCTACCTGATGGCCGACGCGGTCGAGAGCCACGGCACCGTCGAGTTCGTCAGCGAGATCCTGTCGTTCCGCGGCGACTACCAGATGCAGGAGCGCGAGCCGCGCGCGCAGGAGATCGGGCGGGCCGCGCGCGACATCGAAGGCGCGCTGGTGGTCGAGGTGCGGCGCGGCGGCCGGCGCATCGGCTGCTGGCAGGACAAGGGGCTGGTGATCGAGCCCGGCGACCGGCTGCTGGTCATCGACTCCGACGCGGTGATCGCCGGCACCGGCTAGATGGGATAGGCGGCGGCCAGCTCGAGCGAGAACGCCACGATCATCAGGATCACCAGCGGCCCGCCCACGCGCACGAAGTCGCGAAACGTGTAGCCGCCCGGCTGCAGGATCAGCACGTTGGTCTGGTAGCCCATCGGGGTGGCGAACGACAGGTTGCAGCCGACGATCGCGGCGAGCACGAACGGCTCGGGCGGCGCGCCGAGCTGCTGCGCGATGGCGAGTGCGACCGGAGTGCCGACCGCGGCGGCCGCGTTGTTCGACACGAAGTTCGTGAGGATGCCGAGGAAGACCATCACCCCCGCGAGCACGGCCTGCGTGGACAGGTCGCTCGCGACGCTCATGAAGCCGCTGGCAAGGAGGTCGGCGCCGCCGGTCACGGTCAGCGCGCGGCCGAGCGACAGGCTCGCGACCACGATCAGCACCACCTCGGCGCTGATGCCGCGACCGAGGCCCTCGAACTTGAGGCAGCCCGTGAGGAGCAGCGCGACCACGCCGATCAGCGCGGCCATCGAGATCGGCAGCACGCGGAACGCCGCCAGCAGTACCACTGCGGCCATGATCGTGACGGCGATCGGCGCCTTGCGGGTGCGTGGCAGGTCGAGCGTGCCGTCGAGCACCAGCAGTCCGGCCTCGCGCTTGAGCGACGCGGTGCGTTCGGGCGAGCCTTGCACCAGCAGCACGTCGCCGGAGCGCAGTTCGCGGTCCGGGATCTCGCCGGTGAGCGATTCCTCGTCCGAGGGGCGGTACATCGCCAGTATCACCACGCCGAAGCGCTCGGCGAAGCGGGTCTCCCGCAGGTTGCGCTTGTGCAGCGGCGACTCCTCGGTGATCACGACCTCGACCATGCGCTGGTCCTGCCCGTGCAGCGGGTGCTGCTCGGGCGGCAGGCCGTCCACGCTGTCGGCGTCGTAGAGTGTTGCGCCGAGGGCCTGCTCGTACTCCTTGAGGTAGGACGAAGTGTCGTTCACGAGCAGCCGGTCGCCCTCGAGCAGGACGAGCATGTCGTTGGGCGTGAGCGTCTCGGCACCCCGTCGCACGCGCTGCACGTCCATCTTGTTGCCCGTCCAGTGGCGCGCGCGGGCGAGGGTCTTGCCCTTGGCGCGGCTGCGCGGGCCGATGTAGAGGATGGCGTCGAAGCGGCGCGGCGCGAGATCGGCGAGCGGGTTGGCGCGGTGGGCGAGCAGGCGCGGCGCCACCAGCCACAGGTAGGCGAGTGCCAGCAGCGCCGGCCCCACCACGAGCGGCGTGAACTCGAACATGTCGATGGGCGGCACGCCGAGGTCGCTCGCCAGCGACACGATCAGCAGGTTGGTCGAGGTGCCGATCGTGGTGGCCATGCCACCGATGATCACGGCGAAGTTCATCGGCATGAGCATCCGCGCGGGCGCCTGGCCGGCGCGCATGGCGAGCCCGATCACGACCGGCATCAGCACGACCACCACCGGGGTGTCGTTGATGAAGGCGCTGAGGCCCATGGCGCTCGCGAGCAGTACCAGGAGCGCGACGTGGCGATTGAAGGCCCACAGGCTGGCGAGCAGGCGCGCCAGCGGCTCGAGGGCACCGGTCACCATCAGGGCGCGCCCGACGATCATCAGGCAGCAGATCGCGACCAGGGCCTCGTGGCCGAAACCGGAAAAGATCTGCTGCACCCCGAGCAGCGTGCCGTCCTGCTCGTACGGGAAGAGGTGGAAGCCGAGGGCGAGGGCGGCGATCACGATCAGCCCAGTGACCGGGATCGGGATGCGCTCCACCGTGAACAGGATGAAGGCGACGACGGTCAGGGCGAGGACCGCGATCGCATGGGCATTGACGACGAGTTCGCTCACCCGGGAAGGTTACCCAAAAAAAAACCCCGCTTGCGCGGGGTCGTCGTCCGTTCCAGGGCACCCTGTTCTTTTCTTGTGCTCTTCTGCTTCTCGATGCCCCTTGGTTGGGGTTCAAACCTTGCGGCGCTCCCTGTGCTCCGAGTTGTTCTTCCGGTCGTCCCCCGCGGCTCGTCCGCAACCCGTCTGGCCATCCGCTGCTGCGTACGCCAGCTCGCGGCGATTGCTGGACGAGCAAGCAATGACCGTGCCACGGGTGTTCAAAATCAATCAAAACAATACGTTACGCGGCAGCGCGTGGCGGCGGCACTTTCCAAGCGAACACTTGCGTAAAGTTGTCCGACACCCGGCGGCGAACCCGCGCGCCCCCTGACGGCGGCGCAGCGATCCGACACAATGCGCGTCATGCGTAACGCCACCCCCCGTATTCGCCGCCAATCCGGTGCCTCGACCCTCGGTTTCCTCCTGCTCGGCCTGTCGCTCGCCGTCGGTCTCGTGATCGCCGCGGCGGTGGTCAGCAGCAGCCTCGAGCGCATCAAGCTCGCCGGCGACAAGATCACGGTGAAGGGCTACGCCGAGGAGAAGGTGGTCTCCGACGCCGGCACCTGGCGCGCGACCGTGACGGTCCGCGCGGCGGACCTGCAGTCCGGTTACCGCAAGCTCGAGGGCGACACCGAACGCGTGATGGCCCTGCTGAAGACGGTCGCGGGTGACCAGGCCGCCGTGGCCACCTCGCCGATCAATGCCCGGCCCCAGCACGAGCTCGGGCCCGGCGGCGTGCAAACCGGCCGGATCGCGGGCTACGAACTCGACCGCAATTTCGAACTGAGCTCGGCCGACGTCGCGCTGATCGGCAAGGTGGCCGCGCAGGCGTCGTCGCTGATCAGCGAAGGCATCATCATCAATTCCTGGCCGCCGCAGTATTTCTACAACGACCTGAACGCGGTGAAGGTGCGGTTGATCGGCGCGGCGACGCGCGACGCGCAGCAACGCGCGGGACAGTTCGCGTCCGGCAGCGGGGTGACGGTGGGCGCGTTGCGTTCGGCCTCGCAAGGCGTGTTCCAGATCACGCGGCCGAACTCGACCGAGACCGCCGACTACGGCAGCTACGACACCAGCACCGTCGAGAAGGTCGTCAAGGCGGTCGTGACGGTCGAGTACGCCGTCGCGCGCGAGTAGCTACCGCACCAGCTCGACGAGTTCGTAATACGTCTGCATGTAGCCGGCGACCTGTCCCTTGAGGAACAGGAACTCTCCGTCGTCGGTGCACCACACGTCGTACGGTGGATGCTCCTGCGGCAGGCCGGGCGCGGAAACGTAGCGGAAGTGCAGCGCGTCGAAGCTGCCCGCCTTCACGGTCACGCGCTCCTCGCCGACGTACTCCACGTGCACGCCGACGCGGAACAGCATCGGGCCCGTCGCGCCCCGGTGGTCCGGCGACGACAGCAGGAACTCGTCGATGCTCTGCACGCCCGGCCCCTGCGAGCGGTCGTAGAGGCGCAGGTGCCACGCGTCGCAGGCGATGGCGTGGTTCTGGAACGTGCGCAGCGGCGGGCTGCGATGCTCCATGCGCTGCGACACGCGCCCCTCGAGGGCCGTGAAGGTCTCGCACTCGGTGTGCCCGTGGTGGAACTTGAACCAGCCCGAGCCCATGAAGCGGTCGCCCACCGTGATGCGCACGAAGCAGTCCATCGGCAGCCAGTGCTCGTCGAGGCTGTAGGTGATGTCGCGCATCACGCTCGGCCGGTCGTCGATCTCGCAGTGCGCGGTGATGGTGCGCTTGCCGTCCGAGTGGACGTCGACGTGGAAGTACTCGCGGCCGCGCTCCTGCAGGTAGCGGTCGGGCTTGTGCGAGCGATAAGCGATGGTGCCGCGCGTCGTGCGGTGGTCGCGTTGCAGGATCGGCTGGGCGGACTTCTCGGTCATCTGCCGCGGTCTCCCGTCCTAGAACGCGTTGATGCCGGTGAGCTCGCGGCCGATGGTGAGCTGGTGGATCGTCTCGGTGCCTTCGTACGTGATCACGCTCTCGAGGTTGAGCGCGTGGCGGATCGGCACGTACTCGGCGCTGATGCCGGCGCCGCCGAGGATGTCGCGCGCGTCGCGCGCCACGTCGAGCGCCATGCGGCAGTTGTTCCACTTGGCGAGCGACACGTGCGACGGCGACATCGTGCCTGAGTCCTTGAGCCGGCCGAGCTGCAGCGAGAGCAGCTGTGCGGTGGTGATCTTGCGCGCCATCTCCGCGAGGCGGATCTGCACCGTCTGCGTGGCCGCGATCGGGCGGCCGAACAGCACGCGTGACTGCGAGTAGTCGAGCGCCTGCGCGAGGCAGGCCTGCGCTGCGCCGATCACGCCCCAGGTGATGCCGTAGCGGGCCTGCGTGAGGCACGACAGCGGCCCCTTGATGCCGACCACGCTGCCCGGGAGCATGTTCTCCTCGGGCACGACCACGTCCTCGAGGAAGATCGCGCCGGTGATCGAGGCTCGCAGCGAGAACTTCTTCTCGATCTCAGGGGCCGCGAGGCCCTTCGTGCCCTTCTCCACGAGGAAGCCGCGGATGCCTTCCTCGGTCTTCGCCCAGATCACGAACAGGTCGGCGATCGGCGAATTCGTGATCCACATCTTGGCACCGTTGATCACCCAGTCCTGGCCGCGGCGCTTGGCGTGGGTCTTCATGTTCGCCGGGTCGGAGCCGCCGTGCGGCTCGGTGAGGCCGAAGCAGCCGATCACCTCGCCCGTGGCCATGCGCGGCAGGTACTTCTGCTTCTGTTCCTCGCTGCCGTAGGTGTAGATCGGGTACATGCACAGGCTCGACTGCACCGAGACGAAGCTCCTGAGCCCCGAATCGCCGCGCTCGAGTTCCTGGCAGATGAGCCCGTAGCTCACCGCGTTCATGCCGGCGCAGCCGTAGCCTTCGAGCGAGCTGCCGAACAGCCCGAGGCCGGCGAGTTCGCCCACCAGTTCGCTCGGGAACGTGTGGTTCTCGAAGTGGTGCTGGATGATCGGCAGCACCTTCTCGTCGACCATGCGGCCGACCGAGTCCTTCACCATCTGCTCGTCCTCGGAGAGCAGGCCGCGCACGTCGTAGAGGTCGAGCGGATCGAGCCGGCGGCTCGCGGACTTGGTCTTGGTCAGGTTGGCGGGGGCGGTGGCCACGGTGAGGCTCCCTGGTCGCTCGTGGTGTGAAGACCGCTATTCTCGGTAATCGCGATTGCCTCCGCAAAGAAAACGGGCCGCCCGAGGGCGGCCCGTCGTCGGACAGCGACCGTCCGTGATCAGCCAGCGGTCATTCCCAGCGCGGCCATCGCCGCGTCCGCCTTTTCCTTGACTTGCCGGGCAGCCGTCACGGCAGCTTCGACGTTGCCGGCGGCCTGCGCGGCCGTCGCCTGGTCCCACAGTGCCTTGGCGTCGGTGAGGCCCGTCTTGACCGAGTCGAAGGTCGCCTGGTCGAGGTTGGCCGGCAGCTTCTTCGACTTGGACAGGACATTGACGCGGCTCTCGAGGGCCGCGACCTGTGCCGGCAGTGCTGCCGACAGCGACGACCACTCCGCGCCGAGCGCTTCCAGCGCCGCGGCCTTCGCGGCTTCGGCAGCCTCCCTGGCGGACGCCGCTGCGCCGGCCAGTCCCTGCGCCTCGGTCAATAGCGCGGGGGCGGCCGCGATGACGCCCTTGTAGTCCTTCTGGTCGAACTTGGCTTTCAGGTCGGCCAGCTTCTGGGTCACGCCACCGAGCTGGTCCGGGATGTACTGGGCGGCATCCGGGGCGGCGGCAATTGCAGCCTCGATGTCAGCGATGGCCTTCTTGGCAGGCTCCATCTGGTTGGCGCAGCCGGCGAGCAGCAGCGCGGCGAACGCCATCGACAGGAAACCGGTGAACAGGGAACGGGGTTTCATCGAACGACTCCTTGTTGGCATTTGCGTGTCGGGGTGGGCGCAACCGTGGCTCACGGGAGGCGCAGCTTCTGGCCGACCTTGATCTTGTCCGGATCGGTCAGGACGTCCTGGTTAGCCTTGAAGATCTCGGGGTAGAGGCTGCCGTCCCCGTAGTGCTGCTTGGCGATCTTCCACAGAGTGTCGCCCGGTTTCACCTCGTACCACTGCGTGTACGGATTCTCGGCCGGCATCGCGGCCGCTGCAGCCGTCGGTGCACCCGGGGTGGGCTTCTTTTCCTCCATCGGTCACTCCTTGAAGTCGTGAGGGTTCTTCCAGCTGTGGGTGATCCACTCGATACGTGGGCGCGAACCATTCTACGCTTGCCACCCGCCGAGCGTCCCTTCCGCCGACGTCCCGAGAATTCCGTTGCGCTGCGCCTACCACCCCGACTACTTCGTCCCGCTGCCGCCGTCGCACCCGTTCCCGATGGCGAAGTATCCCTTGCTGTTCCAGCGGTTACGCGCGGCCGGCTGGCTGCACGACGCGCAGGTGCTCGAACCCGGCGAGGCAGCGCTCGACGACCTCCGGCTGGTGCACGCGGATGGCTACCTGCAGCAACTCGCCGACGGGACGCTCGACGCGGCCGCGGTGCGCAAGATCGGCGTGCCGTGGTCGCAGGCGCTGTGGCGTCGTTCACGGCTGGCCGCGCAAGGCACACTCCTCGCTGCGCGCGCAGCGCTCGCAGATGGCCTTGCCGCCAACCTCGCCGGCGGCACGCACCACGCCTTCCCCGGTCATGGCGAGGGGTTCTGCGTGCTGAACGACGTGGCGGTGGCGATCCGCGTCCTGCAGCGCGATGCGCAAGTGCGGCGCGTGCTGGTGATCGACCTCGACGTGCACCAGGGCAACGGCACGGCGGCGATCTTCGAGGGCGACACCGACGTGTTCATCTTCTCGATGCACGGCGAGCGCAACTACCCGACGCGCAAGATGCGCTCGACGCTCGACGTGGGGCTGCCCGACGGCATCGGCGACGACCAGTACCTGACGCTGCTGCGCCGGCACCTCGACGACATCCTGGCCGGATTCGCGCCCGACCTCGTCTTCTATCTGGCGGGTGTGGATCCGGTCCGCGGCGACCGCTACGGACGGCTCGCGCTCTCGGACGAGGGGCTGCGGCAGCGTGAGCGCTGCGTGCTCGACGCCTGCGTGTCGCGCGGGTTGCCGCTGGTGATCACGATCGCAGGCGGCTACGCGCCGACGCCCGAGCGCACGGCGGAACTGCACTCGATCGTGTTCGAGGAAGCGGTCAGGCTTCTTCCGCGACCACCAGCTTGCGCAGCTTCTTGATCGCGTTCGCCTCGATCTGGCGGATGCGCTCGGCCGACACGCCGTACTCGTCGGCCAGCTCGTGCAGCGTCGCCTTCTGGTCGGTCATCCAGCGTGCGCGCAGCACGGCCTGGCTGCGGGCATCGAGCTGCGACATGGCGTGCGCGACCTTGTCGGTCACGTCGTCGTCCCACTCGGCGCGCTCGACCGCGATGGCCGGGTCGGCGTCCGGCGCCGGCAGGTAGGCCGACGGCGAATAGGACTCCTCTTCCTCGTCGGCGTTCGGGGCCGGGTCGTAGGAGACGTCGCGCGAGGCGAGGCGGCGCTCCATCTCGGTGACGTCCGCCGGACTCACGCCCAGGTCACGCGCGACGGCCTGCGTCTCCTCGGCGCTCAACCAGCCGAGCGAGCGCTTGTACTTGCGCAGGTTGAAGAACAGCTTGCGCTGCGCCTTGGTGGTGGCGATCTTCACCAGCCGCCAGTTGCGCAGCACGTATTCGTGGATCTCGGCGCGGATCCAGTGCACGGCGAACGACACCAGCCGCACGCCCACCGCCGGGTCGAAGCGCTTGACGGCCTTCATCAGGCCGACGTTGCCTTCCTGCACGAGGTCGCCCAGCGGCAGGCCGTAGCCGTGGTAGCCGCGGGCGATGTGGACGACGAAACGCAGGTGCGACAGCACCAGCTGGCGGGCCGCGTCGAGGTCGTCTTCGCGACGGTAGCGGGTGGCCAGTTCATGCTCGTCCTCGCGGCTCAGCACCGGGATGCGGCTCACGGCATCGACGTAGGCGTCGAAGCTGCCGATCGGGCCGAGCAGCGCGAGTTCAGCGGGATTGCGTCGAACCAGTGCGGTGGTCATCGTCTTCGGGTACTCCCCCAGGCAACCACTGCCGATCTTAGCAGTCACACGATTAGAGTGCTAAGCAGCCGGCAAGTTCCGTGGCGGGCAGGGCGCAGAGGCCATTTGGAAACAATGGGTTACGTTGAGAACGGGGTGGGGGATAGGGGATGGGGGATAGTCAAGAGGGGCGGCGGTAACTTGGACCTGTGGCCCCGACCGCCTGGGCGATTCGGCTGCAATCTTTGGGCGCTGCCGTCCGACTATCCCCTATCCCCCATCCCCTGTCCCCTATCCCCTCACTTGGGCTCGATCCCCCGAATCTCCTTGGTGGCCGCAATGAAGGACCCGAGCCAACCGAGCACCACGCCGCCGGCGAGCAGCACGGCGCTGCCCTCGAGCCCGAGGCCGTGCAGCTGGAAGCTGCTGCCGTAGAGGCCCGCGATGCGCTGCACAGGCTCGCCGAGCAGGGCGATCACCACCGTGACGGTGAGCCATGCCACCAGCCCGCCGCCGAGCCCGTACCAGACGCCGTTGTAGAGGAACGGCCGGCGTACGAACCCGTCGCTGCCGCCCACGAGCTTGGTCACCTCGATCTCGTCGCGGCGGTTCTCGATGTCGAGCCGGATGGTGTTGCCGACGATCACGAGGATGCCGAGTGCGAACAGCCCGGCCGCGAGCAGCACCACGCGCCGCACCACGTCGAGGATGGCGTTGAAGCGGCTGACCCACGCCGTGTCGAGCTGTACGATCTCCACGCCGTCGATCTTGCGCAGCTCGGCGGTGAGGTTCTCGACCTGGGCCGGGTCGCGGAACTCCCCGGCCGGGCGCACCACGAGCGCGTGCGGCAGCGGGTTGTCCTTGAGCGCGTCGAGCGCCTCGCCGAACCCCGAGCTCTTGCGGAACTCCGCCAGCGCTGCGTCGGCCTCGACCAGCGTCGCCTCTTCCACGTCGCGCCGCTGCTCGATGCGCTTGCGCGCCTGCTTCGCCTGCTCGAGCGTGGCGTCGGTCTTCATGTACACCGAGATGTCGAGCGCGTTGCCCCAGCCGCCGCTCGCCGCGCGCACGTTCTGCACGAGCACGTGCAGGCAGGCGGGCAGCGCGAGCGCGATGCCGATCACCAGGATGGTGAGCAGCGTGGCGAAGGGCTGCGTCCACAGCCGGCCGAGCGAGCCGACCAGCGTCTGCAGGTGCCGTTCGAGCCACTGCTTCATTCGCGTTCCGCCACGAGCTTGGGCAGGTCGGGCAGTGCGTCGACGACCGCACCCGCCGTCCCTGGGTCTGCCACGCGGCCACCCTCGAGGATGACGCGGCGCACGCCGTAGCGGTCGATCAGGTGCACGTCGTGGCTCGCGATCAGCACGGTGACGCCCACTTCGTTGAAGCGCTTGAAGATGTTCATGATCTCGACGGCGAGGTCGGGATCGAGGTTGCCGGTGGGCTCGTCGGCGATCAGCAGCGCGGGCTTGCCGATGATGGCGCGCGCGATGCCGACGCGTTGCTGCTCGCCCGTCGAGAGCTCGATCGGCCGGTTCTGCTCGCGGCCGAGCAGGCCGACCTGGTCGAGCGAGGCGCGCACGCGCTTGCCGATCTCCTTCTCGGGCACGCCGGCGATGACGAGTGGCAACGCCACGTTGTCGTACACCGGCCGGTCCATGAGCAGCTTGTGGTCCTGGAACACCACGCCGATCTGGCGGCGGAACGCCGGGATCTTGGGGCGCGCCACCAAGGCGGTGTTCTGGCCGTTGACGATCACGGCGCCGCGCGTCGGGCGCTCGATCAGCGCGATCAGCTTGAGCAACGTGCTCTTGCCGGCGCCCGAGTGGCCGGTGAGGAACGCCATCTCGCCCTTGCCGATCTCGAGCGACAGGTCGCTCACGGCCTCGCGGCCGTTCGGGTAGCGCTTGTAAACGTGGTCGAACAGGATCATGCGGACTCGCTGCCCTTGCGCGGCGGCGCGAGCACCGCATCGACGAACGTCTCGGCGTCGAACACGCCGAAATCCTCCGCCGTCTCGCCCACGCCCACGAAGCGCAGCGGGATGCCGAGGCGGTCGGCGATCGCGAACACGATGCCGCCCTTGGCGGTGCCGTCGAGCTTGGTAAGCACGAGGCCGGTGACGCCGAGCGCCTGGTGGAACTGCTGCGCCTGGGTGAGCGCGTTCTGGCCCTGGCCCGCGTCGAGCACCAGCAGCACTTCGTGTGGCGCCGTCGGGTCGAGCCGGCCGAGCACGCGCTTCACTTTCTTGAGCTCTTCCATCAGGTTGCTCTGCGTGTGCAGGCGGCCCGCGGTGTCGGCGATCAGTACGTCGGCGCCGCGCGCCTGCGCGGACTGCAGCGCATCGAAGATCACGGCGGCCGGGTCTGCGCCCGCGGACTGCGCGATCACCGGCACCTGGTTGCGGTCGCCCCAGACCTGCAGTTGCTCGATGGCAGCCGCGCGGAAGGTGTCGCCGGCGGCGAGTACCACTTTGCGGCCTTCCGCGGTGAGCCGGCGCGCGAGCTTGCCGATGGTGGTGGTCTTGCCCGAGCCGTTCACGCCGACCACGAGGATCACGTACGGCTTGCGGGACGCGTCGATCTGGAGCGGGCGTGCGACGGGAGTCACGATGGCGAGGAGCGCCTGGCGCAGCGCCGCGAGCAGCGCCTCGAGGTTGCCGAGTTCCTTCCGCGCGACCTTGCCACGCAGGCCGTCGAGGATCCTCTCGGTGGTCTCGATGCCGACGTCCGCGCCGATGAGCCGCGTCTCGAGTTCGTCGAGCACGGCGTCGTCGATCTTGCCGCCCGGCAGCAGGTTCGCCAGGTCGTAGGTGAGCCAGGAGTCGCCGCGATTGAGCTTCGCACGCAGGCGCGCGAAGAACCCCGGCTGCTTGTCGGCAGCAGGCTCCGGCGCGGCTTGGTCGGCCTTCTTCGACCCGAGGTTGAACAGTCCCATGGCTCGGTGGTGCGTGGCGGAGCGGGGATTGTAGCGGAGCCAAAGAAGAAGGGCGGGTATCGCTACCCGCCCTTCGTTCAGGCCAAATGACCCTGGATCAGTTCAGGTCGAGCACCGTCGGGTCGGTGAGCACCACGAACGGGCCGCCCGGCTGGTTGTCCGAAGCGCCGAATAGCACGGTCTGGTGCCGCATCTCGACGGTCGCCGCAAGGCTGGCGGTCGGGTCGAACAGCGAACCGTGCGAGCCCTTCGAGAAGAACGTGTAGCCGCCGTTGCCGGGGCCGACCGCGTTCGGGCCGAGAGTCTTGAGCTTGCGCAGCGGGCCCTCCGCGATCAGGCGGTCGGTGGCACTGTTTGGCACGACGTTGTCGTTCAGCACCTTGATCAGGAAGACCGGGTGGACGGCCACCGCGTCCTTGATGTGGTTGATCGGGTCACCCGAATCCACCACGGCCTGGAAGTCGCGGAACAGCAGGTTGTACGCGTACGAATCCGGCGTAGCGCCGCCCGCGGCCACCTGCGCCCGGATTCGCGGCCCGAAGGTCTGCGAGTCCAGCAGCAACTTGGTGATCACGCCGCCCGGCATGGCGAGCGTCGCCGTGCTCGTGTCAGCGACGAAGTGCACGTGCGATCCACCGACGATGCCGCCGAGCGACAGGCCGGTGTAGCTGATGCGTGCCGGATCCACGCCGATCGGGCCGGCCGGCGCCGGCGTGCCGGGGGCGATGGCGAGGCCCGGGATCGACTTCGTGAGCGTGATGAGGTCGGCCTCGGCCTGGCGCAGGTTGTCGCGTCCGGTGAGCGGGCTCGTCAGGTTGATGAAGTGCGTGCCCGACGCATCGACTTTGCCGTCGGGTCCCGTCGCGCCCGTCGTGTTGTTGACGAGGTCGACGTCAAAAGTGCGCTCCGTGGCGCCGATGCACTGCGGCTTCGTGGGGTTGCAATACAGCGGGTTCGTCGTGTCGACAATGCCGTGCAAGGGCATGTCCTTGGCAATGACCACGAAGCAGGCATCGGCGTAGGCGTCGGCCATCGTCAGCGCCTGCGAGCGGTTGCCTGTGATGCCGTGCTGCACGATCGCCACCGGCCAACCCGCCGCCGGCTTGCCAGGGCAGCTCGAGGTCGCGTTGGGAATCGAAACCACGATGGGCACCGTGACGTCCGCGACCTTGGCGGGTGTCGGGTTGAACATGGTCAGGTTGCGGCTTGAGGGGTCGATTCCCGGCACTGGCGACGGGCCTGCAGCGGTCCAGAATTTCGTCAGGACGGAGGCCGAGTCGTTCGCGTTGGCCGGCGGGGTCAGGTAGTACGGCAACTTGGTCGAGCCGACGTAGATGTCTGCCTTGCCGGCACCAAGCCCGGCGGGAAGTGCCTGCAGGGTGGTGAGGCCCGTCGGCACGATCAGCGTCTGCTGCGGCGTCGCGATCTTCTCCACGACGTCGATCGTGTCGTCGATGGACTGTGTGGAGAAGTTCCAGGTCAGAATGACGTTCGCCGGATTCGTGCCCGTCCCCGCGGCAATGTTGAGATGGGCCTTGGTCAACCTGCACAGCCCATTCAGAATCGCATTAGTGATCGTGCTGCAGTCCGCCGGCGCAGACTTGAACGAGGCGTACAGCGTGTCGGGGCCGATCGCGGCGCCGCTGGCCGTCTTCAGGCTGTCGGTGAGGACCACGAGGTAGCCCACGTTCAGTACCTTGCCGATGTTCGGGCCGCTGTCATTGACCGCCGGGCCGGTGCTGAACGCGAACGGCTTCAGCGGCGTGATGCGCAGCACCTTGCCTTCGCTGTCCACGTCGGGCGACACGTCGGCCGTGAAATCCACGCCATAGGTCAACACGCCGGCGATCGGGTTGGTCACTCCGGCCGGCAGGTAGGCCGGGTTGGTGGCCGGACCCTTGGTGTTCGGATCGAGCCACAGCTTGATGATCTTCACCGAGCTGGCGCTGATCGACAGCGGATTGAGCGGCTGCGTGAAGTTGGTGGAAAGCGAAGCCGTCGTCGACCAGCCGTCGAGCGCGCCTATGGCTCGCTGCATCGCGGCCGTTCGCCAAGGCAAGCTGGCCGGCAGGGCCAGGGTGCCATCCACCGGTTCACCGAACAACGCCGCGGTCCCGAAATACAGGTCGTACGGATAGGGCACGTCGAGGACGCTGTTGGCGATGTCGATGTTGAACCTCGCCACCCCAGGCGCAGACGTGTCCACCGGCGGCGGGTACGGAACCTGACCGTCCTTCGACGCCTCACATCCGCTCAGCGCCATACCGGCGAGCGCTGCGAGTACCGGCGCAATCAGCCATCTCTTGGCATCTACCATGGTCCTGTATCCCCTCGACGAAGTGCTGCGCGTTAAACCGCGCATGAGTTGAATTTTCCGTGGGCCAGACTACGCTCGGGCGGGGATGCCGCGCAAGAACCCGAGGGTCCGTATTAATGCCAGATCGGGCGATGATCGGCCCGGCCCGCTTTTTGTGCTGCGCATCATTGGCGGTGAGTGGCGCGGGCGGAAGATCCGTTTCCCGCCGGTCCAGGCGATTCGCCCCACCCCCGACCGAGTCCGCGAGACCGTCTTCAACTGGCTCCAGGGCATCACGCCGGGCAGCCGTTGCCTGGACCTGTACGCGGGCAGCGGAGCGCTCGGGCTCGAGGCGCTGTCGCGCGGGGCCCGCGAGGTGGTGTTCGTGGACGTCGAGCCGGCCGTGGTGCGCCACATCGGCGACACGCTGCGCGCGCTCGGCTGCGACCGGGGCCGGACGGTCCGGGCGGACGCCGCGGGTTTCCTCGCGCAGCCCGCTACGCCGTTCGACGTGATCTTCCTCGATCCGCCGTTTGCAGAGCCTGTGCTGCCGGACCTGTGCCGGCGCATCGAGGCGGGCGGCTGGCTGCAGGAGGGTGGCCTCGTGTACCTGGAGTCCCCGGCGGCCACCGGAGAGCCCGATCTGCCGCCGGGCTGGACGCTCGTGAAATCCAAGCGCGCGGGCGAGGTGGGCTATCATCTGGCGCGCCGCGACGTGGGCTCAACAACCTGAAACGATGGGGGTCGCATGGGCAGCCGTGCAATGTATCCGGGGACCTTCGACCCCTTCACCCACGGCCACAACGACCTCGTGCGCCGTGCCTGCCGCATCTTCGACCACGTGGTGGTGTCCATCGCCGCCAACCCGAACAAGGCGCCGCTGTTCACGCTCGACCAGCGCGTGGACATCGCGAGCCGGGTGCTCGCGGACGTGCCGAACGTCGAGGTCACGGGGTACACCGGCCTCACCGTCGATTTCGCGCGCCAGCACGGGCTCAACGTCATCGTGCGCGGACTGCGCGCCGTCTCGGACTTCGAGTTCGAGTTCCAGCTCGCCACCATGAGCCGGCACCTGAACGGCTCGGTCGAGACCGTCTTCCTCACCCCGAGCGAGCAGTTCAGCTTCGTCTCGTCCACGCTGATCCGTGAGATCGCGAGCCTCGGCGGCAACGTGCGCGAATTCGTGCACCCGATCGTGGCCGAGGCGCTCGCCGACCGGTTCGCCAGGCGATGACCGCGAGCGTGCTGCGCCGGCCGGCGGCGCGCTGGGGCGTCACTCGTGGCGCATGGCTCCTGCTCGCCGTCGCGCTGCTGTTCGCGCTGCCGGGCTTCGCCGCCCCGGCGCCGGGCAAGTCCGCGATCGCTTCGGCGCACCCGCTGGCCACCGCAGCGGGCATGGAGATCCTCGCGCGGGGCGGCAACGCGTTCGATGCCGCGGTGGCGGTGAGCGCCGCACTCGCAGTGGTCGAGCCGAACGGCTCGGGCATGAGCGGCGGCGGGTTCTATTTGCTGCACCGCGCCAACGACGGCCAGCAGGTCGTGGTGGACGCGCGCGAGGTGGCGCCGGCCGCGGCCACGCGCGACATGTTCCTCGACGCGTCCGGGAACCCGGTCGAGGGGCTCTCGACCCGGCACGCGAAGGCGGCTGGCATCCCGGGCGAGCCCGCCGGCTGGGCGCACTTGGCCACGAACTACGGCCGGCTGCCGCTCTCGGTCAGCCTCGGGCCCGCGATCCGGCTCGCCCGCCGGGGGTTCGCGCTCGACGAGCGGATGCAGCGCGACTTCGGGCGCGTGCTCCGGGACGAGGGCCTCGACAAGGCCGCCGATCCTGGCTTTGCGCGCATCTTCCTCGTCAGAGGCAAGGCGCCGCCGGTCGGCCATCGCCTGCGGCAGCCCGAACTGGCGCGCAGCCTCGAGGTGCTGGCGAAGGGTGGCGCGGATGCGTTCTACCGCGGCCCGTTCGCGAAGAAGCTGGTCGCAGGCGTGCAATCGCTGGGCGGGATCTGGACGGTGGAGGACCTCGCCGCCTACCGCGTGGTCGAACGAGAATCGATCGTGACGAGCTATCGCGGGCTGCGTGTGGTGAGCACGCCGCCACCATCGTCGGGCGGCGTGTGGCTCGCGAGCGTGCTGAACGTGCTCTCGGGCTACGACCTCGAGCAGTTCGACAGTGTCACCCGCAAGCACGTCATCCTCGAGGCGATGCGCCGCGCGCACCGCGACCGGGCGCAGTACCTCGGTGACCCGGCGTTCACGGACGTGCCGGTGCGCCTGCTCACCAGCCCCGATTACGCCGCGGGCCTGCGTGCCTCGATCCGCACCGACAAGTCGACGCCGAGCGACCTGCTGCCGGGCTACGTGAAGGCGGGCGGGCAGGGCGCGCACACGACGCACTTCTCGGTGCTCGATGCGGAGGGGAACCGCGTCGGCGGCACCATCACGCTGAACGGCTGGTTCGGCACGGGGATCGTCGTGCCGGGCACCGGCATCCTGCTCAACAACCAGATGGACGACTTCGTCATGAAGCCCGGTGTGCCGAACATGTACGGCCTCGTCGGCGCCGAGGCGAACGCGATCGCGCCGGGCAAGCGGCCGTTGTCGAGCATGTCGCCCACGTTCGTCGAGGGCGAGCGCGGCATCGCGATCCTGGGCACGCCGGGCGGCAGCTACATCCCGAGCATGGTGCTGCTCGGCATCCTCAACTGGAGCGCAGGCGCGGATGCTCGGGCCATCGTCGCCGCTCCGCGGCTGCACCACCAGTACCGGCCCGACCTCGTGTTCATGGAGGCCGGTGCCTTGACGCCCGACGAGCAAGCCGGACTCGAGCAGCGCGGTCACCGCGTCAACCAGTGGCCGGCGACGATCGGCCACATGCACGTCGTCACCTGGGACACTGCCACCGGCAAGGTGGATGCGGCCTCCGATCCGCGCTGGAGCGGCGGCGCCACGGTCCACTGAGAATCTCGCTCGACGCGCGCAATTTGCGCGGTGCGGGCTGCGCCGGCGTTCGGTGACCATGGCGTCCGGAGGCACGGACGTCCATGTCGCTGCAGCACTGGCCCGAATCGGAACGCCCACGCGAGAAATTGCTCAAGCTCGGCGCGGCATCCTTGTCCGAGGCCGAGCTGCTCGCGATCATGCTCCAGACCGGCGCGGCCGGGCACTCCGCGATCGACGTCGCACGGCGGCTGCTGAGCGAGTTCCGCTCGCTGCGCGGCCTGCTCACGGCCGAGCGCCACGCGCTGTGCCGCGTGCGCGGCCTGGGTGATGCGAAGTACGCGCTACTGCAGGCCTCGGTCGAACTCTCGCGCCGGCACTACGCGGAGCTGATGGAGATGGGCCCGGCGCTCGCGAACCCGCGGGCTACCCGCGAGTTCCTGCGCGCGCGGCTGCGCGACCGCGACCACGAGGTGTTCTGCTGCCTGTTCCTCGACAATCGCCACCGCGTCATCTGCTTCGACGAGGTGTTCCGCGGCACGATCGACGGGGCGAGCGTGCATCCGCGCGACGTGGTCAAGCTCGCGCTCGCGCGCAATGCCGCCGCGGTGATCCTGGCGCACAACCACCCGTCCGGTGTCGCCGAACCGAGCCAGGCCGACGAGCTGATCACCGGCCGGCTGCGCGAGGCCCTGGCACTGGTGGACATCCGCGTGCTCGACCACATCGTGGTGGGCGACGGGGCGTGTGTCTCTTTTGCGGAGCGGGGGTTATTATGAGTGGACTAAGCTTAGTCCACTGGGTGCCCCCGATGAGTACGATCGTCAACGTCCACGAAGCCAAGACGCATCTCTCGCGCCTCCTCGAGGACGTCGCGGCGGGGGGCGAGGTGGTGATCGCCAAGGCCGGCAAGCCCGTGGCCCGGCTGGTGCCGGTCGAGAAGGGCGTGAGGCCCAAGAAGCTCGGCCTGCTGCGGGGCCGGATCAAGGTGCCCGCGAACTTCAATGCTCCGCTGTCGCCGGACGAACTGGCGGACTTCGAGGGTCGCTGAAGGTGCGCGTGCTCCTCGACACGCACCTGCTGCTTTGGGCGTTTGCGGCCCCGGCCCGTTTGCCGTCCAAGGCACGTCGCGTCATGCGCGACGCCGAGGTGTACGTCAGCGCCGCCTCGATCTGGGAGATCAGCATCAAGGCCGCGCTCGGCAAGCTGCGCGCGGATCCGCACGAGGTGCTGGCGGCGCTTGAACCGGCGGGCTTCCTCGGCTTGCCGATCGCCGGCGAGCATGCCGCGCGCGTCGCCACCCTTCCTCCGATCCATCGTGATCCGTTCGACCGGCTGCTCGTCGCGCAGGCGCTCGAGGAACCGATGCGCCTGCTCACGGACGACGCGGTGCTGGGCGCCTACGGGGAGATCGTCATGGTGGCGTGACGCCCCGGCGTCGGCCCGGCTTGCCTCCCGGCGCCTTCGCTGGTATAAAACACGGCTCGTTTTCGCGGGGACGGCCCTTCCGCCGCCCCGGCCTGAGGAATCCGCCATGTCGAAAATCTGTCAGATCACCGGCAAGGGGCCGATGACGGGTAACACCGTCTCCCACGCCAACAATCGCCGCCGCCGCCGCTTCCTGCCGAACCTGCACTCGCAGCGTTTCTGGCTCGAGTCCGAGAAGCGCTGGGTCACCCTGCGCGTGTCGGGCCACGGCATGCGCACCATCGACAAGAAGGGCGTCGAGGCGGTCGTGGCCGAACTGCGCGCCCAGGGCGTCAAGGTCTGAGTAGGAGCTGAGCCATGCGCGACAAGATCAAGCTGCTGTCGACCGCCGGCACCGGTCACTTCTACACCACCACCAAGAACAAGCGCCTGCACCCCGAGAAGATGGAGGTCAAGAAGTACGACCCCAAGGCTCGCAAGCACGTGACTTACAAGGAAGCCAAGATCAAGTAAGGGCAACGCCTTCTGGTCTGCAGAAAAACCCGCCGCCCGGCGGGTTTTTCGTTTCTACTATCCGCCATCCCCGATCCCCCATCCCCTCCTGATGCCGGAACTCCCAGAGGTCGAGACCACCCGCCGCGGCATCCGCAGCGCGCTCCGTGGCCGCCGCATCCGCGAGTTCGTGCTGTGCAACCACAAGCTGCGCTGGCCGGTGGATCGGACGCTCGCGAAGACGTTGCCCGGGCAGCACGTGCGCGACGTGCGGCGCCGCGCGAAGTACCTGCTGATCGACCTCGACGGAGGCACGCTCATCGCGCACCTCGGCATGTCGGGTAGCCTGCGCGTGGTGCCGTGCGAGACGCCGTGGCTCAAGCACGACCACTACGAGATCCGCCTCGAAAAGGGCCGCTGCCTGCGCTTCAACGATCCGCGCCGTTTCGGCAGCCTGCACTGGGTGACGGGCGACCCGCTCGAGCACCCGCTGCTGGCCGGGCTCGGACCCGAGCCGCTGGGCGCGGAGTTCGACGGCGCCTACCTTGCCGGCCGGGCGAAAGGACGCAAGGTGGCAGTGAAGCAGTTCATCATGGACCAGCGCATCGTGGTGGGCGTGGGCAATATCTATGCGTCCGAGGCGCTGTTCCGGGCGGGTATCCACCCGCGGCGGGCCGCCGGCAAGGTGAGCTCGGAGCGCTATGTCCGGCTGGCAGCGGCGATCAAGGCTGTGCTCGGCGAGGCGATCAGGCAGGGCGGCACCACGCTCCGCGACTACGTCAACGCCGATGGCACGCCAGGCTATTTCCGGCAGAAGCTCTACGTGTACGAGCGCGACGGCCAGCCCTGCCGCAAGTGCGGCACCCCGATCCGCAAGCTCGCCCAGGGCCAGCGCTCCACGTATTTCTGCCCGTCCTGCCAGAAATGACGGTTGGTTATGGCCTCAGACCGCGGCGCCAGACTGCGGCCGATCCCTTTGCGAGCCGGATCGGCGCCGTCCCATAATCGGCCCATGAACGCCATCACCTCGTTCAAGGTCCTGCTCGGCGTCACCGGCGGCATCGCCGCCTACAAGGGCGCCGAGCTGGTGCGGCGCCTGCGCGAGCAGGGGGCCGAAGTACAGGTCGTGATGACGAAGGGTGCGCAGCACTTCGTCGGAGTCGCGACGTTCCAGGCCCTTTCGGGACGTTCGGTGCGCACCGACCTGTGGGACGCCTCGGCGGAGGCGGCCATGGGGCACATCGAGCTCGCACGCTGGGCCGATCGCGTCGTGATCGCGCCGGCGAGCGCCGATTTCCTCGCGCGTCTCGCGCACGGCATGGCGAACGACCTGCTCACCACCTTGTGCCTCGCGACGGATGCGCCGATCGCGGTGGCGCCGGCCATGAACCGGCTGATGTGGGCGAATGCCGCCACGCAGGCGAACGTCGCCACGTTGCGCGCGCGCGGCGTGACGATCATCGGGCCCGCCGAGGGCGAGCAGGCCTGCGGCGAGACGGGTGCCGGCCGCATGGTCGAGCCCGCCGACATCCTCGCGGCGCTGCTGCCGCGCGAGCCGCGCACGGGTGGCGCACTCGCGGGCCGCAAGGTGCTGGTCACCGCCGGGCCGACGCGCGAGCGCATCGACCCGGTGCGTTTCATCACCAACCGCAGCTCCGGGAAGATGGGCTACGCGGTCGCCGAGGCCGCGCGCGAGGCGGGTGCGGACGTGGTGATTGTGAGCGGCCCGGTGAACGTGCCGACGCCCGCCGGCGTGCGGCGCATCGACGTCGAGACCGCGGAGCAGATGATGGACGCGGTACGCGCCGAGCTCGCCGGCACCGACATCTTCATCGCCGCGGCCGCCGTGTCCGATTACCGGCCGGTGCAGGCGGCGGCCGAGAAGATCAAGAAGACCAGCGACTCGCTGATGCTGGCGCTGTCGCGCACCACCGACATCCTCGCGAGCGTGGCGGCGAACACGCCGCGGCCGTTCGTCGTCGGCTTCGCGGCCGAGACGCAGAACGTGGAGCGCAACGCGCTCCTCAAGCTCGAGGGCAAGCGCCTCGACATGATCGCGGCCAACCAGGTGGGCGATGGTCTCGCGTTCGACTGCGACGACAACGCGCTCACCGTGTACTGGCCGAACGGCAAGCGCGAGCTGCCGCGCGCCTCGAAGCGCGACGTCGCGGCAGGCCTCGTCGACGTGATTGCCGAGCGCTTCGCGTCCGGCGAACGCGTGACGGCAGCCTCGAGTGAAGGGGCGCGCAGCCCCGGCAGCGTGGCCGCACGATGAGCGTCGAACCGCAGCACGTCCTGCAGGTGAAGGTGCTCGATCCGCGGGTCGGAACGGACTTCCCGCTGCCGCACTACGCCACGCCGGGTTCCGCCGGCCTCGACCTGCGTGCGTGCCTCGACGCGCCACTGACCATTGCACCGGGTGAGACGCACCTGATTCCCACCGGGATTGCGATCCACCTCGACGATCCGCAACTCGCGGCGGTGCTGCTGCCGCGTTCGGGCCTCGGCCACAAGCACGGCATCGTGCTCGGCAACCTCGTCGGCCTGATCGACTCCGACTACCAGGGCCAGGTGATGGTGTCGTGCTGGAACCGCGGGTCGGCCGCGTTCACGATCGCGCCGGGCGAACGCATCGCACAGATGGTGATCGTGCCCGTGGTGCAGGTGCGGTTCGAGGTGGTCGAGCAGTTCACCGAAAGCCAGCGCGGCGCGGGTGGCTTCGGCAGCTCCGGGACTACTTGACGCCCTTCAGTTCCTTGAAGCGCGTGATGTCGGCATCGAACTCGGCGCGCAACTTGTTGCGCTCGGCCGTGTTCTTCGCGAGTTGCTCTTCGTAGACCACCAGCCCGTTCACGGTGTTGACCATCTCTTCGGCGAGGTGGTCGGGGACGGGCGGCGCCTCGGGCGATTCGTTGTACGGGCGGAAGCGCTGTACGTCGGTGATCAGGCGCGACTCGCGTTCGCGCAGGTTGGCGATGTACTGCTCCGTCACGCGCGACTGTTGCTCGAGCAGCTCGAGGCGCTGGTCGCGCAGCCGCTCGATGTCGGCGACGGAGAGGTAGGTGGCGAGCAGGGTGCGGTCGCGCTGCGCAGCCGCCTTGAGCGCCTCTTCCTGGGACTTCTGGGCGGCGGCTTCTTCCATCGAGCGCCGGCCGGGAATGACGCGCACCACTCGGCCGGAGCCGTCGACCACCTCGATGTCCTGCTCCATGCACTGCGCGGGGATGGCCTGGCCGTACACGAACCGGCCGTTCGCGTCGCGGCAGCGGTAGACCTCCTCGCTGTTCGGGGCCGTACCCTGCTTGCTGGCCGCATCGGCTGGAAACGGCGTCGCCAGCAGCAGGGCTGCCGCAGCGAGGGTCGTGGCTCGATGGAGACGAAGTTCGGGTCGCATGGATCGGATTCTGCGCCGCGGGGCGGTTGGAGGCGTAACAGTACGCGCCAGCTTTGTGAACTATGTCAAACCGCGGCCGGGGGTCAGACCCCGTAGCGGTCGCGATAGGCCCGCACCGCCTCGAGCACGGCCTGCTCCCCGCTGGCCTCGAGGTGGGCCATGAGGTCGCGCAGCCGCAGCACGCTGACGACGGGCAGGCCGAGGGTCTGCTGCACCTCCTGCACGGCCGACAGCTCGCCCTGCCCGCGCTCCTCGCGGTCGAGGGCGATCAGCACGCCCGCCGGGGTGGCGCCCTGCGCGCGGATGATCTCCACCGACTCGCGGATCGCCGTGCCCGCGGTGATCACGTCGTCCACGATCAGCACGCGTCCCGCGAGCGGGGCACCGACGATGGTGCCGCCCTCGCCGTGGTCCTTCGCCTCCTTGCGGTTGAAGGCGAACGGCAGGTTGCGATGCTCGTGCTCCGCGAGCGCCGCCGCCGTCACGGTGACGAGCGGGATGCCCTTGTAAGCCGGGCCGAACAGCATGTCGAACTCGACGCCCGACAGCGCGGCGGCCCGCGCGTAGTATCGGCCGAGACCGGCGATGGCGTGGCCGGTGTTGAACAGGCCGGCGTTGAAAAAATAGGGGCTCAGGCGGCCGGACTTCAGCTTGAACTCGCCGAAGCGCAGCACGCCGAGCTCGAGGCAGAGGCGAATGAAATCGGGTTGGTGCATGGGCGTACTTTATACTGCGCCGCCATGCGCATCGTCACGCTGAACGCGAACGGCATCCGCTCCGCGGCCCGCAAGGGCTTCTTCGAGTGGCTGCCGGCGCAGGACGCCGACGTGGTCTGCGTCCAGGAGACCAAGGCGCAGGTGGACCAGCTGGCCGACGCCATGTTCCGGCCTCACGGTTACCACTGCTACTACTTCGACGCCGCGAAGAAAGGCTACAGCGGCGTGGCGATCTACTCGCGGATCAAGCCACAGGACGTGATCACGGGATTCGGGTCGCGTGAGTTCGACGCCGAGGGCCGCTACATCGAGGCGCAGTTCAAGGCCCTGAGCGTGGTGTCGGTGTACCTGCCGTCGGGCTCCTCGAGCGAGGAACGGCAGCAGGCCAAGTTCCGCTTCCTGGACCAGTTCATGCCGCACCTCAGGTCGCTCAAGCGCCGCAGGCGCGGTTACGTGCTGTGCGGCGACTGGAACATCGCCCACAAGGAGATCGACCTCCGGAACTGGCGCTCCAACCAGAAGAACTCCGGGTTCCTGCCCGAGGAGCGCGCCTGGCTCGACGCGCTGTTCGGCGACGAGCGCTACGTGGACGGCTTCCGCGCGGTGGACGAGCGGCCCGAGCAGTACACGTGGTGGTCGAACCGCGGCCAGGCGTGGGCGAAGAACGTCGGGTGGCGCATCGACTACCAGGTGCTGAGCCCGGGGCTCAAGGGTAGCGTGCAGTCGGCCGCGATCTACAAGGTGCAGCGCTTCTCCGACCACGCGCCGCTCACGCTCGACTTCGACCTGTGAGCGACAGCGCCACGTCCGCCGCCGAGCCCGTGGCCCCGCGCAAGTCGTGGTGGCGCGGCTGGCTCGACGCGCTCGCCGCCTACAAGCACCCGCGCGTGCTCGCCATGCTGTTCCTTGGTTTCTCGGCCGGCCTGCCGTTCATGCTCGTGTTCTCGACACTGTCGGCGTGGCTGCGCGAGGTCGGCATCGAGCGCGCCACGATCGGCATGCTGTCGTGGGTCGGCATCATCTACTCGATCAAGTTCTTCTGGGCGCCGGTGGTGGACCGGCTGCAGTTGCCGGTGCTGCACCGCCTGCTCGGACGGCGCCGCAGCTGGATGCTGCTCGCGCAGGCGGGCATCGCGGCGGGCCTGTTCAACATGGCGCACCTGAACCCGGTGGGGCACCTCGGTGCCATGGCCGCCCTCGCGCTGCTGGTCGCGTTTTCCTCGGCGACGCAGGACGTCGCCATCGACGCCTGGCGCATCGAGGCCGTGCCGCAACCCATGCAGGGCGTGATGGCGGCGGCCTACCAGCTCGGCTACCGCATCGCGATCATGGTGGCGAGCGCGGGCGCGCTGTGGATCGCCGCGGATTTCGGCTGGACGGCGGCGTACACGGCCATGGCCGCGATGGTCGGCATCGGTGTCCTCACCACGCTCGTGATCCCCGAGCCCCAGCCGCGGGTGGCGCAGCAGGCGCTGGCGCAGGAGCAGCGCGTCATCGACTGGCTCGAGCGCAAGGCGCACTGGCCCGAGTCGCTGCGGCAGGCGGGCTCGTGGTTCGTGGGCGCGGTGGTGTGCCCGTTCGTGGACTTCTTCACGCGCTACGGCACGAAGCTCGCGGTGCTGATGCTCGCGTTCATCGCGAGCTACCGGCTCACCGACTTCACCATGGGCGTGATGGCGAACCCGTTCTACCTCGACGTGGGTTACACGCTGAAGGAGATCGCAGCGGTCGCGAAGCTGTTCGGCTTGGTGTCGTCGATCGTCGGCGTGCTGCTCGGCGGCATCGCGGTCGCGCGGCTCGGCACGGTGAAGTCGCTGGCGTTCGGCAGCCTGGCAGTGATCGCCTCGAACCTGATGTTCATGACGCTCGCGTTCCAGGACGACCCCAGCATCACCGGGCTGGCGATCGTCGTGAGCGCCGACAACCTTGCGATGGGCATCGCCGGCACGGCGCTGATCGCCTATCTCTCGGGTCTCACGACTGCTTCGTACACGGCGACGCAGTACGCGCTGTTCTCGTCGATGTACGCGCTGCCCGGCAAGCTGCTGATGGGCACCTCGGGCTTCGTGGTGGATGCGGTGGGCTATCCCTGGTTCTTCGTGTACACGTCGAGCCTCGGCGTGCCGGCGCTGGTGCTCCTGTACTTCATCGTGCGACAGAAGAGAAATGCTGCGTGAACTGACTGCCCTGCTGGCCCTGTCCCTGGCGCTGCCTGCCGTCGCTGAATTGCCGGCGGATCGTTTCGGCCCCGCCGACCTCGCGCGCCTCGCGGACGTGGCCGAACCGGCGCTCTCGCCGGATGGCGAGCACGTCGCGTACAGCGTGACGACCACGAACCTCGACGCCGACAAGCGCACGTCGGACCTGTGGCGGGTACGCTTCGACGGCCGCGAGCGCCTCCAACTCACGCGGACCCCGGACCACAGCGAGTGGCGGCCGCAGTGGGCGCCCGATGGCAGCAGCCTCGCGTTCCTCTCGGACCGTGGCGGCGAGGGCGCGACCACGCAAGTGTGGTTGCTGCCGGCGAGCGCCGGCGAGGCTCGCAAGCTCACCGACTTCCCGGCCGGCGTCGAGGACTACGCCTGGTCGCCCGACGGCACGCGGCTCGCGATCATCGCCCGCGACCCGGAGCGCGCGGCCGGAGTTCCGAAGCCGAAGAATCCTGCGCCGATCGTGATCGACCGCTACTGGTTCAAGGAGGATGGCACCGGGTACCTCGACGGCCGGCGCCAGCACCTCCACGTGTTCGACATCGACACCGGCAAGTCGGAACTGCTCACGCCGGGCGCGCACGACGCCTACCTGCCGGCGTGGTCGCCCGACGGTCTGCAGATCGCCTACGTGACCAAGCGGGGCGCAGATCCGGACCGCCACATGAACTGGGACATCTATCTCGTCGAGGCGCGCGCGGGCGCCACCGAGCGCCGGCTGACGAGCTTCGAGGGTGCGGACCTCGCGCCGGACTGGGAATCGCGGCCCGCGTGGTCGCCGGACGGCAAGCGCATTGCCTACCTGCAGGGCGGCGAGGACAGGCATCTTTACTACGCCCCATATCAGCTTGCGGTGGTGGACGTCGCGACCGGTGCCGCGACCGTTCCTGCGCCCATCGATCGTTCGTTTGCCAAGCCGCGCTGGTCGAAGGACGGACGCAGCGTGTACGCGCTGATCGAGCAGAGCCGCGTGACGCACCTGTCGCGGGTGTCGGTGGCCGATGGCCGTGTCACGCCGGTCACGAGCGGGTCGCGCTTCGACGTGGATTTCGACGTGGCCGGCGAGCGCCGGGTGGTGCTGGGCGGTGGCGACGATCGCCCGGCGGAAATCGCCGCCGTCGAGCGGCGCGGCCTGCGTGCCTTGACGTCGCACAACGACTGGCTCGCGCAGAAGCGGCTGGCGCGGGCAGAGGACATCAGCTTCCGCAGCGCCGACGGCACCGAGATCCACGGCTTTCTGGTGAAGCCCGTGGACTACGTCGCAGGCCGCCGCTACCCGACCATCCTGCGCATCCACGGCGGACCGGTGTACCAGTTCAGCCACGAGTTCATGCCGGACTGGCAGGCGTATGCCGCGGCCGGATTCGCAGTGGTCGCCACCAATCCACGCGGCAGCTCGGGGCGCGGCTTCGATTTCGCGCGCGCGATCTATGCCGACTGGGGCAACAAGGACGTACAGGACGTGCTCGCGGGCGTCGAACACGTCGTGGCAATGGGCGTGGCAGATCCCGCGCGGCTCGGCGTGGGTGGGCGCAGCTACGGCGGCATCCTCACCAACTACGTGATCGCGAGCGACCAGCGCTTCAAGGCGGCGGTGAGCGGGGCGGGCGCGTCGAATTTCATCGCGCTGTACGGCCACGACATGTACACGCGCGAGTACGACATCGAGCTCGGCTTCCCGTGGACGAACCGGGCGACGTGGGATCGACTGAGCTATCCGTTCCTGCACGCCGACCGGATCACAACGCCCACGCTGTTCTACTGCGCGCAGCTGGACTTCAACGTGCCGTGCGTGGGCTCCGAGCAGATGTACCAGGCGCTGCGCACGCGCGACGTGCCGACCCAGCTCGTGATCTACCCCGGTGAGAACCACGGCCTCACGGTGCCGAGTTACCTGCGCGACCGGCTCGAGCGGTTGATCGGGTGGTACGGCCGCTGGCTCGGTAACTAGGGGCGCGCCCTACTTTCCAGGCATGCGCTCGAGCGCCGAGTCAGGCGGTGACCTCGACGTATTCGACCTTGCTGGATGGTGGTGGAATCGGCGAACCGTCCTCCCGCAATCCGTCGAGATGGAACACGATCGCTTCGCGGATCGCGGATTCCGCCTCTGACAGTGTCGCGCCCGTGGCGATGCAACCCGGCAAATCCGGAACATACGCCGAGAAGTTTGAGCCTGCACTTTCAATGACCACGGCGTAGCGCATCGCAGATACCTTACTTTCGCCTCAGGCCGGCCTGTTTGAGGATACTGTTAAGCGTGCCCAGCGCCAAATCGTCGCTGGGTTTCCCGGGAACGGTCACGCGTCCCGGCTTCGCGGCATGCTTGAGCTGACGATGACTTCCCCGGGTCGCAACCAGGAACCACCCGTCGTCATGAAGCAGGCGGAGTAGCTCGCTCACTTTCATCCACCAACACTAGGGTTGGCGCGCTGCTCCCGAAACGTCTGAATCCGTCGCGAAAAGCAGATTTCCCGCCTGCACTCCTTGCCGCACCAGTGGCTGAGTGTGACGTCTCACGAGCAACAATCTCGTGAAACGTCACGGTTGGCTAGCCATTCAGCGCGGCCCGTGCAGCATTCCTGCCCGCGGCACCGCTGATGCCGCCACCGCCGTGCACGCCGCTGCCGCACAGGAGCAAACCGTCCACCGGCGTGCGGTGATCCGACCAGCCGGGCATCGGGCGCATGAACAGCGCCTGGTCGAGGATCAGCTGGCCGTGATTGAGGTCGCCCTCGGTGAGGCCCCATTGCTGCTCGAGGTCGAGCGGCGTGATCGAGCGCACCTCGCGGAGGCTGCCCTTCAGCGCCGGCGCGTACGCGGCCAGCGTGTCGATGGCCCGCGCTTCCAGCGTGGCGCGCTCGCTCTGCCAGTCGCCGTGCTTCAGCCGGTACGACGCGAACTGGAAGTGAATCGAAACCGCCGCACCCGAGGTCGTCACCTCGAGATACGGTGCACGGGAGATTTCCCCATATTTCGACGCGTCGTAGGCCTGTTCGAGGTACTTGAGCGTGGGCGCGACGACCAGCGTCCCCTCCGGCAGGCCGTGGTGGCCGTCCGTGAGCAGGTGCACCTTGGCGGCCGAGCCGCGCATGCGGATCGACTGTGTGTGCCAGACAAACTCGGGCGGCAATTCGGAGGCGCCCACGAGACTGAGCAAGGTGTGGCGCGGATCCGCCGCCGACAGCACCTGCTTCGCGAGGATCTGCTCGCCGCTCGCGAGCTGCACGCCGGTCGCCTGCTGCTTGTCCACCAGGATCCGTGCGACGGGCGCCGACGTGCGAATTACGCCGCCGCCCGCCTTCAGCGCGGCGACCAACGCGTCGGTGATCGAGGCGCCGCCGCTCCGGCCATGCGCGAGCCCGCCGCGGTTCAGCCAGTTGTGCATCAGCGTGTAGCCGGTGCCGGCCGAATACGACCCCAGCGTGACGCCGTGGATCGCGAGCGCGCCAATCGCGGCCCTGAGCGGTTCGGCCTCGAACCAGTCGTCGGTGAATTCCTGCGCCGACATCGACAGGCTGCGGATCACGCGGAACATGTCCTGGCGGCCGAGCCGCCGCAGCTTCAAGAGCAGCGACGCGAGCGGCAGGCCGTTGGCGAGGATCTCGCTGCGCTCCATGCGCGGCATGGGCGTGCGATACACCGCGTCGACCCAGCCTGCCGCTGCGTTCATGAACGACACGAACTCGGGCCAGCGCGCGGCGTCGCGTACCGACAACTTGCGAATCGCCTCGAGGGTTGCCCCATCGTCCACACGCGAGGTGAGCCGCAGCGTGCCGCCATCGGGCAGCAGCGCGATGTAGGGCGCATCCGTGGCATCGGCTGGCTTCAGGCCGTGCCGCGCGAGGTCGAGGTCGCGCACGATGTCGGGCCGCAACCGTCCGCCCGGATGCAGGGCCGGGGCGTCGAAGCCCGGGCCGAGCATGCCGGCCGCGAGCTGGCCGCCTGGCGCGGCATTCCGTTCGAGCACCAGCACCTTGCGGCCGGCCTTGGCGAGGTACGCCGCCGCCACGAGCCCGTTGTGCCCGGCACCGACGATGATGACGTCCACGCTGCTCATCGCCAGTCCTTCAGGATCTCGTGCGCCGCGAGCTTGCCGGCCGCGCCCATGACGCCGCCGCCCGGGTGCGCACCCGAGGCGCCGAAGTAGTAGCCCGGCAGCGGCGTGCGGAAGTCGGCCCACTGCGGCGCGGGCCGCAGGAAGAACAGCTGGTGCAGCAGCAGCTCGCCGTGGAAGATGTTGCCGCCGGTGATGCCGGCGATGCGCTCGATGTCCTTCGGCGTGATCACCTGCTTGCCCACGATGGCGCGGCGGATGTTCGGCGCATACCGCTCGATGGTGCTGATCACGGCCTCGCCGAACGTTTCGCGCTTGGCGTGGTCCCAGCCGCCCTCGATGTCGTAGGGCGCGTACTGCACGAAGCACGACATCACGTGGTGCCCCGGCGGCGCCATGTCGCGGTCGATCATCGAGGGGATGACCATGTCGATGTACGGCTGCTTCGAGAACTGGCCGTACTTCGCCTCGTCGTAGGCGCGCTCGATGTAATCGATGCTCGGGCTGATCGAGATGGCGCCGCGGTGCAAGGGCCCCGCGCCCGGCAGGCAGGTGAATTGCGGCAGCTCGGAAAGCGCGATGTTCACCTTGCCCGAGGAACCGCGCACGCGGAAGCGCTGCACGGCGGTGACCAGCTCGTCGGGCAGGTGCTGGCGGCCCACGAACTGCAGGAAGGTGCGCTTCGGGTCCGCGGCCGACATCACCACCTGCGCCGCGTACTCGTCGCCGTTCTCGAGCGCCACGCCGCAGGCGCGGCCGCCCTTCACGATGACGTTCGCGACCGCGGCCCCGGTGCGGATCTCGACGCCCAGCGCGCGCGCCGAGCTGGCAATCGCGGCTGTGACACCGCCCGTGCCGTTCTTCGCGAAGCCCCAGGCGCGGAACGCACCGTCGATCTCGCCCATGTAGTGGTGCAGCAGCACGTAGGCCGTGCCGGGCGAGCGGGGTCCGAGGAACGTGCCGATGATGCCGCTCGCCGACTTGGTGCCCTTGAGCGGGTCGAACTCGAACCACTCGTCGAGCAGGTCGGCGGACGACTGCGTGACGAGCTTGGCGATCCGGTAGATCTCCTTCTCGCTGAGGCTCGCTCCGTATGCCCCAAGCTTGAGCAGCCCGCGCAGGTCGCGCCAGGAGAGCGACGACGGATCCGGCGGCACGAGGCCGAGCACCGGCTTGATCGCCTTGGCGGCGCGCGCCATGACGCGCGAATACTCGTCGGCGGCTTCGGCGTCACGCGGCGAGTGGCGGTACAGCTCGCGGCGCGTGAGATCGTGGTCGTCCCACGCGGCGAGGTAATCGCCGTCGTCGAGCGGCGTCACCGTCGAGGGCAGCGGCAGGATCTTGAGGCCGTGCTTCGGCAGCTCGAGGTCGCGGATGATCTCGGGCCGTAGCAGGCTCACGACGTACGAGAACTCGGTGAAGCGGTAACCGGGGAAGATCTCCTCGGTCACTGCGGCGCCGCCCACGATGTCGCGGCGTTCGAGCACCAGCACCTTCTTGCCGGCGCGCGCGAGGTACGCACCCGCGATCAGGCCATTGTGGCCTGCGCCGATGATGATCGCGTCGTAGCTCGCGGCAGCCATCACTTGCGCTTCCACTCGGGCTCGTAGAACGGCAGCGCCACGACCGTGCCCGGCGCGTAGCGACGGTGATGCTCCACGGTGATCTCGATCTCGACGCGCGTGCCGGGCTCGTAGTGCGGCCGCTGCAAGTGAACGAGCGCGATGTACTTCTTGAGCACGGGTGACCACGTGCTCGTGGAGGCATAGCCGACCTGTTGTCCGTTCCTGCGTACCGGCAGGCTGGCGCGCACGGCCATCGCCGGGATTTGCGGCGGCAGGCCGGCCGCTCCATACACGCGCTCCAGGCCTTCCCAGTCCACCTCGAGGCCGACCATCTTCCACGCCGAACCTTCGCGCGCCTCGCGCTCGAGGGCCCGGCGGCCCACGAAGTAGCCGGGCTTGTCGAGCGCCACCGTCCAGCCGAGCCCCATCTCGTAGGGCGACGATTTCTGGCCTTCGATCCAGGCATGCGTGGCGGCGGTGTAGTCCACGTCGAGCATGAACAGCCCCGCCTCGACCCGCGCCATGTCCATCGCGAGGATGCCGCAGGGCGTGATGCCGAAGTCGTTGCCCTCGGCGATCAACGCGTCCCAGACGGGCAGGGCGTCGGCCGCGTCCATCCACAGCTCGTAACCCAGGTCGCCGGTGTAGCCGGTGCGCGAAATGGTCACCGGCTTCCCTGCGAGCGTGCTCGGCGCCATGCGGAAGAACTTGATTCCGTCCACTGGCGCGGCGCACACGCGGTTCAGGATCGCGCGCGACTTTGGGCCCTGCAGCGAGAGCGCCGCCACCTGCTCGGTGTGCTCGGTGATCGTCACGTCCATGCCGACCGCGTTCATGTGCAGCCAGCGCAGCGACGGTTCCGCGGAGGTGAGCCGGAAGCTCTGCTCGCCGAGGCGCGTGATCGTGCCATCGTCGAGCAGCTTGCCGTCCTCGTCGCACCAGCCGGTGTAGTACACCTGGCCCACGGCGAGCTTGGCGATGTTGCGCGGCGTGAGGCGATCGAGCAGGCGCGCGGCGTCGGGCCCCTCGATGAGGTACTTCATCAGCGGCGAGACGTCGATCAGCGCCGCGTGGTTGCGGATGGCCCAGTACTCGCGCTCGAGCCCGAGATCGTAGGAACCGACCGCGATGTGGCCGGCCCAGCGCCGCCAGTTCTGCGGCAGGCAGAGCGCGGACGTGCGCGGGTGGAACGGCGTGCGCTTCAGCTGGTACAGGTCGGTCATCGGCTCAGCCGCGCAGCGCGCCCGCCTTGAGGTCGGCGTACAGCAGCTGATGGAACAGCCGCTCGCCCGCCTCGCGTCGCACCGAGAGCCGCCCGGTGTCGTAGGCGCGCGAGCGCAGGCCGCGCTGCACCGACTTGCAGATGCCCTCGTCCTCGTCCTGCACGCGGTTGGCGATGTCGATCGAGGCGCGGTTGAAGGCGCGCGCCTCGTCCGAGACATCGGCGAACCAGAAGTCGAAGATCACCTCGGTCTGGTGCACGCCGCGCGGGTAGACGAGGTTCGTGTCCATCACGCCCTGGTACCAGTTGAACATGAAGTTCGGATGGAACCAGTAGTAGAAGGCGCGCTCGCCCTTGCGCACCGCGCCGGTCTCGGCCTCGGCGCCGCGCGTCACCATCGGGCTCGACTGCAGGCAGTGCCGCCGGCCGTTCTCGATGGTGTACTTGTTGTAGTCGAGCACGCTGCCCAGGCCCTCGTGCAGGTAGGGCACGTGGTAACCGCCGTCGAGGTAGTTGTCGACGAACACCTTCCAGTTGCAGTCGAAGAGGTAGTGCTTGCGGTCGAACCAGTGGAGGTTCGCGAGCCCGAGCTTCGCGACTTCGGCCATCACCTCGACACCCAGGAACTCTTCGAGCGACGGCCCCTCGGGCGCGATGCGCACGAACACCCAGTTCTCCCACGCCGCCGTCGCCACCGGGACGAGCGAGTTGGCCGCAGGGTCGAAGTTCTGCACGCCCTCGAACGCGGGTGCGGCCTTGAGCGTGCCTTCGAGCGTGTACGTCCAGCCGTGGTAGGGGCAGCGCAGGCGCTTCACGCACCCCGCGGGTTCGGTGAGCACCGCGGCCGCGTGGTGGCGGCAGACGTTGAAGAAGCCGCGCAGCACGCCGTCGTTGCCGCGCACCACCAGCAGCGGCTCGCCGGCCAGTTCGAGCGTGACGAACTGCCCCGGCTCGCGCACCTGGTCAAGCCGGCAGGCGTACTGCCAGCTGTCGGCGAAGGTGGTCTCGAGTTCGAGCTCGAGGAAGCGCGGATCGATGTACCAGGACGCGGGCGGCGTGCAGGCCTCGGCCAGCGGCAGGTCGGGCCGGTAACGTTCGATCTCGGCGAGCAGCGGGCTGGGCATCGGTCGGGCTCTTCTACTGGTTATTGCGCGCCCCGCGGGGCGACGAGGCAATATGCCGCAGCGCGGCAGGCAACACCAGAGGGCGAGGCGCGGTGCCAATGAAAAGGGCCGGGGAGCTTGCGCACCCCGGCCCCGTGCACCGGTTCCCCGGCCGGCCGGTCAGAACCTCTGCGTGAACTTCAGGCTGATCACGCGCGGCTGCGTGGGAATGATGTACCGCTGCTCGCCGCACACCGTCTCCGCGCACTGCACGAAGCGGTCGACCTCGCCGAGTTCGTCGGCAAGGTTGGTGACGAACAGGTCGAGACTCCACTGCTCGCGGCCAATGCCCGCCGCGAGGTCCACCGTCGTGTAGGACGGCAGTCTCCCGAGGATGCTGCGCTCGAGGGTGCGCAGGTCCGACTCGCGCTCGCCGACGTACACTGCCGCCGCCTGCACGTAGCTGTCGAACGTCCCCAGCGGGAACTGGTAGCGGGCCGTGACGTTGCCCTTCCATTCGGGCGTGACCGGCAGCCGTTGTCCCTCCGGTGCCTCCGGGTCGGCGAAGCCGCCGTCCGGCAGACCCGTGTCGGGGTCGAACGTGGGGCAGGGATCCTGGGCGACGGGCCGGTTGGTACTCGGATCGACGAAGCCGCAGTAGGGCTTGGTCAGCTCGGAGTCGACGTAGGAAACGGCGGCCGACAGGCTGAACTGGTCCGTGGCGGCCCACACGAGGTCGGCTTCGATGCCCTTGATCTCCGCCTGGGCGGCGTTCTTGATCTCGGTCAGGCCATTGGCGCCGAGGATCGGGAACTGGAAGTCCTTCCACTCCTGGTAGAACAGCGCGCCGTTGAACCGCACCCGATTGTCGGCCCAGGAGGTCTTCCAGCCGACCTCATAGCTGTCGAGGAAGTCCGGCAGGTAGGGGGGCAGCGACCCGCGGCGGTTGATGCCGCCGGGCCGGAAGCCTTCGGCGTAGTTCGCGTAGATCATCTTGTCGTCGGTGAGCTTGTAGGACAACCCGAGCTTCATCGACTGGTCGTCCTGGTCCACGCTCTTGTCGAGGTTGAGGCAGGGCGCATCGCGGAAGTTGGGGCCATCGGCACCATTCGGCTGGCGCAGCGTGCAGGCCCCTTCGCCGGTGCCGCTGCTGTAGCCGGCCCCGTAACCGAAGAATCCCTTGAGTGAATTGTCCACCCAGAAGTAGCGCAGGCCGGCCGTCGCGGTCAGCTTGTCCGTGATGTCGAAGTCGGCCTGCCCGAACACCGCGTAGTCGACGTCCGTGCGGTCCTGTTCGGTGAGCCAGATGGTGTCGGGCCAGCCGGTCACCGAGATCGACTGCGCGAGGTCGTCGATCTTGTAGCGCTGCTGGATGTGGTGGAACGCCCTCTGGTAGAAGGCGCCCAGCGTGTAGCGGAAGCGCTGGTCCTGCGGCGACACCAGGCGGATCTCGTGGGTCTGGCGCGTGTAGTTGTCCTGGCCCTGGATGTACTGGGTGGGCTCGACGAGGTCGCCGGCGTCGTCGTACCAGTAGGCGCCGTAGCCGTAGAGCGCGTCGTACCAGTAAGAATAGTCCTGGTAGTCCGAATCCGTGTCGACGTCGCGGAACATGTAGGCGCCGGCGTACACGATGTCGAAGTTGCCGACCTTGCCCTCGACCGTGAGGGCCGCCTGCATCCAGCGGTCGTCCGATGCCTCGGGGCGCGCGTGCGAGACCTGGAAGTCCTTCAGCGTCTCGTCGAACGCGAACGAACCGTTCGCCTTCTGGACCTGGCCCATGATCGTCGGGGTGACCGTCCAGTTGTCGTCCAGGTCCACCTGCAGCGCGGCGCGGGCGCCGTAGGTGTCGACGTCGTTGTAGTTCCGCTCGACGAACCGCGAGTTGTCCACCGCGATCCCGGAGGTCGGGTACACGCGGGTGCTGCGGATGTTGTCGAGGTAGCCGGCGTCGTGACGCGCCCAGCCGACCAGGCGGACCGCGGCCTTGTCGCCGAGCGGCACGTTGACGAAGCCCTCGGCCAGGTAGCCCTGGTCACCGCCGGAGACGGTATTGAGCTCGACGCCGTAGCTGGCGTCGAAGCCCGTGGGATCGGGCTTGTTGGTGATGATGCGCAGCGTGCCGGCCTGCGAGCTCGCCCCGAACAGCGTGCCCTGCGGGCCTGCGAGCGCCTCGACACGCTCGATGTCGTACATGTGGATGTCGAGCGGGCCCTGGATCGTGGTGATCGGCTGCTCGTCGAGGTAGACGCCGACGCTCGGCAGCGAGGCGGAGTGGTTGCCGTCGCCGCCGCTCGCGACGCCGCGCATGTAGACGCGGGCGAAGCCCGGGCCGAAGGTCTGGTAGGACACGCTCGGCAGGAACCTCACGAAGTCGTCGAACCGCGTGACGTTGAGTTCCTCGAGGCGCTGCGTCCCGAGCGCCTGCACGGCGAGCGGCACGTCCTGCAGGCTCTCCGCACGCTTCTGCGCGGTGACGATGATCTCCTCGAGGCCGCTACTGCCCGTCTGGGCGTAGGCGGCGGACATCGCGGTGAGCAGCGCCGCCGAGGCGATGGGCACCTTGCGCGTGATCGCGCGCGCCGTCGCGGCTGCCCCCTTGCGCTGCATCTTCCTGCGTTTGCTGCGTGTCATCGGTCGGCTCCCTTTGGTTGGGTATTGTCGGAAGGGCTCATCGTCGAAGTTCGTGTCCATCGCCAAGCCTGGGCGCGGCGGGATACGCCGCGAGCGCCGGTCCCAGCGCGTCGCGCAGCGGATCGAGCCAAGCCGCGTAGTGTCGCCACTGCTCGAGCGCGTCCTGGTAGATGGGTTGGCGCACCTGCTCGGCGCTCGGGGTGCGGACCGCGCGCTCGTTCTCGTGGAAGCGCAGGCACGCATCCTCGAACGGCAGGCGGCAGTAATCGAGCAGGTGGCGCACCTCGCGCTCCGTGTCCGCCACCATCGCCTCGTAGTTCACGCGGTGCACGCGTCCCGGCAGCACGGCGTCCACGTGCGCCATGAGGTCCACGTAGTCGCGGTAGTAGCGGCCAATGTCCTCGAGCCGGTAGCTGAAGTGCTGCCCACGCGCGAAGTGCTGCTTGAATACCGAGAAGCCGCAGCTCATGGGGTGCCGGCGGGCGTCGATGATCCGGGCGTTGGGCAGCATCAGGTGGATCAGGCCGACGTGCTGCCAGTTGTTGGGCAGCTTGTCGATGAAATAGGGAGCGTCCGTCTTGCGCTGCACGCGGGTGCGCTCGAGATAACGTTCGCCGAGATCGCGCAGCCGGTCCGCGTCGAGCGCGGCGAGTACTCCCGGGTAGCGCGACCGCTGCGCACGGTCGCCATCGACCGACGTGAGTTCGCGCACGAGCGCGACCACGTCCGGCAGTTCCATCGTGCCCTCGACCTGCGAATGGGAGGAGAGGATCTGCTCGAGCAGCGTGGAGCCTGATCGCGGCAGGCCCACGATGAAGATCGGGTCGGGCCGCGGGCAGCCGGCACCGCGCCGGCTCGCGAAGAACTCCGGCGTGAACAGGACCTGCGAGCGCTGTACGAGGCCCGCGGTCTCGTCCGGGTCGTAACGCACGACCTGGCGGCGCAGCTGGTTGCCCGCCGCGTAATGCTCGAACGACGCGGCGTATTGCCGGGCGTCCTCGAGTGCCTTGCCGAGCGCGAAGTGCAGGTGGAAGCGGTCCTCGTGTGCGATGTCGTCGCGGCCGAGCTGGCGTTGCATGTTCTCGAGGTCGGCCGACTCGAACCGGAACGTCTTCAGGTTGGCGAGGCTCCACCAGACCTCCCCGAGCTGCGGGGCGATCGACGTCGCGTGCCGGTAGGCTTCGATCGCCGCGGCCGTCCGTCCGGCGGTCTTGAGACCATGTCCGTAGCTCATCCAGACCTTGGGTTGCCGCGGGTATTGCTGGAGCACGCCCTCGTAGAGGCGGATAGACTCGTCGTACTCGCCGAGGTGGCTCAGGACCGCCGCCATCAGGTTGCGGCTGGCCGGGTTGCCCGGATCGCGCCCGACCATCTCGCGGCCGACCTCGAGCGCTTCGGCCGCGCGTTGCTGCCGCAGCAGGACCATCGCGAGATTCTGCCGCGCGGCGAGAAACCCGGGCGCCAGCTCGAGGCAGCGCCGCAGCAGTCGCTCCGAGTCTGGGTAACGCCCGAGCCGCGCGCCCACCTCCGCCAGCATGCGCAGTGCAGCGACGTCGGTCGGGTGCTGCTTAAGGTGATCGCGAAGCAGCGCCTCGGCAACCGCAAGTTGGTTTTCCTGAAGCGCCGCCGCGGGCGCGAGCAGGCGCGGGTCGCGCGTCGACGCCTTGATCTGCGCAGCGTACGCAGCGTCTGCGCCTGCAGTGTCGCCAGTCGCAGTGAGATGGTCGCCGAGCGCGCGCCAGGCATCCGCGAGGTCGTGCTTGAGCGCCACGGCGCGACGCAGCGCTGCAATGGCTTCCTCGCCGCGACCGAGGTCGCCGTACGCGAGGCCTAGTTCGCAGTGCACGGCCGGCGCCTTCGGTTGCGCGGCGGCCAGCGGCTCGATCAGCGACAGCGCGCGCGCGGCGTTCCCGAGCCGGCGGGCCGCGATGCCTGCAATGAGCTGCGCCATCGGGTGGCCGGGGACGACCCGCAGGATCTCCTCGGCCTGTTCGGCGGCGAGGGCGGGCTCGGAGTCGAGGAGTTTTGCGGCATGGGAGAGCGCGACCTGCAGGTCAGCGACGTTCTCCGCTGCTTGGTTCATCCCCTGAGTGCCCCGACCGTTTTTTGACGCCGACCCCGCGGCAATGAAAGACTCGCGGCCCATCAAAGTCAACTGCTGTTGGGCTCGCGCATCATGCGTTGGTCGATACCGCGACACCGACCGTCTCAAGTGATCAGCGCGGCCATTCTCGCCTGCGGCGCGCTGCCGGCCCTGGCCAGTCCACCCCCGGTCGTGGCAGGCGCGCCACATCAACCGGACACTGGCGCGATCGTGATTCATTGCGGTGACGTGATCGACGGGTTGGCCTCCGAGCTGCTCGGGCCGGCGACCATCGTCATCCGGGAAGGCCGGATCGAGACTGTTGCGAGAGCAGCAGCGCCCGCTGCGTTGGCCGTCGAGGGCGGCTTGCCCGTGCTCGACCTGCGGGACATGACCTGCCTGCCCGGCCTGATCGACATGCACACGCACCTGACGGACCGGCCGGGCGACACGGCCGACCTGAGCGTGTACTACCGCCGCAGTCGCGAGGACCAGGCGCCGATCGCCATCGAAAATGCGCGCGCCACGCTGCTCGCCGGCTTCACGACCGCGCGCGATGTCGGCACTTACATCGCCTGGGCCGATCGCGACCTGCGCGACGCGATCGATGCGGGTCGCGCCGTCGGACCTCGCATGCAGGTCTCGGGTTTCTACCTCACGGTTCCGGGCGGCGGTGGCGACCTCGTCATCCCCGGGCATCCGGAAGCGGAAATCCCGGCGCAGGTGCGCATGGGCGTCGCGCGTGGGCCGGAGGCGTTCCGGCAGAAGGCCGAGCGGGCGGTGTCCGGCGGCGCGGACTTCGTCAAGGTGATCGCGTCCGGTGCGGTGCTCGCCTACGGCGGCGTGCCGGGCGAGCCCGAAATGACGCCGGATGAGATCGAGGCCGTCGTGCAGGTGGCGCACGCACACGGGCTCAAGGTGTCGGCCCACGCGCATGGCGCGCGCTCGATCAGGGAAGCGATCCTCGCAGGCGCCGACACGATCGAGCACGCGTCGCTGATCGACGACGAGGCGATCGCGCTCGCGCGCGAGCAAGACGTTGCGCTCTCGATGGACGTGTACAACGGCGACTACATCGACACCGAAGGCCGCCGGCAGGGCTGGCCCGAGGAGTTCCTGCGCAAGAATCTCGAGACCACCGAGGCACAGCGCCAGGGATTCACGAGGGCGCACGCCGCCGGTGCGCCGATCGTGTACGGCACCGATGCGGCCGTTTACCCGCACGGCCTCAACGCACGGCAGTTTCTGATCATGGTGAGCCGCGGCATGACGCCGATGCAGGCGATCGAGTCGGCGACGTCCGTCGCGGCCAGGTACCTGGGCTGGGAGGACCGCGTCGGCGCGCTCGCGCCCGGCCGTTACGGCGACCTGATCGCGGTGCGCTGCAAGCCGCTCGAGGACATCGCCTGCCTGCAGCACGTGGACGTGGTGGTGAAGGGCGGGCTGCTGTTCAAGGACGACCGTGCGACCGACTGACGTCGACCTCGAGCGCGTCATCTGCCCGCTGCACGAGCTTGCCGACCCGGGCGCGAAGGGGTTCATGATGGGGGGCGGCGACTGGCCACTGCGCGGCTTCGTCGTGCGGCGCGGCGACACCGTGCGGGCCTACGTCAACCACTGCCCGCACGCGGGCTTCCCGCTCAACTGGCAGGCCGACCAGTTCCTCGCCCCCGACGCACCGCTGATCCTGTGCGTGATGCACGGCGCGCTGTTCGAGATCGAGAGCGGGGCGTGCGTGTCGGGACCGTGCGCGGGCAAGGCTCTGCGCGCGCTGCCGGTGCGCGTGGCGCAGGGCTACGTGATGCTCGACGATGAGGTGCCGCTCGAGGAACCGGCGGACCTCGGCCGGTGAGGCGGGGCCGCCGACTCAGTAGCGGTCGCCGTCGTCCTGGAACTCGGACAGCTCGAGCTCCGAGTAGCCGCCCACTTCGCCGCGGTCGAGCGACTGCAGCGGGTCGCCCCATTTCTCGCCGCCACCGGGCTCGGCCTCGTACTCGTTCTCGGTGTCCTCGGTATCGACGTCCACCGAGCCCGTCCAGTCCTCGGGCGCCTCGGTGGCCTCGATCGGTTCCTCGAACCAGTCGGCGAACTCGAGTTCCTCGACGGTGCCGTCGAAGTACTGGATCTCGATGGTGCGATCGTCCGGATCGATGGCGACCACCTCGAACGAATCGCCGCCGGTGCGCCGGAACCATTCGCCGATGACGGGTGCGGGGTTCGCCATGGTCTTCATCCTCTGCGGGCGTCGCTGCGCTGCTATCCTCTCGGTGCCTCGGCTTTTCTTTTAGACCCCTCCCGCGAGGAGTTCAAGTCTCGGAATCCCCGCACGCGCAATGTTCGTCGAACTGGTCAAATTCTTCGTGGTCCTGCTGGTGGTGGTCGAGCCGCTCTCGCTGCTGCCCGTGCTCGCGGGGCTCACCGAGGGCGCCGACGACGCCTACCGCCGGCGCATGTCGTTCAAGGCCGTCGGGCTCTCCGCCGTGGTCTGCCTGGTGTTCGCGGTGGGCGGCACCGCGCTCCTCGACCTGCTCGGCATCAGCGTCCACGCGTTCAAGGTCGGCGGCGGCATCCTGCTGTTCCTGCTCGCCATCGAGATGGTGTTCGCGCGGCCCTCGGGCGTGCGTTCCATCACGCCTGGCGAGGACGAGGAAGCACACCACCGTGGCGACATCTCGGTGTTCCCGCTGGCGTTCCCGTTGATCTCCGGCCCGGGGGCGCTCGCGGTGATCCTGCTCGCGTTCGCCGGCGTGCCGATGGCATCGCTGCAGTTCGTCGCTCAGATCGGCGTGATCCTGGCGGTGCTCGCCATCACGCTCGCCCTCATGCTGGTCACCGGTCCGGTGATGCGCATCGTCGGCGCCACGGGCGGCGCCGTGCTCGGGCGCCTGCTCGGCGTGCTGCTCGCTGCGCTGGCTTCTCAGTTCGTGCTGGACGGCGTGCGCGGCGCTATGTCGGCGGGCGCATAAAGGCGAAGTCCCAGACACCGTGGCCGAGGCGCTGGCTGCGGCGCTCGAAGCGCGTCACGGGCCGGCTGTCGGGTCGCGGCACGAAGCCGCCATCGGGTGACGCATTGCGCAACTGCGCGCAGGCTGAGGCGACTTCGAGCATGTGCTCGGCATACGGCTGCCAGTCGGTCGCCATGCGGAACGTGCCACCTTCGCGCAGGCGGCTCGCCACCCGCGCGACGAACCCCGGCTGCACGATGCGTCGCTTGTGGTGGCGCTTCTTCGGCCACGGGTCGGGAAAGTAGAGCAGCACCTCGTCGAGGCTGCCCGGGGCGATGCAGTGCTGCAGCACTTCGACCGCATCGCGACATACCGCGCGCACGTTGGTCAGGCCGAGTTCCTCAGCACGCAGCATCAGGTGGCCGACGCCGGGTCGGTGCACCTCGATGCCCAGGAAGTCGCGCTCGGGGTGCGCGGCAGCCAGTGCGACCAGCGACTCGCCGTTGCCGAAGCCGATCTCGAGCGTGAGCGGCGCGGCCCGGCCGAAAATCGCCGGCAGGTCGACTGGCGCGCCGCCGGTCTCGATGCCGTAACGCGGCCAAAGTTCGATCCAGGCGCGCTCCTGCGCGGCGGTCGTGCGGCCGGCGCGCACCACGAAGCTGCGCACGCTGCGGCGGTGCGAAAGGCCAGCCGCGGCGGAGTCTGCGTCGGGACGGTCGTCTGGCATCGGGAGGGTAGCTGGGCTAGAGTCTTTGGCCATCAGCCAACAATGATAAGGCGTCACGCGGCGCCCGGGAGCAGTCGATGTCGGGAACCACCGGGATCCTCGGTCACGTGAGCGCGGACGCGCACGCGCTGGTGAAGCGCGCGTGGTGGGTCTTCGTGGTCGGCGGCCTCGCGATGGCCGTGTTCGGGCTGCTGGCCTTCTCGAACCCCGGCCTCGCGCTGTTCGTCATGGCGACCTTCTTCGCGGCCTCGGTCCTGGTCGACGGGGTTTCCAACATCCTGGGTGCGTTGCAGAACCGGGACAAGGACGGCTGGTGGATCCTGCTGCTGCTGGGGCTGCTCGGCGCAGCCGTCGGTGGCTACGCGCTGTTCAATCCGCCGCTCAGCATCTTGGCGTTCATCCTGATCGTCGCCTTCGAGGCGATGGTGCTCGGGGCGCTGCTGGTCATGCTTGGCTACAAGGTACGCAAGGCAACCCGCCGCGAGTGGATGCTGTACCTCGCGGGCACGCTGTCGATCCTGTTCGGCATCCTGGTCGTCGCGAATCCCGTGACCGGCAGCCGCACGATCGTCTACATGATCGCGTCCTGGTCGCTGGTGATCGGCATCCTCAAGGTCGCGTTCGGCTTCAAGGTGCGCAGCCTGCAAACGGCCTCGACCTAGGCTTCGCGCCCGGCGATGCGGCCGCCGAGCAGGCAGCCGCCGAGGAAAGTGCCCTCGAGGCCGCGCTTGCCGTTCATCCCGCCCCCGCCGAAACCCGCCGATTCGCCCGCCGCATAGAGCCCGGGGACCGGCTGGCCGCCACGGTCGAGCACTCGGCACGACAGGTCGGTCTGCAGGCCACCCATGCTCTTGCGGCTGATGATGAACTCGCGGATCGCGACCAGCGGCCCCGTCTGCGGGTCGAGGATCTTCTGGAACCTGCAAGTGCGCAAGCGGTCGCCCGTCCAGCGGCGCGCGAACTCGATGCGGCGCAACTGCTCGTCGTTGTGGAAGCGCGGCCCGAGGTCGATGAGCGCGTCGTAGCGCGAGGCAGACTCGGCGACGGCCTCGAGGCTCACCGAACCGTCGCCCACCAGGCCGTTCATCTTGTCCACCAGGTCCGGCAGCGTCTCGGCCACCACGAAGTCCGGGCAGTTCTGCGTCACCTGCTCGTACAGCCAGCGGTTGCCGCGCAGCATGTCGCGCGCCACGGCGAGCTTCTTCTTCTCGCGGAACGCCGGGTTGAACTCGCCGCCCGAGATCGCGAGTTCCTTGAGCGCGATGCGCTTGTTGAGCAGCTGCCAGGAATACGCGCGTTCCTGCCGGCAGATCTGCGCGACGAGGTCGTGCGTGTCGTAGCCGGTGACCAGCGGCATCGGGCCGATGCGTTCGCCGCGCCAGTTGAGCCACAGCGCCGACTTCGGCGGCACCAGCGACAGGCCGTGCGCCGGCTTGCGCGGCTTCCAGTGGTGCACACCCGCGGCGTAGTTCCACTGCCAGTCGAGGTGCGTGATGTTGGCGCCGAGCGCGGAGGCTGCATCGTGCAGGCGCCCATCGGCGTACTTGTGCGAGCCGTTCAGGATCGTCTCGGGCGGGCGTCCCCAGTCGGCGTGCCAGTGCCTCTTCACGCGCTCGATGTCGCCGTTGATGCCGCCCGAGGCGATGATCACCGACTCGGCGTGTGCCTCGAACTCCTGCGCCGAGCCTTCGAGCCCGCCGCGGCAGCCCGTCACGCGGCCGTTGGTGATGATGAGCGACTCGACGCGATGGCCGAAATGCAGCTCGAGCTTGTCGCGGTTCGGGCGCGACAGCAGGTGCCGGTTGGTGACGACGGCGAGTTCGTGGCCCGTGCCCCAGACGATGTGCCAGCGCGGCACCGAGTTGCCCGGCGTGTGCAGGCCGCGCTCGACCCACAGCGGCATGGGCATGAACTGCACGCCGATGCCGCGCAGCCAGTCGAAAATCTCGGCGTTGGCACGCTGCACGTACGCCTCGGCCCAGGCGCGCGGCCAGTGATCCTCGGGCCCGAACTCGGCGAACGCGTGCCAGTCGCGCAGGCCCTGCTCGGCACCATCGCGGATGCCGTAGCGCTTCTGCAGCGGCGTGCCCGCGAACCAGATCCCGCCGAAGCTCTCCTTCGCGAGCGCGCCCATGTTCTCCTCGACGTCGCGATCGAGCAGCAGCACGCGCCGGCCGCGCTCGAGCAACTCGATGGCAGCGGTGACGCCGGCAATCCCTGCGCCGATCACGATCACGTCGGCCTGGTAACGCAGCATCGTTCAGCCCTCCCGCGAGTCGCCGAGGTCGATGCCGCGCAGCGCCTCCTGCGAGCCGACCCCGACCGACTTCACCAGCTTCATCGCGGCGGGCATGCTGATCGGCAGCGGCCGGATCCTGTGCACGGCGACGTACAGGAAATTGCCCGACATCGGCGTCGGGGCCTGCGGCATGAAAACGGCCACCCAGCCGCCGTGCAGTTCCTCGAGCCGATAGGCGAGCTGCCAGCCGTCGTCGACGCGCACCAGCACGGGGTGCATGCCCGCGCCGCTTTCGATGTGCGCGAAGCCCTCCGCCATGCTCTTCGCCATCCGGTACTGCGGCAGCCCGCCGAGGATCGACTCCTCGAACCACGCACTCAGCCGCTGGCCGGGCTTCGTGCGAGCCATCAGGCCGGCCAGGAACGCGACCAGTAGCAGCATGAGGGCGGCGACCAGCGTCACGATGGCCACGCCCGCGAAGTGGCTCACCGGAAAGTGCGCGGCGACCGGGGCCGCCAGCTTGGCGGCGATCTGCATGACGTGCTTGAGCACCAGGAGGATGACGCCGAGCGGGAGCAGGAACAGCAGGCCGCCGACGAGCGTCGTCTTGACGAAGGATGTGAGCGCTTTCATATGCCGCCTGGGGAAAGGGTTTCCGCGTTCAGGTTCCGGGCTGCAGCGTCACCGCCACTTCCTCGGTGCCGCCGTTGCGCCGCAGCTGGAGTTTCACTGTGTCGCCCACCTTGTAGTCGTCGAGCCGCCCGAGCAGTTCGCCGACACCCGCGACGGCGCGGCCGTCGAGCCCGACGATGACGTCGCCAGCGAAGAACGTGCCGTCCGGCGCGAAGCGTGCGGCGCGCAGGCCCGCCTGTTCCGCCGCCGAGCCGGGCTGGACGCGCAGCACGAACACACCCTCGACCTGCAGCACGTCGACGAGGCGGCGGTTGATGCGGTCGTCGATGTCGATGCCGAGCGCGGGACGGATGTAACGGCCCTGGCTGATCAGCTGCGGCACGACGCGGTTGACGGTATCCACCGGTACGGCGAAACCGATGCCGGCCGACGCCCCCGACGGGCTGAAGATCGCGGTGGTGATGCCGATCAACCGGCCCGCGGAATCGAGCAGCGGGCCGCCGGAGTTGCCCGGATTGATGGCGGCGTCGGTCTGGATCAGGTGGTCGATGATCATGCCGTTGTCGGCCTGCAGCGAGCGGTCGAGCGCCGAGACGATGCCCGTCGTGAGCGTCCAGTCGAGCCCGAACGGGTTGCCGATCGCGAACACCTTCTGGCCCACCTTGAGGTCCGCACTGGTGCCCACCGGCACGGGCGGTGGGCTCTTGAAGCCTACGCCGATGCCCAGCACCGCGATGTCGTGCGCCGGGCTCACGCCGACGAGCCCCGCTTTGTAGTCACGGCCATCGGCGAGCCGCACCGTGGCTTCGCTCGCGCCCTGGATCACGTGGAAGTTGGTGACCACGTGGCCGGCGTCGTCCCAGACGAAGCCGCTGCCGGTGCCGCGCGGCACCGAGAACACGTTGCGCGTCCAGAAGTCCTGCACCTGCTGGCGCGTGGAGATGAACACGACCGAGGCGCGCGACTGCTCGAACATCGCGATCGTGGATTGCTCGTCGGCGGCGAGGTCTCCGCGCGCCACTACGGCACGCGGCGTAGCTTCCTGGCCGAGGCCGAGCACAGGCGCGAGCGACGGCCAGCCTCGCCACAGCGCCACCGCCACGAACACGGCGACGCCGAGCAGCACGAGCCGAAACGCAAAGCGGTCACGCATCCCGGGGCCCTCAGGGAGCGGCGATGAGCCAGCCTTCGAGCCGCTGGCGGTAGCCGTCGGGCAGCGCGGCGGGACCGTGCGCGTCGGCGTAGACGAGGACGGCCTCCGACACACTGATGCACGCGCCGTCCTGGAACATCGCCATGCCGTAGCGATACGACGAACGGCCGATGCGCAGCACGCCCACGCCGACCTCGAGCGCACCCGGGTAGGTGCCCTCGCGCAGGTAGTCGATCGACTGGTGTGCGATCAGGATGCGCTCACCCGTCGAGCCCGCGAAGTGCTTGCCGCCCATCATCATCATCGTGGCCGACACGCGCGCCTCTTCGTAGTACTGCGCGACGGCCACGTTGTTGATGTGCCAGAGCGGATCGACGTCCGCATAGCGGGCGAGGATCCGCACCTTGAGCGGATAGCGGTCGGGATCGAGGCGGAACGGCTCGACGTGGGCCATGGGTCACCGTGGCGTCGGAAACGCCATGATACTGCCCGCGGTCACAGGTCGAAGCGGCCGTTGGCTTCCGGCTGGTAGGTGAGCTCGGCCACCAAGAATTCGCGCTCCCCGTGTCCGGGCACGAGCACCCGGATCAAAGCGTTTCGAGCTCGACGGTGCCCTGGGGCTCCGTGGCCGAGGCCTTGGGGATCTGCATCAGCGCGCGCTCGAGGCGGACGGCGTCGAGTTCGGTCAGGCGGATTTCGTTGGTGCGGGTCATGTCGGGTCCTCAAAGCGTTTAGCCGGGCCGCAGGGGCCATGGTGTTCTGCAAGGAGAGTAGGGAATGCCCGGGGTCCGATTTGGACGCCGCCGGGCAGGGGGCGAGCTAAATCGGGCGCCGGGCGGTCGGAAGCCGGGCCGTGATGCCCGGGGAGCGCTGCATGGAGTGGCGACCAGAATGCATGGTGGCTTTATGGCTCATTCAGGCATTTAAATCAAATGGTTACGAGATATGTCGGCACCCGGAGGGCTGTTCGCGTATCATCCGCGCCAGTTTGCCGCCGCGCAGTCCGGTCTGCGCCCTGAGGTTCTTCGGCGACGCCACTCAAGTGCGTCCCTCGCGGCCCCTCCTGCAGACTGATCGTCGTCTGCATTTCGCGTCTTCGATCCAACCACGAAAGCTCACGCTTCGGCCGGTCCCCGTTTGCACGGGGGAAGCGCACTGGTACTCATAACCATGTCATTCGATCAACTCGGCCTGTCGGCTGAACTTCTGCGCACCGTCCAGGAACTCGGCTACACGAGCCCGACGCCCATCCAGCAGCGCGCCATTCCTGCCGTCCACGACGGTCGCGATCTCCTCGCCGCCGCCCAGACCGGCACCGGCAAGACGGCCGCGTTCGCCCTGCCGCTCCTGCAGCGTCTCGCCGAGGAGCAGCCCAATCCCCGTGGCGCGCGCGCACCGCGCCTGTTGGTGCTGGTGCCCACCCGTGAACTCGCCGCCCAGGTGGGGGAGTCGTTCGAAGCCTTCGGCCGCCACCTGCGCCAGCGCACGATCCTGATCTTCGGCGGCGTCAGCCCGCGGCCGCAGATCGACGCGCTGCGCCAGGGCGTGGACATCATTGTCGCCACGCCCGGTCGCCTGCTCGACCACATCAACGAGCGCATGGTGGACCTCACCAAGGTGCGTCACCTCGTGCTCGACGAGGCGGACCGCATGCTCGACATGGGCTTCATCCGCGACATCCGCCGCGTGCTCGCCGCGCTGCCGCCGAACCGCCAGAACCTGCTGTTCTCGGCGACGTTCTCCGAGGAGATCCGCACGCTGGCGAACGGCCTGTTGCGCGACCCGCTCACGATCGAGGTGGCGCCGCGCAACGCGCCGGCCGAACTCGTCGAGCACCGCGTGCACCTGGTGGAGCAGGGCGAGAAGCGCGCCGTGCTGAGCCACCTGCTGCGCGAAGGTGCCACGCCGCAGACGCTGGTGTTCACGCGCACCAAGCACGGCGCCAACCGCCTCGCCGAGCAGCTCGAGAAGGACGGCATCCAGTGTGCGGCCATTCACGGCAACAAGTCGCAGAACGCGCGCACCAAGGCACTCGCCGACTTCAAGGACTACCGGGTGCAGGTGCTGGTGGCGACCGACATCGCGGCGCGCGGCCTCGACATCACCGAACTGCCCCAGGTGGTGAACTACGAACTGCCGCACGTGCCCGAGGACTACGTGCACCGCATCGGCCGCACCGGCCGCGCGGGTGCCACGGGCCAGGCCCTGTCGCTGGTCTCGGCGGACGAGGCCGACCGCCTGCGCGCGATCGAGCGGGTGCTCGGCCGCAAGATCAAGGTGCTGCCGCTCGACCGCACGGGGATCCGGTTGGAGGCCGAGCGAACGGCGTCGGCCCAGCCGCAGCAGAGGCCGCAAGCGCCGCGCGCGCAGCAACGCAACCAGCGTCCGCCGCAGCATGCTCGGCAGCGCGGGGAAGGGCGCCGCTACCGGTAATCGCGCGCGACGGCGAAGATGAACACGATGTCGGGTGACGCGCCGGTCTGCACGTCTTCGCTCACGCCGACGTCGTAGCGCCAGCCGCCCGTGGTGCGCCACGAGCCGCCGAAAGTGAGCACGATCGCGTCACCGTCGAGTTCCGGGTCGAGGCCGTCGTAGAGCCGGGAGTTGGCCTCGACCTGTACGGTCAGGTCGAGCGCGCGCCACGCATTCCAGGTCAGTCCACCCATCAAGGTCCAGGCGAAGCTCTCCTGCAGTTCCGGCAAGAGATCACCCTCGCCGAGCCACGCGACGCTCGCGTGGCCGAACAGCTGCCAGTGCTCGTTCAGTTGCTTCTGGCCTGCGAGCGTCGCTGCCACGTCAACCGCTCCGCTGCCAGTGAGATCGTCGGCACTGCCCGTCGGCGCCTTCACCGTGAGCCACGTCGAGAGTGCGCCGCCGTCGGTGGCGTATAGCTGGTAACCGAGCCCGAGCGGAATGTCGCCGATGCCCGACGACGATTCGTCGATGCTGAGCAGCGTCGTGCCGGCCTGCTCGAATTCGATCAGCAGCTGGTCCTCAGGCAAGCGCGGCCGGGATCCTTCCGGCAGGCCGAACAAGCCGTGCCAGTCGTCAATGAATCCGTCGAGTGAACCCTCGTTGACTTTCCGCCACGGCAACTCGGCATGCAGCGCGAAACGCTCCGCGAACGCATGATTGAAATGCAGGCGCACCTCGAAGGTCTCGGCATCCAGCGTGTATCTGCCGTCGGCCGAGAACTCTTCCTTTTCGGTGTTGCCCCAGTTGATCACACCGGCCACGCGTCCGCCGCCTGTGGGCGGCAGGCGTGCGGGCAGTGGGGATGGCAGCCCGTACAGGGCCAGCAGGGGATTCTGGTTCCGAGTAAGGATCGGTTCGGCGTTCGCAATTGACGTCAGCAGCACGGCCGCGAGCGCCGGCGCGGCGGTGGCCAGCGTGATGGCGATGAGACTCGGACGGGCAGCGGTGTTCATCAGTGACGTTCCGGCCGCGAGTTGCGTCGTGTCGTGGTGGCGCGCCATCTTACGCCGGACGGTGACGGACTCGGTCTAATGCGTGCCGAACGCGCCCTGCGCCAGCGCGACGATCGACTCCCAGGCGGCCATCGGGTCGCTGCCGGCCTTCGCTGCGAAATAGAGCAGCGTGCCGACGAAGACCGCCGCGAGCAGCGTGACGAGGTGGCCAAGCAGGATCACCACGCCGTCGCGCTCCGCCATGCCGATGCAAAGCAGGATGATGCCGATCGCCGGCGCGGTGTTCACGAACGGCACGAGCGGCAGCGGCGCCATCAGCACCAGCACCGCCAGCACGAGCGCCACGCCGTTGACGCTGTTGGCGAACGCCGTGCCCGTGAGGGCCAGCAGCCGTGGACGCACGAGGTGCTCGAACCGGTCGGCCGCATGTGCCGCCCGCTTGAGCACGTGCTGCACCGTCTCGCTCGGCAGCGCGTGGTCGATGAGGCGGTCGGGCAGCCAGGGCACGCGGTTCATGACCACGGCCGCGCCGATCAGCAGCATCGGCATGCCCAGCGCCGTGCTCATGAACGGGATCGTCACCGGCAACAGGAAGGGGAGTGCGAGGATCGCGCAGAACACGAGCAGGCCCTGCTCGCCGACGAGCCCGAGCAACTCGCGGAGCGTGACCTTGTGACCGGAGACCGCCGTCCCTGTCGCCTCGAGGGCCTCGGACAGGCGGACCTCCGGATTGCGGAACTGGACTGCAGTCATGCAGCGTGGCAGCCTACCGAACAGCCGGCGGAAAGACGAGGCCCGCCCCGTTCCGGCTCAAGCGGTGACGTCGGGATCGTCGGTTGCGTGAGCGGCCGCCTCTGCCTTCTTGGTCAGCACGATGATGCTGATGCGACGGTTGACCGGGTTCGTGGGCTGCGCCTTGTCGAACAGCACCGCCGATGCGAGGCCGACGGCGCGCGATATCTTCTGCTCGGCGAGTCCGCCCTCGAGCAGCCCACGGCGCGCGGCGTTGGCGCGGTCCGCTGACAGCTCCCAGTTCGAGAAGCCGTTGCCGCCCGCATATGGCGTCGTGTCGGTGTGACCGCTCAGCGAGATGCTGTTCGGCACTTCCTTGCGCAGCCTGGTGAGCAGGTCGTTCAGCAACCGGAGCAGGTCGACGTAGGTCTCGCGGTTGTAGCGCGGCTTCTTCAACAGCGCCAGCAACCCGTGGAAGGTGTCCTTGATTACCTTGGGCGGGTTGCTGGTCACGAAGGCTCCGATGGCCGCGCCGCAGATGATGATGACCTCGGTCGGGTGCCAGAGCAGCAGCAGGTGTCCGCCGGAGAGCGTGAAACCGATGATGACGCAGGCGAACACGACCACGATGCCGATCAGCTGGAGCATTGGAATTCCCTTCGGGCGCAGGTGCGCATTGCCGGCTATCGGCCGGCCCGCCCGCGGGTTGAGTGACGGAGTGTGCGGCGCCTCACGTTCCGGAGCACGTGTGGTGCGACGTGCTCACGCCCGGCCGTAGGTCAGCCTGCGCCAGAGCCACTCGAGCGGACCGTGGCGGAATTGCCCGAGCCACCATCGGCTGGCCGCGATCTGGGCTGCATAGGCGATGGTCACGACCACGACGACGGTGGCGCTGCCGAGCCGTCCGGCCAGCGCGAGCCCCGGGCCCACGCCGAACAGGATGAAGGCGTAGAACAGCGACTGGGTCACGTAGTTCGTCAGTGCCATCCGGCCGGCGTGCGCGAAGTGCGCGAGCCACCGCTGCGTTGCGGGGGTGTGCATGCCGATGACGACCGCACAGACGTAGCCGGCCGCGAGCACCGGCACTGCCAGCATGTGCAGCGCGTCCCCCAGCAATCCCCAGTGTTCCCAGTCCGGCAGCCGGCCGCTGTCGCCGTAGTAGCTCAGGATGCAGGCCAGCCCTTCACCGATGAGGCCGACGGGCAGCGCAACCTGCAGCACGCGCCGGAAACCGGGAAGGAAGGCGCGCGCGTCCTGGAGCCAGCCGCGGCGCCCGACCCACGCGCCGATCATGAACCGTCCGAGCGCATACAGGACCCACCCGACGATCAGCCCGTTCAGCAGGTAGTCGACGAGCGTGTACTCGGCGAACAACTGGAAGAGCCCCCAGTAGTCGCCGGCCAGCGATGCCTCCTGGCGCGCCAGCACGGCCTCGTCCGCATATGGCGAGGGCCAGCCGTGCCACTCGTTGAGGCCGGCGAACTCGCCGAGCACTTCGTGAACGGTGAGGGAAAACAGCGCCAGCAGCCAGCCGCCCCAGAGCAGCGTGCGGTCCTTCGCGTCGCGCAGCGCGAACAGCGCGAACCCCGCGAGCGCATAGGTGTTCAGGATGTCCCACGACCAGAAGAACAGCGTGTGCACGATGCCGAAGCCCAGCAGCACCGTGAGGCGTCGCACGTAGATCCTGTCGAAATCCACCCCGCGCGACTCGAGGCGCTGCATCTGCAGGTAGAAGCCGAGCCCGAACAGGAACGCGAACAGCGTGTTGGCCTTGTCGGCCACCAGCCAGTCGGCGAGCTGCGAGGCCACCGCGTCGGCCGGTGCCGTCGGCAGCGACAGCAGCTGCTGCTCGGTGGCCATCAGCCCGTCGCCCGCGAATCCCAGCATGTTCATGAGGAACACGCCGTAGAGCGCCATGCCGCGCAGGACGTCGAGCTCGTGCACCCGTTCCGCGGCGCTCACCGGCGCCGAGGCGCCTCCTGGGCGCGTCGCCGCGCCGGGGTCGCTACTTGTGGACGTGGGGATCATCCGCCCTTCGGTAACCCCTTCGCCTCGCGGCCTAGAGTCCCTTCGCTCGCTCGTCGTAGTTGCTGTGTCGCCAGATACGCACCGGCGTGCCGTCGGCTGCGACGTCGAAGCGCACCTCCTCGCCGAGGCTGCCGTCCTCGCGAATGCTGCGGAAGCGGTGCTCTCCGAGCGGGCGCAGCTTCACCAAGTCGGTCACCGGGTGGCTGGACGGCAGTTCGATCAGCGCCAGTCCGTCGTCCCAGGGGATGATCCAGGATTCGCCAGCGAGCCAGTTGTCATAGCGCCCGGTGTACCGCGCGAGTGCCGGGTCGTGCTGCTTCGCGCCGGCCGGATTCTCGAGAGCCAGCTTCACGGCCGGCGCGACGATGTCGTAGGCCGTCTGCGCGAACGCCCGGCTGTCGATGCCGTTCGAGTTGGTCATGAACACGGTCGCGACCTTCGTTGCCGGCTGCAGCAACAGCTGGCTCTGGTAGCCGGGGCAGTACCCGCTGTGGCCGACGAACGTCTGCTCGTCGGCCCGCCAGATGCCGAATCCGAGGCCGCGGCTGTTCTTCCAATCGGGATCCATCCATTGCACGCGCTGCATCTCGCGCTGCGTATCGGCGTCGAGCACCGCGTCGCCTTCACCGGCGAGCACCCGGAACTGCCACGACGCGAAGCGTCCGAGGTCCTCGACGGTCGAGGTGAAGCCGGCCGCCGGCGCGATGCCACGCACCTCGTAAGGCGGGACGCGCTCGCGCGACCCGTCGCGGCGCACGACGGTATAGCCCGTTGCCAGGCGTCCGCCACGGTGCTTGTCCAGATGCTCGGTCTCCGTGTCCCGGAGCCCGATGGGGTCGAGGATGCGCGTGCGCACGTACTGGGCGTAGGGCACGCCCGAGGTCGCCGCCGCGATTTCTCCTGCCAGCGACAGGCCGAGGTTGGAGTACTGGTAGTTGAGGTCCGAGCGGTAGAGCATCTGTTGCTCGCCGACCCGCTCGATCATCTTGTCGCGTGCCGGGAAAGCGTAGGCCGGACCCGTCCAGTACGGGAAGTCGGACTCGCGCGGCAGGCCCGAGGAGTGCGTCAGGATGCCGCGTACGGTCACGGGCGGCGAACCGGGTTCCGCTCCCTTTATGCGAAACCATGGCAGATGCCTGGCCACCGGGTCGTCGAGGTCGAGCTTGCCAGCGTCGCGCTGCTGCATCACGGCGACGCTCGTGAACAGCTTCGAGATCGAGCAGATCGAGTACATCGTGTCGGCGCGTGCGGCAACCTTCGATTCGAGGTGCGCGTAGCCGAACCCACGGCTCCACAGCAGCTGCTGGTCGTGAACGACGGCCATGGAGACCCCGGGCAGGCGCTTGTCGACGGTCTCGGTGTCGGCCCAGGCCTCGAGCAGCCGCAGGGCTTGCACGACGCGTGGATCGCGCGCGAGTGCTTCGGGTGAGACGGCAGGCGCGCCGGGCGGGGAGGAGGCCCCCCAGGTGACGGCGGTCGCCAGCAGCAGGATCGGGGCAAGCGCACGCAGCAGCATGGCAGGTCTTCCTTGGGTCGAAAGCTGGGCGACCGTAAGCTCCGCTCGAAGGGTGCGTCAAGGCGACTGCGCGCGATCTGCGCGATGGGCAGAGTCGCGGGCCCCCCTGTGTCGGGCATCCGCGTGCCACGAACCTGTAACCTGGGGTGGGCAACCTGCGCGGTCACGTCCGCTGTCGGTACAAACCGTGACCCTCCCTGCCATCCTGGATTCTCCTCGAAACCTCACCATTGCGCCGCGGCTGATGGCCGCGATCATGGCCGCCAGCCTGGCTGCATGCACCGTCGCGGCGCCGCGGACCGTCGCGCCGACCGTCACGGCAACAGCGGAAACGCAGCCCGTCGGGACCCGCGGCGACGCGGCCGACGACCCGGCCATCTGGGTCAATGCCGCCGCGCCCGGTGAGTCTCTCGTTATCGGAACCGACAAGAAGGGTGGGCTCGCCGTCTACCGTCTCGACGGCAGCCTGCGGCAGTTCCTGCCGATCGGCCGGGTCAACAACGTGGACGTGCGGGATGGCTTCCCGCTCGGCGGCCGCACAGTGCCGATCGTGACGGCGAGCGACCGCGACCGAAACGCGATCGTCATCTACACGATCGCGCCGGACACGCTCGAACTGGTCGACGTGACGGACGGCGTGGTCGGTACGAACCTGTCGGAGATCTACGGGCTCTGCATGTACGTCGAGCCGTCGAGCGGTCGGCATTACGTGTTCGTGAACGACAAGGACGGACGCTACCAGCAGCATGAACTCGAGCCGCGGCCGGCCGGACGCGTCGGTGCGCGCCTGGTCCGCGAGTTTCGGCTCGGCGGCCAGCCGGAAGGTTGTGCCGCCGACGACGTGACGGGCTGGCTGTACGTGGGCGAGGAGACGCGCGGCTTTTTCCGCGTCCGCGCGGCCGCGGACGCACCCGCGCAGCTCGAACTCGTCGACGAGGTCGGCACGGGCCACCTGGTGGCCGACGTCGAGGGCATCGCCATCCATGCGAAGGCCGACGGCACGGGCTACATCGTGGTGTCGAGCCAGGGGGACGACGCGTTCGCGATTTACGCGCGCGCCCCGGGAAACGCTTTCGTGGGCCGCTTCCGAGTCACTGCCGGTGCGTTCGATGGCGTCTCCGGGACGGACGGGCTCGACGTCACAAGCGCCGCCCTGCCCGCCCCCTACGAACACGGACTGCTGGTGGTCCAGGACGATGCCAACACCGCGCCTCGGGCGCCGCAGAACTTCAAGTTGGTGCCTTGGCGCGACGTGCAGCAGGTGATCCCCCCAAGGCGCTGAACGACCCCAGCTTCACGAAACCGCCTCATGCACGTCATCAGGCGGCAATGCGCGGGCTGGATCGTGTCGGGTCAAGGTCGGCGCAGGCCGCGGTGGTGAGGAATCCACCGACTCCGTCCGCGGATCGTGCAGCCGCCTTTTCGGAGGTTCCCGTGATCCGTCGTGTTCCGCGCAAGCTGAATCCGCTCGCCCTGGCTGTCGTGGCCGCGCTCACCGCTCCGCCGGCGCTTGCCGGTACCCTCGTCGGACAGGTCGTCGATGCCGTTTCGGGCCGCCCGGTGCCCGACGCCGCGGTCACCCTGGATGGTACGTCGCGCTCCACGACCACGGACCGATCCGGCCGCTTCTGGCTGCCAGACGTTCCCGCGGGCAGTCGGTCGGTCCGCGTGCGCAGCGTCGGTTTCGGGGAGGGCACGGCCACGGTGGCGGTCCCGGAGACCGGAGAAGCCCGGGTCGACGTGAGCCTCAGTGCGGTGACCGAGTTCGAGGAGGTCGTCGTCGTCGGCTTCCGGCTGGCCCAGGTGTCCGCGCTGCAGGCGAAGAAGACGGCGACGGGCGTGCTGGACGCAGTCACCGCCGACGACGCCGGCAAGTTGCCGGACATCAACGCGGCCGAATCGCTGCAACGCGTGCCGGGCACGTCGATCACGATCGACCAGGGTGAGGGGCGCTACGTCTCCATCCGCGGCATCGACGCCGGGCTCAACAACGTCATGATCGACGGCCAGACCATCGGCGCACCGGAAGGTGAGAGCCGGCGCATCGCCCTCGACACGATTCCGAGC
>Ga0114938_1000037_pt1 | contig 105307 bp, 98 predicted proteins | sample AshMeaBigSpring_FD_88675 | JGI IMG/M metagenome (GOLD analysis project Ga0114938, IMG submission 88675) | Groundwater microbial communities from Big Spring, Nevada to study Microbial Dark Matter (Phase II) - Ash Meadows Big Spring | ecosystem: Environmental > Aquatic > Deep subsurface >...
CGCGCTGGCGCGCGTCGCCGCGTCCGGGAAACCGTGTGGTGCGAGGCGGGAGCCCGGCATGACTGCGGCGGGGAAAGGTCCCGGATCGCGGCCTCGCGCTGGCGCGCGTCGCCGCGTCCGGGAAACCGTGTGGTGCGCGGGTGCGGACCCTTCGGGTCCGCACCCTCGACCGCGCTTCTGCACTGCACCCTCGGCCGCGCTTCGGGTCCACACCCTCGACCGCGCTTCGGGTCCACACCCTCGGCCGCGCTTCAGGTCCGCACCCTCGACCGCGCTTCGGGTCCGCACCCACTCACCAAGCCGTGGCGACAGACACCCATCGAGACCGCAGGTCGGGCTGAGCGCAGCGAAGCCCGACCTGCACGCTACCCGCGTCGAGGCGCCACCCATCGAGCGGTCGCTACGTCCGCTCGTACGCAGGGAACGAACCCGCTCGCGCGGGGGGCTGCTGCACGATGGGCTGGAGCGAGGTGTCGGACACGGGCGGTTGACCTTGTCGGCGATCGGCTGCTGACCAACAACGCGCGAACGGCTATCGCTTCGGTCGGCGGGAGATCGTCGGCCGGGGAGTGCTGAAGTGGAGAGTGTGATTGCGCATTGCGCTCGATTTGTGCGGCACTACGGCATCGTCGCATCGCTGCGTGAGCTCGGCCCCTTCATCAGGGAGGTCCTGTTCCGCACCGAGGAGCGCGCCGAGCTGGCCGACGGGTTCGACCGCGCTCAAGGCACGGATACCTCGGGCATGGTGATGCCGTGGGAGCTGAGTGACGCAAGGAGCGCCCCGGCCGGTTCCAACCCTTATGCCTCGCTCACGTCCGCCCGGATCCGGGAGCTGCTGGACAAGGCGCCGGTGCGCCCGGGCGAGACAGTTCTCGTCGACCTCGGCTCCGGCAAGGGCCGCGTGCTGCTCGTTGCGCGGGACTATCCGTTCAAGCGGATCGTCGGTGTCGAGTGGTCGGCGGATCTCGACCGGGTGGCGCGGTCGAATGTCGCGATCGCCGCCGCACGCCGCGGACCGGAAAGCCGCATCGAGCTCCGCTGTCAGGACGCGGCGACGTATGAGTTTCCACCCGCCCCGCTGGTCGTGTTCCTGTTCAATCCCTTCGGCCAGGCGACGATGCGGAGCGTGGTCGGTAACCTCGAGCGCACGCTCGCACAATCGCCGCGCCCGGTCTTCGTGGTCTACGCCAACCCCGAGCACGCCGCGCTGTTCGAGCGCTCGCCCGCGTTCCACCGGATGTCAGGCGATCGCTCGCACGCCTTGTTTGAGAGCAGGGTGATCTGAAGGCGAGCGCGGGCGTGTGCGGTCGCGCGCCTACGATGCGGCGACCCAGCGGTACGCCTCGTCCTTGCGCTCGACCCGGCCGAGGCCCGGATAGGGCAGGTGATAGGCGAGGACGCCGAGGCGGTCCGCCGCCGCCATGTCGAGCAGCCGGCGCCGACTCGCCACGGCACGCGCGCCGTCCATGTCGGGCCGCGGCTGCCAGCCGGGGAACTGGAACGACGTCGTCGCGTGATGCACCGCGTCGGCCGTGACGATGAGCGCGTCGGCGCCCGAGCCGACCAGCACCGAGCAGTGGCCGGGCGTGTGGCCGCCGGTCTCGAGGTAGGTGAAGCCGGGGATCGGCGAGGCGCCGGGCGCGACGCGGCGGGTGCGCTCGGCGATCGCCTTCAGCACGCGCTTGGCGCCGGCACCGACGGCCTGGATTTCCTCCGGCAGCGATTTCGGATCGGCCGCGGTCCAGTAGTCCCACTCGGGCGCGGGGATGACATACTCCGCCTTCGCGAACCGCAGGCTGTCGTCGAACTCGTCGACGAGCCCCCAGACATGGTCGGGGTGCGCGTGCGTGATGATGATCTTGGTGATCCGGTCGGGGCCGATGCCGGCGGTCGCGAGGGCGTCGGCGAGCCTGCCGGCGCTCGGCTGCCAGGTGCCGCCCGCGCCGGCATCGATCAGTACAAGATCGGTCGGCGTTCGCACCAGCGCGACGTTGATCGCGAAGGCCAGTTGACCCGGCCCGGTGAGACCGGTGGCGACATGAGGGTTGATCTCGTTGTCCGTCCGGGCGCGATCGAGCAGGCCGACGGGGACCGTCAGGCTGCCGTCGCTGAGCACGGTGACCTCGAGGGCGCCAACCGTCCGGCGCACGGGCCGAGAGACGGATTGCGCCGGCGCGGCCCTCGGTCCAAAGCCGGACGCGGCCGCTGCCAGCAGCATCGCGCCGCCGGCTCGCAACGCGTTTCGTCTATTCATATCAATATCTTGCATTGCCTCTCGCCGAACCGGCCACGACCGCTCACGATATCGTTTCCAGAGTGTTACCACCGGAACAGCGTGGCGGCATGGAATCTGTTTTCATGGATCGCATCAGACGGGAGCCCGAACCGAGGATGAGTGCCATGATGGAAGAGATCAAGACGCCGATCCTGACCACTTCGTCCGAGACCAATGCCCCCACCAACTGCCCCGGTGCGTTGAGTCAGATCGTGCACGAAGTCCGCACCTTCCGCACCATGCTCCGCGATCTCCGCCAGGCCCAGCAAGCCCAGCCCCGCCTCGCGGTCGTCAGGCATTGAAGAGCTTCCAGGTCGGGACGACAGGATTTTCGCAGGCGCTAGGCAGCGCTTCCGCCGCAGGTTGCAACCTTGCGAGATTTGGAGGCCTCGGGCCATGGCCTCGCCTGGCGCCCATCGAGCCAGTCACGATGATCCGTCAGTCGACGCGCGCCACACCGCGCGCTACACGCGCATGGCGGCGCGGCGGTACGAAGACTGTGAAGAAAATGACGGGCTCCATCAGCTTTGATGCGGTTGTCGCGGCGGTCGCGCGACATTTTGCGATCTCGAAGGAGCAGGTGCATGGCGGCGGCCGATATCGACGGCAGCGGCGCATCGCCCACTATCTTGCGTGGCGGCTGACGAGAAGAAGCTTTCCAGAGATTGGACGTCAGATCGGCGGGATCGATCACACCGGGGTGGTGCACGGCGTCCGCATCATTCAGGGCGCGATGGCGGACGATGCTGTGTTTGCCGCGGAGATTGAATTGCTCTGCGATCAACTGACCGCCAGCGGCTCATGAGGCTGGCCGTCGTACGCCGCCGCTGGGTGGAGTGGATGTTCAAACGACATGGCGACCGCGCGCCATGCCCTCGGGCTCCGACCGGAGCGGGGAGCAGTGTCCCACCGAAATAGGCCGAGGAAGAATTTCGAATAACAGCCTCGACATAGCTCCGTTTGGCGCAGCACGATGATCGCGCCGCGGAAACGAGACGCTGTGCAGAGGAAGCGGAGTTCGCCAGTCAGCGCTGTCCGAGGCAGGATCATCGCCTCAGGATGGTGGCTCAATAATCGAAAGCCGACGATGGTCCGCATTGTGTGCCAGCACATTCGCTAATCCTACTTGCGAGCTGTCGCGCGCGGTGGCGATTGCCGGGACCGTGATCACGCGCGACGATTTGGCCGTGCCAGAGAGCAATTCGCGAACGAGTAGGCCGGTCTGCCAGCCGATGGCGTGACCGTCGACGACAACGGTCGAAATCGACGGCAGCGAGCAGCGCGAGATCTCGAAATCCCCGAAACCTGCGACCGCGATATCGTGCGGCACTGCGCGCCCGGCCATCTGGCATGCCGTCATCGCCCCGAATGCGGCTGGATCGGAGACGCACATGACGGCATCGGTGTCGGGCCAACGCTCCAGCAACGCCGCCATGGCGGCATGTCCTTGCGCCATGTTTATGGGCGGCGGCACAGTCGCCATGCGGCGGCGGCTGTCGAGCCCGGCGGCCCTCATAGCGTCCTTGAACCCTTTGCGTCTCTCAGCACCGCGCGTGCCGGTGTCGTCGGCCTCACCGATGTAGCCGATGCGTCGTCGCCCGATCTCGATCAAGTGCCGCGTCATGTCGGCAGCGGCCTGCCGGTTGGAAAACCCGACGACGTGGCCGAGCGGCTTTGCCGGATGTTCCCAGATCTCGATGATAGGGATATCTGCACCGATCAATAGATCACGCGACCGCGCCGTGTAATCGTCGTACGTGATGATCATCGCTTCGGGGCGCCGCTGCAGCATCGACTCGATGACGCGTTCCGCTTGTGTCGCGCGATAGCCGGTGTGGCCGAACAGGACCTGCAAGCCTGCATCCGAAAGTGCGTCTTGAAGGCCGGCGACCGTTTCGGCGAAGTGCGGATTGTTGAGCGAGGGCACCAACACGCCGACGAAACCGGATCGTTGCGACGAGAAGCTGCCGGCCAGTCGATCGGGGACATAGCCGAGTTGATCGACGACCTTCTGGATGCGCCGGCGTGTCGCCGGGGCGATGCTGGCGTCGCGCCGCAGAGCGCGTGAGACGGTCATCGACGAGACCCCTGCCGCTCGCGCAACATCGGCCATTTTGATCCGCGTGGTCTTAGCCTTGCCCATGCCTATCGCCGGATGAATTGGTACGTGACAATGAACGCGCACTGGTGGTACGATCGATGTTATCGATAACAAAAAACATGCGCAAGACCGTTCTGCGCTTGCAAGTGGTCGGTCACAGGTGAGGAAACCGGCGCATCTGCGCCACCAGGAGGACGCACATGACGAACTTGCCACTGTCGACACGCCGACAAGCACTCAAGACCGTCGCCGCAGCGGGCGCAGTAGTTGCCATGCCCTACTATGCGCGTGCGCAGGGCACGGGATGGTCGAAGCTCAAAGGACAATCGATCGTCGTGAACTGGCCGGCGCACCCGCACTACGCGGTGGCGAAGAAGCTGCTCCCGGATTTCACGGCGGCGACCGGCATCAAGGTCGAGCTCGACGAGATGCCCTACCTGCGCCTCAAGGACGCGCAGGTGCTGCAGATGTCGAAGCCGCAGGGCGACTACGACGTCGCCGTCTACGTCATCATGTGGAAGACGGAGTACGTGCAGCGGAAATTCCTGACGGTGCTCGAGCCGATGTTCCAGAACAAGGAGCTGGCGCTCGCCGACTACGACCGCGGCGACATCATCAAGGGCTACTACGAGGGCCTCGGCCTGGTCGGCGGCCCGCGCGGCTATCTGCCGGGACCCGGCGCCAAGCTCTACGGCATACCCTACGGCGCAGAGTGCTCGGTGCTCGCCTACCGCAAGGACATCTTCGCCAAGCACAACATCGCCGTGCCGAAGACCTACGACGAGCTGCTCGCCGCCTGCCGCACGGTCAAGCAGAAGGAGCCCGGCATGGGCGGCCTCACCTCGCGCGCGCAGGCGGGACATCAGGTGACGGCCGGCTGGCTGCTGCATCTGACGCCCTACGACGGCCTCGTCATCGACGACAAGTACATGCCGATGGTCGACAAGCCGGCGGCGATCAAGGCGACGGAGGTGTTCAAGGAGATCATCGATACCGGCCCGGCCGGAGGCGCGGCGTTCGACTTCGGCCAGATGATGAACGCCTTCCTGCAGGGCCAGGCGGCGATGTACTGCGACACCATCTCGATCTTCGGGCCGGCGGCCGACGAGACCAAATCAAGGGTCAAGAATACGGTCGGCTATGCGCTGCACCCGAGGGCCGCCAAGCATTCGGGCGAGCTCGGCGGCTTCGGCATGGCGATCCCGCAGAACTCAGCCAAGAAGGAGGCGGCCTTCGCCTTCATCCAGTGGATGACCTCGAAGGCGCAGGACGTGAAGGCGGCGTCGCTGGGCGGCCAGCCGATGCGCCTCTCCACGCTCGACCACGCCGACGTGAGGAAGGTCTATCCGGTCGAGGTCTACAAGGAGTGCCTCAAGATCTCGAACCCGGACTGGCGGCCGATCATCAACGAATGGACGGAGATCTCGGAGAAGGTGCTCGGCGTGCATCTCTCGGAGATCATCACCGGCAAGGCGCAGATCAAGCCTGCGATGGCGGACGCGGCGACCAAGATCAAGGCGATCTGCGAGCGTGCCGGCTACTACAAGACCTGAGTTGCACGGTGGCGCCGGGGTGTCGGACCCATGGGTCCGGCACCCAATTCCGCGACCGGATGCAGGAATGGCGGATGTCCATGCGGATCGACAAGTCGTGGGTGGTGCTCGCGAGCATCGAGAATTACGAGAAGGACCGTTGCGTCGATCTTTTCGCGCGGGCAGATGGCACGTTCGGTTTCGAGGAATTCAGGCGCGACGTCGAAGATCAGGGGCGCTGGACGGCGATTCGATATCATTCGGTGATTGCCTACGAATCTGAGGCGGCAGCGTTGCAAGCGGCGACACACGCGGTCGGTTGGTTCGCAGAGGTCATCGCACATCGCGCAGCGAAAGCATGACCCAGCCCGGCCAGAGCCGCCTCGTTCCATACCTGTTCGCGCTGCCGGCCGTGCTCGTGATGCTGATCGGGCTGTTCTATCCGGTCGTCGAGACGTTGCGGCTATCGGCCTACGAGGTGCGCCTCGGCGAAGCCCCGAGTGAATCGACTTTTCGCGGGGTCCGGCTGTTTGCCGAGGTGCTCGCCGACCCTTCGGTGCGCCAGTCGATGCTGGTCACTCTTAAATTCTCGGTCATCGTCGTCGCCGTCGAGATGGTGGTCGGGGTCGGACTTGCGCTGATGCTCGAAGGCAGGCTCCCCGGCATGAGCGTGCTCAGAACCATATTCGTGCTGCCGATGATGATCGCACCGGTCTGCGTCGGGCTCATCTGGCGCTACATGTTCGATACCAGCGCCGGGCCGATCAACGCCTGGATCGCCGGCCTCGGCCTCAAGCCCGCCTGGCTCGCCGATGCCGATCTCGCCTTCTTCGCGGTCTGTGTCACGGACATCTGGCAGTTCACGCCGTTCGTGTTCATCATGGCGCTTGCCGGCCTGCAGGGCCTCGACAGCTCGCTGGTCGAGGCGGCCAGGATCGACGGTGCGCGGCTCTGGCAGATCATCTGGCACATCAAGCTGCCGTTGCTGATGCCGATCGTCATGATCACGCTGCTGATGCGGTTGATCGATGCGCTGCGCGGCCTCGAGGTCGTCTACGCACTGACCAACGGCGGGCCCGGCCTATCGACCGAGCTCTTCTCGCTGCACATCTACAAGAGCGCGTTTGTTACGCAGCGCATGGGCCATTCGGCCGCGCTGTCGATATGCCTGCTGGTCGTCACGGCTTCGCTCTCGGCGATCCTGCTCGCGTTCAACAACCCTCTGAAGCGAGGCGCCGCATGAGCGGGCCCGCAAGCCAGTCGCAGGTCGGTGGTGGTGCCGCGCGGGTACTGCAGGTGACGGTCGCCTGGCTACTCGCCGCCTCCGTCGTCGTCCCGCTCGCGGTGATGCTCGCGACATCGTTGAAGACCCAGCGGCAGATTTTCGAGAGCGGCTTCACGTTCCTCTTTGCTCCGACCCTGGAGAACTACCGCACCATCCTCGAAGGCCGGTTCCTCGGCTACATCGGCAACTCCATTTTCGTCGGCGTGCTCGCAACGCTGCTGACGCTGGTTCTCGGCACCATGTGCGCCTACGCCCTGTCGCGCTTCCGCTTCATCGGCCGCTCGCCGCTCGCCATGAGCACCCTCCTGCTGCGCACGATACCGCCGGCAGTGCTCGCCGTGCCGATCTACTTCATCTGGAACTCGATCGGGCTCGGCGGCCTGGGCGGCCTCATCCTCGTGTACGTGGCGCTCAACCTGCCGTTCACGATCTGGCTGCTCTACGGCTTCATCGAGCAGGTGCCGAGGGAGCTCGAGGAGAGCGCGGCGGTCGACGGCTGCGGGCCATTCCGCGGCTTCTTCGTCCTCATCCTGCCGCTGCTGAAGCCGGGATTGGCCGCGGCTGCCATCTTCACGTTCCGCATCGCATGGAACGAGCTGGTGCTCGCCTCGGTCCTGACCGACCGGACGACCCGCACGCTGCCCTACGCGGTGTTTCTCACCATCAAGGACACCGGAATCGAGTGGGGCGAGCTGATGGCCGCCGGCGTGCTCGTCGCCATTCCGCCTCTTGTCTTCACGTTCGTCGCGGCGCGCCAGATCATCGCCGGTCTGACCGCGGGCTCGGTCAAAGGGTGAGTCCAAGTGCCGAACCGACACCCGACCCGCCTCGATCTGCAAGGAGATCCGCCATGCCCTATCCCCGCAGGGAGCTCGACATCGTCTTCGATGCGAGCGTGAGCGCCCATGGCGCATGGTTCGCACGCTCGCGGCCGATCACCCGCTCAGCCATGCTGCAGAACGTGTTCCGCTTCGGCCAGATGCCGGCCAGCGACCGCGCCTTCATCGACGCCGTCATCCCCGGCCACGACCGCATCCTGATGGGAGCGCTCGGCCGCGGCACGTCCGACGAAAACCTGAAGCCGCAGGTCGAGACCGCCGAGAACTACCACATCGACTTCATCAAGGCGGAACCCGGCAACGGCGCAGCCCTGCACTCGCATGACACGGAAGAGACGTTCATCTGCCTGACCGGCAAGTGGCGCGTCGCCTGGGGCGACAACGGTGAAGACCACGTCGACCTCGACTATCTCGACGGGATCTGCTGTCCGCCGGGTGTCATGCGCTCGTTCTCGAACGTCTCCGGCTCGACCGCGCTGCTGCTAGCGATCCTCGGCGGCAAGGAGCCGGGTCATGTGATCTGGTCGGCGTCGATACGTGAGAAGATGGCCAAGGCATATCGATGATCGACTGGCTGCTCGCCCCAATTGATCCAACCCGACCACATGTCATCGCACACAGCATTGCATGGCACGGCCGGATGATGGTGCTGGCGTGGTGTGTGCTGCTCCCGGTCGGTATCCTGGCTGCGCGCTTCTTCAAGATCACAGCGCGACAGGATTGGCCGCGGCAGCTCGACAACAAGTCGTGGTGGTATGCCCACAATGCCCTGCAGTACTCCGGCACGGCCCTGGTCGTTGCGGGGGCACTCTATGTCGAGCGGTCGACGGCGTTGCTGTCGAGCTCTCATGGCTTGCTCGGTTGGAGTGTCGTCGCGCTGACGATGGCGCAAGTCGTCGGTGGTCTACTGCGTGGCAGCAAAGGCGGCCCGACGTCGCTGGCCAAGGATAGCTCGCTCCGAGGCGATCACTACGACATGACCCTGCGCCGACGCGTCTTCGAGCGCATCCACAAGTCGCTTGGCTACCTCGCGGTGGTGCTCGCCCTGGCAGCACTCGCAACCGGGCTGTGGCACGTCAACGCCCCGCGCTGGATGTGGCTTGTCGTTACGGCATGGTGGGGCCTTCTCATTACGCTTGGCGTCCGCTTCCAGCGACAAGGCCGTGCCGTCGATACCTATCAGGCAATCTGGGGGCCGGACCTACGTCACCCCGGTAATCGTTACGCGCCAATCGGATTGGGTATCCGCCGTCGCGACACGGGGCAGAGCGAATGAGCGACTACACTGTTCTCGATCCGCGCTTCGAAGCACTGATCATCGGCCACGCCAAGCTGGAGCGGCTTTGGACCGGCGGTCGCTGGCTGGAGGGGCCTGCGTATTTTCCTGCCGGTCGCTATCTGGTGTTTTCCGACATTCCGAACGATCGCATCATGCGCTTCGACGAGACGAGCGGCGCCGTCTCCGTGTTTCGCGAGCCTGCGCGCTACACGAACGGACACACACGCGACCGCGAAGGCCGGCTCGTTTCGTGCGAGCACGGTGGTCGGGCGATCTCGCGCACCGAGCATGACGGCCGCGTCGTTACTCTGCTCGACCGCATCGACGGCAAGCGCCTCAACTCGCCCAACGAGGTCGTCGTGAAATCCGACGGCACCGTCTGGTTTACCGATCCGACCTACGGCATCGACAGCGATTACGAGGGTCATGCCGCAGCAAGCGAGATCGGCGCGTGCCATGTCTACCGGCTCGATCCGGATAGCGGCAGAGCCTCGCCCATCGTAATCGATCGCGTGCGACCGAACGGTCTATGCTTCTCGCCCGACGAGCGTACGCTTTACGTTGGCGATACCGGTGGCAGCCATCAGAAGGGGCTTGCGCGCACCATCACCGCCTATGCCGTCAGTGCCGACGGTTGCAGCGTCGAGGCATCCCGCACATTCGCCACTTCTGACGCCGGTTTCTTCGACGGCTTCCGCACCGACCGTGCCGGCCACATCTGGACCTCGACCGCGGAGGGCGTGCGCTGCTATGCGCCGGATGGCACCCACATCGGAACGATCAAGGTTCCTGAGTTGGTGTCGAACCTCTGCTTCGGCGGCGCCAAGCGCAACCGCCTCTACATCACCGCACAGACGTCGCTCCATGCGATCTACCTTGCAGGCAATGGTCTCGAACGCTAGGCAAATCGATGCGGGGCCATGACATCGCCAATCGTCCGAGCATGATCGGCTCATCGCTGGCTGCTATGCCTCGCGCGATTGTGCTCCCCTTGTTGAACTGTGCCGCCGCTGGAGCGACGACCAAAGGTCGTCGGATTTCTCCGCAAACGGGCAACCTCGGCCCATCCAGGGGCGAAGGAAGCTTCGCTCGACCTCGGCATCGAGGTGGCAACGCAATTGAGATCGCGAAGAAGATCGATATCTGCATCACCGACGCGGTGCCTCCGGCAGCAGACGAGGTCGGTTGCGCGGTTCGCGCCATCGATCGCCGTGGTGCCGATGCCTCCTGTTGGGATCGATCTGCGGGTGCCTCGTCGCTCGATCACAGCCCCGTCCAAGAACGGTGGCGGAGCACACCGTTCTGCTGATGCTCGCAGCAGCCAAGTGCATCACGTTCGCAGATCGCGAGTTGCGGCAGGGGCGCTGGCACGTCAATGCGCTGCGCGCGGTGTCGCGGGCGCTCTGCGGCAGGACGGTAGGCTATGTCGGAATGGGGCGGATCGGCGTTGCGGTCGCCGAGCGGTTGGCGGCGTTCGGCTGCAGCGGGATTTATTGCGATCCTGCCGTGCGGATTCCGCCGGAGCGCGAGCGATCGCTCGGACTGCGGGCCGGCAGCCTCGACGCCACGCTCGCAGCCGCCGACGTCCTCACCATCCACGTTCCCTTGACCGAGAGGACGCGCGGCCTGATCGGCCGCGATGCGATCGCTCGGCTGAAGCCTGGCGCCATCGTCGTCAACACCGCGCGCGGCGGCATCATCGACGAGGCGGCACTGGCCGGGGCGCTCGCCAGCGGCCACATCCTGGCCGCCGGGCTCGATGTCTTCGAGCACGAGCCGCCGCAGCCCGGCAATCCGCTACTCGCGATGAGCAACGTCGTGCTCACGCCGCACATCTCCGCCGGCACGCGCGATGCCATGCGCCAAAAGATGGACGCAGTGTTTGCCAATCTCCAACGCTTCTTCGACGGCAGCGCGCTCGAGAATGTCGTGACGTTCTCCTGATGACCGCAGCCGGCGAGCACATCGCCGAGCTCTTCGCGTGCGAGACGTTCGACGTTCTCGAAGTTGCAAGTCCTCGATAGACACACGCCGAATGGGTCAAGGCCGCGGCGGATCGCGCGATACCGGTGCTGTGCCAGAAGCCGTTGTGTCCGACACTGTTCGAGGCCGATGATCTGTTACGAGCGGTCGGTAACCGCACGCGGCTCATGGCCCGCGAGTACTGGCGCTTCCGCCTCTGGTATCGAGAGGCGCGTGCGACTTGGAGCGGAGAAGCCAGAAGTCAAAAAACGGAAGAGGACGGGAACGTGGATTGTCCCACCAAGTGTCCCGCCGGCCTCTAACACTTTGATATTTCACAATTTTGGAGGCCACGCCCGGAATTGAACCGGGGTACGCGGATTTGCAGTCCGCTGCGTCACCACTCCGCCACGTGGCCGTCCAGAGCCCGGCGCGGTGGGACGCCGGGGCAGGCGAGATCAGGGCTTGCATGGCATTCAGCCAGCAAGCACAGGTCCAGCAAGCAGCCTGCCGTTTATCATACCGCCGCCGCCCGGCGCAACGATCAGACCCCGGGCGACCGCGGGCGGATGGCCGGGCATCCCTCCTGATCCCACTTTGCGGCGGGTCGCCGCAGCGCCACCCGCCGCAGCCAACTGGCCGCGCGCCGGCGCATTCGCTATGACTGGCGCCATGCCGCGCCACGGCGCGGAGATCTGAGCGGGGGCACCGGACGCGCCATGGACACGGTACTGCAGCGCAAGAACATGGTCGAAAGCCAGGTCCGTCCGAGCGACGTGACCGACCGGCGGATCATCCGCGCCATGCTCGAGGTCCCGCGCGAGGCGTTCCTGCCGGAGCGGACGCGCGCCGTCGCCTACATGGACGAGGCGATCGGCCTGCCCTGCGGGCGGTCGCTGCTGGCGCCGCGCGTGCTCGCCAAGCTTATCCAGCATCTCGACCTCGGCGATGGCGATGCGGTGCTCGAGATCGGCTGCGGCACGGGCTATGCGACGGCCGTGCTGGCGCGCATCGCGCCGACCGTGGTGGCGGTCGAGGCCGACCCGGCGCTCGCCGATACGGCACGGCGGACGCTCGCGGCGGCCGGGGTCGCCAATGCCACCGTCCACGTCGCCGATCATGCGCAGGGCGCCGCCGTTGAAGCCCCGTATGACGCGATCCTGATCAACGGTGCCGTGCCGTCGGTTCCGGCCGGGATTCTCGACCAGCTCAAGGACGGCGGCCGGCTGGTGACGGTCATTGCCGCGGGGCCGGTCGGCCGCGCGGTCCAGTGGCGGCGGTTCGGCGGCACGTTCGACCAGCGCGTGCTGTTCGATGCGGCGGCCGCACCGCTCCCCGGGTTTGAGCGCAAGGCCGAGTTCGTCTTCTGAGCCGGATGCACCCGAGGTCTTAACGCCCGCCCGCCCGGCTTTACCTTTCATTCAGCGAATCAGCCCGGAATACCCGCGGCGCAGATCGGTCGCGCCATGCCCGTGCGCCTCGCCGCGCCGCGGCGCGAGGCGTCGGGTGGAGCCTGGGTGTGATCAGCGGTCTGACGAGCAGGAGGCGGCCGGTCCCCCGGGATCGAGCCGGGTGGCTGCGCGGAGCCTCGCTCGCCGTGCTGATCGCGCTCGTCTCGCCGCCGCTCCGGCCCGCGCCCCTCCATGCCGAGACCCTGCGCGAGGCGCTCGGCTCCGCCTATCGCACCAACCCGCGGCTCGATGCGGAGCGCGCGCGGCTGCGCGCGACCGACGAGGAGGTGCCGCGTGCCAGGTCGGGCTTCCGCCCGAACATCGATGCGAGCGCCGACGTGGGCTCGCAGCGCCTCAGAACCTCGCCCGCGACGACCGGCGCCGGCCAGACCAATCCGGCCGGATATTCGCTCAACGTCGCGCAGGAGGTGTTCAGCGGCTTTCGCACCGTCAACACGGTCAAGGAGGCGGAAGCCACCGTGCGTGCCGGCCGCGAGAACCTGCGCCTCGTCGAAAGCAACACGCTGATGGAGGCGGTCACCGCCTACATGGATGTGGTGCGCGACCAGGCGCTCGTGCGGCTCCGGGAAGCCAACCTCGATGTGATGACGCGCGAGCTCGAGGCCGCCGAGACGCGCCGCTCCGTGCGCGAGATCACCAAGACCGACGTCGCCCAGGCGCGGGCGCGGCGCGCCAAGGCCGCCTCCGAGTTCGATCGCGCCAAGCAGGCCGTGAAAGCCAGCCGCGCGGCCTACGAGCGGGTGGTCGGCCACCCGGCCAGCCGCGTCTCCGAGCCGCCGCTGACGCTGAAGCTCGTGCCTCGCTCGCCCGACGAGGCCTACCGCATCGGCATGCAGGAGAGCCCGAACGTCGTCTCCGCGCTCTATCGCGAGCAGGCCGCGCGCCACGCCGTCGACAAGGTGTGGGGCGAGCTCCTGCCCGAGTTCCGCATCGAGGCGAGCATCAACCACCGGATCGAGACGTCGCGCTCGATCGAGGAGCAGGACAGTGCTGCCATCACCGGCCGCATCAACATCCCGCTCTATCGCGGCGGCGAGACGCACGCCCGTGTCCGTCAGGCCAAGCACACCCATGTCAGCCGCCTCCAGGAGATCGAGCAGGCGCGCAGCGAGACCCAGGCCAACATCGCGACCGGCTGGTCGCGGGTGATGGCGGCGAGGGCGCAGCTCAAGTCCGACCAGGTCCAGGTCGAGGCGAGCCGGACCGCGCTCGAGGGCGTGCGGGAGGAGGAGAAGGTCGGCCAGCGCACCGTGCTCGACCTGCTCAATGCCGAGCAGGAGCTGCTCGATGCCCAGGTGCAGCTCATCGTCACCCGGCGCGAGATCGTCGTCGCGTCCTATGGGCTGCTCGCCGCGATGGGCCGCCTCAATGCGGAGGCGCTGGCGCTGAACTCCGAGATCTACGATCCGGAACAGCACTATCACGAGGTGCGCCAGAAGTGGTTCGGCCTGGCGATCACGCATGCCGACGGTCGCCGCGAGCTGCTCGACGCGCCCGATCCCGAGAACGACCTCGCCATCGTCGAATAGTGCGGACGGCCGGCCGCGGTGCGGCCAAAGCGCGCCATCGCGCCGACCGGCGCATCTGGAACGGGGCTCGGCGCGCGCCTCCCGTCCTCAGCCAAGCGACCGTAACAGCAGGAGAAAATTGCCAAGACTTCCGGCGATTCCGGTGGGCCGGGCGGTGGGCTTGGCCTCGTCGGGGGCACTTCGCAAGCAAGCTGTGCACGACCGGTAACATGCTGTGAATGAGTGGGGGGGCCGACACGGCAGCAGGGACGAATCGAGCTAGCCGTCGCGTTGTTCCGTCGGTTGTCCCGGTCGTGTGGTGAGCCATGCAGAACGTCAATTGTCGCGAGCTTCGTTCCGGCAAGCGCTGGACCGCCACTATGGCGTCAGTTGCCCTTTTCGCCGCGGCGGGGCCGGCCGCCGCGCCGGTCGGCGCCGAGACGCTGCGTCAGGCGATGGCCGGCGCCTACAAGTACAATCCGCGCCTCGATGCCGAGCGCGCGCGCCTGCGCGCCACGGACGAGGAGGTGCCGCGGGCGCTCTCCGGATACCGTCCGACCGTCACCGGCACCGCCGATGTGGCCTACCAGCGCCAGGAGACGAAGCCGAGCAGCCCGAACGACGGCGAGATCCATCCGCACGGCTACGCCGTCAACGCCTCGCAGCCGATCTTCCGCGGCTTCCGCACGATCAATCAGGTGCGCGAGGCGGAGGCGACGGTCCGCGCCGGCCGCGAGACGCTGCGGGTGACCGAGCAATCGGTACTGCTCGAAGCCGTCACGGCCTACATGGACGTGGTGCGCGACCAGGCGATCGTGCGGCTGCGTGAGAACAACGTCACCGTGCTGACGCGTGAGCTCAGGGCGACCGAGGAACGCTTCAAGGTCGGGGAGGTGACCCGGACCGACGTGGCGCAGGCAACCGCGCGGCGCGCCGGCGCCGTCTCGACGCTCGACCTCGCCAAGGCCAACCTGAAGACCAGCCGGGCGACCTACGAGCGCGTGGTCGGCAATCCGCCGAGCAATCTCGTGGATCCCCCGCCGCCGGAGAAGCTGCTGCCGAAGTCGGCGAGCGAGGCGATCGGGATCTCGACCAAGGAGAACCCGAACGTCGTCGCCGCGCTCTATCGCGAGCAGGCGTCGCGGCACACCGTCGACCGGATCTGGGGCGAGCTTCTGCCCGAGGTGCGCGTCGATGCGAGCTACACCAAGCGCTTCGACCCCTCGCGATCGACGGACGAAAGCGAATCGACCAGCGTCGTCGGCCGCCTCTCGGTGCCGATCTACCAGGGCGGCGAAGTGCACGCCCGCGTCCGGCAGGCCAAGCACACCCACGTCAGTCGGCTGCAGGAGATCGAGCAGGCACGCACCGAGACCCAGGCGACCGTCGTCGCGGCCTTCTCGCGGCTCGAGGCATCGCGCGCGCAGCTGATCTCGGACCTTGCCCAGGTGGATGCCAACCAGACCGCACTCGCCGGCGTGCGCGAGGAGGAGAGGGTCGGCCAGCGCACGCTGCTCGACGTGCTCAACGCCGAGCAGGAGCTGCTCAACTCGCAGGTGCAGCTCGCGACGACGAAGCGCGACGTGATCGTCAACTCCTACAACCTGCTCGCCTCGGTCGGCCGCCTCAGCGCAAACGAGATGAGCCTTGCGAGCAACGTCTACGACCCCCAGGCGCACTACCACGAGGTCAGGCGCAAGTGGTGGGGCGTCAGCATCACCCACCGCGACGGCCGTCACGAGTTCCTTGACCTGTGGCACACGCACGGCACGCGCCACGAGCCCGTGAAGTAGGCACTGCACAGGAATGGCCGGGTGCTCGCCGCAATTGCCACCTTCATGGGTCGCAACCTGCCCTGGGTACGGCGGGTTGCCACATCGCCGCCTTTTCCGCGTTGCACCCTGAGCGCGCGCAGGGCGGGGTAGCGCGATAATCCTGTGGTCGCGCGCCGCGCCCTCGTTGCTGCCACCCTGGGATCATTGTACGAGGGCGCTGGGAGCAACGGCGCTCGGACCGCCTGTGACGGTTGCGAGCCGAGGGGTCGATTGGAGTCGGGGGATGCCGCACGTGGAGAAAGTGACTGAGCAGAGCATGGAGGACATCCTCGCCTCCATCCGGAAGATCATTGCCGAGGAGCCGCTCGGATCACGGGTGCCGTCGTCGTCCGCCACACCGCCGATTCCCTTGCCGGCCGCCGGGACCATGCTGCCGACCTCGCCCTTCGCACTGGCACCGACGCCGCGGCCGGCGCCTCCGGCGGCGTCGACTCCGCCATCGCCAGCCACCGCCCCGCCCCGCTCCGCCACGATGCGCTCGACAGGGCTCGACGACGATCTTGCGGACCTCGTCGAGACGGGCCCGGGCCCCGATCCTGCGGCCCTTGCCCCGCCGCTGGCGGTCGAGGCCACGCCGCGGCCAACCTGGACATTCACCCGGATGGCGAACGGCGCCGACGAGCCGGCCGCCGCACCTGCGCTCGCGGCCGCACCGGCGCTCGCGACAGCGCCGATGCCATCTGGAAAGCCGGCAGCGTCGGAAATCGCGCCGCCGGCTCCCACGAAGGCGGCAGCCGGTCCCACCGCGTCGCCGGCGTCGTTCCTCAAGGATCTGGGCGCGGTGATCCCGGGCCTGCTCGGCGCACCTCGCTCGCCGGGCGCGCCCGCGGCAAACGGCGCCGAGGCTTCGCCGGCAGCCCCGCAGGCGCGGGCTCCGATCGCGGCACCGGTGATGAAGCCGGCTGTTCCGGCGCCGCCAAGGCCCGCGAATGCCGCGAAGGCCGTGGCACCTGCCGCCCCGGCTGTGCCGGTATCGGCCGACAAACCGGCCGAGGCCGGCCCGCCACTCGCGCCGGTCAGCGCGATCCTGCCGCCGGTGGCGGCGTCGACCGCCGAGAAGCCGCGCGAGGCCGTGAAGCCGGCAGCCGAGCCGCGTCAGCCATCGAGCCCGGGCACGGCCAGCGCTGCAGCTGCGGCCGCTGTCGCGGTAGTAGCCGCGCCCCCGGCATCATCGGCCAACCCGCGCTCGCTCGAGGACACCGTCGCCGAGCTGCTAAAGCCCATGCTGCGCGAATGGCTCGACACCAACATGCCCCGCATCGTCGAAAAAGCGGTCAAGGACGGCGGGCTCCTGCCGCCGCGGGCCTGAACCAGCCCTATCCAATTCACCGTTTGCCCGCCGGCCCCACGGCGCTGAGCGGCCATGCGCCCGCGCAGTTTGCGGCTCCGCACGTGTCCGCCATAGTTGGCTGCGGCCAAAGGGAGCCCGGGGCACATGACGTTGCCGGACGCGCGCGCGGGCGCGGATCGCATCGGAGCCTACGTCGCGCTGACGGTCCTGCTGCCGTTCGCGCTCGGCTATTTCCTGTCCTACCTGTTTCGCGCGGTGAACGCCGTGGTCGCGCCCGATCTCGTGCAAGAGGTCGGCCTGTCGGCGAGCGAGCTCGGCCTGCTCACCGCCGCCTACCTGCTCGCATTCGCCGCCATGCAGCTCCCGATCGGCATCCTGCTCGACCGGTTCGGTCCGCGGCGCGTGCAGGCGGGGCTGCTGCTGTCGGCGGCGGCAGGCGCTCTGCTGTTCGCGCTGGCTGCGAGCGTCGCGCTGCTCACGATCGCGCGGGCGATGATCGGCATCGGCGTCGCCGGCTCGCTGATGAGCGGGTTCAAGGCGGTCGTGCTGTGGGTGCCGAAGCCGCGGCAGGCGCTCGCCAACTCGTGGGTGATGTCGGTCGGCGCGATCGGGCTCCTGGTCTCGACGGCGCCGACGGAATGGGCGGTGCAGCTGATCGGCTGGCGCGGCGTGTTCGCGGCGCTGGCCGCGATTACGGCACTCGTCGCGGCGCTCATCTATTTCGTCGTGACCGAGCGCCGCGATGCGCCGAGCGGTGCGACGCTCGGAGCGCAGGTCAAATCGCTCGCAACGATCTACAGCGACCGCGCCTTCCTTGCGCTCGCGCCGCTGCTCGCCGCCTCGGCCGGCGCGCACATCGCGATCCAGACTTTGTGGGCGGGTCCATGGTTCCGCGACATCGCGGGCCTCGACCGGGCCGGCGTCGCCAGCAGCCTGTTCGCCATGGCGGCCGCGTTCTTCGTCGGCATCCTCTTCACCGGCGCCGTCGCCGACTGGTTCCAGCGCCGCGGCGTCGACACGCTCAAGGTGATGTCCGGCTTCCTGCTCGTCTTCATGGCGAGCCAGGCGGCGATCGTCGCCGACTGGGCGCTGCTCAGGACGCCGAGCTGGCTGCTGTTCGGCATGACCGGACAGGTGGCGATCCTCGCCTATCCCTGGCTGTCGCACCACTTCGGCGCGGCGCTGTCGGGGCGCGCCAACACGGCGATGAACCTGCTGATCTTCCTCGCGGCCTTCCTGATCCAGTACGCCATCGGCTGGATCATCGACCTCTACCCGAAGCCATCGGGCGGAGGATATCCGCCCGAGGCGTATCGGGCGGCCTTCGGTGTGTTTCTTGCGCTGCAGGTCGTAGCTCTGCTCGTCTATCTGGCGGCGGGGCGACCGGCTAGCGCAGATTCCACTTGATGTGGCTCACTGTGCATCCCCTCCCCTTGATGGGGAGGGGTCAGGGGTGGGGTGGGACTGGTATGAACCGAGCGAGATGGGTTGGTATGACCACCGTTTGTCCGACCCCCACCCCCGACCCCTCCCCGCGATGGGGGAGGGGAGGCACGCCGGCCACGATTCAACGCTCGTGGAAAGTGCTCTAGCGTTTCGTCGCCGTCGTCATCTTGAAGATCTCGTAGGTCCCCTGGTCGAGATCGAACACCACGCGCTCGGATAGCGTCTCGAGCGCCCGGCCGTACATGTGCAGGTGGCGGATGCCGTCGCCCTTGATCTGGACGGAGTGGATGTCGTCGCCGAGAAACGCGATGCCGGTGCCGGGGCCGACATCGACGACCTTGTCGACGGCGAGCGACGCCTTGCCGGGCGTGCGGCCGTCGTCGGTGCGTTTCCAGACCGTGTTGGTCTCGATCCCCTCGATGCCGGCGATGCAGGCCCAGGTCGTGTGATTGTGCGGCGGGATCCTGCGGCCCGGGCGCATGATGTTGAGGTAGAGCGCGAACGTGTTGCCGGGGTCCTCGGAGAGCAGGTAGCGCGCCTGCAGATCCGATCCCGACGGGCCGCCGTACTCTTCCACGCTGAAGAAGTCCTTGCGGGCTGCGAGCGGCTTCAGCACCTCGAGCATGCGCTCGACGGCCGCGCGGTTGACGCCGTCGGCGGCGATCGTGCGTACCTTGCTCATGGTCGACGCAACGGCGGCGTCGCGCGCCTCGGTGAGCCTCGTCATGATGCCTCTCCCGTTGCACGAACCGGTCTCGCGCCCGTCGGCCGCGACGTTGACGCTCTTCGCGACACCGTGTCAATCTCGCCCGTCGAGGTTGGGGATGTCCGGCACGGTCGATGCGCGCGCGCTGAAGGGCTGGCTGTCGGAGCCGCGCGAGCTGGCGTTGTTGGACGTGCGCGAGCCCGGAGAGTTCGGCGAGGGGCACCTCTTCTTCGCGGTCCCGCTGCCCTACAGCCGGCTTGAGATCGAACTCGGTCGACTGGTTCCCAACCTTGCCGCTCGCATCGTGCTGTACGACGGCGGCCGGACCGGAGAGCGCACCGCCGAGCGGGCGGCCGCCTGTGCGGAGGCACTCGGTCATCGTAACGTGCTCTGCCTCGCGGGAGGCGCCGAGGGCTGGGTGGCCGCGGGTTACCGGCTGTTCAAAGGCGTCAACGTGCCGAGCAAGACGTTCGGCGAGATCGTCGAGGAGCGCCGCCACACGCCGCGGATCACGGCGGCCGATCTCGCGGCGCGGCAGGCGCGCGGCGACGACCTCGTCGTGATCGACGGGCGGCCGTTCGCCGAATACCGGAAGATGTGCATTCCGGGCGGCACCTGCTGCCCGAACGGCGAGCTTGCCTTGCGGATCCGCGAGATGGTGCCGCGCGCCGAGACGACCATTGTCGTCAACTGTGCCGGCCGCACGCGCTCGATCATCGGGGCGGAGTCGCTGCGCACCCTCGGCATTCCCAATCCGGTCTTCGCGCTCGAGAACGGCACCCAGGGCTGGTTCCTCGCGGGGCTCGGGCTCGAGCACGGCGCCGATCGCCGATACCCGGCGGATGTCACGCCGCCAGCCGACATGGTGCGCCGCGCGCGTGCGTTCGCCGAGCGGGCCGGTGCGACATGGGTGGCAGCCGATCACGTGGCCGCATGGCTCGCTGATGCGAGCCGCACGACCTACGTTTTCGACGTCCGCACGCCGGAGGAGTTCGCCCTGGGCACCCTGGCGGGCGCCGAGCACACGCCGGGCGGCCAGCTCATCCAGGCGAGCGACCAGTGGATCGGCGTCCGCCATGCCCGCGTCGTGGTCTTCGACAGCGACGGCGTGCGTGCGCCGGCCGTGGCTGCCTGGCTCCGCCAGCTCGGTCACGAGGCGCACGTGCTGGAGGGAGGAGTCGCGTCAGGGCTCCGCGTGAGGCGCCCCGCGATCGCGGCGCTGCCGCCACCGCCACGACCGATCTCGCCGCACGACGTCTCGGCGCTGCTCTGGGTCGGCGGCGCGACGGTCATCGATCTCAGACCCAGCATGAGCTATCGCCACGGACACATCGCGGGTTCCCGCTGGTCGATCCGCCCGAAGCTCGCCGAGTTCGAGATCGATCCGTCGAACCCGGTCGTTCTCGTCGCGGACGATCCGCGCATCGCGGCGCTCGCAGCCGGCGATCTGCCGGCGGGAAGCGACGTGCGCCTGCTCGGCGGCGGCATCGCCGCCTGGTCCGCGGAGGGACTGCCGCTCAACAGCTCGCCCGACAGTCCGCCGGATGCAGACTGCATCGACTATCTGTTCTTCACCCATGATCGCCACGATGGCAACGCGGCGGCGGCGCGGCAGTATCTGGCCTGGGAGACCGGGCTGCTGGCCGAGCTCGACGACCAGGAGCGAGGCGCGTTCCGTGTCCTTGTCGATTGAGCCGAACCACCAGGCGCCGCTCTACACCACGCGGGAGGCCGCGACGGCTGGAGGCGCGCGGCTGCGCATCGCCGTCGTCGGAGCCGGCATCGCCGGCCTGGCGGCTGCCTGGCTGCTCGCCCGCCGCCACGACGTGACACTCTACGAAGGCGCCGGCCATTTCGGCGGGCATGCCAATACGGTCGTCGTGCCGGCGCCCGAGGGACCGTGCGCGGTCGACACCGGCTTCATCGTCTACAACACGGCGTGCTATCCGAACCTGATCGCGCTCTTCGCGCATCTCGACGTCCCGACGGCGGCATCGAACATGTCGTTCTCGGTCTCGCTCGAGGGTGGCAGCTACGAATATTCCGGCACCGGCGTGCACGGCCTGCTCGGCCAGCCGGCGAACCTGTTGCGGCCGGCGCACTGGCGCATGACGGCCGACATCCTGAGGTTCTTCCGCGAGGCGAGGACGCTCGCCGCGGCGGATGCCGCTGACGATGCTCCGCTCGGCGCCTGGCTCGCCGAGCGCGGCTACTCGGAGGCGTTCGTCCAGCGCCACATCGCGCCGATGGCCGCGGCGATTTGGTCGACGCCCGCCTCCGACGCGCTCGCCTACCCGGTCTGCGCCTTCGCACGGTTTTTTGCCAATCACGGCCTGCTGCAGGTGCGCGACCGGCCGCAGTGGCGCACCGTCAGCGGCGGCTCGCGCGAGTATGTGCGGCGGCTCCTGGCCGATGCGCCCATCGCGCGTGCGGTCGGCACGCCGGTCGCGGCGATCGAGCGCGGACGGGAGCAGGCTCACATCGTCACGGGCACGGGCCAGCGCACCTCGTTCGACCACGTCGTGCTCGCCTGCCACGCCGACGACGCCTTGCGCCTCATCGGTGGCGGCGACGCGAAAGAGCGGGAGCTGCTCGGCGCCTTCCGCTACGCCGCCAACGAGGCCGTGCTGCACACCGATACGCGTCTCATGCCGCGCCGGCGGCGGCTCTGGTCGAGCTGGAACTACGCTGGTGGCGGAGACGGGCCGCGGGTGCGGGTCACCTATTGGATGAACCGTCTGCAGCCGCTCGCGACGGCAACCGATCTCTTCGTCACGCTGAACCCGGCCGACGACATTCCGGCCGAGCGCGTGCGCGGCCGCTTCACGTATCATCATCCGCAGTTCGACGCCGCCGCGCTCGCCGCCCAGCGCCGGCTCTGGCAGCTGCAAGGCCGGCAGCGGGCGTGGTTCTGCGGCAGCTACTTCGGCGCCGGCTTCCACGAGGATGCCTTGCAGGCGGGATTGGCGGTTGCCGAGGACCTCGGCGGCGTCAGGCGTCCGTGGCGGGTGCGGGACGAATCGTCACGGATCCACCGCACTCGGGTGCCGGTCCCGCAGCATGCCGCGGTGCACGCGCCATGAGCGGCCGCGACGACACCACGGCCGGCTGCCTCTATGTCGGTGACGTCGTGCACGCGCGCCTGCGTCCCCGCGCGCACAAGCTCCGCTATCGCGTTTTCTCGCTGCTGCTCGACCTCGATCGGCTCGGAGAGGTTGCAGGGGCCTGCCGGCTCTTCTCGCACAACCGGTTCAACCTGTTCGCATTCCACGATCGCGACCACGGCCCGGGCGACGGCACGCCGGCCGCCATCCACGCGCGCGAGCTCTTCACCCGCGCCGGGCTCGATGCGGCATCGTTGCGCGTGCTGCTGCTCGCCTATCCGCGCGTGCTCGGCTACGTGTTCAATCCACTGAGCGTCTATTTCGCGCTCGCCGCCGACGGCCGCCTCCAGGCGCTGGCCTACGAGGTCAACAACACCCACGCCGAGCGACGGAGCTACGTCGTTCACGCCGGTGAAGCCGTGAACGGAGTGTACGCGCACGGCTGCGCCAAGGAGCTCTACGTCTCGCCCTTCACGCCGGCCGACGGCCGCTACGGCTTCCGCGTGCGTCCGCCCGGCCCGCACGTCATGGTCGCCGTGCAGCTCCGCGATCGCGACGGGGCGCTGCTGCGCACGCACTTCCGGGGCGATGCCCGGCCGCTCGGCGATCGCGCGCTCGCCGGCCTCGCGCTCCGTCTCCCATTTCTGACCCTCAAGGTGATTGCGGCGATCCACTGGGAGGCGCTGCGACTGTGGCTGAAGCGCGTGCCGGTGGTCCAACGCCATGCCTCGCCTCGTTACAACGTGACCGTGGTGAAAGCCGAGTGACATCGCATGCAAGAGCAACAGGTTGCGGATCGCGGGCGTTTGGGCCGGCCCCTCAGGCTCAGGTCGTGGCGCGACGGGCTCGTGCTGCGCATCGCCGGCCGGCTGCTCGGCGGCCTTCGGCACGGGCGGCTCTGCCTCGTCATGCCTTCCGGCCGATCGGCGGTGCTCGGCGGCGGCAAGGCCGAGGCGACGCTGATCCTCGCCAATGTCGCGGTATTCCGCAATTCGCTGATGCGCGGGTCGATCGGCTTTGCCGAAAGCTACATCAGCGGCGATTGCGAGACGCCGGATCTGGCCGGCGTTCTCCGCTTCTTCCTCGACAACAAGCGCGACCTGCATGCTGCAGGCGGCGGCCTGTTCCGCGTGCGCGGTGCCGATCGCGCCTTTCATCGTGGCCGCGCCAACACGCCGGGCGGCAGCCGGCGCAACATCGCCGCGCATTACGACCTCGGCAATGCCTTCTACCAGCAGTGGCTCGATGCGGGCATGACGTACTCGAGCGCGCTGTTCGAGCATGCCGGCATGTCGCTCGAGGCGGCGCAGGCGGCAAAGCTCGCACGCATCGTCGCGGCCGGGTCGATCGAGGCCGGCCACGATGTGCTCGAGATCGGCTGCGGCTGGGGCTCGCTCGCCGAGGTCATCGCGGCCAAAGGCGCCCGCGTCACGGCGATCACGATCTCGCCGGCGCAGAAGGCCTACGCCGAGGCGCGCATGCGTGCCGCCGGCCTCGCGGACGCCGTCGCCGTTCGCCTCGACGACTATCGCGAGGTCGTGGGCCAGTTCGATCGCATCGTCTCGGTCGAGATGATCGAGGCAGTCGGCGAGGAGAACTGGGCGAGGTACTTCGAGACGATCCGCGACCGATTGAAGCCGGGCGGCGTCGCCCTGTTGCAGGCGATCACGATCGACCGGCGCCTCAACGACGCCTACCGCCGCAAGGCGGATTTCATCCAGCGCTACATTTTCCCGGGCGGCATGCTGCCGACGGAGGCCGCGATGGCGCGACATGCGACTGCTGCGGGGTTGACGCTCACGCGCGACGTGACGTTCGGCCATAGCTACGTGCGCACCCTGCAGCTCTGGCGCGAGCGCTTCGAGGCGGCATGGCCGCGAATCGCGACCATGATGGGCTTCGACGAGCGCTTCCGCCGCATGTGGGTCTACTACCTCACTTATTGCGAGGTCGGCTTCGATCGCGGCTCGATCGACGTCGGGCTCTATCGCATCGAGAAGCCTCGATAGTCCCGCCGCTCAACCGAGCCGGGCGCGGAAATCCTGGTAGCCGAACGACTTGAGCACGCGGTACTTGCCGTCCTCGAGAATGCCGAGGTCCGGCAGCGGCATGCCGTTGAATGTCGTGTTCTTCACGAACGAGTACTGCATCATGTCGGCGAAGACGAGCCGGTCGCCCGGATGCAGCGGCGCATCGAACGAATAGGTGCCGATCACGTCGCCGGTCATGCACGTCTTGCCGCCGAGGATGTAGGTGTGAGGCTTGGCGCCAGGCTCGCCCGCGCCGAAGATCACGGGACGATACGGTACCTCGAGCACGTCCGGCATGTGGGTCGAGGCGGAGGTGTCGAGGATGGCAATCGCCTGCTCGTTGCGGTGGATGTCGAGCACGCTCGCGACCAGATGGCCGGCATCGACGACGAGACCCGCTCCGGGCTCCAGGATGACCTCGACGCCGGATTGGGCACGGAACGCTTTGATCGCCCCGATGAGCCGTGCGACGTCGTAGCCCGGCTTGTTGATGAAATGTCCGCCGCCGAAGTTGACCGCCTTGACGCGCCGTACGTAGGGGCCGAGCGTCTCGGCGACATGCGCAATGAGGCCAGCCGAGCCGTCGGTGAGCGATTCACAGAGCGCGTGCACGTGCAGGATGTCGATGTCGTTCCAGGGCAGCCGATCGAGGTCGGCCACAGTCGTCCCGAACCGGGAGCCCGGTGCGCAGGGGTCGTACAGCGCGCCGCCGAGGGTCGCGTTCGAGTAACCCGGATTGACGCGGATGCCGACCTGCCGGCCGGCCGCCCTCACCACCGGCAGGTAGCGGGCCACTTGGCTGGGCGAATTGAAGTAGACGTGATCGGCAAGGCCGACCAGCCGCTCGACTTCGCCCGGACCGTAGGCCGGGGCGTAGACGTGGACCTCCTTGCCGAACTCCTCGCGGCCGAGCCGCGCCTCGTACTCGCCGCTGGCGGTCGTTCCGTCGAGCACTGCCTTCAGCCGCGGGAACGCCGCCGGCATCGCCCAGGCCTTGGTCGCGAGCAGGATCCTGCAGCCGGTCTCGCGCTTGATGCGGGCAGCAGTCGCGAGGTTGCGGTCGAGCTGCGCCATGTCGAGGACGTAGGCGGGCGTGCGGATGTCGGTCGGCAGCTTGGGCGTCATCGTGCGATCCTCGGCGGCGCGGCGCCGCACCGCTATATGGCATCGCCATGCCGGATCGGGTAGGGCGTACCCGCCGCCGCAGCCTGGATGCCTCGGGCTAGCGCCTGATCGTTCGAGGTGGAAGCGTCCTGCTTCCACCGAGAGCGTGAATCAGACTCTCAAACAAGGACTTGGAGCGCGTCCGTCCTCCAGAACTAATTCCATCAAAGTCGGACGCGCTCTAGCCGCTCAGCTCCCGGCTGCGCTTCTCGGCGGCGGCGACCGCGCGGGTCAGAAGCGGCTGCAGCCCATCGGCGCCCATCAGCACCTGCAGCGCCGCGAAGGTCGTGCCGTTCGGCGAGGTGACGTTCTGGCGCAGCACGGCCGGATCCTCGCCCGAACGGTGCAGCAGCTCGCCCGCGCCCGCGACCGTCGCATCGGCGAGCCGGCGTGCGAGCGCGGCGTCGAGGCCGACCTGGCGGGCGGCCTCCGCGAGGCACTCGGCGAGCAGGAAGACATAGGCCGGGCCCGAGCCCGACACCGCGGTCGCGGCATCGATCAGCGCCTCGCGATCGACCCAGCCGACCTCGCCGACCGCGCCGAGCAGCGCATCGCACAGCGCGCGCTGGGCTGGCGTCACGAACGCGTTGGCGACGCAGACCGTGATGCCGCGGCCGATGGCAGCCGGCGTGTTCGGGATCGCGCGCACGATCGCGGCCCGCGGCGGAAGGTGGGCAGCGAAGCTCGCGATGGTCTTGCCGGCCGCGACGGAGAGTATCAGCGTCTCGGGCCCTGCCGCGCGGGCGACCGGCGGGAAGACCTCGTCCATCGCCTGCGGCTTGACCGCGGCGAGGAGGACGGCGGGCGGCGTGGCGAGCTTCGGCAGCTGCGCGTGAGCCGGAATTCCATGGCGCTCGATGAGGGCCGCGATTTCCGGCGGCGGCGAGGGGTCCTGCACGATGACCTGCCGCGGGTCGAGCCCCCGCGCGAGCCACCCGGCGAGCATCGCGCCGCCCATCCTGCCGGCGCCGACGAGGAGCAGGGGACCGTTCAGCACGAAGCTCATGGACGACCTCGCGCCGACGGGCCTCGGCCCGATCAGCCGTCGGCGCTGCCGGTCAGGCCCGGCCCTCGGTCTCGAACATGGTCGAGGCGAGCGCCTGCTTGCTCTCCTTACCCGCCCACACGACGAACTGGAAGGCCTGGTAGTAGCGCTCGCAGGCCTCCAGCGCCGCGCGCAGCATCGCCTCGCACTGGCGTGGCGTGGCGAGCGTGCCGTTCAGCATCAGGCCCTGGCGGAACATGATCAACCCTTCCTGGGTCCAAAGGTCGAAGTGGCCGACCCAGAGCTGCTCGTTGATCTGCGCGATGAGCTTGTAGACCTCGCCGAGGCGATTGTCGGGCACCTTGAAGTCGAAGGCGCAGGCGAGATGCAGCGTCTCGAGATCCTCGCGCCAGTTGAGCGACACGTGGTAGTCCGCCCAGCTGCCGGCGACCACGAGCGTCAGCTCGTCGTCGGCGGTGCGGTCGCAGGCCCACTCGTGGCCCTGGGCGACCTGCTCGGCAAGGTCGATCGGATTGCTGAGCCGCTCATAGCTGATATCGGCAATGGCCATTCTGTATCCCGTCCTCAGAGCCTGTCCGCTCATTGAAGTGAGCGGGACGAAATCAGATGCGCGCCACGAGTCGCAAGCTCAGGCCGCCGATTTGTCCACGACCAAAGTGTCGGCTCTCTGGCAAAATCCAGGCAAATCAACAGGGTATGGATAAACTGTGGGCAAGCCGCGGCCAAACCTGTGGACCTGCGGACGATCCGTGCCGGCGTGCGCCTGGCCGGCCACAGTGCGGCTCAGGGCTTCGCGCGCAGCTGCGCGAGCTCGGCCTCCGCGGCGGCCAGCCGCGCCGCCAGCGCCTCGTTCTCGGCGCGCGCCTTCTGCGCCATCGCCTTCACCGCCTCGAGTTCCTCGCGCTTGACGAGATCGAGGTCGCCGAGCACCCGCTCGGCCTGAGCTTTGACGATCCCCTCGATCTCGCGGCGCACGCCCTGGGCGGCACCGGCGGCGTCGGTCATCAGCTTGGCGATCTCGTCGAGGACGCGATTGGTGGTCTGGGTCATGGCGTTCAGCCGGGCCGGAAAGTGACTTTCCGCATCTATGGCCCGCCGTGCGTGGCGGTTCAACAGCAAAGCCGATTGCTGCCTTTCGCGCGGCTGCGTATACCCGGTACGGGGGGTCGTGCCAGGGGTTGCGGATCTGGTGATCCGCCGGCAAGGCGCGCGCGTATCCGTACTGTGATCGAGACGCCGCCTGGCGCGGCCGGTCGAGGTTGTTCCAATGCACTCTGCTCGCCGACTCCTCGTCGCCTCGATCGGGTCCATCTGCCTCGGTGCAGCTGGCGCCGCGGCCATCGCCCAGGAGGGCAAGCTGGTCGTCTACACGAGCCAGCCGAACACCGACGCACAGCAGACCATCGACGCCTTCAAGGCGAAGCACCTAAAGGTCGAGGCGACGTTCGTGCGCGATGGCACGCCCCGCGTCATCGCCAAGCTGCGCGCCGAGATCGAGGCCGGACAGCCGCAGGCCGATGTGCTGCTGATCGCCGATGCGGTGACGCTCGAGGGGCTCAAGGCCGAAGGCCGCCTGCTCGCCCATCCCGATGCGCCGGTCGCCGGCTACCCGACCGGGCTCCACGACAAGGACCGGACCTGGTTCGCAACGAAACTGATCACCACGGGCATCGTCTACAATGCCAACGCGCCGATCAAGCCGGCGGCATGGGCCGACCTGCTGAAGCCCGAGGCGAAGGGCCAGATCGTCATGCCGAGCCCGCTCGCATCCGGCGCCGCGCTGATCCATGTCGCGACGCTGACCAGCAATCTCGAGGGCGGCTGGAGCTACTATGAGCGCATCCGGGCCAATGGCGCGGCTTCGGTCTCCGGCAATGGCGACGTGCTGAAGCAGGTCGCGGGCGGCGAGAAGCTCATCGGCATGATCGTCGACTTCATGCCGATCCGGGCAAAGGCAAAGGGCTCCCCGGTCGAGTTCGTATTCCCGCGCGAAGGCGTTTCAGCGATCGGCGAGCCGGTCGCGATCCTCAAGTCGACGAAGAACTCGGCTGCGGCCAAGGCCTTCGTCGACTTCCTGCTCTCGCGTGAAGGCCAGACACTCGCCGCGGCGCAGGGCTATCTGCCGGCGCATCCCGAGATCGCGCCGCCGCCGGGCTTTCCGCCGCGCGCCTCGATCAAGCTGATGGCATTCGACGCAGCCAAGGCCTTCGCCGACGCGAAGGCGAACACCAAGCGGTTCGTCGACATCTTCGGGCCCTGATCGCACATGTCAGCTCTCGGCGCGCCGGCGCGACCGATCGGCCTCGACCGCCGGGCCGAGACGTTCCTCGACAGGGAGTGCCGCGGCATCGGCCTCGTCGTTGCCGCAGCGGTCGCGCTCCTCGCCGTGCTGCCCGTCATGCGCCTCGGGGTCGCGGCGCTCGCTCCCGGAGGGGTTTTCGCGCCGGCGCGCGCACTCGCCGAGATCACCAGCCGGGCGGCGGTCACGGCGACGTGGAACACGCTCGAGGTGGGCATTTTATCCAGCATCGGCGCGGTCGTCATCGGCAGCCTCTTCGCACTCGGCCTCGTGCTGACCGGTATCCGGGCGAAGCGCGCGCTGGCATTCCTGTTCGTGTTCGGGCTACTCATCGCCCCGCAGGTGATCGCGCTCGCCTTCAAGATGCTCGCCGGGCCGGCCTCGCCGCTCCTGCAGGCGGTCGGTCTTGCGCCGCCCGCCGGCACGCCCAATCCGCTGCTCGGGCGCGCCGGCATCGTCCTTGTGCTCGCGCTGCACCATGCGCCGCTGGTCGCGATCATCCTGGCGCCGGGACTGCGCGCGATACCGAACGGCGTCGTCGAGGCGGCGATGCTTGACGGCGCCCGGCCGCTGCAGATCGTGCGCGCGATCGTGCTGCCGCTGGTGAGCCCGCACCTTGCGGCAGCGGGCGTACTCGCGTTCGTCGCCGGCTGCGCCAATTTCGGCATCCCGGCGCTGCTCGGCATTCCGGCCGGATATCTGACCTTGCCGACGCTCATTTATCGTCGCATCGCGAGCTTCGGTCCGCAGGTGCTGACGGATGCCGCGGCCCTCGCGGTGCTCGTCGCGCTCGTCGCGGGGCTCGGCGTGCTCGCCGGTGCCTACGTGCTCCGCCGCGCGACGACACGCTACGACACCGACGCGCCGCTGCAGCCGATCGCCTCGCTCGGCCGCTGGCGGCCGCTCGCCGAGGCGATGGCATGGCTGGTGATCGTCGCAAGCTGCCTGCTGCCGATGGCCTCGCTCGCGGCGACCGCGCTCGTCGCATCCTACGGCATTCCGCTCTCGGCAGCGACGGCGACGCTCGAAAACTTCGCCGAGGTGCTGTTGCGCCAGTCCGTGACGGTGCGTGCGGTCCGCAACTCGCTGTCGCTCGCGGCGCTCGCGGCCGTCGGAACGGCCCTGCTTTCCGTCGCGATCGCCTATGCGCTCGACCGCCGCTTCGTGCGCTGGCGGGTCGCGGTGGTGACGATGCTCGAGATCCCCTACGCGGTCCCCGGCATCGTGCTCGCGGTGGCGATGATCCTGCTGTTCCTGAAACCGCTTCCCGTGATCGGCATCAGCATCTACGGCACTCCGGTCATCCTGCTGATCGCGTACCTGAGCCGCTTCATCGCGGTCGCGCTCAAGGCACCGGTCGCTGCCATGGCGAGCCTCTCGCGCGAGCAGGAGGAGGCCGCCGCGACCGATGGCGCAAGACTCGGCGCCCGCTTCCGCCGGATCGTGCTGCCGCACCTGCTGCCTTCGGCGATGGCCGGCGCGCTGCTCGTGTTCCTGATGGCATTCAACGAGCTGACCGTCTCGGCGCTCTTATGGTCGGCAGGCACCGAGACGCTCGGCGTCGCGCTCCTGAGCCTCGAGGAGGCGGGCCTCGTCACCGAGGCCGCGGCGCTCGGCGCAGCTGCAGCAGTGCTCGTCGGCGCGATCATGCTGGCGCTCGACCGGCTGTCGACGCGGCTGCCCGAGAACACGCTGCCCTGGTCGGCGCTGGTGCCCTCCGCCTCATCGCGCGAGCAGGTTCGGCAGCCAAAGTGAGAGCGCTGGAAACGCGCAGAGGATCACGAGGCGAACCACGTCGACGGCGATGAACGGCATCGTGCCGCGGTAGATGCGCGAAAGCGAAATGTCGCGGGCAATGGAGTTGATGACGAAAACGTTCATCCCGACGGGCGGGCAGATCATGCCGAACGTCACCGCCATGACGATGATGACGCCGAACCAGACCGGATCGAACCCGAGCTTCATCATCGCCGGGAACACGATCGGCACGGTCAGGAGGATCATGGCGAGCTCGTCCATGATCGCGCCGAGCACGAAATAGCCAATCATGATGATCGCGAGCACGCCGTAGGCGCCGATCGGCAGGTTGATCAGAAAGTCGACCGCCTTCTGCGTGAACTGCGTGATGGTCAGGAAATAGCCGAACAGGAACGCGCCGACGACGATCATCATGATCGCCGAGGAGACGCGCAGCGTGTCGATCAGGGCGGCGCGGATCTCGGTGACGCCGAGCCGGCGGCGCAGGAGCCCGATGACGAGCGTGCCGACCGCTCCGAAGCCCGCCGCCTCCGTCACCGTGAAGAAACCGACGTACATCCCGCCGAGCACGAACAGGAACAGCGCCAGCACTGCCCAGAGATCCTTGAGCGTCGCGAACCGCTCGGCCCAGTCGTGCACCGCTCCCCGCGGCATGATGTCGGGATTGCGCCCACCGATGACCCTGACCACAACCGCGTAGAGGAGAATGGCGAGGAGCCCCGGCACCACGCCCGCGAAGAACAGCCGGGTGATGTCGGTCTCGGTCATCACGCCGTAGAGCACGAAGATCACCGACGGCGGGATCATGATGCCGAGCGTGCCGCCGGCGGCGATGACGCCGGCAGCTACGCCCGGATCGTAGCCGGCCTTGCGCATCTCCGGCAGCGCGACCTGGCTCATCGTCGCGGCCGTCGCGACCGACGAGCCGTTGATCGCGGCAAAGCCCGCACACGCCATGATCGTCGCGAGTGCGAGCCCGCCGGTGCGGTGGCCGAGCCAGGCATTGCCAGCGCGGAACAGCTCGCGGCTCATGCCGGCGTGGGTCGCGAAGGCGCCCATCAGGATGAACATCGGGATGACCGACAGGTTGTAGTCGGTCAGCACCGAGAGCGGCACGTTGGCGAGCAGGTTGATGCCGGCGGCCCACGACGTCAGTGCACCGAAGCCGATGACGCCGACGAGCCCCATCGCGACGCCGATCGGCACGCGCAACGCCATCAGCACGAACATCGCGACGAAGCCGAGGAAGGCGACGAGATCGCGGCTCACGGGCGTCCTTCTCCCGGCTCGGCGGATGCTGGGGCGGGCGCACTCATGCGGTCGCGGGCGAGGTCGGCGATGCGCTTCAGGGCGAGCACGGCGGCGGCGGTCGCGCCGAGCGCGGCGACGGCATAGAACGGCGCGACGGGGAGCCTCAGATCGCTCGTCTGCTGGGTACCGGAGGTGAACACCTTCACCCACGTCATCCAGGCGACCGGCGCGAGCAGCGCGAGCGTCACCGTCGTTGCGAGCATGTCGAGCCGCCGGCGGCCCGTGTTGCCGAGGTGCTCCCAGGCGAGGTCGACGCAGATGTGGGTGCCGTAATAGGTGGTGACAGCGATGCCCCAGAACAGCGCGATCGCCTGCAGGAACTTCGAGATATCGAAGTGGTCGGGAATCTGGATCGCGAACACGTAGCGCAGTACGACGTTGCAGGCGGTCAGCAGCGCGATGGCGAGCAGGAACAGCGCGGCGAGGTTTTCCGTCCACTCGAGGAATCGGCGCATGGGTGCCTCTGGGCGCTGGCTCGAGACGTGTGCCGCCGGGCGCCCCTCGGCGTCCCGGCGGTGGTTCGTTCAGATGAAGGCTACTGCAGCGCGTCGCGCTTCTTGAGCTCGGCCTTGAGGTCGTCGAGCATCGCCTTGGCGTTGTGGCCGGCCTTGGCCGTCTCCGCCTCCCACTGCGCATAGACCGGCTCGGCCGCCTTGCGCCACGCGGCCATCTGCTCGGGCGTGAGCTTCACGATCGTGTGGCCGAGCGCGGCAAGCTTCTCGCGGCCGCCATCCTCGTCGAGCCCCCAGGCGCCGCCGCCCTTGTCGGCCCACGCGTTGGAGCAGTGGGCATCGATGACCTTCTTGTGGTCGGCGGAGAGCTTGCCGTACCAGCTCTTGCTCATCACCCACACGAACGTCGCCTGGTAGAGGCGCGCATCGGTGTGGAACCTCGTCACCTTGTCGATGCCGAACGTGATGATCGATTGCCAGGGGAACGTCAGTGCATCGGCGACGCCCTTCTCGAGCGCATCGCGTGCCTCCGGCGCCGTCAGCTGCACGTTGGTGCCGCCGAGCGAGGTGACGAGGCGGGCGACCGTGCCGTTGGCCGGGCGGATCTTCATGCCCTTGATCTGGTCGGGCGAGGTCAGCGCGACCTTCGAGTGCCAGGCGCCGATGTGGAGATGGGCGAGGCAGAACTGCACGTCCTTCATCTCGGTCGCCGCGTGCTTGCGGTACCAGGCATCGAGCGCGGCCGAGCCGCCCTTCGGCGACGACATCAGGAAGGGGAGCTCACTGCCCGAGAAGATCGGGAAGCGGCCCGCCTGATAGCCGGGGTTCACCCAGGTCATGTCGGCGATACCGTCGCGGGCCATGTCGTAGTGGTCCGGCGCCTTGCCGAGCTGCTGGGCGGGGAAGATCGCGACCTTGATCGTGCCCTTCGATTCCGTCTCCACCGACTTGATCCACGGCTCGAAGAAGAGCTTCTGCAGCGGATGGGTCGGGGGCAGCCAGTGGGCGAACTTCATCTCGACCTTCTGGGCCTGAGCGGCCGCGGGACCCGCGAGCGCGGCGGCGACCACCGCAATCGCGGCGAGCGATAGGCGTTTCATTCATGTCCTCCCTGGAAAGCGGGGCTTGCCGCCTCTCGACGAGACTTCTTGTCAGTCGACCCGGAACCGATCGCGGGCCGGAGTCCGTGCGAGCTTAGACCAAGACCAGGGCCCTCCGACAGGGTGCGCACGGCACCTCAAGCTCCTTTTTTCGCGCCGTCGGAGAGTGCTCGGGTGAGCGTGGTGCCCTCGGGGTCGGCGAGCGCTGCCCCGATGGCGCGGCGGAGTGCCGGCGCGGCGCTCGCCTCGGTGCCCGATGCCAGGGCCGGCCTGACGATGCTGTCCATAATGGCAGTATAGTTTTTCCGCCCGCGCGCCTGGGTGTCGCCGTAGCCCTTGAGCAGGCGCGGCAGCTCGGCGAGCGCGCCGGCGAAGTCCGGTGACCGCTGCAGGGCGGCACGCATCGCGGCGAGCCAGGCCTCGATCGCCGCCTGCTCCTCTGCGTAGCGCAGCGAGCGCCGCCGCCAGCGCTTGGCCCGAGCGAGCAGGCGCATCGCTGCATGTCCCGTGATGCCGGTTGTCGACAGGCGATAGCCGGTCCCGAGGAATGGAAGTGATCTTCCGGACGAAGCGCGTGCCATCAGCCGCAAGCCGAGCCGCTCCGGCAGCATCCCGGCGATCTCCTCGATGCCGGGCTTGACGAACTCGGTGACGCGCAGGATCTGCCCGTCGGACATTTCCGCCTCGCGGCGGATGCAGGCGAAGCGCTCGGGCCTGGTCTTGAAGTCGGCGACGCGCGGGATGTCCTCGTAGGCCATCCAGAGCGCGAGGCGGCGGGCCGCCTCCGCGATCGCATGCCGGCTTTCGGCATCGCCCGTGGCGGATGCGCCGGCGAGCGCCCGCACCCGGGCGAGGTAGAGCGCGCCGTACTCTTCGTCCTGGAAGTCGACGACGCGGGTGTGGCCGAGGTCGGCGACGTCGCGAACGGTCTCCGGGAGGTCGGCAAGCGAGGCTATCGGGGGCGCCGCACCGTTGCCGGGGGCGTGTGCCGGCGGGACTGATACGGCTGGCTGATGCGGCGCGGCCGCGACCGCCGCGAATGCCGCCGCAAAGCCCGCCCGGCTCGCAGCCGCCGCGTGGTCCTCGCCGATCGCCGCCTCGCTCACCGCACGGGGCCAGGGGAGCACGCCCGAGCCGGCGAGCGCACCGAACATCGCCGCGCTGACCATCGTGCCGTGCGCCCGCGCGATCGCCTCGAGGTCGAGCGATATGAAGCGCTTCGCGAGCGCCCCGGCGGCTGCGGCAACCTTCTCCGGTGCGAAGCGGCCGTCGCCCATCTCGATCTTCTCCGCCGTCGTGTAGGTCCGGCTGGTCGAGGCAATGAGCGTCGTGCGGGCCGGCGCGACGAGCCCGCGCTCGAGGAGCCGTGCCGCTTCGATCAACTCGCTCGCGATCAAGACATCGACGCGGCCCGGCATCGGCACCAGGGAAAACACGGGCTCGGCGGCCGCCGGCTCGCGCAGCATCTCGATGTAGTAACTGGTCGAGCCGGTGCGCTGGGCGACGCCCGGCACCGATGTCGCCTGCACGGGGAGGCCCGAGGCCCGCGCCGCATCGACGATCCAGTTCATCAGCACGCCGCCGCCCTCGCCGCCGAGCGCGGCGATGAGGATGGATAATGGCTCGGGCCCGGCGGGCATGGGGTCATTGCACTCCCGTCACGGCGGTTCGCACGCGCGCGATGGCCCGGTCGAGCCAGGACGGATTGGTGATGATGTCGACGCGGTAGAACGAGGGGCAGAGCGTCGCTGCATGTGCGACCTCGCCGCAGAGCCCGCAGCCGACGCAGCCGTTGGTGACATGGGCGACCGGATCCGACTTCAACGGGTCGGACGCCGCCTTCACTGTCAGCGTCGGGCAGCCCGAGAGCCGCATGCAGGAGTGGTCGCCGGTGCAGGTCTCCTCGTCGATGCCATAGCGCGTGCGCACGACACGCTTGCCGGCGGCGAGGCGCTGAGCGCTGAGCGGGCGGATGCGGCGCTGGCGCTCGAGCTGGCATTCGCCTTCCGCCACGATGACCTTGAGGCCCTTGAACGGCGTCGTGAACGCCTCCTTGAGCACCGCCCTCATCTCCGCGACGCGGTAGGTGTGGACGGTCTTGAGCCACTTGACGCCGAGGCCCTTCAATGTGCGTTCGATCGTCACCTCGGAGCCGGTGGCACTCGCCGCCTCGGCCTTCAGCTTCGCGGCCGTCACGGGCGTCGAGACGAGGTCCTGCGTGCCGGTCGCCGACGTGTAGCCGTTCTTCATGACGACGAGGATGCCGTCGGAGCCGTTGAGCAGCCGCGAGGTGACGCCCGACAGGAGGCCGTTGTGCCAGAACCCGCCGTCACCCATGATCGCGATGGGCCGTTGCTGCTGGAAGCTCTGGACGCCGGCGCTGGAGGCGAGGCTCATGCCGTAGCCGAGGATCGAGTTGCCGAACGCGAATGGCTGGAACGTCGCGAACGAGTGGCAGCCGATGTCGGTCGAGACGTGCATGCGGCCGACCTCGCGCTCGGTCAGCTTCAGCGCGGCGAAGAACGGCCGCTCCGGGCATCCGGTGCAGAACGTCGGCGGGCGCGGCGGCACCGGGCCACCGAGCCGCTCGCGCGCGATGCGCTTTAGCTCGGCGATCTCCGCGCCGTAGCCGCCGTCGCCACGGTTGGAAAGGCTCGGCACGTGCTCTCCCACGAACTTTGCGACGCCGGAGAGCACAACCTCGCTCGTGTACTCGCCCGCCATCGGCAGCATGTCCTTGCCGTGCACCCGGGTCTGAACATCGGCACGGCGCAGAATGGCGCCGATCTCGTGCTCGATGAACTCGGGCTGGCCCTCCTCGACGATGAGGATGGCCGATTTGCCGGCGGCGAAGCGGACGATCTCCTCCGGCACCAGCGGATAGACGACGTTGAGCACGAGGATCGGCAGCTCGGTCCGGCCGAACGTGTCGGCGAGGCCGATCTGCTGCAGCGCGCGGATCAGGCTGTTGTAGATGCCGCCCTGCACGATGATGCCGACCTCGCGGTGACGGCCCTCGAAATGCTCGTTGAGCCCGTGCTCGGCGATGAAGCGCCGCGCCGCCGGCATGCGCACCTCGTACTTCTTCCGCTCGTGGGCGTAGGTGACAGGGGGATGCGAGAGCTTCTCGTAGTCGTGCCGGGCGGGTGCAGCACGGTTGCGTGTCGAGATGCGTGGGGCGACGTTGTCCTTCGCTTCGAAGCTCCCTTCGACGTGGCAGGCGCGGATCCGCAGCTCCATCATCACCGGCGTGTTGGAGGCTTCCGACAGCTCGAACGCCTGCTCGACCGAGCGCACGATGACGGGGAGGCTCGGGCGCGGGTCCATCAGCCAGAGCGCGGATTTCATGGCGAATGCGTGCGTGCGCTCCTGGATCACGCTCGCGCCTTCGCCGTAGTCCTCGCCGACGACAATGAGCGCGCCGCCGATCACGCCGGGCGAGGCGAGGTTCGAGAGCGCATCGGAGGCGACGTTGGTGCCGACGATCGACTTCCACGTCACCGCGCCGCGCACGGGATAGGCGATCGAGGCGCCGAGCATCGCGGCGGCGGAGCTCTCGTTGGTGCAGGCCTCGACATGCACGCCGAGCTCGGCCATGTAGTCCTTCGCCTGCACCATCACGTCGAGCAGGTGCGAGATCGGCGCACCCTGGTAGCCGCCGACGTAGGAGACGCCGGACTGCAGCAGCGCCTTCGTGACCGCGAGAATGCCCTCGCCGTGGAACGTTGCGCCCGCGCCGAGCTTCAAGCTTTCGATTTCGCGGGCGAAGGAGCGTTCCATGGGCTGTCCGGCAGGCGGGTGTCGGCGCGGCCGGTGTTGCCCGGCCGGTGGAGCGGTCGGGAGCTTCGCATGCCCGCGCGCGTCCGGGCAATCGCGGGCTGACCCTGCACCCGCCATCGACCTATGCGTGGACCCTACTTCGGCACCCAGACCACCGCGTCGTCGACCGCATAGGCCGAGCAGTGGGACTTGGCGGTGAGCCCGCAGCGCGCGAGCGCCCGCTCGAGGGCATCGGCGCCCGTCGCCCACACCCAGCTGCCGTTGCGGCTGATCACGAAGGCGCGCGGCAGGTCGGCATCGAGGAATTTCTGGTACTGGTCGTGGCGGACAGCCTCCCTGACGAACGGAACCTTGCTCGCGTCGTCGACCGCCGCGAAGCCCGACGGCGGCGGCGCTCCGGGTGTGCGTGGCGCGGCGAAGCCGAGCTTTGCAAGGAACGCATCGACCAGCGGTCGCCAGACCCGAAATCCGGCAACGGTGAAATCGTGCCCGTCGTCGCCGACGGCGGGGAGCATGTGGAACTCGGCGGGTGCGCCTGCCGCCGCATAGGAGCGGTGCCAATCGCGAGGAATGGTATTGCCCCACAACCGATCGTTCTCCGCATAGAGCCACAGCGTCGGCACCTTCGCGTTTCGTCCGAGCTCGCGGAAGCTCTCGCGCACGACCGCCGGCGCACAGGGCTCGAGCGGCCTGTCGCTGCGGCCGGCGGCGCCACCGGAGAAATTGATCGCCGCGACGAGTCCAGGCAGCCGGCGGCCGGCGCTCGCGACCGCGGTCAACCCGCCGAGCGACTGGCCGGCGACGAGCGCACGGTTCGCATCGGCCCACGGCTGGCGGCGGGCGAAGTCGAGCACCGCCTCGGTCTGCGCCACGAGCACGCCGATCATCGGCGCGAGATTGGGCGCAGCGCAGGTGCCGACCCGCTCGGGATCGGGCGTGAGGCCGCTCTCCCCATAGCCGAGACGGGTCGGCACGAGCACCGCGAAGCCGCGCCGGACGAAGTAGCGGGCGAGCGGAAGCAGCCGCCAGCGCCAGGGGGCCGAGCGCCGCGCCGAGGCACGGCCGTGCTGGAGCACGACAATCGGGAACGGGCCGTCGCCCGATGGCCGGAAGTGCGTGACGGTGATGTCGCCGGTGCGCACCTTGCCGTCGATCATCGTCACCTCGACTGCAACCTTGTCGACAGTCTCGTTGATATCGGCCTGCGGCGGGGCCATGGGCCAGTGGCGGGGGTGGTGCGGCGGCTCTGAATGCACGGGGATCGCTGCGGCGATCACGCCGGCAACGGCCAGCGCAGCGTATTGCACCAGGCGTCGGCCGGGGCGAAGGGCCAGGGCGAAGCTCCAACTCATGATCGACGGCGTAGCACACCTGGGTGTCGCGCTGCAGCGCACTGAAATCCCGTGAGGCGCCGGGTCGCTCCGACGGCGGCCTAGAGCATCGATGGACAGTGCACAGGCCCGCCGATAGATTTGCCGGACAACCAATGAACATGCCACGACATCCTGAGGAGGAGCACATGGGCAGGCGCTACGTCGGCATCGCCGTGTTAGCGGCAGGAATCGCTTGGGCGAGCGCGGCGTCGGCCCAGACGATCGACAAGAAGGAGCTCAACGTCGTCGGCACCTGGAACTTCCTCACCAACTGGCAGAAGCTCGAGCAGCCGTTCTGGACCAAGGACATCGTCGAGGCGTCGGGCGGCAACCTCAAGGGCAACATCAAGTCGATCACCGAGGTCAATCTCAAGGGCACCGAGGTGCTGCGCCTTTTGAAGCAGGGCGTGTTCGACGTCGCGGCCGCTCTGCCGATCTACGTCGAGGACGGCGGCGCGATCATCGAGGCCTCCGACATCTCCGGCGTCGCGCGCGATTTCGCCATGGGGCGGAAGATCGCCGCACTATGGATGCCCGAGATGCAGAAGGTGATGGCGGACAAGCACGGCGCGCGAATTCTCGCCACCTTCCCGTTCCCCGAGCAGGTGTTCTTCTGCCGCGGCGACATCAAGAGCATCGCCGACCTGAAGGGCAAGAAGATCCGCGTGCAGGGCACCTCGCAGAGCGATTTCGCGCAGGCCGTCGGCGCCTCGTCGGTGACGATCGCGTTCGGCGAGGTGGTACCGGCGCTCGAGAAGGGCGTCGTCGACTGCGGCATCACCGGCACGATGCCGGCCTACAAGGCGAAGTGGACGGAGGTGGTCAACACGGTGTTCCGGCTGCCGGTCGGCTACACGATCGGCACGTGGGTCGTGAACCTCGCCACCTGGAACAAGCTCGGCAAGGACACACAGGCGCTGATCGAGAAGCAGATGCAGGCGCTCGAGAACAAGTCCTGGGCCACCATCGCAGCGGAATCGGATGAAGGCATCGCCTGCAATACCGGCTCGGGGGCCTGCTCGGTCGGTCCGCCCGGCAAGATCAAGCTCGTTCTGCCGTCGCCGGCCGATGTCGCCGCTCGCGAGAAGGCGCTGAACGAGACCGTGCTGCCGCGCTGGGCGAAGCGGTGCGGCGACGCCTGTGCCGCCAAGTGGAACGAGCTCGTCGGCAAGCAGTTCGGACTGACGGCGAAGGCGAACTGAGCAGCGATCGGGGAGGGGGGTGCGGCGCCGGACGAGGCCGGCGCCGCCCAGTCGATCACAATGGAACGCGCCTGGCACGCCGTCACAGTGATTGCCCGCGTCGCCATCTGGTGCGGCGGCGCGATGCTGTTCGCCGCCGCTGCCGTCGTCACCGCCGAGGTCCTCCTGCGCAAGGGCCTCGGCTATCTGGTCGGCACGAGCTTCGTGTTCTCTGGCTCCGACGAGATCTCGGCCTACCTGTTCGCGGTCGGCACCAGCTGGTCGATGGCGCATGTGCTCGTCACGCGCGGTCATGTGCGCATCGACGCGCTCTACGGAATGCTCGGGCCGCGCATGCGGGGAGTGCTCGATCTCGTCGCGCTCGCGGTGCTCGGCCTGTTCGTTGCGGTGCTGCTCGAGCGGGCCTGGAGCGTCGCCAGCACCAGCCTCTTCGAGCATATCCGTTCGAACACGCCACTGCGCATCCCGCTGGCCGTGCCGCAGCTCATGTGGCTCGCGGGAATAGTCTTGTTCTTCGTGGCGCTCGTGCTGGCGTTCCTGCGGGCATTGACGGCGATGCTGCACGGCGACCTCGCGCTCGCTGCGGCAACAGTCGGCGCGCCCAGCATGGACGAGGAAATCGAGGGCGAGCTTTCGGGCCTCGGGCTCGGCGCGGAGCGCGTCCGATCCGCACCATCAGCCGCAACCAAGGGCTGAGCCGTGCTGGCAACAACGCTGCTGCTGCTCGTCGTCATGCTCGCGATCAGCGTGCCGGTCGCGGCTGTCATGGGCGTGCTCGGCCTCGCGCTCAATCAGATGTTCGCGGTGATGCCGCTGCACCGCGCGCTCGGCGAGATCCTCTGGAATGCGTCGAGCGAGTACATCCTGATCGCCATTCCGTTGTTCGTGATGCTCGGCGAGATCCTGCTGCGCTCCGGCATTGCGGCCCGCGTCTATGCGGCGATCGCGCACTGGCTCTCCTGGCTGCCGGGCGGGCTAATGCACGCCAACATCGGCTCGTGCGCACTCTTCGCTGCAACGTCCGGCTCGAGCGTCGCGACCGCAGCGACGATCGGCACCGTCGCGATGCCGGAGATTCAAAAGCGCGGCTACGACGAGCCGCTGTTCCTCGGCACGCTCGCCGCCGGCGGCACGCTCGGCGTCCTGATCCCGCCGTCGATCAACTTCATTCTCTACGGCCTGCTGACCAACACGAGCGTGCCGCGGCTCTACCTCGCGGGCTTCGTGCCCGGCTTTCTGCTCGCGACCTTCTTCATGATCGTCGTGCTCATTGCCTGCCTGCTCGATCCGGGCAAGGGCGGCACGCGGATGGCGTCGAGCTGGGGTGATCGGCTGCGCAGCCTGCCGAGCCTCGTCCCGCCATTCGGCATATTCCTCGTCGTGGTCGGCTCGATCTATGCAGGCGTCGCGACGCCGACCGAGGCCGCCTCGCTCGGCGTCATCGCCGCGCTGCTGCTCGCGTTCTGGGAGCGGCAGGTCTCGCTCGCCATGCTGCGCGCGGTGGCGGAAGGCACGATGCGCACGACCGCGATGATCATGCTCATCATCATGGCCGCGCAGTTCCTGAACTTCGTGCTCGCCGCCATCGGTGTCACCGACGGTATCGGCCAGGCGATCGAGACCCTCGGCCTCGGCAAGCACGGCACAATGGTGCTGATCGTCGTCTTCTATCTGATCCTCGGCTGCTTCATGGAGACGATCTCCATGATGATCTTGACGACCCCGTTCATAGCGCCCCTGGTGTTCAAGCTCGGCTGGGACCCGATCTGGTGGGGGATCGTGCTGACCGTGCTCATCGAGGCCGCCTTGATCACGCCGCCGGTCGGGTTGAACCTCTATGTCGTGCAGGGCATGCGCGGCCGCGGACCGGTGAGCGACGTGATCCGGGGCGCGCTGCCGTTCGTCTTCGCGATGCTCGTGCTGATCGGGCTGCTGATGGCGTTCCCCGATATCGCGATTTGGCTGCCGAATGCCGTGATGGGGAAAGCGTAGATCGGGCCGCAGACCATGGCAGGCATTCTCGGCGTCGACGTCGGCGGCACGTTCACCGACTTCTTCCTCTACGATGAGGCGAGCGGCGCGACGCACGTCCACAAGGCGCCGTCGTCCCCGGACGACCCTTCGCGGGCGATCATGGCCGGGCTCGACGCCCTCGCCGCCCGCACCGCGGCCGCCCGCAGCATCCGTGTCCTCGCGCACGGCACGACGGTCGCAACCAATGCCCTCATTCAGCGGCGGGGTGGCCGGCCGGCGCTGCTGACGACCGCAGGCTTCAAGGACCTGCTCGAGATCGGCCGCCAGACCCGCCCCAAGATCTACGACCTCAAGGCCGACCATCCCGAGCCGCTGGTGCCGCGCGAGCGGCGCCTCGAGGTTGCCGAGCGCATCGATGCGAAGGGGCACGTGGTGCAGGGGTTGACGGAGGCGGAGATTGCGCGCGCGGTGGCGGCCATCGGTGCGCTCGACATCGACTGCGTCGCCGTCTGCTTCCTGTTCTCATTCCTCAATCCTGACCATGAGCGGCGGATCGGCGATGCCCTGCGGCGTGCGCACCCGCACCTGGACGTCTCGCTGTCGTCGGAGGTGCAACCCGAGTTCCGCGAGTACGAGCGGCTGTCGACGACGGTGCTCAACGCCTTCCTCCAGCCCGAGGTCGGGCGCTACATGGGCCGGCTCGAAACCGCGTTCCGCGCGTCGACGGGTGCCGGCCGTATCGGCATCTGCCAATCGTCCGGCGGCCTGATGTCGGTCGAGCGTGCCGCCGAGATGCCGATCCGCACCGCCCTTTCGGGTCCCGCTGCCGGCGTCGTCGGGGCAGTGGCGGTCGCGGCGCGGGCGGGGACCGCCGATATCATCACCTTCGACATGGGCGGGACCAGTACGGACGTGTGCCTGATCGAGGGCGGCCGCGCCGCGCAGGCATTCGGGCGCAGCGTCGCCGGCTTCCCGGTGCGCCTGCCGTCGCTCGACATCCATACCGTCGGCGCCGGCGGCGGCTCGATCGCCCGTATCGACCGTGATGGCCTGCTCAAGGTCGGACCGGAGAGCGCCGGCGCAGTGCCGGGGCCCGCCTGCTACGGCCGTGGCGGCACCGCCACCACGGTCTCGGATGCCAACCTGCTGCTCGGCCGCCTGCCGGCGGCGCTCGTCGGCGGTGACATGCGGCTCGATTCCCTCCTCGCGGCCGACGCCGTCGGTCGCATCGCGGCGCAGATGAACATTGCGCCGCCGACCGCCGCACTCGGCATCGTGCGCATCGTCAATGCGAACATGGTGCGCGCGATCCGCGTGGTTTCGGTCGAGCGCGGCCACGATCCGCGCCGGTTCGCGCTGATGGCGTTCGGCGGCGCGGGCGCCCTGCATGCGGTCGACGTCGCGCGCGAAATCGGCATCCGCCGCATCCTGGTGCCGCCGGCGCCCGGCATCCTGTGTGCTGAAGGCGTCGCGGTCTCCGAGCTCGAGGAGAGCTTCGTTGCGACATGCCGCACGCCGCTCGCTGCCGGAACACGAGGCCCTGATGCCGCGCTCGCGCGCCTGCATGCGGCGGCCGAGGCCTGGTTTCTTCGCGAGGCCGTTGCGATGGATGCGCGGCGCACCGAGGCGACCGTGGACATGCGCTACATCGGCCAGAACTACGAGCTCGGCGTGCCGGCCGCGGACGCATCGGCGCTCGCCGCCGAGGCGCTTCGCGCCGCTTTCTTCGCAATGCATCGGGAGAAGTACGGGCATTTCAATCCGGACGCCGCCGTCGAGATCGTCAACGTGCGGCTCGTCGCACGGGCGCGGATCGCCCCGCGCTTCAGCACAACGGCCGAAAAGCGCGATCCGAATGCATCTCGCACGATGCATCCGGTCTGGTTCGATGCCACGGCGCCCGTCGCGACCCGGATCATCCCGCGGGCGGCACTCGAGGTGGGCGAGGTCGTCGCCGGCCCCGCGGTGATCACCCAGCTCGATGCGACGACGCTGGTCCCACCTGGCGCGACGCTCACATTCGATCGATCCGGAAGCCTGAGCATCGAGGTCGCACAATGACCGGCCAGCCGCCGACGCTCGATGCGATCACGCTCGAGATCATCTGGAACGGCCTCAAGTCGGTCAACGACGAGAGCTGGATCACGATCCAGAAGAGCGCATTCTCGACCAACATCAAGGAGCGCCACGACCACTCGACGGCGATTGCGGATGCGAGCGGCCGCCTCATCGCTCAGGCCGAGATGTCCCTGCCGATCCACCTCGCCTCGATGCTCGGGCTGATGAAGATTCTCATAGCCCGCTATGGCGCGGACATTCACGAGGGTGACCTGTTCATCGCCAACGACCCCCACGCCGCCGGCGGCACGCACCTCCCCGACATCAACATGGCGATGCCGGTGTTCGTCGGCGGCCGGCTCGTCGCGTTCGTCGCCAACCTCGCTCACCACGCCGATGTCGGCGGCGCGGCGCGCGGCTCGATGGCCGGCGGGCTCTTCGAGATCTACCAGGAGGGGCTGCGCATTCCGGTGATGCGGCTCTTCAGCAAGGGCAGCCTCGACACCGAGCTGTTCGACCTGCTGCTTCTCAACATGCGTTTGCCCGACGAGCGCCGCGGCGACCTCAACGCACAGATCGCCGCCTGCCGGCTCGGCGTGCAGCGCATGCAGCAGCTCTGCGACCGGTTCGGTACGGCGGAGATCGGGGTGGCGTTCGGCGAAATCCTGACACGCACGGGGCAGCGCATGCGCACGGCGATCGGCACGCTTCCGGACGGCGCCTACAGCTTCTCCGACGTGCTCGACGATGACGGCCTCGCGGCCCGGGACGTGACCTTCGCGCTGCGCATCGACAAGGCAGGCGAGGCGATACGCTTCGATTTCACCGGCTCCTCGCCGCAGGTGCCGGGCAATGTAAATCTCACGCTCAACGCGGTGCAGTCGTCGGTCTGCTATGCGCTCAAGGCCCTGCTCGATCCGGACCTCCCGAACAATCAGGCGGCGATCGATGCGGTCGAGATCGTCGCGCCGCTAGGCACTGTCGCCAACTGTGTGGCGCCGGGCGCGGTCGCGCTGCGCGCCAATACCTGCCAGCGGGTGATCGATGTCGTCATCGGCGCGCTCGCCCCGCTGGTGCCCGATGCGGCGATCGGCGCTGCCAACGGCGCCAACACGTCGATGGTGTTTGCCGGCGTCGATCCGGTAACGGGCAGCCCCTACGTCTACCTCGAGACCTTGGGCGGTGGCATGGGTGGCCGCTCCGACCGCGATGGCAAGGATGGCGTGCAGGTGCACATCACCAACACGTCCAACCTGCCGGTCGAGGCGATCGAGATGGAGTACCCGCTGCGGGTGCTGGAATACGGTTTCGTGCCCGACACTGGCGGGGCCGGCCGCTATCGCGGCGGCCTCGGGCTGAGGCGGGTCGTGAGCCCGATCGGCCACGTCTGCGAGTTCAACGGCGTCGGCGAGCGCTTCCGGCATGCGCCGTGGGGCATCTTCGGCGGCGAGCCGGGCGGCCGCGGACGGTTCCGCCTTCGCAGCACCGACGGCGTGGTGCGCGAGCTCGCGCCCAAGACCGGGCGCATGGAGCTCTCGCCGGACCAAGCGGTGATCTGCGAGACGCCGGGGGCGGGCGGCTACGGCCTGCCAGCCGACCGCGCGGCCGAGGACGTCGAGCGGGACCGGCGCTCCGGCAAGCTCTCGGCGGCGGAGATCGCCAGATCCTATCCCGGAAAGTAGCCAACAATCGCCGCAGATCGGGCCCAGTCCTCCGGCAGGAACGTGCCATCGAGGCACGTTCCATCAGGATAGGACGCGCAATGACCAGCCGAGCCCCGCGGACCCGGGCGCCAAAGCTCATCGGGACAAGCGCTCCCTCGCCAGCATTCGCCGCGCTTGCCTTGATCGTGTTCTTCGCGGGCGATGCCGGCGCACAGTCGGGTTGCCCTGCCCCGGCCGCATCCTTCGCCTTCGCCGGCCTGCATCCGGCAATCGAGGAGCGCATGAGGCTCTCGCACTTCAGGAAGGGCGAGATCGTCGAGATCGACCCGCGCACGATGCCGGAGGCGGAGGGTCGAGCCTACGTGCGCGACCTGCAGGCACTCGGCGCGCGGGTCAGCATCTATCTGGTCGGCGGGCATTGCGACATCGGCACGGACTGCAACGCGCTGAAAGGCGTGAAGCTCGGGCCGACGGGGAGCTGGAACTGGGACAAGAGCGAGCGGCGCGTGATCGACATCACGCATCCCGCCGTCATGGATCGCCTCGCCAAGGGTATCGAGGCCGGCTGGCGGCTCGGCGCCAACTACGTCCGGGTCGACAACCTGCATCATCCGGCCGGCTCGACCGATCCGCGCACGCCCGACCAGCTCGAGGCAATCGTCGGTCTCGCCCACGACATCGAGGACCGCCTGCGCCGGAGCGGCACCATTCCGCCGGACCGGGTCACCGGCGTCGTCGCGCACAACAATCTCGTCGTCTGGGAGACGCTGATCAACGCCGGCCAGATCCGCCGGCCACCGGCCTTCCTGACCTCGGAGCGCACCGCGCAGCTCTTTCCCGGCCGCGGCTACGAAGGCGACGCGCGCATGAAAGCCGGCACGCTGAAGCCCGACGACATCCCCGAGATCCTCGCCGGCGGCCGCATCGCCGCGAAGCTCAGGGTTCCCTATTCGGTGGTCGAGTTCCGCCGCACCCACGATCTCGCGGCGCGCGACAAGACCTATGCGCTGCCCCAGGCCTATGTCGACCGGCTGCGGGCAATGCCGGGGGTGAGCGAGGTGATCGTGATGCCGAGCGAGACCCATTACGTGGGGCGCGGCGAAGTCTATCCGGGGCCCGGCCCGAAGCTGCTGCCCGCCGCTCCGCAGTGCCCGCCCGTCTAGCCGCGATCAGCCGCCGGGATCACCGGGGAGCGGTGTCGGCGCCGTGCCGAGCGACACCTCGCCGTTGGCGAGCTTCTGCTTCATCTCGGCGATGCCGCGGTTGAGCTCGGCGCCGAGGATGATGATCATCGCGATCACCTGGAAGAAGATGAGCGCGCTCATCAGCTGCGTGAGGCCCGCGTAGAACCGCGAGTAGTCGTTGATGCTGAGATACGAGGCATAGACGCTCGCCGCGACCAACCAGAGCACGATGGTCAGCGCGACCCCCGGCAGCACCTCGCGGAACGTACGGTGACCGGCGGCAAGCCAGATGTGGTAGGCGAACAGCTGGATGCCGATCAGCAGAACGACGATGGCATAGCGCGTGACGAACGACGTGAGGTTGCTCTCGACGAGCCAGAGCAGCGACGCCGGCTTCAGCTTCGCCGCGTAGGCGGGACCGACGACCACGCCCCAGGCGAGCGCCAGGATGCCGATGGCGCTCACCAGCACGAAGAAGCCGCTCTGGGCAAGGCACGTGAGATAGGTGCGCGTCTCCCGCACGCGGTAGGCGACGTTGAGCGCCGCCCGCAGGCTCTCGATGGCGCTGGTCGCGAAGAAGAGCGCAATGATCGCGCCGATGGTCAGGAGCTCGTAGCGGCTCTGCCCCATCACTGCGCTCACCTCCGGCGCCAACACCTCGGCGACCGGCGCCGGCGCCATCTTGAAGAGCTGGGCGACGGCGAGTGCGGCAAGCTCCTCGCCGCCGAGCGTGCCCGCGACCGCCGCAAGGAAAATGCAGAACGGGAACAGCGACAGCACGAACGAGAAGGCAACGGCGCCCGCCATCGAGAAGCCCGAGTCCTCGAACAGCTCGTAGAGCGCCTGCATCAGCGTCTTGGCGGGTCGCTGCATCGCCGGTGATCTCCGTCGTCCAACTCGGAAGCTCAGTTGGTGGGCGCTGTCAACGCCGGTTTGCGGGAATCCGCGCAACTCGCGGGGAGAACGCGTCGGGAGTGTGTCAATTGCGCCTTGCCGATGCGTTATCCATAGCGGCGCCTGGGGTGCCATGGACGCGCGGGCGCAGGCAACTTACTGTTGCAAGGGAAGGAGTTGCTGTCGATGCTCCACGTTGCCATCCGCCGCACGGTCGATCGGCGTGTGTGCTTGGTCCGAGGGATCGGTCGATATGACGACGATGACCGGTGATCAGCTGGAGGCACTCGAGCGTGAGCGCATCCGCCTCGAGGTCCTGCTCGAGGCCGATCCCAACTGGCGGATGCTTGCCGATCTCGTGGCCGACGGCGGCGAGGAGCGGTTCAGCGGCGTCGCCGACCCCACCGAGCTGCAGCGCTCGCTCGAGACGGTCCTCGCGACCAACCGCTACTACCTGGCGCGCCGCAAGATCGTCGAGGCGATTGCGATCCTGCGCGAGGCGGCGGCGCACGAAGCGGCCCGGTCGCCGGGTCGCGACGAGCTGCCGAGACCGCCGCCGCCGGAGGTTGCTGCCGCGATCACACGGGCGCAGCGCTCGGGCATCGCCGACCGGATGGTGTTGCTGCAGCCGGTGCCCGACGCTTTCCGGACCAAGCTCAAGGTGAAGGACGTCGCGGCCCCCGATGGCGACGACCCGACGCGGATCCGCGGCATCGACGCCGCGACAGCCATCGTATCCGCGCCGGTCGTGGCGCAGCCCGCCGCGCCGACGCCGGAAGTGTCGCCGCGCGACGCGACGCCGGTGGCGGCTCAGCCGCCTCCGATCGCTGCGTCCGCTCCGGTGCCCGCGGCAGGCGTTGCGGCGCCAGCAGTGCGGCCCGATCCGGATCGGCGCGACCTCATCCGTGGCATCGATGCGATGATTGCGCGGCGGCTCGAAGTCGCCGGCATCGTGCGCTTCGCGGACATCGCCGGGTGGACCGCGAGCGACCTCGCGCACTGGCGGGGCGAGCTCGGCGCCGCCTTCGCGCCGGCGCGCGAGGGGTGGATCGAGCAGGCGGCCGTCCTGGCCGTGGGCCGCGACACCGCACATGCACGCAAGGTGCGGGGCGGCCTCGTGCCGGAGCTCGCCGCAGTGCCCGGTGCCCATCTCGGCCTGGCGCGCGATCTCCTCAGCGACGCGGCAACTCCGCTCGCACGAAGCGTGACCGAGGCGGTCGGCGCTCCGGTCGCGACCCCGGGCCCGAGCGCTTCGGAGCCAGGCCCCATCGATCCGGTGGAACGGCTGGATCCCGCGCCAGTGCTGGCGGGGTCGGTCGCTGCCACGCTCACGACACCCGAGCTCCGGGCAATCGAGGAAGAGCCGCCGGAAATCGCGGCCGAGCCGGCCCCGCCGCCCCTAGCACCTCCAACACCTCCCCCGCTGCCGCGCAAGGAGACCATGAGCGAGCGGCTGGCGCGACTCGAGCGCGAGCTCGCCGTGCTCGATGGCATGCACGACACCGACCGCCTGACCCGGCCATCCGTACCGGGCGCGGCTCCGGCGGCGTTGCGCCCACCCCCGCTGCCGGTCGCGCCGCCGGCTCCGCTGGAGCCGCGCGTGGCCGGGCGCTTGCCGCGCAACATCGAGGACGAGGAATTTCCGCAGCTGCACGTCGGCGAGGCGGACGTCGTCATCAGGCCGCGCGAGCGGCGCGTGCTGCCGGAGCTGGCGGAGACCGAGCCGGCGGCTGCCGCGTGGCTCCGTGCCGAGCCCGTGGCGCCGATCGACGGCGACACCTACGCCGGTTACCAGTCGCAGATCGAGGAGGCCTCGGTCGAGATCGTGAAGCGGGCAGCCGCAAGTACCGACGCGACCGGCGACATTGCCGCGGCACAATCGGCCGTGCCCCGAGCGCCCGGCATGCGCCGGTTCTTCAAGGCTCTGAACGGCGACTGACCGCCGCGGCGAGCGCCGCTTTTGGCGGCGCCGGGCCGGAGGCGGGGCGCCTTGCCTTGGATCGCGCTACTTCACGGTGATCGTGATCACGTCGCTTTGCACCGGCGGATTGTGCGGGATGTGGTTGTGGTCACCGAGCACGAGCTGCAGGGTGTGCTTACCGGGCGGCAGCGTCAGCGACGCCTCGGTCTGGCCGTTGCCGAAATGACGATGCTTGTCGTCGGCCGGGATCGCCGCCATGACGTCGGCGAGCTTCTGGTTGACCAGGATGTGGTGATGGCCGGTGTCCTTCTTCTCGGTGCCGGCGGGCGCGACGCCCATGCCGGACAAGCCGAACTTGACGACCACGGGCCCCGAGATCTCGGCGCCGTTCTTCGGCTCGATGAAATAGACCTTTGCTCCGGCCGGCGAAGCCTGGCGGAAGTCCTGGGCGAGCGCGGTGGCGCTAGTCGCGGCAAGCGTGGCGGCGATGGCGCTGAAGAGCGAGACGCGAGACTTCATGAGCGTTCTTCCCGTGTTGAGGCTTGTGGTCACTGGTGCGATGCTACCCGGCGAGCGTACGAGATCGCCGAGGTAAGCATCGTGGCAACGTTCCGGCAAGGCCGATTGGATCAATTCATGGTGTCGCGCGGGCTCGCGCCGACCCGGTCGCGGGCGCGTGATGCCATTCTGCGTGGCTGCGTTCGGGTGGACGGCGCCGTCGTCACGAAGCCGGGGGCTCCTGTCGGCAGCGACTGCCGGGTGCACGTCGACGACGCGGCCGCCGACTTCGCCTCGCGCGGCGCGCTGAAGCTGATCGCGGCGCTCGATGCATTCGCGCTCGATCCGGGCGGCCGGGTGGCACTCGACATCGGCGCCTCGACCGGCGGGTTCGCCGACGTGCTGCTCCGACGCGGCGCCGCGATGGTCTATTGCGTGGATGTCGGGCGCGATCAGCTCGCCGCCCGGCTTCGCGGCGATCCGCGCGTCGTCGACCTGTCGGGCCGCGATGCGCGCTCTCTCGGGCGGGCGGAGATCGCCGAGCCGGTCGGCGCGATCGTCGCCGATATCAGCTTCATCTCGCTCACCAAGGCGCTCGGGCCCGCCCTCGCGCTCGCCGCACCCGGGTGCTGGACGGTGATGCTGGTGAAACCGCAGTTCGAGCTGTCGCCCGATGCCATCGGCAAGGGCGGCCTTGTCAAGCGGCCGGAGGACGTTGCGCGTGCCGTCGCGTGCGTAAGGGCCTGGATCGAGGCGCGGTCGGGATGGCGCATTATCGGCGAGTGCCCGTCGCCGATCAAAGGCAAGGACGGCAACGTCGAGCATCTGATCGCGGCAGCGCGCGGGGCAGGATGAACGCTTCAGCATCAAATTCGTTGAACTGGCACAGTGAATTGCTACGATAACCTGTGCTCCGCCATGTGACTGGCAGTTGGGGCTGCGGCGAGGTAGTTTAGAACATGACGTTCACTCGCATTACGATCGATCCCGCCATCTGCGCGGGCAAACCGTGTATCCGCGGCCTGCGGTTCCCCGTGGCCCGGCTGCTTGGCCTGTTGGCCGCAGGCGAGACACGCGAAGCGATCCTGAGCGCCTATCCCTACTTGGAGTCGGGCGATATCGACGAAGCGCTACGGTACGCCGTCTTTCTTGCCGAGGATGAGACGGTTGCGCTGGCGCCTGCCGAGCCCGCCGAGTGAGGTTTCTGGTCGATATGCCACTGTCGCTGGCACTGGCGGTGTGGCTTCGCGAACGGAGTCATGACGCCGTCGATGCGACCGAGATCGGTCTTCATCGCGCGTCGGATTCAGAGATCATTGCCCTTGCCAAGCGGGAGACGCGGACGATTGTCACTGCAGACCTCGACTATCCGCGCTTGCTTGCGTTGGCGGGCGCTGACGAGCCAAGCGTGATCCTGTTCAGAGATGGCGATTGGAGCGAGGCTGACGTGACTGCGCGAATGACCGAGGTCTTGGCAGCTCTCACGGAGGCGGACATCGAGCAGAGCATCATCGTTGTCGAGCGGGATCGGCTGCGCCGGCGGCGATCGCCACTTGGGCCATAGACGCACCTGATCGACCCTCGGCGATCGGCAAGCAATCATCTCGATGGCGACGTGGCACGGCATGGCTGGATCGAACCTCGTCCGGATCGAGCGGCTGGCGCCCGAAGGCGACGGCGCGGCGATGGTCGATGGCCACGTGCACTACGTGCCCTTCGCGCTGCCGGGCGAGACGTGGCGCGCTCCGGCAGCCGACGGCGATTGTTGGCAGCTCGTCACGGCGAGCGCGGAACGGCAGACGCCGCCCTGCCCGCACTTCACGCGCTGTGGCGGCTGCTCGGCCCAGCACATGGGCGACGAACTGTACCTGGCATGGAAGCGCGATGCGGTCGTGCGGGCCTTCGCGGCGCAGGGCCTGGCGCCCGCGATCGCACGGCTCGCGCCGGTCGCGTCCGGCACGCGACGCCGGGCGGTGCTCACGGCGCGGCAAGTCGGTGCAGAGATTGTGCTCGGCTACCATGAGCCGGGCACGCATGCGCTTGTCGATCTCGGCGCGTGTCCGGTGCTCGATCCGGACATCGTACGAGCGTTTCCCTCCCTGAGGGCGCTGGCGCGCGTCCTGCTGGGACCGAAGATCGACGTGCGCATCACCGTGCTCAGGGTCGATGCCGGGCTCGACGTCCACCTCGAGACCGGGAAAGCGAACCTCGGCGGACCGCTGCGGCTCGCGCTCGCGGATGCCGTGCGCGGCACTTCGGTTCTGCGGCTCGCCGTCGACGGCGAGGTCATCGTGCAGCCCGCGCCGGTGCGGATCTCGCTCGGCGGCATCGCGGTCGAGCCGCCGCCGGGCGTCTTCGTGCAGGCCGTGCCATCGGCCGAGGCGCAGATGATCGCGCTGGTGTCCGAGGCCGTTGCCGGTGCCCGCCGGGTCGCCGACCTCTTTGCCGGCATCGGCACGTTCACGTTCGCGCTCGCCCGCAAGGCGCAACTGCTCGCCGTCGATAGTGAGCTTCGCGCCCTGACAGCCCTCGCTGCCGCCGCCCGCGGCGCCTCCGGCCTCAAGCCGATCGAGACACGGGTGCGGGACCTTTTCCGTGAGCCGCTTGCCCGCAAGGAGCTCGAGCCGTTCGATGCGGTGGTGCTCGACCCGCCGCGCGCCGGCGCCAAGGCGCAGTCGGCGATGCTCGCGAAAGCGACGGTGGCGAAGGTCGTGATGGTGTCCTGCAACCCCTCGACGCTGGCCCGCGACGTGCGCACGCTCGTCGACGGCGGATACGCGCTCAGCCGGGTGGTGTCGATCGATCAGTTCCTGTGGTCGCGGCACGTCGAGATCGTCGCCGTGCTCGACCGGCGTTGAAGGACAGGGTCGCGTTTTCCACCGAATGCACAGGTCGCCGGCTTGCCGGACTGCGCCTGCCCGCCATACTCCGCGCGCGTCACGACGGGGGCGGGCGTGATTCTCACCATCGCGATCATGGTCGGGCTGACCATCGCCGTCATCGTCTGGCGGCTCGCGCCGCGCATGTCGGAACCGCGCGTGATCTACCGGGTCGAGCCCGATCTCCCGAGCCCGTTCGGCTACAAGATGGCCTGGCTCGCCTTGCGCACCGGCGATACCGAGCGGGTGCTCTCGGTGCTCGGGCTCGACGGGTGCACGCGGGCGAACTGGGAATCAGGCATCGGCACCGTCTACGATGAGACGCTCGGCGAGCATCACGTGTTCGTCTCGCCGCCGGTCAATGGCTGGACATTCGTCGTCGGTCTCGCGCTGCCCTATCCGGTGGGGCGCAGCTTCATCGACAAGTGGACACCGTTCCTGCTGGATCTCGCCGGCGAGTTCGACGATGTGCAGTACTTCTTCACCTACCCCTTGATCGACTTCTTCGCCTGGGCGCGGCTCAGCGACGGCAGGCTCGTGCGCGCCTTCGCCATCGGTGATGAAGGCGTCGTGTGGAACAAGGGCAGGGCGACGCGCGAGGAGCGCGCGCTGGGGCTCCGGCTGTTCGAGCTGCGCGGCGTCCGCGGCCGCACGGGGGATGCGGGCGGCGAGCTGATCCTGCATCCGACCGAGGAGCACGTCATGCGCCTCGCCCGGCAGTGGAGCATCGATCCGGTCGAGGTCGATCGCATCTGGCGCCACAAGGGCGTCGGCCACGTCGCGCCGGCGCCGGTGCACTGGCGACCGGAGCGCATGCGCAAGACCGCCTGATGAGAGGCGCTGCCCGTCAGCCCGACAATGGCCTGATATTGATCAGAATTCCGCCCCAGTTTCGCCCCTGCCCAGGTGTTTTGAGGCGCATCCCGAACCAAGCCCAGAGGGAGACGCCATCGTGAGCACCCCGACCACCCGGGCGCGCCCGGCCATCCGCGCCGCCGCCATTGCGGCCATCGGCTTCGCCGCGACGCCAGCCATCGCCGCCGACCTCGGCCGCCCCTATTCGCCGCTACCCCGCGATGCCGGAGTGCCGGTGCGGCCACTGCAGATCGAGCGCTGGACCGGGTTCTACTTCGGCGCCGGCATCGGCTACGGGTTCGGCACGACCGGTGTCGACGGCGCCTCCGGCTCGTTCAGCTTCGACAGCGACGGCGTCCTCGGGACGGTCTTTGCCGGCTACAACTGGCAGGTCGGCGGCGCGGTGCTCGGCCTCGAGGCCGACATCGGCACCGGCAATCTCGGCGGCTCGGGGATCGGCGCGCAGGGCGCCATCGTGCATGACGTCAATTCGCTCGGCTCGATCAGGGCCCGCGCCGGCGTACTGGCGACACCGAACCTGCTCCTCTATGCGACCGCTGGCTTCGCGTGGGCCGACACGAGCTTCAGGGTGAGCAGCGGCGCCGAGCAGTCGCAGACCTTCACCGGCTACCAGCTCGGACTCGGCTCGGAGCTGATGATCGCGCCGCAGTGGACGCTCAGGCTCGAGTACATCTACACCGACCTCAGCAAGGATGGCCTCACGTCGGGCGGGTTCGCGAACCAGTTCGACCCGGACTTCCACACCGTCCGGGCGGGCATCGCCTTCAAGTTCTGAAGCCGCCCTTCAGGCAGCAGCGCGCGTCCGGCGCATGCGCTCGAGCACCACCGGCCCGGCGATCGTCTTCGGCTTCTTCGCCGCGATGCGAACCGGCTTGGGTTGCGGTTTCAATGCGGCGCGCGGCGCAGGCGCGCGATAAGGCTTGCGCCCGGCCTTGGTGTTGATGCTCGACACGCTCGCGATCCGGGCGGCGAGCGCGAAATCGGGCTTGGACGGCAGGGCGGCGGCGACCGGCACCAGCGCGATGATCGGATCGGGCAGCGTCGGTTGCGCCGCTACCGGCTGCGGCGAGGCGACCGCCTCGGCAGGTTTACGGCCGAACAGGCAGATGATCCCGAGGAAGATCGCCCCGAGAACCCTCCACGCCCTTGTGCGCGCCAACGCCGCCATACCGATCCCCAACGCTTCGCAACAGTTGCACTGACAGTCCCACCGATCGTGCACACTACGCGCCAATGCTTAACCGGAGGTTTAATGGGCGTGCTGTTTCGGGACCCTCGACCTCTGGCACGAGCCGGATCGCACGCTCGTAAACGAAAGGTTTTCGCTGCGCCCCGGCTGCGGCTCGCTTGACGCAGCCGGGCAGCGCGGTCAACTGACCCGCTCGCTGCGGGGTGGCAGGTACTGCGACATGGCTGAGATGACGTGCGACGTGCTGGTTGCGGGTTCGGGTGCGGCCGCGTTCGCGGCGGCCCTCTCCGCGCGCCTCGCTGGCCGCGACGTGCTGATGGTCGAGAAGGAGGCCCGGTTCGGCGGCACCACGGCCTATTCCGCCGGCGTGATCTGGATTCCCGGCAGCAGCCACGCCCGCCGCGCCGGTATCTTCGACGGCCCCGACGCCGCGATGACCTACCTCGAGGCGATCGCCGGCAACCGGCTCGACCGCGCCCGCGCCCGCATGTTCGTCGACAACGCCGCGACCGTGCTCGATGTGCTCGAGGCGAGGACCCACGTCCGCTACAAGCTTTCGCCAGCCTGGGCAGACTACGAGCCCGACCTGCCCGGCGGCAGCGCTGGCGGCCGCTCGCTCGGGCCCGAGACGTTCGATGGCCGCCGCCTCGGCCGCCAGTTCGACCAGCTCCGCGCGCCGATCCCCTCGATGACGGTGCTCGGCGGCATGATGATCGGCCGCGAGGACCTGCCGCACATCTTCCGGATGACGCGCGAGGCCGCTTCCGCTCTCCATGTTGCCCGGATGGGCGCCCGCCACCTGCGCGACCGGCTCACTCACGGGCGCGGCACACGCCTCGTCAACGGCAATGCGCTCGTCGCGATGCTGGCGCTCTCAGCCAAGGAGCATGGCATCCCGTTATGGCTGTCATCGCCGCTGAAGCGGCTCGTGACGCGCGGCGGCAGCGTCGTCGGCGCGGTCGTCCAGCGCGCGGCGGGCGAAGTCAGGATCGAGGCGCGCCAGGGCGTGATCCTCGCCTGCGGCGGCTTTCCCGGCGACGGCGCGATGCGCGCCCGGCACTACGGGCACGTTGCCAAAGGCGCCGAGCACCAGCCGCTCGCGCCTGCGACCAACACCGGCGACGGCATCAAGCTCGCCGAGGCGGTCGGCGGCGCGTTCAATGCGGATGTGCACCACCCCGCCGCCTGGACGCCGGTATCGCTGCTGCCGCAGGCGGACGGCAGCACGATCCCGTTTCCGCATTTCATCGATCGCGGCAAGCCGGGCGTCATCTCGGTCGACCGGCGTGGGCGGCGCTTCGTCAATGAGGCGAAGAGCTACCACGTGTTCGTGCCGGCGCTGATCGAGGCCTGCCGCGGCGACGCCCGCATCGAATGCTGGAACGTTGCGGATGCCCGCGCGATCCGCCGCTTCGGGCTCGGCGCCGCGCCTCCGCGTCCGGGACGGCTCGCGCCGTTCATCGCCAGCGGCTATCTCGTCGAGGGTCGCTCTCTCGCCGAGCTCGCCGCCAAGGCCGGCATCGACGCCGCGGGTTTGGAGGCCACGATTGCGGCGTTCAACACCGGCGCGGTGCGCGGTGAGGATGCGCAGTTCGGGCGCGGCGGCGACGCCTACCAGCGCTTCAACGGCTGGGCGGAGAACCATCCCAATCCGAGCCTTGCGCCGCTCGCCGATCCACCATTCTACGCCGTCCGCATGATTCCCGGCGACATCGGCACGTTCGCCGGCCTCGCGGTCGATGCGACATCACGCGTGCTCGACCGGTCGGGCGCCCCGGTCGGCGGGCTGTGGGCGGTCGGCAACGATGCGAAGAGCGTGATGGGTGGCACCTACCCCGGCGGCGGCATTACCCTCGGCCCGGCATTGACGTTCGGCTGGCTCGCAGGGAGAAGCATCGCCGGCACCGAACTCCGGCCGCGCTGATCGCACGCACCAACTTGCAGCCGGCAAGGTCACGCATGCGGCTCCGATTGCGCTGGCGCCGCGGAGCCCGATCGGGTCTGATGCGCGCGGGCCATTGGCCGATCCCGTGCGGGTTCGCATGAAGATCAAGAGCATCGAGACCTTCACCAACCAGTTCGTCGGATTCGTCCGCGTGACCACCGACGACGGCCGCGAGGGCTTTGGGCAGGTGTCGCCCTACCATGTCGACATCACGGCGCTCGTTCTGCACCGGCAGGCCGCGCCCTGGTCGCTCGGTCGCGATGCGGATGACATCGAAGGCCTGATCGCAGTCATCCCGGAACGCCAGCCTTTCGATGGTGACGATGTTCACCATGCATCTGCTGGGCGCGATACCGAACACCGGCAAGTACCTCGAGCTGTCGATCGAAGGGCCGGACTACTACCTCTGGCAGGAGGGGCTGTTCCGCAATGCCCCCTATCGCGTCGAGGCCGGGCAGGTGACGATCCCGAGCGAGCCTGGCTGTGGCATCGAGGCCGCGCCGACTATCGCATCAGCGTCCGCGATTGAGAGCCCGCTGCCGCTGCCGCAGTGGGCGTGCGCTCTTCGGCGGCGCGTGTTCGAGCCAGTGCATGGCGCCTGCGACCCGCTGCGCCGCCTCCAGAAACCGCGCGATGAGGCGCAAGCCGCGCCGCTCGGCCCGGCAGATCGCATACTCCGCGACGCCCGGATTGGCATCGGCGATCGGTAGCGGGCGCAGCCGCGGATCGCGGGAGACCTCGCTGGCGAACACGATGCCGATGCCGAAGCCGGCTGCCACGGCCTCTTGCACCGCCTCCCGCGTCGCCACATCGAACACGCGCACGGCTTTCACCTTGGCGCGCTTGAGCTCGGCCTCCGCTACCTCGCGCGTGATCGATCCCTTCTCGCGGATGACGAGCTCGCGGCCGGCGATGTCCGTCCACCGCGCCTGTCGCCGGCGCGCCAATGGATCGTCGGCGGCAACGAGCAGCACGAGGCGGTCTTCGCGGATCTTCACCGATGCGAGGCGCACGTCCGCCGTCGGCCGCGCCATCACGCCGACGTCGGCCTCCTCGTTGAGCACCTGCGCGATGATCGACGCCGAGTTGTCGATGCGGAGCGAGAACTCGAGCTCCGGGGATCGCTTGCGCAGCTCCGCGAGGACCGGCAGCACATGGATCGCACTGTCGGCGGCGACGCGAAGCCGCCCTGCGCCCACCCCCTGCTGGCCGGCGAGCGCACGCTCGACCTCGTCCATCGCGCCGGCGAGGCGCTGCGTCGCCTCGAACACCTTCTCGCCGAGCGGCGTCAGGCGGATGCGCCGCCGGCTCCGCTCGAACAGGGCGCCGCCGGCACTGAGCTCGAGCGCGCGGACCTGGGCGGAGAGCGTCGGCTGGCTGACGCCGTTCATGCGGGCCGCCAGCGTGAAGCTGCCGGCACTCGCGACCCGATGAAAGGCGAGGATGCGCGTGAGATTCATTGATGCCGTCTATACTACTGATCGATACGTCATATTGGATCAATGGATCAGTCTCCGCTAGAGTGATTGTGTTCCATCAGATGCGGAGCCACGGCCCATGAGCACGCCAAACCTCCATCCCGCCCAATCGGAAACCGGCGACCCGCTCCTCCTCACGCCCGGCCCGCTCACCACCTCGCGATCGGTGAAAGAGGTGATGCTGCACGACTGGGGCTCGCGCGATGCTGCATTCTTGAAGATCAACCGCACCGTGCTCGACCGGCTGCCGGAGATCGTCAACGGCAAGGGCACCTTCGTCACTATCCCCGTTCAAGGCTCCGGCACCTACGCGGTCGAGGCGATGCTGACGAGCTTCGTGCCGGCGAGCAGCAAGGTGATGATCCTGATCAACGGCGCCTACGGCCAGCGTGCCAGGCGCATCTGCGATATTGCGCGCCGCCACGTGGTCGTGCACGAGACGCCCGAGCACACTCCGCCAAATCTCGAGAAGGTCGACCAGCTCCTCGAGCGCAACAAGGACATCAGCCACGTCTTCGCGGTGCACTGCGAGACGACCAGCGGCATCCTCAATCCGATCAAGGAGATCGCGGATCTGGTCGAGAGCCACGGCCGGCGACTGCTGATCGACTCGATGAGCGCGTTCGGCGCGCTGCCGCTCGACGTCCGAAGGGTGCGATGCGACGCGGTCGCGGCCTCGTCCAACAAATGCATCGAGGGCATTCCCGGCCTCGGCTTCGTCATCGCGCGCGAGAGCACGCTCGCCGAGACAAAGGGCAACGCGACGACGCTGGTGCTGGACCTCCACGACCAGTGGCAGAACTTCGCGAAGACCGGGCAGTATCGCTTCACGCCGCCGATCCACGTGATCGTGTCGTTCCATCAGGCGCTCGAGGAATTCTTCGCCGAGGGCGGCCAGCCGGGCCGCGGCAAGCGCTACGGCGAGAACTGCCGCATTCTCATCGAAGGCATGCGCGAACTCGGCTTCACCCCGCTGCTCGCCGACAAGCTGCAGGCGCCGATCATCGCGACCTTCCACATGCCGAAGGACCCGAAGTTCGACTTCCAGGCCTTCTACGACAAGCTGAAGGACCGCGGCTATGTCATCTACCCGGGCAAGCTGACGGTCGCCGACAGCTTTCGCATCGGATGCATCGGCCGGCTCAACGCCGAGCACATGCGCGGCGCACTGGCGGCCATCCGCGACGTGCTCGCCGAGATGGGCGTCAAGGGATTGAAGTCGGCCGCTTGAGGCGCCCATGGGCGACGCGTTCGCGGATCTGCAGGCGAAGCATCTCAGGCAGTGCTGGACGAGCCGGCGCGGCGACCGCCCGCTCGCCGTGCGCTCAGCCGAGCTCGACTTCGTGGTCGACGCGATCGACGACGCACTGGCGCTCGCGGACGAGAGGATCACATCACGGGCAGTGGATCGGGCCGGCTCACGCCACGTCTGCCCGCCAGCCAGGAAGGCGAAAGCACGATGAGCAATTCATCCCGCAACCCCGTCACCGTGAACGGCCGCAGCTACGCGTGGCCGAAGGCGCCGACCGTCGTCGTGTGCCTCGACGGCTCGGAACCCGGCTACATCGAGGCGACGATCAAGGCGGGCCGCGCACCATTCTTCGCCCGCATGATGAAGGACGGCGCGAGCCTGCTCGCCGACTCGGTCATCCCGAGCTTCACCAACCCCAACAACCTCTCGATCATCACCGGCCGGCCACCGGCCGTGCACGGCATCGCCGGCAACTTCTTCTACGATCCTGCCGCGAATGCCGAGGTGATGATGAACGATCCGAAGTTCCTGCGGGCCCCGACGATCCTCGCGGGCTTCCATGATGCCGGCGCCAAGGTCGCGATGGTCACCGCCAAGGACAAGCTGCGCCTTCTGCTGTCGAAAGGGCTCGACTATGGAAGCGGTCGCGCCGTCGCGTTCTCCTCCGAGCGCGCCAACAGGGCAACGATGAAGGACAACGGTGTTGACCAGGTTGTTGATCTTGTTGGCCTGAGCCTGCCGGACGTCTACTCCGCCGGGCTCTCCGAGTTCGTGTTCGCGGCCGGCGTGAAGCTCATGGCCGGCTTCCGTCCCGACCTCATGTACCTGTCGACGACCGACTACATCCAGCACAAGGCCGGCCCCGGCACGAAGGTGGCGAATGATTTCTACGCCATGATCGACGGCTACCTCGCCTCGCTCGACAAGCTCGGCGCGGTGATTGTCGCGACCGCCGACCACGGCATGAACGACAAGCACGATCCCAGGAGCAAGGCACCGAATGTCGTCTATCTGCAGACGCATTTCGACCAGTGGCTCGGCAAGGACGCGGCGCGCGTCATCCTGCCGATCACCGATCCCTACGTCGTCCATCACGGAGCGCTCGGCTCGTTCGCGACCGTGCACGTGCCGAAAGGCGCGGACGTCAAGGGTCTCATCGCCAAGGTCAAGGAGCTGTCCGGCATCGATCTCGCCATCTCGCGGGCCGAGGCCTGTGAGCGCTTCGAGCTGCCCCCCGACCGGATCGGCGACATCGTCGTCACCTCGACGCGGCACATGACGCTCGGAACCGCGTCCGAGAAGCACGATCTCTCCGGCCTCGACGAGCCGTTGCGCTCGCACGGCGGCCTCACCGAGCAGCGCGTGCCGATGATTGCCAACCGGAAGCTCGCGGGCCTCGCCGGTCGAAACTTGCGCAATTTCGACGTGTTCGATGTTGCGCTCAACCACGTGGAGAGTGCACGTTGACGACCGGCGCCTACCAGACCTTGGCGCGTCGGCTCGAGCGCCGCGAGATCGTGGTTCTCGACGGCGGAACCGGCACCGACATCCAGCGGCGCGGCGTACCGATGGCTGGCGCAACATGGTGCGCTGAGGCGACACTCACGCACCCGGACGTGGTGCGCAGCGTGCATGCGGACTATATCGCCGCCGGCGCCCAGGTCATCACCGCCAACACATTCGCGACCAGTCCACTCCTGTTCGAAGAGCTAGGCCGCGGTTGCGAAATCAACGCGCACGATCGCCACGCAGTCGCGCTCGCGCACGAGGCACGAGATCTCGCCGGGGAGGCAGGCGAGGGCGTCGCGATCGCCGGTTCGTTCTCGGTGATGCGGCTCGTCATCGAAGGCACGGACCGCACGGACCTGTCTCGAGCCTGGACGCGGGCCGGGGCGATGCCGCTGTTTCGCGCCAAGGCCGAGGCGCTGGCTGCGTGCGGCGTCGACCTCATCTTGATGGAGATGATGCGCGACACCGACGTGTCGGTGTGGGCAACGGAGGCCGCACTGGAAACGGGGCTGCCTGTGTGGGTCGGGGTCTCCTTCGAGACAAGGGCGACGGGGAGGCTCACCGGGTACGGCCGACCTGCCTATCCGGCCGCCGACATCATCGACGCACTGGCTCCACTGCGGCCACAGGCCATGACTGTCATGCACACAAGTGTCGCCGATACGGACCTCGCGCTGGATGTCGTGAAAGCCGCCTACAACGGACCGATCGGCGTCTATCCCGAGTCCGGCCACTTCAAGATGCCCGACTGGCAATTCGCCGAGCTGACGCCATCCGAGTTCGTACACTGGTGCCATCGATGGCGGGCCGCTGGTGCCACTGTGCTCGGCGGCTGCTGCGGGATCGGACCGTCACACATAAGCGCATTGAGCGCGTCCGTGCAGGATCAGCGCTCACACGTGGGTTGAGTTGAGGCCTGGGCCTATCAGGCCATGAATTCTGATCGAGGAGCGTCCAATGCAGGACAAGGTCACCAAGTCGAAGCTGCCGACGAGACCGCACGAGAAGATGCGCATCGCCGGCAAGCTCGTCGACGCCGACGAGCGGGTCGAGGTGCACAACCCCTACACCGGCAAGGTCGTCGGCACGGTGCCGGCGGCGAGCCCGAAGCAGGTGGCGGAGGCCTTCAAGATCGGCCACGCGTACAAGCCGAAGCTCTCGCGCTACGATCGCCAGAAGATCCTCTCGCGCACGGCGGAGACGCTCGCGAAGCGAAAGGAGGAGATCGCGGCGCTGATCACGGCGGAATCGGGCCTGTGCTGGAAAGACTCGCTCTACGAGGTCGGCCGCGCCTACGACGTCTACCTGCTTGCCGGCCAGATGGCGATCCGCGACGACAGCGAGGTCTACTCCTGCGATATCACCCCGCACGGCAAGTCGCGCAAGATCTACACGACTCGTACGCCGGTGCTCGGCTGCATCTCGGCGATAACGCCGTTCAACCATCCGCTGAACATGATCAGCCACAAGATCGCGCCGGCGATCGCGACCAACAACCGCGTCGTCGCCAAGCCGACCGAGCTGACGCCGCTCACCGCGCTGCTGCTCGCCGACATTCTCTACGAGGCCGGCTTGCCGCCCGAGATGCTCTCCATTGTCACCGGCAACCCGCGGACGATGGGCGATGCCATGATCACCGACCCGCATGCCGACATCGTCACGTTCACCGGCAGCGTGAGGGTCGGCAAGCACATTGCCGCAACCGCCGGCTACAAGCGGCTGATCCTCGAGCTCGGCGGCAACGACCCGCTGATCGTGACCGACGATCTCGCCGATGCCGACCTCGACCGGGCGGCGGAGCTGGCGGTCGCGGGCGCAACCAGGAACTCCGGCCAGCGCTGCACGGCGGTGAAGCGCATTCTCGTCATGGAGAAGGTCGCCGACAAATTCGCCGAGCTCGTGCTGGCGAAGGCCAAAAAGCTCAAGTGCGGCGACCCCATGAATCCGGAGACGGACGTCGGCACCGTGATCCACGAGCGCGCGGCCATGGAGTTCGAGGGCCGCGTCGCCGATGCCGCGAAGCGGGGCGCCAAGCTATTGCTCGCGCCGAAGCGGGAGGGCGCGCTGTTTCCGGTCACCGTGGTCGACCACATCCCCTTCACGTGTGATCTGGTCAGGGAGGAGACGTTCGGCCCGGTCGTGCCGATCATCCGCTGCCCGAACGACATCGCCGAGGTGATCCGCATCTCGAACTCGACTGCATACGGGCTCTCGGCCGGTGTTTGCACCAACAGTCTCGACACTGCGACGCGGTTCATCGCCGGACTCGAGGTCGGCACCGTCAACATCTGGGAGATGCCAGGCTATCGCATCGAGCTCAGCCCCTTCGGCGGCATCAAGGATTCAGGCCTCGGCTACAAGGAAGGCGTGTGGGAGGCGATGAAGAGCTACACCAACGTCAAGACCTACTCGCTGCCGTGGCCGCAAGGGTGAGGTCGAGCCATGTCCGAAAATCGCCTCGCCGCATACGACCCCGCACGCATCGAGGCGCTGCGCGCCGGCTATCGCGGCGCAGGACCGCTCGAGCGGGCGTTCTACTGCGATCCGGAAGTCTTTGCCGCCGATATCGACCGCATCTGGCGCCGCCATTGGCTCTATGCCGGCCACGCCTGCCAGATTTCGCGGCCGGGCGACTGGCTGACCTGGAGCTTCGGCGCGGATTCGATCATCGTCGTGCGCGGCAAGGACGGCGCCGTGCGCGCCTTCCACAACACCTGCCGGCATCGCGGTGCGCGCGTCTGCTCGGCGGAGGCAGGACACGGCGGGCTGCTCGTCTGCCCCTATCATTCCTGGACCTACGAGCTCGATGGACGGCTGCGCACGCCGACCGAGAGGGAATTCGGCGTGCACCAGTCCGAGCTCGGCCTTTTCCCGGTCGCGGTGCGTGACGTCGCGGGCCTCGTGTTCGTGGCACTCGGGCCGGAGCCCGTCGCCTTCGATCAGGCCGCCTCCGAGATCGCGCTGCAGATGGCGCACCAGGGCTTCGCCGAGGCAAAGCTCGCCAAGTCGATCCGCTATCGCGTCGCCGCAAACTGGAAGCTCGTGTTCGAGAACAATCGCGAGTGCTACCACTGCGCCCATGCGCACCCCGAGTACGTTTCCGGCACCTACGACGTCGCACGCTTCGACCCGGCGCTGCTGGCCGAGGTCGAGCGGCAGACCGCGCTCGCCGCCGTGCGCTTCCAGCGGCTCGGCCTCGGCGATGCGGTTGCAGCCTCGGCGATGACCGGCGCCTACTGGCGCATCACGCGCGCCCCGCTCGTCGAGGGCTGGAAGACACAGAGCCTCGACGGGCAGCCGGTCGCACCGTTGATGGGGACGATGCGCGCTATGGACGCCTGGAGCGACGGCACGCTGCGCTGCACCGTGTTCCCCAACTTCTGGCAGCACGCGAGCGACGACCACGCGGTCGCAACGCGGCTGACGCCCATCGACGCCGTGACGACCGAGGTCGACGTCTCCTGGTTCGTCCACAAGGACGCGGTCGAGGGCAAGGACTACGCGCTCGGCCGGCTGCTGCCGTTCTGGCAGCGCACGAGCGAGCAGGACTGGGCGCTGTGCGCGACAAATCAGCTTGGCGTCACATCGCCGGCCTATCGGCCAGGACCCTATTCCACGACGCGCGAGACCAACGTGCAGCAGTTCATCGACTGGTATCTCGGCGCCCTAGCCATGCCGGCGGCTGCGAAGGCCAAGCCCAAGCTGCGATCCATCGGCTACAAGGACCGCCCCGGTGGCTGAGACCCTTCCGAACAAAGCCGAGATGGTCGTCGTCGGCGCCGGCGCGGTCGGATGCGCGATCGCATGGCAACTCGCCGCTCGCGGCAGGCGCGACGTGGTCGTCATCGAGAAGAGCGGCATCACCCACGGCTCGACCTGGCATGCGGCGGGCCTCGTCGGCCAGTACCGCTCGCGCGAGGATTTGACGCGGCTCATGCTTTCGTCCGTCCGGATGATGGACGAGATCCAGGCCGAGACGCCGATCGACTGGCGCCCGGTCGACTCGGTGCGCGTCGCCTCGTCGGCGGCGCGGTGGCAGGAGTATCGGTCGGCCGAGCCGCTGGCGCGGCGCTACGGGGTAGACTTCGGCCTCCTCACTGCCGCAGAGGCGCAGCGACGCTTCCCCTTCCTGTCGACTTCGGGTGTGCACGGCGCCGCGCTCGTCCACGGCGACGGCTACGTCGATCCGAGCAGCCTGACGCAAGCCTATGCGGGCCGCGCACGCCAGCTCGGCGTCGCGATCCGCGAGGGTATCTCGGTCACCGGCTTCGAGCGCAATGAGGATCGCTGCACGGCGGTCCTCACCGATCGCGGCCGTATCGCGTGCAAGACATTGGTGCTGGCGCCGGGGGTTTGGGCGCGCGTGGTCGGCCGCATGCTCGGGCTCGACCTGCCGGTCGCCGCAATCGAACATCAGTACGCCGTCACCGAGAAGCGCGCGGACGTACCGCGCGATCTGCCCTGCTTGCGCGATCCAGATCTCAATTTCTACCTGAAGCCGGAGGTCGGAGGTTTCGCGATCGGCGGCTGGGAGGCCAACACCGTCGCCGTGCACGGCAGCGACATGCCGGCGAGCTTCGGTCGCGAGCTCCTGCCTGACAATCTCGAGCGGCTGCAGCCCATCCTCGAGGCAGCCGCGCGCCGGTTGCCCGTGCTCGAGGAGCTTGGCCTGCAGCGGATCATCAATGGCCCGATCCCCGTCTCGCCCGATGGCGAGCCGATCCTCGGGCCCGAGCCCTCCATGGGGAACGTCATGCTGGCAATCGGCTTTACGTCCGGCATTGCTGCGTCCGCCGGTGCCGGACGGGCCATCGCCGAATGGATCATCGATGGAAAGCCGGGGTTCGCACTGCCGAGCCTCGACCCCCGCCGGTTCGGAAAAACAGCTTGGGAATCAAGGGAGATGAACACGCGTGCGATCCGGGCCTACGCAGGCTACTATGCGCTATCGCAGTCGCTGGCGAAAGGCACGGGATTGCAGAGCCTTCCGTGATGAGAGTGTCGAACGGCAGGCGAATTGCATAATCTGACACTACGAACGGTCGATGGAAAAATGGGAGTGTAGAATGCTCAAACGTGCATGGACTTGGACGCTCGCGGCGGGCGCGGCAGTTGGGCTGATGGCGGGCTCGGCGCTCGCACAGAAGACGACGCTGACGGTCTACACCGCACTCGAGAACGATCAGCTGAAGCCGTACAAGGAGGCCTTCGAGAAGGACAACCCGAACATCGAGATCTCGTGGGTGCGCGACTCGACCGGTGTCATCACCGCGCGCTTCCTCGCCGAGAAGACCAATCCCAAGGCCGACATCGTCTGGGGCCTCGCCGCGACGAGCCTGATGATGTTCGAGAAGGAGGGCCTGCTCGAGACTTACATGCCGGCCGGCGCCGACAAGCTCAAGGCCAACTTCAAGGATCCCAAGCCGCCCTACACCTGGACCGGCATGGACGCCTGGCTCGCGGTCGTGTGCTTCAATACCGCCGAGGCGGCCAAGGGCAACAAGCCGAAGCCCGCGTCGTGGGCCGATCTCACCAAGCCAGACTACAAGGGGCAGGTGGTGATGCCGCATCCCGCCTCATCGGGCACCGGCTACCTCGCGGTCGCCGCATGGCTGCAGGTGATGGGCGAGGAGAAGGGCTGGCAGTTCATGGACAAGCTCCATGACAACATCGCCGTCTACACGCACTCGGGCTCCGCGCCCTGCGTCCAGGCCGCCAAAGGCGAGCGCCTCGTCGGCATCGGCTTCGACATGCGCGGCGCCTCCGAGAAGACCAAGGGCGCGCCGATCGATCTCGTCGTGCCGTCCGAGGGCATCGGCTGGGACATGGAGGCAACCGGCATCGTCAAAGGCACCAAGAACCTGGCCGCTGCCAAAAAGCTCGCCGACTGGTCGGCCTCCAAAACCGCGAACGAGAGGCTCTATGGCAAGTACTACGCGCTCGTCGCGCATGGCGACGTGAAGGCCGCGCCGCCGAACTATCCGGGCGACGGCGAGGCCAAGATGGTGAAGAACGATTTCGGCTGGATGGCCGACAACCGCGACCGCATCCTCAAGGAGTGGTCGAGGCGTTACGAGAGCAAGGCCGCTCCGAAGTAGCCGCAGGGTGAATCAAAGGGCGACCGGCACTCCGGTCGCCCTTCTCGTCAGGGCACAGGCTTGCGAGAGGGAGATGTGATGCAGACCGTGGTCGAAAAGGCGTCGTCCGCGACCGCGGCCACGGCACAATCACACCTCAGCGTCCGCAACCTCACCAAGACCTTCGGCTCCTTCACCGCGCTCAAGAACGTCTCGCTCGACGTCGGCAAGGGCGAGTTCGTGTGCTTTCTGGGTCCCTCCGGGTGTGGCAAGACCACGCTGCTCCGCGCCATCGCCGGCCTCGACCTGCAGGATGAGGGCACCATCGTCCTCGCCGGACGCGACGTGACCACGCTGCCGCCCTCCGCGCGCGACTTCGGCATTGTGTTCCAGTCCTATGCATTGTTTCCCAATCTCACGGTCGCCGACAATGTCGGCTATGGGCTCGTCAACCGGCGCATGGCGCGCGGCGCCGTACGCGCGCGCGTCGGCGAGCTGCTAACACTCGTCGGTCTCTCCGACCAGGGCGCCAAGTATCCGGTGCAGCTCTCTGGCGGCCAGCAGCAGCGTGTGGCGCTTGCCCGCGCGCTCGCGACATCGCCGTCGCTGCTGCTGCTCGACGAGCCGCTGTCCGCGCTCGATGCCCGCGTGCGCGTGCGCCTGCGCGACGAGATCAAGATGCTGCAGCGCCGGCTCGGCGTCACCACCATCATGGTGACGCACGACCAGGAGGAGGCGCTCGCGATGGCCGACCGCATCGTCGTGATGAACCAGGGCGTCATCGACCAGGTCGGAACGCCGAGCGAGATCTACGCCCGGCCGACGACGCCGTTCGTCGCGGATTTCGTCGGCTCGATGACATTCCTCGATGCCGTGGTGACGGGCCCGGGCCGAGTGGGCGTCGGTGGCATCGATCTGGCAGTGCCGGCTGCGTCAGCACTTCCAAAGGGCGCCAAGGCCCGCATCGGATTCCGGCCCGAGGAGGTGCAGACCCGCAACCTGACCGAGGCGACGCCGAACCGCATCGATGCCCGTGTCGCGCTGCTCGACTACCTGGGCTCGTTCACGCGCGCGACACTCGAGCCGGCAGTCGCGCCAGGTCTGAAGCTCTTCGCAGACCTCTCGGCCAACGCCTTGCGCGATCTGCGCATCGTCGAAGGCCAGACGATCACGATCGCGCTGCCGCCCGAGTCGTTGCGCGCGTTTGCCGCATGAGGACCCGAGCACCGTGAGCATCACCCACGCAGCTGCCGCGCCGATGACCCGCTCGCTGTCGCGCGACGACGTCGTCATGCGTAGCGGCATCGTGGTTCTGATCGCGCTCCTCACGCTCACCATCGCGCTGCCGCTCGGCACGCTGCTGATCAAGAGTTTCGAGAATGCCAAAGGCGGGTTCGTCGGGCTCGAGAACTACATCCGCTACTTCACGACGCCGGCGCTCGTTGCATCGCTCTGGAACAGCCTGTGGATTGCAGTGCTGTCGACGGCGATCGTCGTGCCGCTCGCCTTCGCATTCGCCTATGCGCTGACCCGCACGCGGATGCCGCTCAAGGGCGTGTTCACCGCGGTCGCGCTGCTGCCGCTGTTCGCCCCCTCGCTGCTCTCGGCGATCTCGTTCATCTACATCTTCGGCAACCAGGGCTTCCTCAAGGCTTGGCTGCTCGGCGGTTCGATCTACGGCCCGATCGGCATCGTGATGAGTCAGGTGTTCTATTGCTTCCCGCACGCCATGCTCATTCTCGTGACCGCGTTGTCGCTGGCCGACGGACGCCTTTACGAGGCCGCGGAAGCCATGGGCACATCGAAGTGGCGGGTGTTCCGGACGGTGACTATACCGGGCGTCAAGTACGGCCTCGTTTCCGCGGCGTTCGTCATCTTCACGCTGGTGATCACCGACTTCGGCATCGCCAAGGTCATCGGCGGGCAGTTCAGCGTGCTCGCGACCGATGCCTACAAACAGGTAATCGGCCAGCAGAATTTCCAGATGGGCGCGGTCGTCGGCTTCGTACTGCTGGTACCGGCGGTGCTCGCATTCGTGGTCGACCGGCTGATCCAGCGCCGCCAGGTAGCCCTGCTCTCGGCACGCGCCGTCCCGTTCGAGCCGAAGCCGCGGGCGCTGACCGACGGTCTCGCGATGCTCTACTGCTGCGTTGTCGGCGCGCTCATCATCGGCGTGCTCGGGGTCGCGGTGTGGGGCTCGTTCGTCACCTATTGGCCTTACAATCTCACCTTGAGCCTCAAGAACTACGACTTCGCCAACTTCGAGCCGAACGGCTGGGGCCCCTACTGGATGTCGGTCGCGATGGCGACGCTCGCATCCATCGTCGGCACGGCCGTGGTCTTCTGCGGCGCCTACCTGATCGAGAAGGGCGAAGGCTTCAGGTCGGGCCGCACGCTTGCGCACCTCTTGGCCATGCTGCCGATGGCGGTTCCGGGCCTCGTGATCGGCCTCGGCTACGTGTTCTTCGTCAATGCCAAATGGAACCCTCTCAACATCTTCTACGGCACGCTGATCCTGCTCGCGGTCAATACGATCGCTCACTTCTACACGACCGCCCACATCACAGCGGTAACTGCCCTCAAGCAGATCGACCGCGAGTTCGAGGCCGTCTCGCAATCTCTGAAAGTGCCGTTCTACCGCACCTTCCTCCGGGTCACGGTGCCGATCTGCTGGCCGGCGATCCTCGACATCGCCGTCTACATGTTCGTCAACGCGATGACGACGGTGTCGTCGGTCATTTTCCTCTACGGCGCGACGACCAAGCTCGCAGCGATCTCGATCGTGCACATGGATGAGGCCGGCGCGACCGCTGCCGCGGCCGCCATGGCGACGATGATTCTTTTGACCGCGATCGCCGTGAAGCTCGTACACTTCGCCGCCGACGCGCTCGTCTTCCAGCGGCTGCAGGCATGGCGCCGACGGTGAGGTCATGGTCGCACAGGATCGCCCGGCCCGGCCCGGCAGCTTTGGCCCCAATCAGTCGGAGAGCGACACCAATCTGACCGGCCGCCGCGCGAAGTGGCAGTCGCGTGCGCTCGACGCGCCGACCCGCGCGCTGCTCGCCGAGGATGAGCGCTGCTTTCTGCGCCAGTCGGTTTCGACCCCCTGCCTCAATGCGATCGCCAAGGCCGAAGGCATCTGGATCGAGGATGTGGCGGGTCGCCGCTACATGGATTTCCACGGTAACAACGTCCACCACATCGGCTATGGCCATCCGCGATTGAAGCGCGCCATCTCCGAGCAGATGGATGCGCTCCCCTTCGCGCCGCGCCGCTATGCCAACAGCGTCGCCAATGCACTCGCCGGCAAGCTAGCGACAATAGCGCCCGGCGGACTTTCCAAGTTGCTGCTGACCACCGGCGGCTCGGATGCCATCGAGGTTGCGGTCAAGATCGCGCGCACCATGACCGGCCGGCACAAGACGTTGTCATTCTGGGATTCATTCCACGGTGCAGGCTTCGGTGCCGGCGCGCTCTCGGGCGAAGCCCTGTTCCGCTCGGGGCCTGCGGCCCCGCTCGTCGCGGGTGCATGTCACGTGGCGCCGTTCGCCTGCTACCACTGCCCGTATGGATACCCGGTCGACGGTCACGGTCAGCCAGATCTCGCGCTCTGCAAACTCGCCTGCGCCCGCATGATCGATTACGTACTCGAACGGGAGGGCGACGTCGCGGCCGTGATCGCTGAGCCCGCGCGCGCGGTGCCCTATCTGCCGCCACCCGGCTTCTGGGCTCTGGTTCGCGAGGCCTGCGACCGTCGTGGCGTGCTGCTGATCTTCGACGAGATCCCGACCGGCCTCGGCAAGACCGGCCGCATGTTCGCCTGCGAGCACGACGGCATCGCGCCCGACCTCCTGGTTCTCGGCAAGGCGCTCGGCGGCGGAATCCTGCCGATCGCCGCCGTGCTGGTGCGGCCTGAGCTCGACGTCGGTGCCGAATGGGCGTTCGGCCATTACACCCACGAGAAGAACCCAGTCACGGCGCGCGCGGCGCTCACCACTATCGAGATCATCGAGGCGGAGGGCCTCGTCACCAACGCATCGGCGGTCGGTGCGCTGGCGCTCGAACGGCTTCAGGAGATGAAGCACCGCATTCCGGCGATCGGCGACGTGCGCGGCCGCGGACTGCTGATCGGCATCGAGCTGGTCGCCGACCGGGCGAGCAAGGCGCCGGCCAAGGACCTTGCCGAGGCGGTGATGTACGCGGCGCTCGACCGTGGCCTCTCGTTCAAGACCACGATGGGCAATGTGATCACGCTCACGCCGCCGCTGACCATCACGACCGACGAGATGCACCGTGCCCTCGACATCCTCGAGGCGTCGCTCGTGGCGGCGCACAATTCTTGAGCGCGCCGCGCAGGCTGCAGGTCAGCCGTTCTTGCGGCCGTCCAGCAACCCCTTGAGCCGCTCGACGATGATCGGCCAGCCGCCGGAGATATCTGCATACCCCTGCGAAACGACCGGATAACCGCGATGCTCAATCGTGAGGTGAGTGCCAGTGCCTCGCGGCGCAAGCGCGTAGGTGACGATCGTGTCGGGCGCATCGTCGCCATCGAAGCGGAAGGAATGCGAGAGCCGTCGCGGCTCCTCGAGCGCCAGGACCCGGCCGAGGATCATCTTCTGTCAGGGCGGACCGTAGTTGATCTCGGCTCCGATGCTGGTGATGTCCGCCCAGAGCGGTGCGAGATAGTAGCCATCGACCAGCTTCTTGCGCGTGATCGCCTGCCAGACATCCGCAATCGGATGGTCCAGCGTGACCGCGATGGTGAACGGCTGCATCGGATCGTTCGCGACCGACTGGAGGGCATGGAGTGTCATGCTCACAGCTCCCACGGTTGCAAGGCCCAGCAGCGCGCAGCAGATGCCGCGGGTCAGGCCGGCTCGATGACTGTTCATTGGCCTTCACCGACGCGAACGAATGGCTGACTCAGTCAACGAAGGTACTAAGAAATAGTTGCGATCTCGTTGCCAAGGCCTGCCGGCGAGGCCGTGACGCCCACGCGGGCCGCGGCTATCATGGCGGCACTATCGCCACCAAAGCGCCCGCGGGAGTGACACCATGTCCGGCAATCTGACGTTCGACCAGCTGAAGACGGCGACCAAGGCCGGCGAGATCGATACTGTGGTCGTCGCCTTCGCCGACATGCAGGGCCGGCTGATCGGCAAGCGGTTCCAGGCCGAGTACTTCATCGAGAGCGCGCACGAGGAGACCCACGGCTGCAACTATCTGCTCGCCGACGACATCGATATGGAGCCGGTGCCCGGCTACAAGGCCGCGAGCTGGGACAAGGGCTACGGCGATTTCATCCTGAAGCCGGATATGGCGACGCTTCGGCGCACGCCCTGGCTCGAGGGCACCGCGCTCGTGCTGTGCGATGTGCTCGACCACCATCATCACGACGTGCCACATTCGCCGCGCCAGATGCTGAAGAAGCAGGTCGCGCGCCTCGCCGAGCGCAAAATGCGCGCGTTCTGCGCCTCCGAGCTCGAATTCTACCTGTTTGACGAGAGCTTCGCGAGCGCGGCCGAGAAGCGCTTCCACGGCCTCAAGACCGCAGGCACCTACATCGAGGACTACCACATCCTGCAGACGACCAAGGAGGAGGGCGTGATGCGCGCCATCCGGAAAGGGCTGCAGGGCGCCGGCATCCCGGTCGAGAACTCCAAAGGCGAGTGGGGCCCGGGCCAGGAGGAGATCAACGTCCGCTACGCCGATGCGCTCGACATGGCCGACCGCCACGTCATCCTCAAGAACGGCATCAAGGAGATCGCGCACCTCCAGGGCAAGTCGGTCACCTTCATGTCGAAGTGGCGCTACGACCTCGCCGGCTCCTCTTCACACATCCACATGTCGCTGTGGGACGCGGCCGGCAAGGCCTCGCTGTTCGCCGACCCCAAGGGCGAGTTCGGCATGAGCGAGACGATGCGCTCGTTCGTCGCCGGGCAGCTCAAGTACGCGCGCGACATCACCTATTTTCTCGCGCCTTACATCAACTCCTACAAACGGTTCCAGGCCGGCACCTTCGCGCCGACCAAGACGATCTGGAGTCGTGACAACCGCACCGCCGGCTTCCGCCTCTGCGGGGAAGGCACCAAGGGCATCCGCATCGAGTGCCGGATCGGCGGCGCCGACCTCAATCCCTATCTGGCGTTCTCGGCGCTCATCGCCGCCGGGCTCAAAGGCATCGACGACAAGCTGAAACTGGAAGCACCGTTCTCAGGCGACGCCTATGCCGTCGCCAAGCTCCCCGACGTGCCGAAGACCCTGCGCGATGCGACCGCCGCATTGGCAGAATCCAAGCTGATGCGCGAGGCGCTCGGCGACGACGCGGTCGACCACTACCTCCACACCGCCAGGTGGGAGCAGTTCGAGTGCGACCGCCGCATCACCGACTGGGAATTGATGCGCGGGTTCGAGAGGTATTGAGCGGAGCGCAGGCCCGGTTAGCACGCATGACCCACCACCGCATCATCGCCATCCACGGCCTCAACAACAAGCCGGTGAAGCAGAAGCTCGAGCGGTGGTGGCTCGAAGCGATCCGCGAAGGGCTCGCCCGCAACGCCGGCCAGGCGGGTGCAGAGATCGACCTCGACATGGTCTATTGGGCCGACGTCTTGAACACCTCGCCGCTCGACCCCGATCCCGAGCCTTATATCGCGGCCGGCGGCGATGGCCCGCTGCCCCGCCACGACGCCACACGCGCGGATTCGCTGCGCGAGATGGCGCAGGGCGCGCTCGACAAGCTGACAGCGATTCCGAAGTTCGATGTCGTCACGCAGGAGGTGATGTCGCGCTCGACGCCCGATCTGCACCGTTATTTCAGCGATCCGGCCATCCGGGAGCGGCTGCGCGAGAAACTCAAGTCGGCACTCGAGGCGGCTGCTCGCGACCGGCGGCGGATCATGATCATCGCCCACTCGATGGGCTCGATCATCGCGTTCGACGTGCTGGCATCGATGTCACGTGCGCGATCGCCCATCCGCATCGAGCATCTCGTTTCGCTCGGCTCGCCGCTCGGACTGCACGAAGTGAAGCAGCAGGCGCGCGAGCAAGGCCTCGCGCTGACGGTACCCGACGTGGTGGAGCATTGGACCAACCTCGCCGACCGGCGCGACCGCATCGCATTCGACAGCCGCCTCTCGACCGACTACGCGCCCAATGCCGGCGGTGCAGCGATTACCGATCTCCTCGTCGTCAACGGCTACGTGCGACCCAATGGCAAGGCGAATCCGCACAAAATCTACGGCTACCTGCGCACGCCCGAGATGTCGGATATCGTGCGCCGCTACATCGCGGTCTGAGCACCGCCCGCCAATCCGAAGGTTTGCCCATGACCGAGATCACCTGCCTCTCGCCGATCGACGGCAGCGTCGTCGCGAAGCGGAGCACCGCCAGTGGCTCTACGATCGAAACCGCGCTTGGTGCCGCGCGAAGTACCCAGAAGGCGTGGCGGCAGACCCCGATCAAGGAGCGCGGTGCCGCAATGCTGCGCTTCCTCGAGGCATTCCGTGCGCTGAACCCTGAGATCGTGCCCGAGCTCGCGCGACAGATGGGACGCCCCGTGCGCTACGGCGGCGAGCTGCGCTCGCTCGAGGAGCGGGTGGGGTACATGGTCGAAATCGCAGAGAGCGCGCTCGCCCCTGTTGTGCCGGAGCCGAGAGGCGGCTTTCGCCGCCACGTTTCCCGCGATCCGCTCGGCGTGGCCTTCACCATCGCACCGTGGAACTATCCATATCTCACGGCGGTCAACACCATCGTGCCGGGGCTGATGGCGGGCAACGCCGTCATCCTCAAGGCGGCGGCGCAGACGATCCTCACCGGCGAGCGGTTCCGGCAGGCGATGGACGGGGCCGGGCTGCCGAAAGGGCTGTTTCAGAGTCTCGTGCTCGGCCACGACGATACCGCGCGCATTCTGTCAGGCGGCCATGTCGATCACGTGAGCTTCACCGGCTCGGTCGAAGGTGGACGCGCGATCGAGCGCGCCGCAGCCGGCACGTTCACATCCATCGGCCTCGAGCTTGGCGGCAAGGATCCGGCCTACGTGCGCTCCGACGCCAGGCTCGACCACGCGATCGAGAACACGGTCGACGGTGCGTTCTTCAATTCCGGACAGAGCTGCTGCGGCATCGAGCGGATCTACGTCGATGCGAAGGTCTACGACCGGTTCGTCGAAGGTTTCGCCGAGCTCACGCGGAAATATGTGCTCGACGACCCCCTTGCCGAGGCGACGACGCTCGGCCCCATGGCAGCGACGCGCTTCGCCGACGTCGTGCGTGACCACACGGCAGAGGCGGTCGCCAAGGGGGCGATGCCACTGATCGACGCGAAGGCATTCGAGCGGAGCCGGGATGGCACGCCCTGGCTCGCGCCGCAGGTGCTCGTCGGTGTCGACCACGGCATGAAGGTGATGATGGAGGAGAGCTTCGGGCCGGTCGTCGGCATCATGAAGGTGAAAGACGACACCGAGGCGATCCGGCTCATGAACGACAGCCCTTATGGCCTCACCGCCTCGGTGTGGACCACCGATCTCGAGGCGGCCGCGGCCATCGGCGATCGGATCGAGACCGGCACGGTCTATGCCAACCGCTGCGACTATCTCGACCCCGGCCTCGCCTGGACCGGCGTCAAGGACACCGGGCGCGGCGCGGCGCTCTCCCGCATCGGCTATGAAGTTCTGACGCGACCGAAGAGCTTTCATCTGCGCGAGGTCTGATCGCGATTGGGCATTTGCGGCGCATGGGATTGGGCGGTAGTGTCCTCCTGTTCAATGATCTCTGTTGAAGAAGGAGTTAGGTCATGACATTGCGTCGGTTCATCATCGAGCGGGCCATCCCCAAGGTCGGCTCATTCGAACGCCAGCAACTGAAGGAGGCGGCCGCCAAGTCCAATGCGGTGCTCGCCAAGCTCGGCCCCGACATCCAATGGGTCGAAAGCTTCGTCACCGACGACCGCACATTCTGCGTCTACCTCGCCAAGGATGAGGCGATCATCAAGAAGCACGCCGAGATCAGCGGCTTCCCGGCGACCAAGATCACGGAAGTGCGCAAGACCATCGATCCGACCACGGCCGCCGGCTGACACTGCAGGCCGCCGGCCGACCGTCGGCGGCCCCCACCAAGCGCGACGGAACGCGAGCGAAATGAAACTCACCGGCAACTGGAACTACCCGACGACAGTGAAATTCGGCGCGGGCCGCATCAGGGAGCTCGGCAATCATGTCAAGGCCGTCGGCTTCGAGCGGCCGCTGCTCGTCACCGATCCGGTGCTCGCCAAGCTGCCGATGACCCGAGCGGTGCTCGACAGCCTCGCGGCGGACGGCATTGAGACGACCCTCTTCTCCGACATCAAGCCGAACCCGGTCGCCGGAAACGTCGAGGCCGGCATCAATGTGCTCCGTGGCGGCAAGCACGACGGCGTCATCGCGTTCGGCGGCGGCTCGGCCCTCGATGCCGGCAAGGTCATCGCGTTCATGGCAAGGCAGAAGCGACCAATGTGGGATTTCGAGGACATCGGCGACTGGTGGACACGCGCCGACCCCGCCGGGATCCTCCCGATCATCGCCGTGCCGACCACGGCCGGCACCGGCTCCGAGGTCGGCCGCGCCGGCGTCATCACCGATGAGGCGACGCACACCAAGAAGGTCATCTTCCATCCGCTGATGATGCCCAAGGTGACGATTTGCGATCCCGAGCTCACCGTCGGCATGCCGCCTTTCATCACCGCCGGCACGGGCATGGACGCCTTCGCGCACTGCCTGGAGGCCTACTGTGGGCCATTCTATCACCCGCTTGCCGACGGCATCGCGGTCGAGGGCATGCGGCTCGTGAAGGAGAACCTCGCCGCGGCCTACAAGGATGGCCGCAACCTCGAGGCGCGTGCGCATATGATGAGCGCGGCGGCGATGGGCGCGACCGCGTTCCAGAAGGCGCTCGGCGCGATCCACTCGCTGTCGCACCCGGTCGGGTCGCACTACGACACGCACCACGGCATGACCAATGCGGTGTTCATGCCTTATGTGCTCGAGTTCAACCGCCCGGCGATCGAGGACAAGATCAAACGTGCCGCAGCCTACCTCGGTCTCAAACCCGAGTTCGGCGCATTCATGGACTTCGTGCTGAAGCTGCGTGCCGACCTCGGCGTGCCGCACACGCTCAGGGACTTCAAGGTCGACGATAGTAAGTTCGACCTCATGAGCGAGATGGCGCCGAAAGACCCGACAGCGGGCGGCAATCCGATCCCCATCGACGCGGCGATCTGCAAGCGGCTGTTCCGCTCCGCCTACGAGGGCAGATTGTGACTTTGCACGCGCCGGTCATCGACGCCTGCCAGTACTGCAACTGGTCGGAGAAGATCTTCCGCGAGCTGCGCGCGGGCGGCGTCGACGCGATCCACGCCACCGTGTGCTACCATGAGGATTTCCGTGAGACTGTCGAGAACCTCGCCGACTGGAACCGACGCTTCGAGCGTCACGGAGACCTGATCATGCCTGGGCGCGCAGCGGCCGACATCGAAGCTGCCCGCGCCACCGGCCGTACGGCCGTGTTCCTCGGCTTGCAGAACTGCTCGGCCATCGAGGACGACATCGGCCTCGTCGAGATCCTGCACCAGCTCGGCGTGCGGTTCATGCAGTTGACGTACAACAACCAGTCGCTGCTCGGCGCCGGCTGCTACGAGGCCGACGACGCCGGCATCACGCGCATGGGCCGCGAGGTGATCGCCGAGATGAACCGCTTGGGACTGGTGATCGACATGTCCCATTCGGCCGAGCGTACGACCCGCGAGGCGATCGACATCTCCACCCGGCCCATCGCCATCACGCATGCCAATCCCAAGTTCTGGCACGATGTCGCCCGCAACAAGTCGGATGCGGTGCTGAAAGCACTGGCCGCAAGCGGCGGCATGCTCGGCCTCTCGCTCTATCCCCACCATCTCGCCGGTGGGTCCGACTGCACCTTCGACAGCTTCGCCGGCATGGTCCGCCGCCTTGCTGAGATGATCGGCATCGACCACATCGGCATCGGTTCCGACCTCTGCCAGGATCAGCCGGACAGCGTCGTGGAGTGGATGCGCGCCGGCCGCTGGACCAGGAGCGGCGCCGACATCGGGCTCGGCAAGGCGGTGTTCCCACCGCAGCCCCTCTGGTTCCGTGACAACCGCGATTTTCCCGGAATCAGGGCAGGGCTGCGCTCGGCGGGTCTCTCGGAGGTGGACACGGACAAAATTCTCGGAGGAAACTGGTACCGGTTCTTTACCCACTCCTTCGGCCCGCCTGTCGCAACCTGAGGACCGCCATGCCCGATCCCGTCGTCATGACCGTCGCCGAGGTCGAGGCGCTGGCGGAGCGCGCGCTGACGAGAGCGGGCGCGCGGCCCGAGAGCGCAAGGAGCCTCGCCAAGGCGATCGCGGCCGCCGAGCGCGACGGGCTCTCCTCGCACGGCCTCGCGTATCTCGCGACCTATTGCGAGCACCTGCAATGTGGCAAGGTCGTCGGCTCCGTCGTGCCGAAGGTCGAGCAGCCCGCGGGTGCGATCGTCACCGTCGATGCCGGCTCGGGCTTCGCCCATCTCGCGATCGATGCCGGGTTTGCCGAGCTCGTGCCGCTCGCCCGCAAGCTGGGCATCGCAGGCCTCGCAATCCGCAACTCGTACAACTGCGGTGTGCTCGCCTACCACACCGAGCGGCTCGCCGCGCACGGCCTCGTCGGCCTGGGCTTCACCAACGCGCCGGCCTCGATCGCGCCGCCGGGAGGCCTGAAGCCGGTATTCGGCACCAATCCATGGTCGCTCGCTGCGCCCGACGGCAAGGGCGGCATCGCGTTCGTCATCGACCAGAGCGCGAGCGCCGTCGCCAAGAGCGAGGTGATGAAGAAGGCGCGGCTCGGCGAGCCGATCCCGCTCGGATGGGCGCTCGGACCCGACGGCCAGCCGACCGCGGATGCTAACGTCGCCCTCAAGGGCTCCATGGCTCCTTCCGGCGGCTACAAGGGCGTCGGCATCGCGCTCCTCGTCGAGACGATGGCCGCCTGCCTGCCGGGCGCGGCACTCGGCATCCACGCGAGCCCGTTTTCGGGCCCTGCCGGCGGGCCGCCGCGGACCGGGCAGTTCTTCATCGCGATCGATCCGGGGCCGACATCAGGCGGGGGATTTGCCGAGCGCATCGCCGGTATCCTCGGCGCCTACGCCAGCCAGCCCGATGCGAAGCTGCCCGGCTCGCGGCGCGCGGCCAGCCGGCGGCGATCCGATCGCGACGGCGTTCGGGTCGATCCGGCCATCGCGGAGAAAGTGCGTGCGCTTGCCGGATGACGGGACGAACAGGGGGAAACGCCGCCCATGACTGCGAGAACCGATACAGCCGGATTCATGGCGATGAAGGGCGCCGGCTACTACTCGAAGGCGACGGGGGGTGCGCGTATTGCGATCAACGCCGTCGCGCCTGAAATCATCGCCGCGGTCGAGCGCATGGCGCCTGCCGACAATGGCCAAGTGTTCCGCACCGCCGACCTCGGCTGCGCCGATGGCGGAACCTCCGTCGAGATGTGGGGCGCCGTGCTCGGCAACATCCGGGCACGCATACCGACCCGACCGATCGAGATGATGTACTCCGATCTGCCGCGCAACGACTTCAGCCAACTCTTCCGCATGCTGCATGGCCAAACCGAGATGCGGAGCTACTATGGCGAGATCGCCGATGTTTATCCCTTCGCCTCCGGCACCTCGTTCCATCAGGCGATCTTTCCGCGCGAGAGCGTGCATCTCGGCTTCTCCGCAACCGCGACACACTACATCTCGAAGGCGCCGGCAAGTATTCCGGACCACGTCCACATGGTCGGTGCGTCAGGCGCGGTACGGGCCGCCTACGAGGAGGCCGGACGCATCGAGTGGGAGCGGTTCCTGCATTTGCGCGCGCGTGAGCTCGCGCGTGGCGGCCGGCTGTGCCTCCTGAACTTCGGCATCGACGAGCAGGGCCGCTACCTCGGCCACACCGGCGGCGTGTCGATGTTCGACACGTTCAATCGGCTCTGGCACGGCCTCGCGAACGATGGCGTCATTACCCGGGCCGAGTACCTCCAGACGAATTTCCCGCAGGTCTACCGCACGGCGCGAGAGTTCACGGCGCCCTTGCTCGACGACATGAGTCAGGTCTTTCGCTCAGGTCTGCGGCTGGAGCACACCGAATCGCGCTACACGCGCTGCCCATACGCACAAGATTTCGAGTCCCACAAGGATCCCGTGCGCTTTGCGCGCGCCTACATTCCGACCCTCCGCTCCTGGAGCGAGCCGACGTTCGCCGCTGGCCTCGATCCAGCGCGGCCGGCGGTCGAGCGCCAGGCAATCCTCGACGACTTTTACGGGCGCTACGAGCGGCTTGTCGCGAGCGAGCCCGCCGGACACGCGATGGACTACATCCACATCTTTCTCGTCTGCGTGAAGGAGTAGCGCCGAGGTGACGCCCGCCAAGGAGCCCGCCGGACGCATCGGCATGCGCGCGCCCGACGCGGTGATGCGGCTCGACCGGCTCGGCAGCTTCCACCAGACGCGGCTGTCGTTCCTCAGGGCCATGCTGCGCCGCGCCGAGCGCGAGGCATGGCGGCTGAGGCGACCGCTGTTTTCGATCGATGCCGCAGGTGTCGGCACGGCCGTCTACACGATCTACACGCCGGGCGGGGCCTTGAGCCTCGTCGCATTCAGCCACGACCTGCCGGCGGAGCAGCGCACCGACCGCGTCATCGCGGAGGCGTGGGACTCGACGTTTGCGCTCTATGACGGCGTGCCCGACCGCACCGAGATCGAGCGGCTGCACGCGAACGTGCCGCTGCAGGAGGCCGGGCGCTACCTGCCGAGCGACCTCGTGCTCGCCCGCGCCAACCGAAGCGTGCGGCTGTTCGAAACCGTGGTGGCGGCGCTCGCCTCGGGACGCCAGCCGGACGCCGGCGAGATCGAGTCCGTCGGCTACCTGATGCGCACCACCGCCGTCTACGGCAACGGCAAATTCGGCATTGCCGATCGCGACGCCATCGCCGCACGTCCCGAGCTCGCGGGGCCGTTCCGCGCCGAGATGCTGACCGTGTGGCTGATCCGCGCCTTCACCTGCGATCTCGTGGAGGCGATGGCGCGCCAGCGGGCGCCGGCGACGGCTGTACCGCTCGAGGCGCCGCTACGCCGCCGGCTCGGCATCGGCAACGCGACCGGACTAGGCATGGCGCCGTTCCTGGTCAAGCATCCCGTGCTCATCGACCGCTGGATCACCGCGCGCGAGACGGCGTTGGCGCGGGTGCGCGCCCGGACCAGCGCGTCGGCCGAGCAGAAAGCGGTGTTCGGCAAGGCACTGCGGCGCGCCCGCTCGGGGCTCACGCGATGGACCACCGTCGATCCTGTTCAGCAGACCCGTCTGCTCATGCTTGCAACCGATCTCGAATCCGTCAGTCGCCAGGTTGAAGACGGCGAGCTTACGCGGCCCATGCCTTGGGATGCGCTCTATCGGTGGTCGCAGCACGCGCTCTCGCTCGAAGGCCAGGAATACGTCGTCTCGCTCCTCCTCGAGCCGCACGGCGACCTGGTCGACGACCTCGCCGACGCCATGGCGGCCGACGAGGCGGCGGCATTCCGTATCGACGGGACGCGGCGTGTCGCAGACGTTTGTGCGAGAGTGGACCGGCACTACGGCTGGGTGCGCGACAACGATTTCGAATGCGCCGAGGCCAACGCCCGGTTCTGGTACGTCTCGGAGGAGAAGCTCGAGCCCCGGCTCGGCGAGCGCCATGCGGAGCCCGGCGCCGATCGCGAGCACCCGCTTGCGACGGCTCGGGATGTCGTGCGCCTACGCGCGGATCTCGGCGCTTTCGATCCGCAAGCCACGATCGCCGCATTCCTGCTTGCGCATGCCGAGCATCGCCACACGGTGCGGCGGGTGCAGATCGCCGAGCGCCACCCCTATGGCGAGATCCGCGCCAACCTGATCGATGCCACCATGCGCCCGATCGACATGCTGCGCGCGAAGCTGTCGTTCTTCGGCTGTACGCGGTTCGATCCGCGCTCCGACAAGTGGCTGCGAATCACCCTGTTCCAGGGCGCGCCGTTCCCACACGAAATCGGTGGCGGACACGACGAGACCTGGATCTACGGTCCTGAAGCCGCCTGATGCGTGTCTCCTGTAACGAGATCGAGAGCATGGTGCTCAAGGCCGCGCGCGGCGCCGGCATGAGCTGGGGCCTCGCCGAGGAGGCAGCGCAGGCTGCACGCTGGCTCGCTGTGCGCTGTCCGGGGTGGCTGCCCGCGTTCGCCGGCGTGCTCGAGTCCTTCGATAGTCTCGCGGCTCCATGCGGCGATACGACTGCGACAATCATCGGCCCCGCGCTACCGTCGCAGGAGCTGTGCCCGGTGCGGACCGGCGCTTACCTCTCGGACCTGCTCGAGCCCGCCGACCGCGACGGCAGGGTATTGATCATCGGGCCGGTGCGCAGCCCGATACTGCTGGTGCCGTTTGTCGCGCGCGTCGTGCACACCGCCGAACTGTCGATCGATGGCACTGCGTGGTGCTTGCGCGACGGCTTCATCGATACGGATTGGCGTCCGCTGCTGGCAACCGCTTGCCGGTTCGCCCGGCGCGTCGAGATCTCGATCGCGGCAGACCAGCCTCCAACGCCGCCGGCCTACGTGCACGCAGCCGGCGGCCTGACCGTGCATCCTGCGGATTGGCAGCGGTTAGCCGTGCTCGAGCGACGGACCTACGTCCCAGCCTCCGACGCTTCACGCGTCGCCGGAGCGGGCGCAGGGCTCACCGACAACGATTGAGCAGGGCCGGCACTGCCACGCCGCCGGCATGAGCGGGGCACGCTCAGCTGCAGCTGCCGCCACCGAGCACGCAGAACTTGGCGCAGTGGGAATGACAGAGCTTGACCGCGCCGTTGGCAAACATGCGGCCATTCGCTTGCATCGACTGGGCGAGGGTCGCTGCCATCTCGAACTCCGGCTCGTAGGGAAGCAGCGTGCACGGCACCACGACCGGCGTCGGCGCGCCCTTGCGCTTCACCACCATGCGGCTGGTCGCGCACATCATGTCGCTCGGCCGCTTGCCGAGGATTTTCCAGCATCCGACCGAGATCTCCGGCACGTCGGGCTTGCCGTCCATCTCCGGCAGGAGGTGCAGCTGGCTCTGGTCGCCGGGCGCGATCGGCCAGCCCCGCTCGGCGATGAGGCGCGCATAGCCGGCGCGCGAGTCCGCCTCGCTCTCGTTCCAGCACGTGCGTCCGGCGATGGCGACATTGAAGCCGTGTTCGACGAGCCAATCGATGCCGGCGAGCGCCTTGGCCCACGTGCGTGCGCCGCGCTCGCTCTCGTGCAGCGCCTTTCCGTGGTGGTCGAGGCTGACGCGGAGCTTGAGCCGCTTGCCGTGCCGCTCCCCGAGCGCAAGCAGGCCCTTCTTGATCGCCGGCCGTTGCATCGGCTGCATGGCATTGGTCAGGATCAGCACCTCGAAGCCGCGGGCGAGTGCGGCCTCGGTCATCGCCAGCATGTCGGGATTGAGGAACGGCTCGCCACCGGTGAAGGCGATTTCACGGGTCGACAGGCCGAGGTCGCGGATCTCGTCGAGGTAGGCGGTCGCCTCGGCAACAGAGATATAGACGAGCCGGTCGTTCGACGGGCTCGATTCGATGTAGCAGTTCTGGCACGTGATGTTGCAGAGCGTACCGGTGTTGATCCAGAGCGTGTCGAGCCGGGTGAGCCCGACGATCGCTCGCCGCTCGCCCTTTGCCGTCAGATCTGGATTCTCGAACTTCCGCGGAACTGCGTCCGCGATGGGAGCTTTCACGCCAACGTTCACGTTTTTCACCCTGGCTCTGGCGCTGCCGCCCCGGCACTTTGATCCGATAGCATCGCTATCATGCGGAACCGCGACGGCGTACTCACAATCGATTTATCGCCGGGTGAACGGTGCTTTCAGCGGACCCCCACACGGCTGGATGGGCTGTTGCGGGGGCAGCAGCATATGGTATGCGTTTGCCACCGGGCGGGCGTAGTTCAATGGTAGAACGGCAGCTTCCCAAGCTGCATACGAGGGTTCGATTCCCTTCGCCCGCTCCAGTCCTCAGAATGCGTAGGCGAGCCGCGTGCCCTGGTCGATGGCGCGCAGCGCATCGAGTTCCTCGGCCTTTTCGGCCCCGCCGATGAGGTGCACCGACCGGTGCCGGCCGTTTAGCGCTTCGAACAGCACCCTTTCCGGCTCCTGGCCGGCGCAAAGGACAACCGTATCGGCCGGGATGGTGCGCTCGCGGCCGTCGACCGTGATGTGCACGCCCTGATCGTCGATCCGACTGTAGGTGACGCCGGTGATCTGCGTGACCCGGCGCCGCGCGAGTTGCAGCCGCAGCACCCATCCCGTCGTCATGCCGAGCGTGCGGCCCATGCGCCCCGGCCGGCGCTGCAGCATCACCACGTCGCGGATCGGACGCATGGCAGCCGCGGCGGCGAGCCCACCCTCGCTGCCGATCGCCGGATCGACACCCCATTCGGCGAGGAAATGGCCGGTATCGGCGACGGCCGCCTGCGGCTCGGAGGTCAGCAGCTCGGCGACGTCGAAGCCGATGCCGCCAGCGCCGATGATCACCGCACGCGGGCCCGCGGTGACGCTACCATTGAGGATGTCGACGTAGGAGACGCAGCGCTTGTGATCGATGCCGGGGATGTCGGGTCGGCGCGGTGTCACCCCGGTCGCCAACACGATCTCGTCGAAGCCACCGAAGGCGAGGTCATCGGCGTTCACCGCACGGCCGAGCCGGCGCGTCACTCCATGCCGCGCCAGCATGCGGTCGAAGTAGCGGATCGTCTCGTCGAACTCCTCCTTGCCCGGCACGTTGCGGGCGAGGTTGAGCTGGCCGCCGATGCGCCCCGCCTTCTCGAATAACGTGACTGCGTGCCCGCGCTCGGCGGCGGCGGTGGCCACGGCGAGGCCGGCCGGCCCAGCGCCGACGACGGCGACGGACCTTCTCGTCTTTGGTGGCGCCACGTCGAACTCGAGCTCGCGGCAGGCCTTCGGATTGACCAGGCAGGTCGCGACCTTGCCGCCGAAGATGTAGTCGAGGCAGGCCTGGTTGCAGGCGATGCACACGTTGATCTCGTCGGCGCGGCCATCGCGCGCTTTCCGTGCAAACTCTGGGTCGGCGAGCATCGGCCGGGCCATGGAGACGAGATCGGCATCGCCCGCGGCAACCACCGCCTCGGCGAGCGCCGGCGTATTGATGCGGTTCGAGGCGATGACCGGGATCGAGACCGCCTCCTTCAGTCGACGTGCGGCGAATGTCCAGGCGGCGCGCGGCACCTTCTGCGCGATGGTCGGCACCCGCGCCTCGTGCCAGCCGACACCCTGGTTGATGATCGTCGCGCCAGCCGCTTCGATCGCGCGTGCCTGCGCCGTGATCTCCTCGGCAGTGAGCCCGCCCTCGACGAGGTCGATGGAAGAGACGCGGAAGATGACGATGAAGTCGCGCCCGACCGTGACGCGCACCGCGCGCATCACCTCGACCGGGAGCCGCAACCGGTTCACGAGCGATCCGCCCCAGTCGTCGTCACGATCGTTCGTGCGCGGGGCGGTGAACTCGTTGATGAGATATCCCTCCGAGCCCATGATCTCGACGCCGTCGTAGCCGGCCTCGCGGGCAAGCGCGGCGGTCGTCGCGAAATCGGCGATCGTGCGCCGGATGTCGCCTTCGCCCATGCGCCGCGGCGCCTTGGGATTGATCGGCGAGGCGAGAGCGGATGGGCCGACGGAGAGCGCGTGCGTCGCATAACGGCCAGCATGCAGGATCTGCAGCGCGATCTTGCCGCCGGCGGCGTGCACGGCCGCGGTGACCAGCTTGTGCTCGCCGAGTTGGGCCGCATCGGAGAGCATCGGGCCGTTCGGCTCGATCAGGCCCTCCTCGTTGGGCGAGAAGCCGCCGGTGATGATCAGCGCCGCCTCGCCCCGTGCCCGCTCGACGTAGAAGCGCGCGACGCGCTCGTGCGGCCGGTCGAGCGTCTCGAGACGCGTATGCATCGAGCCCATGACGAGGCGGTTGGCGAGTGTCGTAAATCCGAGATCGAGCGGCGCGAGCAGGTGAGGGAACGGCGACATGTGATCGGGAACTTGCCTTGGATGCTATCGAGGTGCTCGCAACAGCCACCGTTGCAAATCCATCGTGTTGCCCTGAGTGAGGGCGACCCCCCGACCAATGCGGCAGCTTATAGTGCCCAGCTTCTGGCGGCCCCGGCAAGCATGCGTCCTCCGGCCACCAGGCGAACCCGGGATTTGCTCGCACGGGTCGCGGCATTGGTCGGGTCAGGCCGGCGCGGGTACCAGAACCGCCGGCGGCGGTCCTCCGAACCGCACCTCGATCGTGCCGATGGCGCCGAAGTCGGCGACGGCGTTATCGCCCGGCGCGACGTAGGCGATCCCCGTCGTGGTGCCGGTCGAGATGTGCTGCCCCGGCTCGATCGCGATGCCGCGAACGGAGAGATGGTTCACCGCCCACTCGAGCACTGCTACCGGATCGCCGAGGACGTTGGCGCCGCTGCCTTCGGCCCGCGGCTCGCCGTTCACCCTGAGGCGCACGCCGTGACCCGGGAGGTCGAGGTCGCGCCAGCCTGCGAAGGGTTTTCCAAGCACGATCCCAGCATTGACGCCGCAATCGGCGATCGCGGTCGGCGCGCGGCCGAAGAGCAGGCTGTCGAACCGCGGCCCGACGATCTCGAAGGCCGGCACCACAGCATCGATCGCCTGGCCTATCTCGTCGCGGACGTAGCGGGTGGCACGCGGTGCGACGCGCCGGGAGAACCGGAATGCGAACTCGCACTCGAGGCAGTGATGCGGGAACCGCGCCGAGGGTGGGCGCGCGGGACTTTGATATACGTCGGGCGCAAAGAACGGCCCGGCGAAGGGCTCGCTCACGCCGAACTTCGCCTGGACGGCGGCGGCCGTGGCGCCGATCTTCCAGCCGGCGACCGGCTGGCCCCAGAGCGCACGGAACCGGTCCTGGATCGCATAACCGTCAGCGATCGTCGCGGGCGCGATGCCCTCCGGCAGTGCCGATGCCAGGGCTCCTTCCCGCCGCAGCGCGGCGAGCAGCCCGGCGGCGACTTCGTGCTGTGCGCTCATCTGCCGGTCCCTGCATCCACGATCGCTTGCGCTCTCGCGCATCTGCGCTTATCCGATCATAAGGTTCCATGGGAACCAAGCGGAGATTCGGAGATGACGGCTCGGCACACGACGATGCTCTCAGCGGCCCTCCTCTTGGCGGCGGCGTGGCTTGGCGCCACCGGTGCGGCTGCAAAGACCTGCAAGGACCCCGTCACCACAAAGGCGACGTCGCGGGCCGAGTTCAGCGACAAGGAGGCCCGCGCTCGTACCGCCGCCCTCGCCCAGTGGCGTACGCGAGCCCGCGCGAACTATGGCGTCGCTTACCGGTTCTGGTCGCGCGCTGAGGATCGCAACCTCACCTGCACCCAGACCGAGAAGAGCGCGACTTGCACGGCCACCGGGCGGCCCTGCCGGCTGCTGTGACGGCCATGCCATGGGCACGGCTTTCTGGGCACAAGTCCTTGCCGGACACGGTTTTGCACGCCTCAATTGTGCTCCATTGACCCCCTAACCCACGGCACCCATACTCCCGCCCGGCGCACGAATCACGGCCGATCGGCTCGTGATGGTGGCGGCCCATATGGAGCGAGCGAGACAGCCGGACCCTATGCAGCCCGCTGACGACAGGTTCCGAGCGACGAGCCTTCGCACACGACGTGCCGCTTCGGTGGTCGTGCTGCTGCTCGTCGCGGCGTCGCCTGCGCTCGCGCAGGGCTGGTCGTGGCCGTGGAGCTCGCCAAGTCCTCCGCCGGTTCCGCGCGAGCCGGTGTTCCGTCCGCCGCCGCCGGGACAACCGGGCACTGGCGGCGCACCCTATTCCGCCCCCTATGCCTCGCAGCAGGGCAGCCAGCGATCGGCACTCTGCCTGCAGCTCGAGCAGCGCCTCGCGCAGGAGGCGAACCGCGGCTCGCAGACGCGCGAGCAACTGCCGAAGATCGAGGCCGACCTGCGCCAGACCGATCGCCAGCTGCAGACCGGACAGGCGCAGCTCGAGCGCAACGACTGCTATGAGTATTTCCTGTTTTCGAAGACGCTCCGGCGCACGCGCGTCTGCGTCGATCTGGCGAGCCAGGTCGAGGGGCTGAAGCGCAAGCTCGCCGACCTCGAGGCGCAGCGCCAGCAGATCGTCGGCACGGGCGGGCGCTCCTACCAGGACGACATCATCCGCGAGCTCGCGCGCAACGGTTGCGGCCAGGGCTACCAGCAGGAGGCCAGCCGGCGCGGCGGGTTCGGCTCGATCTGGCAGGACGAGGAGGACAGCGGCCCAATCGGTGGACGCTTCGGCAGCCTGCCGTTCGCGACCTATCGCACGCTGTGCGTCCGCCTCTGCGACGGCTACTACTTCCCGGTCAGCTTCTCGACGCTACCGAACCACTTCGACCGCGACCAGGATGTCTGCCAATCGAAGTGTGCGGCGCCGGCGGAGCTGTTCTATCACCAGAACCCGGGCGGCGCAGTCGAGGGCGCGGTCTCGCACAAGTCGAAGCAGAGCTATGCGAGCCTCAGGACTGCGTTCCGCTACCGCAAGGAGTATGTGCAGGGCTGCTCGTGCAAGCAGGCCGAGTACCTGCCCCAGGCCGGCGATCGCCGTGCCGACGCGCAGGCCCCGGCCCAGGGCCAGCCGCAACGCGCGCCCTTGCCCCGGCAGTAGCGGCAGGGTTAAGGTTTGCGCCGACGAGTGCCCGTCCTGCGGTTGAGGATGCACCGAGGCGCGTGCGGGGATGCTGATCGGATCGCCGATGTCCACGCCCGCGAAGCGTGTGCCTTCGCCCATTGCGCGCCATGCGCAGCTCGTCCGCCTCGGCCTGGACGACCTTGCCGACGCGCGCTACGTGCACGCATCGAGCTTCCGAACCATCACCGGCTGCGGCCTTGCTGACGAGGAGGTGCAGGCCTTTCTCGCGCTCGTCCACTCGGCCGACTATCTCGACGGCCTTGCCGAGCTGGTAGCGGAGCGCCGCCTACTCGGCCTGAAGGTCGACGCGCAGCTCGTCGCCACGGCCGGCTGGTCGCCGGCAGCGTCGGGCGGTCACTCGGCGCGGATCGAGCATGTGTTCGTGCTGGCGCTGTTCGGCCGCCTCGGACTTGGCAGCCGGCTGGTGCTGGAGGTCGAGCGGGCAGCCTTGTTCGCCGGGTTCAACCGTTTCATGGCGCGGACGCTACCCGATCAGTCACCGTTCTTCGCAAGGCTCGGCTATGTGCTGGCGTCAAAGGGCTCGCTCGCGCTGCCGGGCGAGCACGCGATCCCCGTCGCACATATGCGCAAGGTCGCCGCGCACGCGGCGCGGGCTGCACGCGGGGCCGCCCGGCATCATTGACCACTCACGCCGATCGACCGGCGAGGCGGGCGCTTGCACGGTCGCGACCGATGAGCGGCAGCAGACCCTTGAGCTCGGGTCCTGCCTCGCGCCCCGTGAGTGCGAGCCGCAGGGGATGGAAGAGCTCGCGCCCCTTGCGCCCGGTCGCCTGCCGGACGGCCGAGGTCCATGTGCCCCAGGTCGCCTCGCTCCAGGGCTCCGCCGGCAGCAGGCGCAAAGCCTCCGCCGCGAATGCTGCGTCCTCGATCACGGGCGTGATCGGGCCGGTGACGACCCGCCACCAGTCTGCGGCATCGGCGAGCGTCGACAGGTTGGGGCGCACGACCGACCAGAACGGTGCGCCGCCGCCGACGCCGAGGCCATTGAGACCCGCCGCGACGTTGTCGTAGCTGGTCGCGTGCAGCAGCCGCGCATTGAGCGCCTCGAGCTCATCGAGGTCGAATCGTGCCGGCGCGCGCGCAAGCTTGTCGAGGCTGAAGCGGGCGGCGAGCGCATCGAGGCTCGTGTGCGGCTCGAGCGGATCCGACGTGCCGATCAGCGCAGCGTGGGAGACGACGGCGAGCGGCTCGAGGCCTGCCTCCCGCAGCCCGCCGACCGAGAGTGAGCCGAGCCGCTTCGACAGCGCCTGGCCGTCGGCACCGATCAGCAGGCTGTGGTGGGCGAACGCCGGCGGGCTCGCATCCATCGCCTCGAACAGCTGCAGCTGCACGGCGGTGTTGGTGACGTGATCCTCGCCGCGCACCACATGCGTGATCGCGAAGTCGACGTCGTCGACGACGCTCGCAAACGTGTAGAGGACCGTGCCGTCCTCGCGCACGAGCACGGGATCCGACAGCGAGGCGACGTCGACCGACTGATCGCCGCGCACGCCGTCGATCCAGTGGACCAGTGTCGGCACGGGCTCGGTTGCATCGCGCCCGTCGGTGTTCGCGAGGCGAAAGCGCCAGTGCGGCCTGCGGCCCTCCCGCTCGAGGCGGGCACGGTCAGCGTCGGCGAGCCTCAGGGCGGCGCGGTCGTAGATCGGCGGACGGCCGAGCGCCATCTGGCGCTTGCGGCGCCGGTCGAGCTCGTCCTCGGTCTCATAGCAGGGGTAGAGTCGCCCGGCCGCACGCAGAGCCTCGGCGACCTCGCCGTAGCGGGCGGTGCGCGCCGCCTGACGCTCCTCCCGGGCCCAGACGAGCCCGAGCCAGGTCAAGTCCTCGCGGATCGCTGCCGCGAGGTCATCGCGCGAGCGGGCTCGGTCGGTGTCGTCGAGCCGGAGAATGAACGTGCCGCCGCTCTTGCGGGCGAGCAGCCAGTTCAGCACCGCCGTGCGCACGTTGCCGACGTGCAGGCGGCCGGTCGGGCTCGGCGCGAAGCGGACAATGGCAGGCATGGGTTGGCGGTCCCGGCTCTCGTTGTCGAACCGAGGCGTCGCACGCCCGTATGCGCGAGTGCAAGCGCCACGTCGCGATCGTCACGCCGCGGCGGCCGGCTCGAGCCAGGCTTCGAGCCGGGCAACCTCCCGCTCGTCGGGATGGATGAACGTGATCCGGCGCCCATCGGCGAGACCGATGTCGAGGCAATAGACGCGTACCGGTTTGGCGAGGAGCACGTCATGGAGGCACATGAAGCCGATGCCCCCGATGAGCACAGTGAAGATCAGAAAGCGCTCGCGCCAGCCCATGACGAGCACGCCGACGGCGACGAGGGTCGCGGCGATGAGGTAGATGCAGAATCCAAGCAGCTGGCCGTCGTCGTCGCGGTCCTCGCGTCCGTAGGCGGCGAGCGAGGTCACCGCATCGGCGTCGACGGCGTGTGCGCCGATCTGCACGCGCGGCCGGCCGGACGCAGTTCGGCCGAGAAGCGCGAACGAGTTCGCCGGCGGAGCGGCAGGGGGGTGGGGGATCGTCGGCATCGCGGGACTCGAGGGGCGCAGCGGGTCGCGGAAATGTAGCTGGAACTTGTCACCGATCGGCTAACGTAGACGTTGACGTCGCCGTCGGCGATAAGAGCGCGAGCGGTGTGGCTGGACGGAGGCTCGGACGTGGAACCGTTGATCGACTGGAGCGCGCTCGGTGCGTTCACGCTGCTCTGGCTGGTCATCGTCCCGACACCGGGGCCGAACTCGCTGATGGTGACGCACGTGGCGGTGACGCGTCCCGCGGGCGACGTTGCGCTCGCAATCCTCGGCAACCTCGCCGGCATCATGCTGCTGGCCGCGGCGGCATTGCTCGGCTGGGCGGCGCTGCTGCAGGTGTTCCCATGGCTGCGGACGCTGGTGCACATGCTCGGCGGGGCCTACCTCGTCTATTTCGGCCTGCGGCTCGTCACACGCAGCCGTGCGGCAGCCGCGGGCGGTGGAGAGCCCGGCGGCGACGCCCGGGCCGGATCCTGGAGTGCGCTCGCGCTCGGCTTCACCACCGCGCTTTCGAACGCCCAGGCGATCGTGTTCATCACGTCGATCTATGCCGTCACCGGCGTGCTCGCCGCGAGCGCTGCTACCGGACTCGCGACCATCGCCATCATCATCGTGTGCAATGGGATCTACCTCGCGGCGCTCGGCTGGCTGTTCCAGCGGCCGGCGATCCGCGCCGCCTATGCGCGCTTCCGGCGGAGCCTGCAGGCGACGATCGGCGTCGCGTTCGTCGGCTTCGGCGGCCGGCTCCTGTGGCGCGACCTCGCTTAGTCGGCACATATCGGGGGCGTGCCGGCAGGGCTCACCGAACCATCGATCGTCATGACCGGATCGGATGACCCGCAGGGCGCGCTCACCACACGGGTCAGGGCAGGCCCGATGCCGAGCCCACCCAGATCATGTTCGCCGATGCTAGACCACTTCTCTGCGTCAGGCGGCGAGCAACGCCAGTGCCGATGGAATATCGACGCCGATGTCTCGCAGCGTGCGGGGATCGAGGTCGCGGAACGCGCGCTCCATGACGAGGCGCTGCCGGCGAAGGGCCAGCCGAGCAGCGAAGGCGCGGCTCCATGCGCGGAGCGCCTGTCCGACCATCGCGACGATCTCTGCAGACCGGAACGAAACCTGGGCATTGGATGCAATGACGATGCTCATGATACGTCTCCAACAAAAAGCGATAGCAAAACCGGCGCGTCCGTCGTGATGGTCACCTCAATGCCATGCGGCACCGGCGGGCGCTGTCCCCGGGGTGACACGCCACATCTAATGTAGGCCCTGCGGAAACGCACCGCGAAGCCAGCGCAACGCCCGGCAGTTTCGGACAATCTGAATGCTGGCTCCGCGGGTAGGATTCGAACCTACGACCAGCCGGTTAACAGCCGGCTGCTCTACCGCTGAGCTACCGCGGATCAGGTGAGCAACTCAGAGGCCCGGCTCTTAGCAGAAACGATTTCGAGGGGCTAGAGCGCTTTCCACGAGCGTTGGATCGTGGCCGGCGTGCCACCCCACCCCTATCCCCTCCCCATCAAGGGGAGGGGGATGCGCGGAGCCACATCAAGTGGAATCTGCGCTAGCCCCGGGCGGCGGCTGCAGTTCGGCAATCCGCGGCCCGATTGTCGCGCCTCGCGGTGCCGGCCGCGGGCCCAGCTCGATTCAGGCCCACCACCGATCGCCGACCGTGAACCGGCCCGCCGCATCCTCGATCGCCTGGGCAGCGCGCAGCAGTGTCGCCTCGTCGAACGGCTTGCCGATGAGCTGCAGTCCGAGCGGCGTCCCCTCCGAGGAGAGACCGGCCGGCACCGAGATGCCGGGCAGACCCGCCATGTTGACCGTCACCGTGAAGATGTCCTCGAGGTACATGGCGATCGGATCACCGGCCTTCTCGCCCTGAGCGAACGCCGGCGAAGGCGTCGTCGGCGTCAGCACGACGTCCACCTTCCGCCACGCCTCGTCGAAGTCGCGCTTGATGAGCGTGCGCACCTTCTGCGCCTTGATGTAGTAGGCGTCGTAGTAGCCGGCCGAGAGCACGTAGGTGCCGATGAGAATGCGCCGCTTGACCTCCTTGCCGAAGCCCTTCGCGCGGCTCTGCTCGTAGGTCTCGATCAGGTCCTTGCCCAGCACGCGAAGTCCGTAGCGGACGCCGTCGTAGCGCGCGAGGTTGGAGGAGCACTCCGCCGGCGCGACGATGTAATAGGCCGGCAGCGCGTATTTCGTGTGCGGCAGCGAGATGTCGTGCACGCTCGCGCCAGCGGCCTTCAGCCAGGCGATGCCCTGCTGCCACAGGTCCTCCGCCTCCTTTGACATGCCGTCGACGCGGTACTCGTTCGGCACGCCGACGCGGAGCCCCTTGATGCCGCCGGCGAGCAGCGCCTCGTAGTCGGGCACGGGGGTATCGACCGAGGTCGAGTCCTTCAGGTCGTGGCTCGCCATGTGGCGCAGCATGATCGCGCAGTCGCGCGTCGTCCTGGCGATCGGGCCGGCCTGATCGAGCGAGGAGGCGAACGCGATCATGCCCCAACGCGAGCAGCGCCCGTAGGTCGGTTTGATGCCGACGGTGCCGGTGAGCGCCGCCGGCTGGCGGATCGAGCCGCCGGTGTCGGAAGCGGTTGCCGCGAGGCAGAGGCCGGCCGCGACCGCGGCGGAAGAGCCGCCCGAGGAGCCGCCCGGCACGAGCTTGGCGTTGTCGGTTTTTCCGTTCCGCTTCCTCCGCCACGGGCTGACGACCGGCCCGTAGTAGCTCGTCTCATTTGACGAGCCCATGGCGAACTCGTCCATGTTGAGCTTGCCGAGCATCACCGCGCCGGCATCCCACAGGTTCTGCGTCACGGTCGATTCATAGGTCGGCTTGAAGCCGTCGAGCACGTGGCTCGCGGCCTGGCTGTGCACGCCCTTGGTGCAGTAGAGGTCCTTGATGCCGAGCGGCAGCCCGTCGAGCGGCTTGCCCTGCCCCTTCTGCAGGCGATTGTCGGAGAGCTGCGCCATGGCGAGTGCCTGCTCCGACGTCACCGCCACGTAGGCATTGAGCGCAGGGTTCGCCGTCTCGATCGCCGCAAGGAAAGCCCTGGTCAGCTCGCTCGCGGTGAACGCTTTCTTGGCGAGGCCGTCGCGGGCCTCGGCGAGTGTCAACTGAGTCAGGTCGGCTGCGGCCATGGCGGGCTCTTCTTCAAAGGGTCTTGCTCAGGAATACGCTCAGCGGATCGGGCCGGTAGTCGGCGAACGGCAGGCACTCGCGATAGCCGGATTTGCGATAGAGGCCGAGCGCCTCGGTGTTGCGGATGCCGGTCTCGAGGGCGAGGCGGTGGAGGCCGAGCGCGCGGCCCCGCGCCTCGATCGCCTCGAGCATCCGGCGGCCGAGCTGGCGCCCGCGCATGTCGGGATCGATCCACATCTGCTTGATCTCGCCGAGCGTCGCATCGTGGCGGCGGAGCGCGCCGGTGCCGATCGCATGGGTCCCCGCACGTGCTACCAGAAATGTCACGTCACCGGCGGCGAGCGCCTCGACGCCGAGATAGTGGTTGCTCTCGGCAGGATAGAGCGCGCTCGAAACGGCGTGCGCGGCAGCGATCAGGTGTCGCACGTCCTCCTGCAACGGGCTCTCGATGGCGATGGCGACCGGCATGGGCTCACTCGACCACCTTCGGCACGACGAAGAAATGGTCCTCGGTCAGCGGCGCGTTGGCGATCACCTGGTCGGCGATCTCCCCGTCGGTCACCTTGTCCTCGCGCTGCCTAAGCTCGATCGGCACCACCCGTGTCATCGGCTCGACCGCCTTGGTGTCGACCGCGTCGAGCTGCTCGACCCATTGGAGGATGCCGGTAAGCTCCTTCTCGAGGCCGCGGGCCTCAGCATCCGTGATGCTGATGCGCGCGAGCCGGGCAATCCGCTTGACGGTCGCTCGATCGACCTGCATGGAGCCTCGCCGTTTCCGATGGACCTTCGCCACACTCTGCCGTCTCATAGCGGTGGCGGCGCAGTGGCGCAACCGCACTGCAACAATGATCAGAGGAACCCGATGAGCGAGCTCAAGGAAGCGGCGCAACGCGTCCAGGCTGCGGCCCGCGCGTTGGGCCTCGACGTGACGGTGCGGCAGATGCGCCAGTCGACCCGCACGGCGGAAGAGGCGGCGGCGGCCTGCGGCTGTGCGGTCGGGCAGATCGTGAAGTCGCTCGTCTTCCGCGGAAAATCGACCGGCCGCGCCTACCTGCTGCTCGTATCGGGCGCCAACCGGGTCCAAGAGAAGGCGGTCGGAGCGGTCATCGGCGAAGGGCTCAGGCGGCCCGACGCCCAGTTCGTGCGCGATGTGACCGGTTATTCGATCGGCGGTATCCCCCCGCTCGGCCACAGGGAGCGGCTCGCAACCTACATCGACAGGGATCTGCTCGCCTACCAGCAGGTGTTCGCCGCCGCCGGCACTCCGGAAAGTATTTTTTCGGTCGCTCCATTGGCGCTCGCCGAAAAAACCGGCGCGACGGTCGTGACCGTCGCCTGAACGGGGCGGGTGCGGCGCGTGCATAGCCGCCCATCCCAGGATCCGGTGGGCTTCGCCAGGCCCTCGGCCTAAACTGCAGGTATCGGCCGACCTCTGGGAGAACGCGTGTGAGCTACGATCTGATCCTCAAGGGCGGGCGGGTGATCGACCCTTCGCAGGCCGTCGACGGCGTCCGCGACGTGGCGTTTGCGGCCGGCAAGGTCGCGGCCGTCGGCAAGGACCTCGAGGCGGGCCCTGCGACTGCGGTGCGCGATGTCGCCGGCACCATCGTCACACCCGGCCTCATCGACCTGCACACCCATGTCTACTGGGGCGGAACCTCGCTCGGGATCGACGCGGAGGAGTTCTGCCGCACCTCGGGCGTGACGACCGCCGTCGATACCGGCAGCGCCGGCCCGGGCAACTTCATCGGCTTCCGCCGCCACGTCATCGACCGCTCGGCGGTGCGCATCCTCGCCTACCTCCACGTCTCGCATGCCGGCATCTACGGCTTTTCGAAGCGCGTCATGGTCGGCGAAAGCGAGGAGTTCCGCCTGATGAACCCGATCGAGGCGGTCGAGGTGGCGGATGCCCACCGCGACGTCATTGTCGGCATCAAGGTCCGCGTCGGCAAGCATTCGGCCGGCTCGCAGGGATGGAACGCACTGAAGCTCGCGCTCCAGGTCGCGGACGAAGCCGGCATGCCGCTGATGTGCCACATCGACCACCCACCGCCGACCTACGAGGACGTGGTCTCTGAGTTGCGGCACGGCGATATCCTCACCCACTGCTATCGCCCGTTTCCCAACGCACCGATGACCGCGCAGGGCAAGGTGCGCCCGGCGGTGCTCGCAGCACGCAAGCGCGGCGTGCTGTTCGATATCGGCCACGGCATGGGCTCGTTCGCATTCAAGACCGCGCGCGCGATGCTCGCCAACGGCTTCCCGCCCGACACCATCTCGTCCGATGTGCACGCGCTCTGCATCGACGGTCCGGCGTTCGACCAGGTGACCACGATGTCGAAATTCCTCTGCCTCGGCATGAGCCTCGAGGAGGTGATCATGCGCTCGACGATCACTGCCGCCATGGCGCTGAAGCGGCCGGAGCTCGGCAGCCTGAAGCCCGGCTCCGCGGGCGATGCGACGATCCTCTCGGTGAAGGAGGGCAAATTCGACTACGTCGACGTTGTCGGCGAGCATCTAGCCGGCACCAAGCGGATCATTGCTGAGGGCACGGTCGTTGCCGGCCAATGGTTCCACCCGAAGCGGTCGGCCAACTTCGCCAAGCCACCGGTCAAACAGCCAGGAGCGGTCAAATGACACCTGAGGAGAAGCTCGCCAAGCTCGGCCTCGCCCTGCCGAAGCTGCCGACGCCCATCGCCAACTACGTGCCGTTCCGCCTCGACGGCAAGACGATCTTCCTTTCCGGCCAGGGTCCGCGGAAGGCCGATGGCACCTACCACATCGGCAAGGTCGGCCGCGACGTGACCTGGGAGCAGGCCTATCAGCACGCGCGCATCACCGGCCTCGGATTGCTCGCGGCGGCAAAGTCGGCGGCCGGCGATCTCGGTAAAGTCGAAGTGCTGAAGGTGCTCGGCATGGTCAATGGCGTGCCCGAGTTCGCCGACCAGCCGAAAGTCATCAACGGCTGCTCCGACCTCTTCGTCGAGGTGCTCGGCGAGCGCGGCCGCCACGCCCGCTCGGCCGTTGGCATGGGGTCGCTGCCGAACGGGATGACCGTCGAGATCGAGGCGATCATGCGCATCGCCGGGTAGAGCACCTTCCACTCGCGTTGAATCGTGGCCGGCGTGCCTCCCCTCCCCCATCGCGGGGAGGGGTCGGGGGTGGGGGGACAAATTGTGTCCGACCGGGTTGATCCCTGAGCGTCAACCAACGCATCTCGCTCGGTTCATACCACCAGTCCCACCCCACCCCCGACCCCTCCCCATCAAGGGGAGGGGGATGCGCAGTGAGCCACATCAAGTGGAATCTGCTCTAGTTCGGCCTACAGGATCAACTTCGGCTCGATCCTCTCGTCGAGCGGCCAGAGCGGGCGCTCGACGCGAGAGAAATTGAGCCGCCGGTAGTCCTGCGGCTGCGGTCCGTCACCGTCGGCATAGATCACGCGCCGTGCGACCGGGGCGAACGCGTCGTAGAAGTGCTGGTTCGACTTCACGACCAGGATGCGGCGCTGCATCGGATCGATGCCGAACTGTCCGAAGAGATCGAGCCCCATGGCCTGCGCGCGCGTCGTGATCAGTACCGCCTCGACGCCGCTCCCGACACAGCGGATCGCCGCCGACCGCCCGATCGGCACGGGCGAGCCGGCGAAGGTCTGGCAGGCGTCGTCCTTCACGGCAAGCACCTCGATCTCTGCATCGACCGGTACACCCGACGTGACCGCCGTCTTGCCGCCGAAGCGGAGCTGCATGCGGGCGCCGGCGCCGGCCGCGTGGCAGATGCGGGCGGCGACCGGGTCCCAGACCGGCGCCACCGCCGCGCCCGCGACCTTCCGAGCGATCAGCCGGTGCAGGAACGTCGTATTGTCGGCCGGTGCGCCGCCGCCTGGATTGTCGGTCGTGTCGGCGATGACGACCGGCTTGCCGGCGGGCTCGGCAAGTGCCGCCGCGATGGCCTCGTCCGGCGACAACAGCGGCGGCATCGCGACCTTCGCGATCTCGATCAGCTCGCGGCCGAGAGCCTCGGCAAGCCTGTCGCCATAGGCCTTGTTGTCATCGGTGACGACCAGCATGCGCGAGCCCATCTCCGGAACGTCGGCGTAGGCAAAGCCGTGGCCGATCGAGACCGAGAGCACGTGGTCCCTGCCCTCGAGCGCGGTGCACCTGTCGACGAAGGACCGCATCGGCTCGCGCGAGGTCGGGTACATGGCGATCACGCGGCAGTCGAAGACCGAGAGGCGCGGCTTCAGCCTGCCGCGGATCGCCCCGAGCACGATGTCGATCAGCTCGTTTGCCCGCGCCTCGAAGTCGGTATGCGGGTACTCCTTGTAGAAGACGAAGACATCCGCCGCGCGGCAGCGCTTGAGCGTCGTGTGGCAGTGGAGGTCGAGCTCGACGCCGATGACGCATGTCGGCCCGACGATGGCGCGGGCGCGCTCGATGAGGTCGCCCTCGCAATCGTCGTAGCCGTGCGCGACCATCGCGCCATGCAGCGCAAGCAGCACGCCATCGAGCGGCAGTGCCGCGCGGATCTCGGCGAGGATCTCGTCGCGCATGTGCTCGTATGCTGCCCGCGCCATGGTACCGCCAGGCTGCGCGGCATAGCTCGAGCCCTCGATCAGCGTGTAGCCGTCGCGCTTCGCCCGCGTGCGGGCGACCCAGACGACGTTGGTCTGGTAGGTGATGTGGTCGGGGTGCTCGCCTGGTGGGAAGTGGAGTTTCTCGGTGAAGGCCTCGTAGGCGGTGGGCAGCGGCGAAAACGTGTTGGTCTCGAGCGAGAGGGCGGCGGCGAATAGGCGCATGCGAGGTCCCCCATCAAGATTGTGAGGCCCAGGGCTCGCCGGCGATGAGTTTCTCGGCGAGCAGCCGCGCGGCAATGTCGAGCAGCGCTTCACCCTTCTTCGCGCTCGCCTTGCGCGCATCGCCGACAACGCCGCTCGCCGTGATGTCCTGGAACGACTTCCAAACGAGCAGCGGACGCTTCAGCGCCGAGCCCGAGATGTCTGCCGCGCCGTGCGCCTCCGCGAGCTTGGCCTGGCGCACACAGTCCGGCGCATGCGCCATCATCATCGAGGTCTCGGCCTCGCAGGCGTGCTGCACGCCCTTCTGGTCATCGAGGACGGGCTCGAACGCACCCGCCTCGTGCGGCAGCGTATAGAGCGTCGTCGTTGCGATCGGCGCGCCGAGCTCGCGATGGAGGTCGGTCGTCAGCGCGGTGAGCGCGGCGATATTGCCACCATGACCGTTGACGATCAGGATCTTCTTGAAGCCCGCGCGCAGGATCGAGCCGCAGAGGTCGCGCAGCAGGGCATGATAGGTCGGCAGCGAGATCGAGAACGTGCCGCCGAACGCGACGTGATGCTCGGCGAGCCCCATCCATACGGTCGGTGCCACCACGATCGGGCGCTTTCCTGCGACGATGAGGGCGGTCCGGCGGCAGCCTTCGCCGGCGAGGAACGTATCGACGCCGGTCGCGAGATGCGGCCCGTGCTGCTCGGTCGAGGCGACCGGGAGCAGCACGATCGCATCCTTGGCAGCGAGGTCACGCAACTCCGGCGCGGTCATCCGGTTCCAGAATACTTCGGTCATGGGCGGGCTCCTCGTTCTTCCTCAGAGTAGGCGGCGGGCCGGCAGCGCGCAATCGAGGGTTGCCAGCGGGACCAGTGAGGCTATCCTGCGGTCCCCGCATACGAGCCGGAGCCTGGGGCATGAGCCACGACACGTTGAAGCGCGACATCGCGCGGCAGTTCGGCACGCCGGCCGTGGTCATCGATCTCGACCGGGTCGAGCGCAACATCGCGCGCGTGCAGGCCGTGTGTGACAAGGCCGGCGTCGCTAACCGCCCGCACATCAAAACGCACAAGTCGCCAGTGCTCGCGCGCATGCAGATCGCTGCCGGCGCGAAAGGCGTCACCTGCCAGAAGCTCGGCGAGGCGGAGGTGATGGCGGACGCCGGCATCGACGACATCCTGGTCAGCTACAATCTGATCGGCGCCGCCCGCTCCGGCCGGCTTGCGCGCTTTCTGCGGTACGCGAATGCGGTCGTCTGCGCCGACAATCCGGTGACGCTTGCCGCCTATGCCGATGCCGTACGCGAGTCGGGTTGCTCGCTCTCGGTCGCGATCGAGTGTGATACGGGGCGCAAGCGCGCCGGCGTCGAGACGGCGCGTGAAGCCGTGCAGCTTGCGGCCGAGATCAAGGAGCGGCCCGGGCTCGCCTTCAAAGGTTTCCTGTTCTACCCGACCGAGCAATCCTGGCCCGAGACGCAGGCCTTCTTCGACGAGGCCCGCGCCGGGGTGCGCGGGCTCGGCCTCGAGGCCGAGCTCGTCTCGACCGGCGGCACGCCGAACCTCGTCAACGTCGGCAAGCTCGCGGGCGCGACCGAGCACCGCGCCGGCACCTACATCTTCAACGACCTGATGCAGGTCGCCTGCGGTGCGGCGACGCTCGACGACTGCGCGCTGACCGTTCTCTCGACGGTCGTCAGCCGCGCGGGACCCGAGCGCGGCATCCTCGATGCGGGCTCCAAGACGCTCACCGCCGACAACGGCGGCCTCGACGGCTTCGGGCTCATCCTCGAGCACCCCGAGGCGAAGATCAAGGGCTTCGCGGAGGAGCACGGGTTCCTCGACCTCACGCGCTGCAACGAGCGGCCGCAGATCGGCGATATCGTGCGCATCGTGCCGAACCACGTGTGCGTCGTCGTCAACATGGTCGATCAACTGATCGCGGTGCGCGGCGGCAATATCGTCGACGTGCTCGAGGTCACTGCGCGCGGACAGCTTGTCTGAACGAGGCGACGACATCCCATGCCGAAAATCGACCCCGCGCGCGTCCTTGCCGACCTCGAGCGCATGCGCGAGTTCGGTGCCTATGAGACCGGCGTGCATCGGCCGACCTACTCGGCCGACGACATGGCGGCACGTCACTGGTTCGCCGGCCGGATGGCGCAGGCCGGACTCGAGCCGACCATCGACGGCATCGGCAACGTCGTCGGCGTGAGCAGGGCTGAGGGTCCGCGCATCTTGACCGGCTCGCACATCGAGAGCCAGAACCACGCCGGCTGGCTCGACGGTCCGCTCGGCATGGTCTACGGGCTCGAGGCCGCACGCGCGCTCGCCGCGGACGAGGCGACCCGCGACATCGCGGTCGACGTCGGCGCCTGGGCCGACGAGGAGGGACATTTCGGCATGCTGCTCGGCAGCCGCTCGTTCGTCGGCGAGGTCGGCGAGGAGGTCATCGACCAGGCCCGTGACGCGACCCGCAGCATCTCGATGCGCGAGGCCATCGCCACTGCAGGGCTCGCCGGCCGCCCGCGGCTCGAGCTTGAGCCGAAGCGGTATCTGGCCTACCTCGAGGCCCACATCGAGCAGGGCGACTGGCTCGAGGCGAGCAATCTCAGCATCGGCATCGTCACGTCCATCGTCGGCATCTGGCAGTACCGCATCACGGCGGAGGGCCAGCAGAACCACGCCGGCACGACGCGCATGGCGGTGCGCAAGGACGCCGGCCGCTCGCTCATGACGCTCGCGACCGAGCTCCACGCCGCGATGCCCGCGGCGGCGGCCGAGCGGAGCGTGTGGACCATCGGCAAGCTGACGCTCGAGCCGGGCCAGCCGAGCATCATCCCGGGCCGCGCCGAGATGCTGTTCCAGATGCGTGACGCCGGCGCCGATGTGCTCGCCCGCATGGAGGCCTGCCTTTTCGAATGCGTGCATTCCGCCGACCGGCGCGGGCCGTGCCGCATCGCCATCGAGACCATGCGCAAGAGCATCCCGGCCGTCATGGACGCCCGCGTGCAGCAGGCCTTCGCCACTGCCGCCGAGCGCCACGCGCCGGGCCGGCACGTACGCATGCCGAGCGGCGCCGGGCACGATGCGCAGAATTTCGCCCGCCACATCCCGGCCGGCATGCTGTTCGTGCCATCGATCGGCGGCATCAGCCATCATTGGAGCGAGGACACGAAGGAGGCCGACATCGCTCTCGGCGCCCAGGTGTTCGCCGATGCCGTCGCGGAGGTGGCGCGGAGCATCGCCTGATCGTCACCCCCGCGCCCCGAGGAACGCCTTGACGAACGCCGGGGCGATCTCCTGGATCGCCGCGAGCGAGTAGCCGCCCTCCTGCACGATGACCGTCGGCAATCGCAATGCGCCCCACAACGCACCGATGCGCTCGAACGCTGCGGTCGTCGCGGCGAGCTTCGAGAGCGGGTCGTCCTTGTGGGCGTCCCAGCCGGCGGAGAGCACGAGCGCGTCCGCACGGAACGCCAAGAGCGCATCTGCGAGCACCCGGTTCGCCTCGATGAACACTGCGTCCCCCGACCCCGGCGCGAGCGGCAGATTGACGTTGAAGCCCTCGCCTGCTCCGGCCCCGCGCTCGTCCTCGTAGCCGGCGTAGAACGGATAGTAGGCGGCCGGATCGGTATGCACCGAGGCATAGAGCACATCCGCGCGGCGATAGAATAGCGCCTGCGTGCCGTCGCCGTGGTGCGTGTCGAAATCGACGATCGCGACGCGCTCGAAGGCCGTGCGCAGCAGCTCGGCTGCGATGGCCGCGTTGTTGAGGAAGCAGAAGCCCGACGCGCGGTCGGCGTAGGCGTGATGGCCGGGCGGGCGGCAGAGCGCGAAGCTCTCGCGCGCCCCGCCGAGCACCGCGCGCGCCGCAGCAATGGCCGCGGCCGCAGAGGCCGCCGCGGCCTCCCACGTGCCGGGCCCGATCGCCGAGGCGAGGTCGCCCATGTACCAGCCCGCCTGGCCGACGACGCTCGTGGTGCGCGGCGCCGGCCGGACCGCGAGATCGCGCGCCGCACCGACGTGCGGATGCACGTTCGGCAGTACCTCCGGGCCCGCGCCGGCGATCGCGCTGAACCGGCCGTGCGCCGCGCGCAGGAAATCGACGTAGTGGCCGGCGTGCACGGCGCCGATCGCGGCGAGGTCCGCCGCACCCGGGTCGGCAACCGCGAGGCCAATGCCGGCGAGGCTCGCCGCCATCCGCTCCGCCCGCTCCGGCACCTCGAGCGGCGCGACGAGCCGGCCTGCCACCATGAACTGCAGCGGGCGGTGGGTGAGCTGGACCGGCGAGAAATAGACCTGCATGGGCCTCTCAACCCCTCGTGCTTGCGTTGCGCGTGATGATCGTGCAGCACAGGGCCGTACCGCGGCAAGCGCCGCCGAGCACACCCGCCTGGAAGGACGCGAAGATGCCCGACCTCTACGCCCGCTACCAGTCGCTCAAGTTCGCCCGGCCGCGGTCCCGCGTGCTCGAGGTGATCCTGTCGCGGCCCGGCAAGCTCAATGCGCTCGACGAGCGCGGCCACCGCGAGCTCGCCGACGTGTGGCGCGACGTCGACCGCGACCCCGAGACGTCCGTCGTGCTGCTGCGCGGCGACGGCGGCGCCTTCAGCGCCGGCGGCGACTTCGACATGATCGAGCGCATGGCGGCCGACTGGTCGGTGCGCACGCGGGTGTGGAAGGAGGCGAGCGACCTCATCTACAACGTGATCAACTGCTCGAAGATCATCGTGGTCGCGATCGAGGGCCCCTGCGTCGGCGCCGGGCTCGCCGCCGCGATGGTTGCCGACATCACGATCGCGGGGCGCAAGGCACGGTTCATCGACGGGCACACGCGGCTCGGCGTCGCGGCGGGCGACCACGCGGCGATCGTGTGGCCGCTGCTCTGCGGCATGGCGAAAGCGAAATACTACCTCCTCACCTGCGATCCGCTGACCGGCGAGGAGGCCGAGCGCATCGGGCTCGTCTCGAAGGTCGTCGACGACGACAAGGTCGTCGTGCACGCGCTCGAGATCGCCGAGCGGATGGTCGCCGGCCCGCAGGCGGCGTTGCGCTGGACCAAGCACGCGCTCAACAACTGGCTGCGGCTCGCCGGGCCGACGTTCGATGCGTCCCTCGCCATGGAGTTCATGGGCTTCTCGGGGCCCGAGCTCGCGGAAGGCGTCGCCTCGCACAAGGCAAAGCGCAAGCCGAAGTTCGATTCCCGCGACCCGTTCTGAGACCAACTCAATCACCCTTGCCGTGTAACCGGCCTCGCGCATTCGTGAGCGGGGGCGCTTTCGCGCCTGGGGAGGGGGCAGTCGGGATCAGACCTTAGTTCGGGGTCAGCCCCCCGGCCCCGAAGGCACAACGCGATGGCGATGAACGTGCACGGGGGTCTGACCCCGAAGCCGGCCGTCTGGCCCGGCTCGCACGCGAGACGGATTCATCCCTTGGCGATCTATGGAATTTTTCGTGAGGCACGGGCGAGCTTCGGCCGCGTGACTTTTAGTAGGATGCGGACCGAAGCCCGCCCGCACAGGATTTCTGGCCTACCCAGGA